>JAABUP010007843.1_pt1 | contig 13977 bp, 14 predicted proteins | sample 5559201 | NCBI WGS metagenome assembly JAABUP01 (sample SAMN10711887, study PRJNA513373) | rock metagenome | isolation source: Antarctica rocks | place: Antarctica | reverse complement strand
TATGTAATCTACACTAAAACTGGATACAACTAATTACTAGGTGCAGATGTTAGTGTTGCCAGATTAATCGAGGCCCTATATTTTTTGGTGGGGTGTGTGCTCGCTACGATTCTGGCATACATTTTCGAAATCCACTGTACATGAACGGCTTTGCGAAGTATAATCTTTCTGGAACGCACACCAAAAGCCATCTTACCGCTCTCAGGAACCCCGGCCCTGGGTTCAGCCTTACTCTAGCCTCCAACACTACATACACTGAATACCGCAGAGTCTCTGCTCCGGTAGCACCCATCATGTCCCGCGAACAATATCAAATCCCCACCACCTCGCCCTCTTACGCTGCAGGCCGAGAGTTTTCTGCTTACGCTGGCTCCTCTTCACTAGATGCAAACGCTCCATCTGTCCAGTACTTATGCGGAGATTGCAACTCCAAGGTGTCGCTGAAGAGAGGCGATCCGATTAGGTGCAAAGAGTGTGGACATCGGGTTCTTTACAAGGAGAGGACAAAAAGGTGAGCCCAGTGCGCGAGAGATAATATGGAGGATTCAATGACAAGGTCTTCACTAGGATGGTGCAATTCGAGGCGCGGTAATCTGAAGGTTCAGTGGGCGATGAAGTGGAAGGTCTGAGATGATCTCACACGAGATGGATATGGCTTTCATGGATCTAGGCCGGCGCCGGGGGTTTTAAAGAAAAGCAAATGACTCTTTGAGGCTCCATCTGAAAGCAGACGGAGTGGAGGGCCATGTGGAACTGGGTGCAAGTCAAATTCACGATACACTGGGTTCATACCCTGGGTGGCATCTGTTGTGATAGCACGTTTCCGATGTGATAGATCCATGCCTTTATATGGACTACTTTCGGAACTCACAGGAAACTCGGATTACGACCTCGTCTTCACGATCGTAGACTGGCAAGAGGAGTCTATTGGGTATCAAAGCTATTGCTGATATCTATGAAATCCGAGAACGACCTCCAAGCTTCTCCGCTCTCGATCGCCCATCTAGCACGCCGTACGCCTTCCTTCCATCTGCCGCCACCAGGCCCCACCTCCTTGACCACCTCACCATTGTCTCCATGGCCCATATCACTTGTGTCAGTGTCGCAGACTCCTGCAATAACGAACAACGCAGCAGTATTCATTAGCACAAAGTGTAGTATCGGATCTTCGCTCGGCATCTGATTCTGTAGAAGCCTTATTAGGATCTTCGCATTTTCATGCGGAAGCTTTCCGGGAGAGACCTCTGACAAAGCATGCGGAGGAAAACCAAAGTCAGACGGCCAAAGCTGAAACTTCTCTACCTTCACCAGGGTTCTTGGTGGCGCCTCATCGTCACTCGTCGTATAGTCCTCGTCAGCTTCGTCCTTTGGACCGCGGAATTGCGGATTCGGACGTTCAATCAGCCTCCAGCAGTTTGTCTTTCCTGCGCAACTTATTTCATCAAGATCCTCAGCACCGCAGACCACTATGGCTTTCTTGGCTCCACTTAGCTTGAGGGCTTCTGCAAAGTCTTGACCAAGATCGCCATTTGCTACACCAACGACCCGTGCCTCAATTGCCCCTTCTACTGGGTTTGCCAGAGGGCCAAGGAGATTGAAGATCGTCCGAAAACCCAACTCCTTTCGTATAGGCGCGACATGTCTCATACCTGGATGGAATTTTGGAGCAAAAAGAAAGGCATAGTTCGTCTTTCCATAGACTTGCGTTAAATTGTGGTGGCTAATTGCCTCAATATTTGGCGGTTTGGGCGATACTGCAGCCAGAAGATCTGCCGATCCAGACGTCGATGATGACGCTCTGTTCCCATGCTTACTTAGGAGAAGAAGCGATGATGCGAGTATTGAGGCAGTTGTAGATATATTGAAGGTTGAATGACCGTCGCCCCCTGTACCTACGATATCACACTACCCAAGTTGATCAGCCTTGGTGGAAGCATTGACAGATTGTCTCAACCTACTAAGCCTCCTCTGTAGCTCCCCTCCTTTCTTCCTCTCTCTCGCACTATCTCCTTCAAGGCCTTCTTATCCACTTGGGCAGCAGCTTCTCTCATACGTTCTGCGCATTTAGCGATGACGTCTGCTTCACGATCTCTCCCAGTTGCATGCAGGAACGTGAGCAATGCCGCTGTCTGTACTGGTGAGAGCCGATCAGTGAAGATATGAGAAAGTGCCAGCGCGATCTCATCTGCTGTGGGCTTGGCGTTCGAAGAACGAGAGTTGAATTGCTTGAGCAAGGGGGCTATTGATATATGTGGCGGCTTGTCTGTCGCCATTGCTCATAAAAAGCCCAAGCCTAATATTGATGGACTCGACGTCTATTGTATCTCCATTGGTGCGTGGGAAGAATCATGAAACATGGTTAGCATCCGGAGCCCAATTGGCAGAATCGCTACCGCCCAAGATCGAGCTAACCCTTTCTGAATGCTTCCGTCGACTTGGGAGTTCAATCATCAAACACGGACGGGGATGATATAAGTCAGTACGTAGCTATGATTGCTCATGTGGGGAGTGAGATGCTTACATGGCTTTATAGATCAGGATGCCGCCTCGATTACCTCCGCGTGTGCCACAAATTCCTCTACAACCCCGGGCTCGGGGATCACCATTGCAGAAATGTAGACATGCTACTGCGCGGGCGGCAATTACACCAGCACCTTTGATAGAGCAACTGACTACATCAATACCACCTTTGGCTCGCTATCCACCGTCACAGCCTCCATCCCATAGGCCTCCAGAGTTCCGCAAATCGCAATTACATCGACAGTATACTTCCCTCCTTCGCTCTACGCCTTTGATGCTTCTCTTCCAACACAACAATCTCAAATCAATTGAATGGATGGGTATAAGGCGTGAACTAGCGATGGCATTACAGAAAGTGGACGGAAGTCGCGCGGCAGAAGGTCGAGGGGATGCGGACCTGGCGGAGGGTGTCAAAATCCAGATCATACAAACGGGTATCTTTGCGGCTGCTCTAAGGATTGTGGAGTACTTCCGTCCGGACTTGCAGCCACAGGCACAGTCACATTTTCCCTCTGACCCGGCCACGCAATCATCAATATCTATTGCGAATGTGCTGCCATCACCCGATGATCCTAAGCTCTCACATGGGTTATCGCGGGCAGCACACGATGCTGTCATGGACAAGAAACTCGCACACGCACTTTCACCTCTACTATCGGGGCCATTGGTAGCGGTCACTTTGCCCACGGTGTCACCACAGCACCTGAAAGCTGTACTTTCAATCCTATCGCCAAGCCCACCGAACTTCCCTGCTCCGTCACGGCGACTAAACCCCGGATATCATGACATCACAGTTCAGAACGGTATTCAGAAACTACTATTACTCGGCGCAAGAGTTCAAGGCAAAGTTTTCGATGTTGAAGGTACCAAATGGGTGGGAAGCATTGAAGGCGGCCTAGATGGATTGCGAGGACAACTCGTCGCTATGTTGTCGAGCGTTGGAGCTGGCGTCACGAATACTCTAGAGAGTGCTGGGAGAAATCTGTACTTTACTGTTGAAGGAAGGAGAGGAATGCTTGAAGATGAGCAGAAAGGACCGCAAGATGGCTCAGACGGCAAACCCAGCGAAGGATCTTCAAAAGCGCCGTAACAGGAAAGACCTGTATTGGTTTGTACCATTTAATGCAAATCAATGATGTCGCGTGTTGCTTGATAATCCACATCAACCTTAGCTTCCACCAAGTGTTAGCTCATGTTAGAACTGACGAAGAGAAGCCCGCCGCAGCCGTTCTATCTCTACGCGGTCTTTCCATTGCTTTGTACGAAGTCCTCCAGTCAACGATAAAGTCCTGAGCCGACGATGAAACCTTCAAGCCAACGATGAAACCCTTCAGTCAACGATGAAGCGCTTCAAGTTAACGTCGCCGTTGTTTGGAGGTTTCTCTGTACTCGACCTTGAAATCAGGTTATTGCATTCTCTCAACCAAGCAACAAACGAAGATCGGCATTTATACATCCGCGGTAACGAATGTGATGTGTTCCTTTTCTGGCAGTATTTGCGTGATAGAGAGGTCCTCCAAGACCAGAACCGGACGCGCAGTTGCACACGTGTCACTCATGACTTATACGATAAAAAACCGTTCAGAAGAAAGTGAAAGAAGGACAGAAGAAATCGACCATGTTGAACGGGAAGATAGATCTTTGAGACCCCGAGCTATCACCGGCAAGTTTATATAAGATACTTCAGATTAGACGCGCGCGGTGACCGCCTGATCGGCACTCTAATCCCCTATCTTCTTCACTTTTTTAATCTCACTAAGTCCGCACTTTTTACAGCACCCAAACATCAATTCGCCGGAATGGATACGCACAGCTGTCCGGAAAGTCTTCCAGGTGAGCTTAGGCATGCTATTCTCTGCTTTCTGCCGAACGCTCCTTCGTTGAACGCCCTCGTACACGCCTCGCCCTCGTTCCACCATTTCTTTGTTGAGGCTCGGTCGCTCATTGTGCCCGCCGTCTTGTCGAATCAAATTCTCCTCAACGTGATACCAGAAGCGGTTGCGATCTGGCAATCATCTCACAACTAGCCACGAAGCGCAGAGTGCATACGGGAGTTTCTAACACACTACACCGAGTCGCCTCTATCGTTACGTTCATCCTGGAAGCTCCCTGATGCTCTTGTAATCAGCAAATTTCATACTCACGTTCACTTTTTTGCTATGGATTTCTCCCTATCGATCTTGTCTGTACATCCCATCCCATCTTCGGCAAGTCGGATGAAGTTCATACCTGACTGTCATTACTTGAGATGGGTCGCATTCAGCGCACAGTCTATAGATATGAGCTCTACAGCAATCTATTCGGACGATAAACTCTTCAGCAGCGTGATAAAGATCGTCTCAGCTCGGTGGAGCAGAGATACCTCTTCTTCGCAAAATTTACACCTTGTGAGAATGAACAGCTGGCATGTGTGCATGTCTATCTGTATCGGCGACTATCTCTGGCCTTCAATGAGGTGACTGATCATGATGTGCTGTGGGAGGAAATACCGATTGGTGTCTCACTGGACCGGGAGGAGACAAGTGGCTGGAAAGAACATTACCTGTCACTTGGTTTGGAATTTCTGCACCGGCTTGTTCTTGCAGACACCTACGATAGGCGCTACGCACTTCTGGCACCTAATCTTAGTCGCGATGACCTCTTCCTCGACGCAGGGCTGTTAGTCAGGAAGGACGACGATGATGACGTTGTGTCTGAAGACAACGAAGAAGGGTATGGTCACATCATTGAGCTGCCAACCACAGGTGGCGACACTGGGCCAATCGAGGCATGGCGCTGGGCGAATGGTTATGTGTCTTGTGCACAAATCTACTACGCAGAAGACAAAGCGGACCTTCGTGGATGGGGATACTGCATGTGGGACCGGGTAAGACTCATGGCTTGGGGCGCTTTTGGCAAATCTAGGAGTCGCAAGCGCGCGCGCAAGAGACGCCAGAGACTCCGGGAAGAAACGCTTCTGTATCGGGAGTAGAGGACAAGTCATAGGAAGAAAGATCGAGAATTCATCAGCATAGAGGGAGGGGTTGGTGGAGTGAGGGAGATCAAACTAGGGTTGTGTGGGAAAAGCATGGAGAATGGTCGCTTCTGCCCTTCGCATTATCACTATCAGACCACAGGGGTCGGTGAACCTTTCCTGGCGAGAGTCTGTAAAACGATGGCTGACTTCTGAAGTTTGTCCTCACGATGTCCGGGTCGCTTCTGATATGTGAGGCAAAACGACTGGAGAACGTACCATTATGGGCGCTGTTACACTAGATTCTTCTTGCTGGACTACTCAATACTGAGGGTGTCGATACACGGCAGTCATGAGATACGCAGCCTGCTATCCAGCGAACAGGTTGTGTGTATGAGATGGACCACCAGTGCATTGCTACGAGGAGTTTGGAGTGGGAATTGGCGATTTCGGAGGCCGGGGAATGCTGGGCAGATGAGGGAGGGTAGATATTGGCAACAACCCCTGTTTAGTCTTCATTCAGAGCCAGTACGAATCCGCGGCAGTACTTCGTTACTGGCACAAGGTGCCGCGAGTTGGCTACGAAGATAATACTGACTACATCCTACCTTTCTATCGTTACTCATCGCATGCATCCTTGATTGCCCGTTCTATAAGCTATCTTAACTACAGACTCCGTAACACCACTTGCGCTCCCAACGCTCTATCATTCCTATCCACCAGCACCGTCTCCACAATCTCCGCTTGAACCCTCGGTCTTCGACCAAGACCATCAACCCATCATAAACAGCATCTCATCACAATCCCCCCTACGCCAAGACAACCCTCCGGAGCCTAAGCACCAAAAATCGAAAGCAACGCAGTACATCTCATACTTCCCGTATCCGAGTACACGATCTCCTTCACGGAACGCAAGCAAACACCCATCCCCTTCGCATCGACCCCAATCCCGTTGGAACCCACCTTCCCCAAGATACCCACCACGCCCTAGCTACCATCTCCGACCCTGTTCGCACGTCGACGTCCCCCTTTCTTGAACGGTGTCATTCGAGCTGCCCATCGTCGGTCGTGCACACGGCTTCCTCATCACGTTCCTGAGCTGGCTGACTCGTCTTCACACCTGCGCGTTACCAATCCTTGCCTCCAAGTGAGGATGCACTCCAATCCGTGAACCAGGCTACGGGATTTCCTCCCAATCTATCATCGATTGTTCTGAAGGATGACTGACGTCGGGAGTTTAGGCATTGTGCACTTTGAGTGGGCCGGGTTTGCCTTGGGAGATCTCGCATCGCGTTGCTGGGTTCGACGGTGCTAGGTTCATTCATTTCAGAGGCCATTGACGGTTTGCCTGTTCGAGATGGCGTTGCTGGTGGTGTGGGGCGGCTGGCTGGGATGATGTGCTTGTATTTGGGTTGGGATGGTCGGGGCCAGGGTGAGGTGTGGTGATCGGGGTTGGCTGGTGTACGGGGACTTGAGCACGAGGATTCCCGGAACTGGCGGCCTGAACATGCAGTTGGACGCCGTCTTCCCGCGAGGATATCCAATCTGCATTCTCAGCGGCCATCCTCCCCCAACGACGCTGACCAAACGCCGTTCCTACCCACTATTCCTACAAGCCCCTCTCCCTATTCTCCAACTTCGCATTCATGCCCACAATACACCTCACAAGGTCCCAATCCCCACCAGCCCCAACCCAATCACAAACCACAATTCCCGTACTCCCATCACCCATATCCTTCCTCCCCTCGCCCCCATCAAACCCCCCAATACCTTCCGTCTCGTTATGTCTCCTACACAAAAAGTCCACCATCGCGGGGTTCAGCTTGGCGGCAATCTTCTCGGGCCAGCACCCGACTTTCCAGAAATTACTCGCGCTCAGAAAATTGATGTAGAACGGCTGTTTTGGCGGAGGGTCCGCGCCTTGGGTGGTTACACCTGGCAGGGCGCAGACGCATTGCGCAGCTCGCTCGAGGTGAGCTTGGGCGAACTGTAGCTTCTTGTCGACGTTCTCGGTGTCCATGACCTCGTAGAAGTCCTGCACGCAGATGTCGCCGCTGGGGCAGGTGGCGTTGGGCGTGTTGTCGGCCCAGGTCTCGGCGTTGATGCACCAGCCCGCACCTTCCCATTCCTTGTTGAGGTTCTCCTCGAGGGCGAAGCGGCGGACGAGGACGATTTTATGGCGGGCTTCGCCGAGGGTGGGGATCCGTGGCGCGGTGAACCAATGATTGACGTCGCTGGCGTAGTGGTCGCGGAGGATGCGGGAGAGTTGTGCGTCGGTGGCGTTTCCGGTGCCTTCGCGTTTTACGGACACGATTACGGTCTCGGAAGGGTTCCGGTCGAGGAAGGCGAAGACGTCGTCGACGAGGTCGCGGAAATATTTGTTGCCTGTCAGGGAGATGGGGAAGACGCTGTGGACGAGGATGATGCCGTCTTTGGAGAGATCCTCGGGGGTTTCGGGCTGAACTCTAATGTCGAAGAAGCGGACGCCGTTGTCGAGCTGTTCGCGGGGACTGACTGCTTGGCAGCGGACGGAGGGGAGGGCTCGATGGCATGTCGGGGAGTTGTGGGTTCCGGGGATGGATAGAGCAGAGAGAGGGGTTTCGTCTCTTAATTCTTTCATCCAGGACGCTAGATTGGCGGAGGAGAAGAGGGAGAGGTGTGAGAATTGGGGCAGGTAAACTGCTGTATAGTGAAAGCGGGGAGTTGGTGTCAGAGGGGTCAATTCTGTCGACGCATTGCTGGACTGTGGAAGGGCAAGTCGATGTCCTTCGCCATCATTGTCAAAAGTCAGTCGCAGTACTTCGTTGGGAGACTTTTCGGTAAGATTGATATCAGTCTTTGTGGTTTGAAATATATCAATTCGAATCGAGACATCCTGATGGCTGAAGCTCTGGGCATTCTCAGCCAATTGAGGGGCAGAGGGTGAGGTGGCATTGCTCATGAGAGTCGTAAAGTTCTTCGTGATATTCCCAATGCCGGTCTTTGAATCGAGAGAGCCTGGAGCCTCATATCGTTCAAGTGATTTGAGCTCAATAGGTGTTGAAGTGAGATTGCGAATGGTGAGAGGCACAGATGCCATTGCTACCTTGTGACGAGATTTCGAAAACATGAAGAAATAGTTTCGTAAACTCTGGGGACGTAAACTATCGTACTGTTAGAAGTTGAGAAAGAGAAGAGGGTTTTCATATCTACAATACTGCATGTCTGAACACGGGTGACGCAATCATGTCCATTGGTCAAGCCAAGCCGTGGATCATCGCGCTACCTACGAGAATCAATGGAACGGGTCAAAGCTATGTAGATGAAGTCAACATGTGTTCGGCATGGTCCAAACAACCTGACTGTCGTAGCATGACAGAGATCTAGGTAACAAGACCATCTTTCGAACCTGATGAAGCTGGAGCTGCAATTGAACGCATGAAGCTTGGAGGTTTAGAGTATTTATGGCTTCGACAACTTCAGATCCGAGGGTTCCCCCATAAATGGAGGGCACTGTTCTGATATTTTACGGAGACGAACAGCTCATTGGCTGAAAGTTTGATTCAAAGTCAAGGGCGACGTTCACAGTACGTAGTTACTCTCGTGTGCGTAGCTGTTGTGTCTATCTGAATAGCAAAGCGTCTTGTTAAGCCACACTTACATCAGGCCTGATCCCGTAGCCACGAATGCAGACGCGAAAGCAGGAAGTAGCGCCTCTAAAACAGACATCAGACTCTCTAACGGGTATCTCTACAGCAAAGAAAGGGCACAAGAAATGCGAGAACAGCCTTTTAATAGGTAACTTCGTTCATGATCATAGCCAGGCTTGGCGGTAGCCGACCCACTGGCGAGATTGTGTCAGTACTGTTCGCGACGTGAACTTGTTCGGGTTTGAGGTGGGGAAGCTGAGTATTCTGTGGTTTCTGGCGTTTTTGTAGATTGGGAAAGAGGAGTATTGGTTGAGTCGGACCATTGCTGCGTGCTGCTTGCGGTGAGATCGGCCGCATGGGTTGTGATAGATGGTCTTTGCCTCGAGGTTGAGACTTTGCCTTCGTGGAGACCGCCTTGCTTGACTTAGTAACCTTGAAAGCGGTGTTGATCATAAGAGCCGTGCTGGCAGCCTTCGGCTGCTTCGAGGGTTTCTTGCTAGTCTTCGACTTTGCAGAGGGTGTTGGACGCTGCTTGAGTAGATCTGATATTGACGGGCCCTTGCTTGCCGGATTGAGCTTCTTTGCCTTCGATGTTTTTCTCGGCTGAGCTTGCTCTGCCTTCACTCTGCCCGTATCAAGCGTCAAACCCTTAAGGCGGGGACTGGCTACTGGAGTTAAGACCCCTTCGACTTTATCAAAGCTCTTGTTCTTCTTCGGCGTCTCAATCACCACCTTGACTTTACCACCTTTCTGCTTTGCTCTCTCGACTTCTGACTCCGTGCACTCTTTGAATTCGCCCACATCATCCTCGTCCCACTTCCTCATACAGGCCTGTCTTGCAACTTCATCACAATCACCTCTGACGATCAAATCCCAGCAGTCTTCAAATTCTTTCCCAGGCGGCTCCGGTCCTTGGTTGATCCAGATAGCAACACCATCTCTTCGACCACGGACAACACCACACATTTCTCTTACAATTCGCCTCACACCTGGTATTTTCATGCTAGTGCCCACTACGATGATTGCGTCGGGTCTCGTCCGCAGGTCAGAACTCACGACTGCCCCAATTGCCTCCTCGTCCGGATTATGCTCATTGTACAAAACAATCCTCGGCCGAAGCTTCCCAATTCCATGACTGCGTTTACCAGCGATGTTCGTGCGGACTGAGTCCATCTCCTCACAAACAGTACAGGAAGGTGGCTCAGGGCCTTCAAAAAGCGGCGCTTGAAAATCGGAGAGATGATTGCACTTTGAGCAGACCATCTTCTCAAGACCGCCGTGCAGTTGAACAGTCCGCGGCCACGGGCCTTTGACACCAAGAGGCACGGACGTTGCAAGTGGAGGAAGAGAGGTGTCGATCCCATCAACATTCTGAGTGTACAGGCGCATCAATCTTCCTTCGTGTGCAAGAGTCGCAAGGAGATGGTGAAATGCTGTGGGGTGAGCGGACTTTACAAGATGGGAAAGCGAGCGGACCATATCGTGAAACGTAGAGGTGGAGGAGTCGCTTCTATATACGGACGCATCGAATAGGTGCTTGCCAGACGCTTTGAGCTTGTGCTCAGTTCGTAGAGTGGTAAATAGACCGGTGGAAGAACGGAAGTCCGGTACTACGCTGTAAGTCAGAGTTCACCCGATACAACTTTGAGCCAACAAACATACTGCCAGCCGACACGGAAATGCCTGCACCTGCAACTACGACGATTTTCCGCCTCTTGCGTAGAACTTTCAACAAAAGATCCAATTGCAATTTTTGACTCAAGGCATGCTCTTCTGATAATGATTTCAGGTCAAGATACTCCGTAGTGCGCAGTTTCGGCTCGGCTATCCTCCTCTTCTTTGCAGGCGGTGGCCCGTCTGCATCCAGCGAGTCTGACAGAGACTCCATTCCACTTTGTGAGAGATTCGGCCCTGAAAGTTCTTGACACGATGCTGGCGATGGATAGCATTGCGGCAGGGGTGACGGGGGAGGTGACAGCGAACCGACGGAGCTCAAGTCAGAGGATAGATCGTCCATTGTGTTGTACGTCAAGGTCGCGAAACGGTGCTCAGGAACAAGCGCGAGACGATCGCCAATGGATATCTTTGAGAGACGTAGAGAATCAAGGGAGACGAAGTAGACTCTCGGGCAATTCAGTGCTCTGGGTATAATGCTTCGCCGTGAGCATGTGAAGGAGCGAGAGAGTTCAGGTTCCAGCGACCGGGCTTAGGTAGGATGTATTAGGTTTTTCATATTTTTGGTTTATTAAAGTCAATTAAACATACAATGACATGTACCCAGCACCATGGCGCAGCGGAAGCGCGCCGGGCTCATAACCCGGAGGTTTGAAACATTACATCCGCAGCCGAGTACTAACACAGCTAACCTAATTCGTCTAGGTCACTGGATCGAAACCAGTTGGTGCTATTCTTTTTCTTTTTTTGGTCTCTTCCTCCTTTCCTGCTTGAATGATGCAGTAGAAAGAAGACTTCTCTTCTCTTTTCAAGCATTGGAAATGATACCTTGCTATGTTCATGTCATTGAACCTGGCTTTGTATTCAGTCTTTGAGAACATGTTGATGATGCAGTCACAGCTTTACAACCACTTACTTTCAGAGATCATGATGAATCTTCTTCATGATCATGTACTTACACAAGACAATCTTGATTGCAAAGTCAATAATAAAAGCCCACAACAGAGGCTGCTACAGAAATCAATCTTGAATGACTATCTCAGAAGATTCAGTGCTGCTTTCAATAAAGCTGGTGGCTACAGAAGGTGTCATAAGGTTGCTGTCATTAATTTTATAATTTGTGCTGTATGAAGTCAGTGAATCAGACTGAAACCAGCTGCTCAATCTCAGCCCTCTTACAGACAAGCATTTATTTAAAACAGCAACAACACTGACTAATAAAAGAGCACAAGCAGCTTAACAACTGAGAAGGCTGATTGAGTTGAACACAAGAAGAAGCCACACTGAATCATCAAGCAGTGCTGTCTTTTAAAATGTCTGACACAACATTAATACTACACTGCTTACTGAAGAGGGTTAAAGAGTTTCACTCATCAAGGTATGAGCTGTTCATGACTTGTTTCAGCCCTTAAGACCTTGAAAAATAATTGTTAAACAGTCTTTGTCAAAAGATAAAGAATATCTGACAGAAGGGAATTCTCAGTAAAGATATGTATGTATTGTCAAATCTGTCTTAAACCTACTTTATACTGATTTATGAAGAATTCTTGCAATTGAAGATGATTTAGCTTATGATGATCTCACAATATACCTTTATATTCTTTGAGATAAAAATAATCCTCACTGTCTCTTTCTGTATGTAGGTCAAGCTCAGTCTTTGTGTTAAAGAATTGAGCAGCATTTCAATCTCACTTACAGAAAGCACTAACTTAATCTTCATTATTTTGTGCTAAATACTGACAATCTGAATTCAGCTTTTGTTGTGCTAACTTATTGTCTAATCACTGACTCTCAAACTCAAGAATTCATCAAGAACTTATTAAAGGCTTAAAACTGCCTTTTACTACAGACACTACTGCAAGAATTGCTTTTTAAATACTTATCATTAAGTATTAAGATCTTTGATATAGTGGGCTTAAATATTGTCTTTTTCTTACATCAGAGCTTTATTGACAACAATGAAAAAGAAAGTCAAGTGAACTTTAGTCAGTTTGAGTTCTCTTTAAGCACATTAATACACAAGTGATTTTAACAAACTAGAACTAGTTATGCAGAATTGCGCTACACAGACAACTCAGTCATGCACAAGTGATACATTCTTAAAAAGCTTGCATCATCTTAAGTGTCATGAGTTGAACCCATACTAAGGTCTTATGGTCTAGTTGCTTACTAAGACTCTAAGACTAAAGCACATTATCTTTTTGCTTCTGTATGAAGCTCTTCTTTTTTTCTTCATAGTATTCTTCTTATATTTAGAAATTATCAATTGAGTGACAGTCTCATTGCAAACCTGTGACATTAAAATACTATTCTCATTTAGACCTGGCCTACACTAGAGGCCTTGCCGTACAATTGTCAAAATTAGTGCAGAATGAGTGCAGAAACCTTTATGACAAATGAAGTGAAGACTGTTGCTGAGAAGATTTCTTCTTAAACACAAATATTTAATGACAGAACTATGCAGCATGAAGAGTTGTACAAAAGAGAACATGTGAAACATGAAGACTTGTATGAATCTTCTTTACACCTTTGTGATGAATTGAGACAACTTCACATCAGCTACATCAGTAGATACAGCTATTTCAACATCAGCTGTTGCAACATCATCTTCTTCTCAAGAATCAGTTAATTGTACAAATGGTCTCACTTTAAAGCAGCTTGTTGCAGCAATGAACATAAATCAGCACTCAAAATGATGTCTTTCTGATTCACTCAGATTTGAAGAAAAGAGAGTGGAGTTCAGATCTTAACTACAACAAATTGTTGCTAAATTGAATGTAAACATGTCAAACAACAATGTCAATGTGCAGTTCTGATACTTACACAGTTGACTTGAAGGGTTGGCTCTAAGTCAGGTCACACCTTGAATTGTGGCTTGTATCAAGTTAAATGAAGTTTTAAATCATACAATCATTGAGGAGCTGATCAATCAGCTTCAACATGTGTATGATGACTCAGAATCAAAGAAAAAAGCGACTCATATCTTAAAAACTCTAAAACAGATGAAAAAACCATTTGCTAAACACCTGACCACCTTTGAACAAACGCTGTTGAAAGCAAAAGGCTTGAAATGAGATGATGCTGTCAAGAAAACATTTCTTAATAACAGTCTTGACACAACACTCACATGAGCTCTGATTGTCATCTCAATTTCTGTATTGTATGATGAGTACATTATCTTGCTACAGCAGGTCAGTCACA
>JAABUP010007842.1_pt1 | contig 13978 bp, 26 predicted proteins | sample 5559201 | NCBI WGS metagenome assembly JAABUP01 (sample SAMN10711887, study PRJNA513373) | rock metagenome | isolation source: Antarctica rocks | place: Antarctica | reverse complement strand
TCGCTCGGGGGGCTGGCAGGTTTTGTATCTGCAATTGGTGCTAACATGCAAACCCAAAATGCACTAGTCCGAAACAGACGCACAGCCCAAAATGGCACGGCAAGGTGAGGATGAGTCTTGCCGACAGCTACCTGGCCAGAAGGTGCACAGGAAGCTGCTTGCAGGGAGTTGGCGGCAGCTTGCATGGCAGCTGAGGTGCGCAGAACCAGCTTGGACAGGCTGCGCAAAGCAGCCAGCACTCCTCTGGCCTGCTCCCTTACAGCAGCCAATGCTGCGCTGCTGTTGGACTGATGCTGTGCATGCTGACCTTTGCCTGCACCTTCCTGAGCAGCTGCTGTGACTTCTGCAATCTCTTGTCTGGCCTGCATTGCATGCCAAGGCGTTATTGTTATATCTGTTTGTTGACAGGTAGTGGCTGACTGGCAGTGTGCAGCAGAAAGGGAGCAAACATGCTGTAGAGTAGCATGATCTGTATCAACACTGTTCTGCTGAGACTTTGCAGCATTATGCCAGATAGCCTTCTTGTCCATGGGGACAGCATTCAAGCTGTGGTGCTTGGAGGAAGCTAATGCTAACAGGAGTACTTGCCGCCTTTTGCATGGAGAGTGATGGAAGATACTGTCAGCCTCAGCTGCCTCAAACAGGCTGAGTAGCTCGTAGTACCTTGTCAAGCTCAGCTTGAGTAGCCTTGAGCATGCCCTCCCTGCGAGCCACCTCCCCTTTCAGCTTCTTCACACTCACCAGCTGCCGCTCTGCTTCCTCTTCAGCACCCTTTTCGCTAGCATTTCTGCATGATGCACCAATCCAACTTGAGCACCAGCAACACAACACATTGTGCCAGGGCATACTGCAACTTGTGGCAGATTGGCATGACATGTAACGGCACAGATGATTTCAGATGACAGCATGCAAAGCAGATCTGCAGCAGCTTTGACCTGCTGTGGCTCACTAGTCATGTGTAACCAGCCACAGCAGCAGCCCCTTCTTATACAGTGTGTGCAAATCCCATGGGATTGACTTGTGTGTAGCTATGTGAGTCTGTACATCACCTGCAGGCTTGCTCCATGCGCTCCTTCAGTTCTCTGATGGTGTCCTCCTTGCGACTCAGGCTGCCTTGCAGAGACCTCACTCGGGACTCAGCAGCTTGCACCTCAGTTGAATGGTCTGCAGCCCTGGCAGCTCGCACTGCAGCTTCCAGGTCATCCACCTGGTTTCACACGGCGCCAGTTTATGTCATTGCATTGTTGGGCTATGCAGGGCTGCATTTCAGGTGCATCCCAGATGCAAATGGTGCATCCCAGGAGCAAATTACACATTCCAGATGCAAATTGTGCATCCCAGGAGCAAATCTTGCTTCCCGGGTGCAAATGATGCATCTCAGATGCAAAACATGCATGCCAGGTGTAGTTGTAAATCATGCCAAAGCAGCTTCAGCCTAGTTTTGCAGATGACGCAGGGCAGACTTCCATCTGCATGCATTGTAAAGACACTATCCTGGCAAGTGTCAGTTATAACAGTTGACAGAGGGTTGAGTCAGAGCACATGGAATCAACAATGTGTGGGTGGTACTTGAGGGTCTCAAGCCCAAATGTGGGCAGCCATGCATTGAAAATCCTGCTGTGCAGAAAACTCGTGTCCAGTATGTGCTCATGCCACCTATTGCCAAGCCCAGGCTCATGCATTGACCTGTTCCTGAGAGCCTGAGTGCATGTGAACATCATTTTGCATGCATACAAAGGATGCGCAAGTAGATGGGTGTCTGTGAAGGGATCAGCAGCAAGCCTGCCTTGGTCTTGAGAGTCTTCAGCAGCTCATCCTTGTGGGCAAGAGTGCGGCGCAGGGTGGTCAGCTTGCCTTCAGCGCTCTCCTTGGCTGTCTTCTCTGCCAGGAAAGCTGCATTGGCCACCAGATGTGGGCCCTCACTGCCCTGCATCAAACACAGTATTGAAGCTGAGTCAGCCAGTAACACATGGCACACATAGGGTCTCAAAGAATTCACAAGACTTGTGACTCAGGCATAGAGCAGCCCTAGCAGGAATGCTGCCACAAGCAGGAGTTGGGCCCTGATCAGCAGCTGCACAGCAGCGGTGTCTTGGCTTACCTGCTGTTGCAGGGACTGCAGGCTCTTCAAGCGGCGGGCACTCTCTACTTTGGCGTTCTTCAAGGCCTCCTGGCTTGCTTGCAGCTGCTCCTGTAGCCAGCAATGACACACCCCTCACTGCGTTTTCTATCTGCCAGCCATTGAGATGTGTGAAATCACCAATGAAAGTTTCCATGTGTCAAGATGACCAGAGTGACATACCTGCAGGTGTCAGGGAGATAAGCAGTGAGACAGGGGGTGAGCACAGGAAGGCGTACCTGCAGGTGTTGGAGGTCCTGCTGACTGGCCTCTGCTCCTGCAGCCTGGGCAGCACTGCTAGACGCCACGTCCTTAGCAGCCCTCAACTCTCTCTGAAGAAGATGAGAAGTTTAAGCTTTTCAGCAATGATAATGGGAGCCTTCTGAGGCAGCAGCCCAGAGCTCTACTTCTCCAGGCGTTACTGTTCAGAACCCTTCAGGCCGTGCTGCAGAAGCTCAGCAATGCTGATGCTGATGATGGGGCCATTGGCTTGCGCTTATTGACCATCTAAAAGCAAACCTGCTGCAAGAGCTGTGGAAACACACAACGTCACTTCTTGCAGCAGCTTTGCCTTAGGCACACATCACAGAAGAGCACTCATGTCTAAGCAATGCAGCGTGTGTTTATGCCAGGCACAAGAGCACCACCCCACACCAAGGCTGTGCAAAACTTGACCAGCAATTTTGAATACAGTGCCGACAGCTGCTGAGCCTCGTACTCAAAATCATTCACTGACACAAGTCAACAACACCCTCATGCATGCCGTGCAGCCAGACAGACATGCATGCAGGAAAGCCCAGTTGATGCAGGTTCACCTGTGCTGCCTTGAGCTTGTGTTTGAGCTTCTCTGAGGCGTCTTGCAGGCTGGCAATGCCTGCCTCGGCTGCTTCACGCTGCATACGCTCAAAGTCGGCTTCCCTGACTGCAGAGGCTACAGCCTCACTCTCCAGAGCCATGCCCACCTCTGCCGCAGCTGTCAGACTGGCACACTGCACCTTGCCTACACCGGCATGAAATGCTATTGATGACACCAGAAGTTGATTGATGACACCAAAAAATGGGTTGATGACACAAAAAATGGGTTGATGACACAAGAGTTGGATTGATGACACCAAAAATTGATCGATGACATTAAAAGTGGATTGATGACACAAAAGGACGAATAATCAATGACACAACAAAATTGGATTGATGACATGAAAACACCATTACATGAGAACTGTTGCAAAAACCTCAGTGGAGCTCTGGGTTCAAATTCTGTATGCTTGCATATGTCTGACACGATGTGTGCTCAGAAGCACTTGGCTAGCATGCTATATTCTTTACAATGCCAGACAGAGCCAAATGCACAAATAACCCCCTCTAGAACAAGCTGACAAACTGAAGCTTGAGCTTTGGACACAAGGCCAGCCATGCACATTCTGAAAGACACTCATCAAAGCTGCTATGTTTCATGCACATTCAGATAGATAGCCAAAGGCACACAGTGAACTGAGTGCAATGAGCCAACAGAAGAGAGCTTGCCTTTGGACATGAGGCCAGCCAGGGGTGGGTGATAGGAGGCTGGGAAGGGCCCCTCCCCCTCCCCCTCTGACCCATTGCCAGCATCAGACTCATCCACACTGTCATTGCTGGGCATCATCACTGGCTTGCCATACCGAGCATGTGGACTCTTATTCCCTGACCTGCAGAAGAATGGGCAAAAGCTTCAGCATGCTTCAGCGTGTGCTGTGCTTTAGAGAGTGTGAGTCGCATTTGCGATGTACATGCACACTCATCTTGCAGGGCCTGACCACTATGCATTAATTGATACATGAGTGAGTGATTACGCTCTTGCAAACAGGGTCTTGTGGGCCGGGAATTGCAGAAGAAGAAACAGAAGCAGGATACTCATCAGGGCGCATGGTGTGAACTTGCACGCAAGTTACTTTGATGCCACATCATGATGCATGCTGCATAATTATCCTGCTCTACTATACATAATCTCTATACTTGCTGTGATAAGGAAGAAAAGAAAAGATTACGCTTTTTGGCGTCAATTTAATGAGAAGCCAAGTATAATACCGGGCTGCCCAGCGTGATCAGGAAATCAAGTTTATATGGTCTAGATGTCAGTCGATTTGGTGTGACATAGTGTACCTTGCTGGTGTTGCTTGCTGCTGCCTGGGTGAGGAAGAAGAGGCAGGGGGGTCATCTCGGCGCATGGTACCAGCCACAGCTTGGCTCTGCAGCAGGATGCGTACTCGGTGCTCCAGGGAGCCAATCTCACGAGTCTTGACCTTCTGGTAGGCCTTGAACTGGCTGCGTAGGTCCTCCAGCTCGCCTGACAGCTGGCGCCGCTCGTTGGCTACATTGGTGATGTCTTGGAATGCGCTCTGTTGCGCCTCATTCAACCTGAGGAAAACATGCAGGCCCATTGGATGAGTGAAAAGAAAAGAAAATGAGAAGGAAAAGACTACGCCTTTTGGCATCAATTTAATGAGAAGCCAAGTATTATACTAGGCTGCCCAGGTAATGGATGAGTGCACATGTGACTCAATGGGAGCACAAATGACTGAACGGAGCCATCAAAAAGAATGCAAGAATGACAACTGTGACTAGATTGAGGAACAGACAGAAAGAGCAAATGCATGAATAAGTGGTGCGTCAATGAATGAACAGTTGATTGGTATAATGAACGAATGTGGTTAAGGCCAAGGCAAAAAGTCGGGATGACAGTCAGACCTGGCAGAAAGGGCAGTCCTGGCCCTGTCCTCCCCCGCAGCTGCCGCAGAAGCTGCCATTGCTGCAGCCTCCCGCCTGAGAGCATCCCGTTCCTCTTCCATGCGCCGTTCCAGCTCTGACATCAGGCCCACATGTCGCTCTGCCAATTGCTGCAGATCACAGTATGATCTGAGTCTTGCATCAAGCCAAGAAGCTGTACCCTCACAACAGTCGATTGCATGCTCAGATAACTCTGGATGGCTGTGCTGTTGCTGGTTCATGATGTTCCCTGGGTCCACCAGCAAGATGAAAACTGCCCATCTATTGAGAAGGTCAGCAGACAGCTGGCATGGTGACTCATCCTTCGTAATGCTCACTCAAACTCAGACTCAGAGCTGAGCCCTGTGCGTCTTTGTGCCAGGAAGACACTCAAGCTGCTGCCTTGACAGATCACAGCCAGCGGTATACAAATTGATTGACAGGTAAGGTTTTACTGCTATTTATGTTGTAGACTTCATGCTGCATTCAGGGTTTAGGTCCATGCCACATTGTAAGACCACCATAGCCGAGTTGATGATACTGACCTGGCGTTCCATGTCGTTCAAGTGCTGCAGGTCATCAATCTTCTTCTGGAGGCGGTCAAGCTCAGCAGCTGCTTGGTGCCCTCGGGCCCGAGCCCTGCTCAGCTCCTCACTCAAGCTGCCGTTCTCAGACTCAGCCGCCTACAGCACAAACCCACTTCTGCTGGTCAAGGTCTGTCCAGCCTTGAGAAGCTTCAGGCTTTTGAATCAGTGGGTGTGCGTGTCAGGATGCATGCACTGTACATCTGGGTCAGCTGACTACAAGTGAGTGCTATCTGACAGGACATGCGTGAATGGAGACCTGTATGATGTGCAAGCTTTGTCATTGATGGCTGCAGAGCACAATGTCAAAGCGCGGCACACAGGTTCAAGACATACACAAGGTATGAGCACGGGATGATGCAATCCCAAAGCAGGCTTGACGTGAAAAGTCGGCCTGCACATCTTGTCTACAAATTTGCAAGACACAGGTGCTTAGCACCATCTCTGTTGATCCCACGTCAGCATGAACAGTAGGGCAAAGACCGTTATCCCAGACATGGAGCATGCAGGCCTACATGTACCCATGTTGTAAGCGGGTTGTGCCAAACAACCTCAAAGTGCAAGGACTTTTGTAAGATACAAGAACTTGTCAACATTTTATAGAGAGTTGCAAGGCAAAGGAGTCATATGAACCTGCAGCTCGCCGCGCATCTGGTGTACTGCTGCCCTGTGGCGCCTGCATCTCAGCAGCGCCTCCCATTTGGCTGACGCCCCATCATGATGCTCCCTACCACACATGAGCAGCACAGTCTGTCAGTCTGTGCCCCCTACCCCCTTGTCAAGCAACTAACATTTCCTGTCTTTAGGACTCATCAGGGGGAGTCAACAGACAAGAAATGGGAAGATGCTGAGTTTCAACGATACAAGTCATTCACTGCTGTTGTAGGAAAGACAGACATGGGCCACAAAAAGGCCCATATTGTAGACTGTGGTGGCTAGGAAGAGCCACATGTGTTTCCTCAAACATATAGGCATTCGAGATTGGCGGTTGTTTTTGATGATTTGCAAACTTGGCTGCAAACCAGGAGCAGGCAAAGCTGCTTTGATCAAATCAGAACCAGGTTGCTGCAATCTGGTGCATTGCTTCTAGGTAGGAAGCCCGATCTTACAAAGTTTCATGACAATCACTACGGCAATGGTGATGATCACCCCTCACCTTAAGTGTGCACTCACTGCAGGACAAACATGAAAGTCTTGTAAGGATGGTGATGACGAGTCCCCACCAATGGCTGCAACAGACAGGCATGACATGCTACTGCCATGCGAGGTGACATGCCATGCGCAGAATTCCTGTGTTGTGGGCTGCTCACCTTGAGAGGTCGTCAACAGTTGCCTGCAGGCCTTGGCAAGCAGCTTTGACGTCCTTGTTCACCTGCTCCAAGCGAGCTACCTCCCTCTCCATGACAGCGCTGCTTTCAGTGGCTGCAGTCAACAAAGATGCGTTGGGGACTTGCATGGGACTGTCACACAGGGAACTGCGCAGAACTGTACATACCTGACCTTGGAGGAAAATGTGTACTGTACGAACGCATGAACGCATGGATGAATGAATGAATGGATGAGTGCACGAATGAATGAATGAATGAGTGAGTGCATGAATGAATGAATGAATGAATGAATGAATGAATGAATGAAGGAATAAATGAATGACCGAATGAATGGGTGGATGAATGGATGGATGAATGGAGGAAGGAAGGAAGGAAGGAAGGAAGGAAGGAAGGAAGGAAGGAATGCATGAGTGAATGCATGCATGAATGGATGGAAGAATGAATGGAACAACGAATGGTACTGCCAGTGTGACACCTGCACATGGACTGCCAAGGAAAGGGAAATTTGCAAGTATCAACCAGAGCTTAGGACACCTGGCCTTCGCAGCAGATGATTTTGAGTGCTCAAGCCAGACGCAGCCAAACGCTACATGTAATCAGTCCTCCATACAAGTTGGATAGCATCAGCACAGAGCCTCAGATAGGCAGATGCAAGCTGCTGTAGTGACAAGAAAGATGGCTGGCACATGCAGTTGGTGAGGCTGGTGTCAAACCGAGACTGCACCTTGCTTGAGCTCAGCTTCAGAAGCAGTCAGCTTGGCAGTCAGGTCTGCAGCGCGAGCGCCGGAATCTTTCAAATGACCTTCCAACCTGCAGTAGCGGCAACAGGTTACACCATTGCCCTGTGAGCCTGGTAGAAAAATAGAATGAAAGAGTGCCAATTTTGGCATCAGTTAAATGAGAAGCCAAGTATCATGGGTTGCCCAGGTGTGAGCCTGTTACAGCATCACAGCAGGAACACATCAAGTACCAGGGTACTTGGTATGACGACTCTGCATGATGTGCCACTTGACTGCTGATAGTGAACGACTTGACTGCAGAAACAGGGTCATCGTCATATACTGACAAAGCAAGACAATGTTCACTTTAGTATCATGGCTGACAGGGCAGACGCAAAGATGCTGACGACAAGCTATCTGTGAAGATGAGCTGTGCTTGAAATGCTCACGCTGTGATCTGGTGCTGTGCTTGTGTCATGGTGAGAGTGGTCTGCTGGTTCGCCAGCTCAGCGTCTGCAGTGCGCTGACTCAGCTGGCGCTGGGCAGTCTCCAGCTTAGCACTCAGAGACTTGACCTCTGACCGCTTCTGGGCCAGCCTTGCCTCCATCTGCTCCTGTGGCAGTCAGCGGTCGTTGCTGTCAAGCTGACATCAACATGGAGCACGTGGCACAAGGTGTTACCACATTGTCCATGAAACAACGGCTGGCAACACGGCGCCACTCACAGAGGAGGTCCAGTCAATAACCAAGCTGTTGCTGCGTTGTCAGCAGCCAGGAGAGCGTTGAATGGCAAAGGGTGCTGCCCCATCATTCAGTCTAACAAATCCCAAAATAGAGGTTTCTGTACAGTATACATGCAATGTGGTCCAGCGTTCAAGCTATGCTATGCTTCAGCAGAACCATCACAGTAGCTATCAGGTGGCACATGAGCCATAGCATGGCACAGCATGAGGACTGACCTGTGCAGCTCTGGAAGTGGCAAGATGTTCATGGGTTTGCACCAGGTCGGCCTTCAGGCGGCCCTCCACATCCCCAGCCTGCTTCAGGCCTGTGATGGTGTCACGCAGAGACAGCACAATGCGTGCACGCTCACTCTTCTCCTTTGCCAGCGCTGCCTGCATCGACATACACAACAACAGTAACAACTTGCATGTCAGCATGACTTGTGTTGACTGTGTACGCGTGTTCACTGCTTCGGTGTTGTGGCAAAGTAGTGATGTTGATGTATGACATTCTTCCAAGGATTCTGAGGACTGAGGAAACAGTAATGGGTTGCCTCGCATGCACCTGACACATGGTCTCTGTCACATAAACAGCACCAACGGATCTTGTACGTGGGTGCACCTGCATACTGTATCATAGTACGGCAGCACACTTGCCCAGCAATAGTCTCTCCCAGGTAGCCATTGACTGCACCCTGACCACACCCAAGGAGCTATGTAGCTGTGAACTGGTAAGTCATGCACTCAGTTCCACTTGGTACTCCACAACAACATAGTGTACATTCTGGATATTTTGACAGAACCTTGTGCAAGGGGGGTTTGACTGAGATAAGGACCGTACCTTGAGAGAGTTGGCCTCATCTTGCAGTCCAGAGCGAGAGGCTGCAGCCTGCACTCGGAGGGTGTCAATCTGCCGCTGCAAGGAGGAGGCTCTTGCATCGGCTTCCGCCTGTGCTGCATTGGCGGCCTGCAGGTCAGATTCCCCTGCTGTGCTGTGCTGAGCCTGCTGAGCGCCCAGCTGCTTCTTGGCAGCTTCAGCACCTGCCAGGGCAGCTTCCAGGCGTGACACTTCCTTGCGGTGTTGCTGACCAACCTCTTCTGAGGACTTCTCCACAGCAGCCAGACGCTCCTGCACAAACCATTCCGACTTCTATTGCCTGCTGTACAGCTTTTTGGGGATCTTGGAGCATGATGAAGTCTTGGCCGTTCCTCCAGCATCTGGTGCAAGCTTCCTTGGTCATACAGCCCCAGCCATGATTCCATGATACAGGCAAGCTCGTAGCGTGAAGGTGCATGACCGAGACAAGAGATTGCTAAGTGCCCTTTGCTAGGTGTGAATGTGCTTGTGCATTGGGATGTGTACAATAGGCAGCTTATTCATGGAGCACTGTATGCAACAACTCACATTGAGGGCAGCCTCAAGGGCTGCAGCCGAGGTTTGGGTCTCCATGAGCTCCTGCCTCAGCTTGGCACAGCGCGACTTCCATTTCTGTCCCCTGTCGGCGGCTTGCTGCAGCTGCTCTGCCAGCAACTCATCCTGCATCACAAGCAGCTTCTGATCAGGACGGTGCACACACAGCGCACCTATGACTGCTCTTACGTGGAAGCAACAAAGCCCTTAGCGGATGATATGCCATCAAGATCATGTTATGCACTGATCAATCTGCTGTGCCTTGAGACCATGAGACCATTCCATTTTGTGGTGCTCTGCAGCTATCGAGATCTAAGCAGCATAAGAAGCAGAAGCCAGTCATGGCTACTAGGCAAAGCTGCCAGCATGAGTGTTATGCACCTGTACTGTGAACAACATCAACTGACCACGTGCTGCATCCCAATTGCCAGGTGGGCAAAGCTGTCAATGCAAAGTGCACCTGTGTGACTGAAGCTTCTGGAGACAGAGATGACAAGGACACAGGCAGCGTCTGCACTGCTGTCTCCTGCTGCTGCCTTGAATGGCGAGGTGGAGCAGGCAGGGCAAGCATGGGTGGCTTAGGGGACTGAACAGCCTGCAGGAAGCTCCTGTCATCTTCATCATCAATGTCCCCCTCTCCTGCTGTTGCACCTGCAGCGTGCACATTTGTGATCTTTTGCCCCTTGGATTGCTGCAACTCTCAGCAGCCGTGACCATTCCATGTGCATGTGTGAGCCTTGTTGCATTACGGGCAAAGATGCAGCACATGATATGATTTGGAAACATTAGTATGTGATATTACTCACAGAAATGTTGCCAGTGGTTGCCACCAGCATAGGTCTGTACACATTGATGGACATGCCCATTCTAATAAGGGTTGGCAATACTCTTCTTCAACAACAAACAACTGCAGGGTAGGTTATCACATCCAGCAGTCCCACACAGGTCTTACCTTGGCTAGAGGGGAGTGTGTGTCCAGCGTGCAGGGCATCCAGGTGAGATGAGAGCACTTGCAGGGTTGAGCGCATGGCAGCCAGCTCTGCGGAGGCAGCCACTGCAGCTGCAGCCAGGGCCTGGCGGGCGCCTTGGCTCACCAGGGCTTCACTGGATGTCAGAAGCTCCTGCACATCTGCACCTGCACCACAGATGCCAGCACATGTGAGATGCGCTGCAGTCGCGTTGGTGGCAGGACAGACGTCAGCAGTATGGCAACATATGGGTGTATGCTCCTGCGCAGATACAGCACCGAAGCAAGTTCAGTACATGTTTCAGATACAGCTCTGCCAAAGCTTGGTCCTTTAGTGTCTGGTAAGGAAGACACGCACAGATCAAGCATGACCAGCTAATGTGTTGACAGGGACAATGCTGGCCCACTGTGTGCATGCTGGCACAACACTGTACAAAGTCTCCACATGGTTCTTGGTGACAATCTGTTGATATATACTCAAGAGTGTCTGTTGTCCGATACTCAATACTGTCATTTCACAGGCAAGCCTCGGCGTTGTATTTGTTAAAATATCATACTAGGCATGCAGCCTGATGCTACAGGGTGCCCAAGCTGCCCCAATATACAGCCACTGGCACAGAATGTCTAACAGCAAATCCTGCAGCACGCCGCATACCAGCTTGAGCAGGCTCAGACTGCAGCAAACAGCCAACAGGCTCTTGAGACTGCTCCAAAACAGCAACGTGGTGCTCCAGCAGCTGGCATAGCCCCTGGACTGCCTCACATTCCAGCAAACGCCCCTCAGCTGGCCTAGGCCCTGCCCCAGAGTCGGTCCCTGCAGCGCTTGCAGCATCCCCAGCAGCTCTGTCATCCCTGCCTTTGGGGTTGTATGCAGTGACAGCCAGTGCCCCAGGCTGTGGTGAGGTGCTGCTTGAGGGTGGTTCTGCTCCTCTTCTTGATGGGTTCTTGGGTGCGCGAGAGGGATTGGAAGCAGAAGGGGGCTTGGGGTGTCGGGGACGAGGGCCTTCCTGGGAAGGGGGCAGCTGGGAGGAGCCTAATGAGGCCCTCAGGGTGCGTAAACGCTCCTGCACAGTTGCTTAGTCAGCAAATCTGGCGTCAAGCGCTTCATCTGGCGACTCAGCATGAGTGCAGTGCATCAGTCTGTGCTGATGATGGATGCAGCACACCGCGCACACACTTCATCACCCATGTCATCAACATCATCTGTCTGTACATGCTGCAGCTGCAGCTGTTGACGGCGCCTGCCACATGCTTTCATCATTGAGCCTGCCAGCTTTGTTGGTGAAATGGGCTTCTGCTGGATCCATGGGTCTGCCTTGCAGATGTGATTGCAAAGGCTCTGTTCAGGGCTCAGTCAGTCAGGGCCGTTGGGGCCAGCTAGCCCATTTGACTAAACTGCAAGTTTTTCTTCAGTAAACAAATAGACAAAACAGTCAAGATCACCAAGGAAGTGTGTTACCTGAGCACGCTCTCTCTCCTCCTTGAGCTGGTTGTTGATCCGAGTGAGGTTGGCTACTCTGAGGCTGAGGTCCCGGATGACAGCCCTTTGAGAGGCTTCCAGGGGCTGGGCAGCTGCAACGGCCTTCTCCTTGGATGCCTTCTCAGCTGTGCTCTTGGCGACAGCTCTCAGCCTCTTCACACTTGCATCACGATCCTGCAGGCAGCACAGATGGGTGATGCCATAAGTGATGATCTATGACAGCCAGTCAGTCAAGAACTTGAGTTGTCACTGCCAATTCCATTGCCAGGTCCACGTCGCAGGCTGTTGAAGCCGAAGATTTGTCTGATGGCTCACAGCGCTAGCCGTGAATTGTCATGCATTCAGCCAATTGCACCAGACATTCAAACGCTGGAAAAAGAAAACTACCCACAATCAATATCACGATTCTACATTATTATGTTAAGATATATAAAGCAATTTGCGGGCTCAGTACAACATGCATTGCCCAGCTTAACTTTGGCAAATCGTTGCCATGCAACATGACTGAAGCTGACTGACATAACGTCAATTTCCAAGAAGCAAGAGGAACCAGCCAATTACCTTGAGTTTTGCGATGAGCTGTCGCACTACATCCTCAACGCTCACTGCCCCCAGGCCGTCCTCTGAAGAGCGTGGGGAGCCCCTTGGGGTGGTAGAGCGGCCCATCACTGCCTGAGCGGCTGCAATAGCCTGATTGCACTCCCTCTGTAGCCGCAGCAGAGCAGCATCCAGCTCCTGTGCTCTGCTGTTCGCCACTGCAGCATCCTGTGCAGCAAAAGACAACACCAAATGAACAACAGCAAGCAAGAGCGGCATGCATGAGCATGTCTTACAGGACTAGTATAAAAGCAAAAGGTTTGCAATAGGTTTCGCCGTTGAAGATACCAGAGTCAGCCTCCATGTCAAGCAGCTTTGAGCCTATTTAAAGCTATTGCTTCTACTGCAGTGCAAATAAACAGCCTTCTTGATATAACAGTGGACTGAAAAGATGCATCTGCAAGACTAATGCATGGTTGTAATGTCACATAAGCATGTAGTACGACGAATGAGCACCTGGCTGCTTGAGTGGTCTGTTGCAGCCCTCACATGGGGCCTGTTGGCCGCAACTGCCTCTGCCAGCTGTCCTTCCAGGTACTCCACCTCTGCGTCTCGCCGAGAAAGCTCAATCTTGAGGTCTGAGACCTGCCCAGCCAGCTGCTGAGCACTGCCATACCCTCTTGGGGATTGTGACACGTTTCTGGCCCCTGGACAAAAGCATTTTATGCTGCAAGACTGTGTTCAAACACTGTACTGACACACTGCATAAAAGTGCAACAGGATCTGGAGATTCGAATGTGAGCAGGACCACTTTCTTACGCAGAAAACAAGCAGTCATGGCAAGGCTAGCACAGCAGGCATACTGGTGGTGCATACTGGTCAACATGCTGCTTTTGGACGTAACGTCCATGCTCGCTGCTTCGCTGCTTTGAATCTAGATGACAGTAACACAGTGGTGTCGTTCCAAGGCCTGCACCTGAAGCATTCTGCGCTGCCTTAGCTGGCTGATGTGCCAACTGGGTTTGGGGATTCACATGGGTACCCTGTACATCTTCAGATCCTGACTGTGATTGTCCCGTATGAGCCTGAGACCCAGGACAGAAGTATGGGAGCCTAGCAGCCACTGCTGGCCCTACATACTCTTCTTCCTCCCTAGGGCTTCCATCTGCCCTAGGCACTTGGTATGATCTTGCCCTAGGTGATACTCTCGCACCGCCTTGCTCTCTTTCTTCCCTGTGAGCCCTGAAAGAGCTAACCCCATGGTGTGATCTGCCCCTGGGTGAAGCTGTCTGTCTGACTTCCTCCTCTTCTTCCTGCTGAGTGTCAGAAGTGTCCAGACTGAGGACACTGCCCTGCTGGTGCTGTGGATG
>JAABUP010007839.1_pt1:2500-13987 | contig 13987 bp, 17 predicted proteins | sample 5559201 | NCBI WGS metagenome assembly JAABUP01 (sample SAMN10711887, study PRJNA513373) | rock metagenome | isolation source: Antarctica rocks | place: Antarctica | reverse complement strand
CGTGTGGAGGTCCCTGATGAGAGCAACAAGCTTTGGGGGTGCACCCCTGCTGAGCAAGATCTGCCAAGCCATCTCCCTGTCCACTGAGTCAAAGGCTTTGGTCAGGTCCAGCATACAAATGTGCAGATTCTGGCCTTTGTCCCAAGCCTCATTGCACAGAAGGCGCAAGCTGAACAGGGCGTCAACAGTGCTCCTGCTTGGTCTGAAGCCACATTGCTCGTCAAGAAGGTTGTCTGTGAAAGGCGTGCACTCAGCACGTTGGCATAGGCTTTCCCAGCTATGCTCTGCAGGGCAATGGTGCGATAGTTGCTGCAATGTGTCTGATTATGTGAGCATCTTCAACAAATTGCTTTCTCAGCAGTGTTTTGTCACATGCTTCTTCAAATTGTGCTGTTAAGCTGCCTGACACTCTGGAAGTCAAGAACACACACAGATACACATACACACTCAGATATATACTTAAATACATACCCACCACATTGAGCATAGGGTGCAGTGTTGAATAGAATGAAAGACCCACTATGCCATGACAGCCACCCTGCTGAATATACTGTAACAAGTACTGTCTTGTGTCAGTCAGCATGATGAGCACATCCAGTGCCTTGGGCATGGATGTAATGACTACAGCATATGGCATCCCTTATCAATAAGAAATCAGTTGTGGACTGATCAGCAGGGATGTAGCAGAGCAGTGATGTAATGGGGCATCGTTACTGGGCAAACACATTGAGGTACCATCTGAAAAGGAAGTGCAGTCACAGATATCTGCCCTGCAATGTCACATTGACCAAGCAGCATGCATTGATTGATCCATGTGGTCATATCCATTTTGAGCATAGTTGCTGCTGTAACTAGGTCCAGTGTGTACAAGACATGTGTCATACAATGTCTGATGGTGTATGACAAAAACACACAACAGGGTTCAGCAGGCTAAACGATACTGCCGAATGGTGTCCAGAACAACCTAGGGATAGCAGTAGGTGGAGTGTCAATTGAATTTCAGTGTGGCTGCAGCAACTCTCATCAGAGGTAGTAGACAGCAAATGAAACCCTAAATCCTACCCCCACTCAGTGAGTGTGTTGCAAGGTGTGATGGCAACGGTACAGACACTCGGTATTGTCTAAATGCACAGATTTCAGCATTAGCAGAGGCAGCTTCAAAGGGATTCCAGCCATGTCAATAGCAGAGCAATCACAGGTGTCAAAGAGAATGAGCACAGCAACATCAAGCCATGCCCTGAAGCGAGGAAGCAGACGAATGCCAGCAAACGCTGCTCATGGGTCCTATGAAACAAAGGAGTTCTTATCGAGACCGTATTTCCGGAGTTATTTTTGACTGGAAAAAGGTACAAGCCTTCTTGGCAAATCATCAAGATGAAGCAGTTGCTGGACAGCCACGCGGATCAAGTGTGCACATAATGTACATATACCTGCTGCTGTCCAGACGGCATTAAGCCACAAACTGTAACAGATCTGCTGCAGCATGTGCTGAAGTGTACTTGTCAACGTTAGTTGGCCAGCAGGCTGCCGGTAATGTCAGAGCAGGAAGCAGAGTCAGGGGAGAAATGGGCCCCCTGAGCGATGTGCCGTCGCAGACAAGGCAAAACAGTGCAGATCCACAGGAAGTTGCTGACGTGGTTGTACACGCACGCGCTCGCGGACTTGTGGTCGACCGGAGGCCGGAGACGAGCATGCCCTGGGATTGGGCCCCCACTCAACAGCCCACATAGGGCGAATGCAGGATGCAGAAATGAGCCGGCTCGATGTAGGAACCGCCAAATTCACGTAACCACGAAAAGTCTAGATCACGAAGAGCCATTTCGTCTGTATGGTGCATATACACCTTGACTTGAATTTTCCTTTGCGACTATCATACTACAGCTGTGTTAATTTATGCATTGCCGACCACAGAACGGTATTCTACAGAGTAAGCAAACCGCTGAATGCATTCTGCAGCGAGAAGCGCAAAAACGCGTGGGTGAGCATAATGCTAAATGCTGTAGGGTCAGCCAAGACACAAAGCAGTGAGTGGCAGGGCGCAGACACGGACGGAAGCTTGGATAGTCCCACGACCAGCACATCGTCAGGTATGTCCATCTAGTATGTTGTGACGCTTGCAGCAAGTCATGTGACCTGCTAGACTGAGGTGTTTTGACAATCTGACAAGACAATCTTTGTTGGCCAGTCCACTTTTAGCTTGGCTTCTGAACTTTATGGAACTAGAATGCAGAGTGTGTGGCGCATGACTATCTTTTTAGGGTTTAGGCGCATGACAGCATCACTACTGCAATTTCTTTGGTGCTTTACTGACGAACGCCTTGAGCATTGAGTGCTGAGTTTACGCTGATTTCCCAGTTACTGTCTGTTGACTCCCCCCTGGTGAGTCCTCAAGACAGGAAAAGTAAATTGTTTGCATCAGGACTTTTCAAAGACGTGAGCAACTAGTCCACCGTCGGGAACCCGAATTCATAACCCAATCACACATGCGACTTCTTTGCAAGTGATACGCTCCGGGCTGCCGCCCTAGGAGGCTCCCGTCATGATCGCTGAAAAGCGTAAATTTTCCTTTTTCTTTGCTTGCAGGTGATACATCAGGTACGTGCCAACAGCGACTGTCAGTGAACCTCGATATTGCCGCACATCCACACTATATTCCATGGTGACGCATCGAACTGCCGTTCAATATAAGAGCTTAGAGCATTCACCTTTTTGTCTTTATGCTTTATGCAACATGGGCTGATTCAAATACCTACCCTGTGTGTTGACCGATTGCATCGTCTGGTATTCAGCAAGGTGTAACCGATGTAAAGGTTGTCTGTGGACTTGCTGTTGCACATGTCAAATGCGCAATGCATACAGACCAATAGGGCCAATTGTGTGTGGATGTCCAAAATCAAGTGCAGCCTGTGCAACTCCATTTAATAGGTCACATGCATATGCTGCAGACACCAGAAGCTTCAAATCAGAGTATGTGCAAGTGTCCAATGTTATCTTCTTTGTGTGTCTTCACAGAGCCAAGTGTTGCGGAGCCACCAGAATGCCTTTATCCATTCACAACATTGGAGCAAAGCATGCACACTGTTCTGATGAATCATTTGAAAGAGTTTCCGGAGTGCCAAATCCTTCTGGCAGGACTGCTTGATGCAGCTTACAGGTGTGGCCTAGATTGTGGCTATCAACAGGTCAAGGAAGCTTGCAGACCAAATCCTCCCAGCTGATGTACCTGTGTTGTGTCTTCAACAAGTCTAGGTATCCAGCCTGGTAGCTTTCGGTCATGAGCTTTCTGATCAGGTCTCAAGCATGCACCGATGTCCAAGCACAAAGCAGGCATTTGGGCCACCATGCATCATTACAATGCTTTGATCCAGTCTATTATAGGCCAGGTTGCAGGACTTGCATAGAATGTTGTTGATAGACTATCCGGTCAGATGTCACGCTGCGGCGGTAGACAGCCTCATGATGTGAATGTGACGTTTATTCAAGTTTACATCAATGGATCCTGGAAGCAGTTCACATAGCTCAATGTTGCAGTAGAAATGCTGCAAAAACAGAGCCTCAGAGTGTCAAGATGCCATGCTATCATTTCAGAAAGACAAGTATGGGCATTGCAATTTCTGTGACAACTGAAGGAATATCATATCACAACTGGTTTTGGAGCCGCATGTCACACACACGTGTTCTGGGCTAGATGAAGGTGTATGCCAGCACATTTTGGTCACTGCCGGCATGTTGCAGGTAGAAAGAACAGGAAAGAAAAGTTTACGCTTGTCAGCGATCATAACGGGAGCCTCCTAAGGCGGCAGCCCGGAGCGATGACCATAGGCCATATTATGGCTAGTAGCCCAAAGGGAAATGAAAGTCCTAAACCTAAGGTGGATCACGCTTATTCCGTCTGGTTTTGTCTGTCTTCTCTAGTACTCTTCTAGACGTAAGAATCTTGTAAAATGTCAAAACAGAGTGTTCATGCAACTCGTACAAAACTTTGCTTGCAGGTCCATGCTGTATACCAATCTTTAGAGCGTAAGATGTAGTGTGATCATGTGAACCAGATTGTCCTATGATTACAGGCAGTGTGGTGACATTGTATCCATAGTCCTTGAGAGCTTCCTCCAATGCTTCATGCTGTGCTTCCTTTTCTTACAGCTTTTCCTCGTATCTTGTATCAGGGCAATATCCACCTTTCATAATTTTCATGCTTCTTGGATTTCCATAGGGATCACTGGTGTTAAGGATGTCAGTCTGGATCCAGAGTCGTCATCATGACGCAAGTACTGTTGTTGTTTTGCTGTTGTCATTTCCACTATCATCATGTCAGGCCTGATCTTGCTCCGTGTGTCTGCCGCTCCTCTCTGCAAGAAACCCCTCTCCACCGTACGGGAGGGTCCAAGCCCCTTGCTTGTATATACAGTAGGGCCCATAAGTATCGGTCGGACCAGCAACATGTGCGAGCTCCGACACTAATGCGAAGCGCAACTCTGTGTTTTAGCGGCGGTCCTTCCGAACACAGCAAGTCAACCAGTACAACTTGCTGTTTACGGCTTCACTGGCCCAGAAAGCGCTTGTAGCGCATGTGTGGCGCCGGTAAAAGCAACAGGTCTGTGACAGTGAAACAAGGCTGACAGCAAGGCCCCAACTTGGCAGCTGTGCGGCAGGCGAAAGAAATACACAACGATAGCCTGTGACACCCTGGGTGTTCGGTAAAACAAGCCAGCTTTGACTTGTAGTATCCAGTTTTCTCAGTGAAGCAGCAGACATAGAACAAGAGTGTTTGCACAAGAAGGTCCAGAAGCTTGCTGCCTGAACAAGCTTTTCTTTGACAGAAGGAGAGCCTGTTCAGTCAGCAAGCCTTTGTTTTCAGTGAAGTAACTTGCATATGCACAACACAGCACTTTACTTACCAGCTCCAAAAAAGTTGCCAGAGTTTGGCCCTCCCCTTGCCCCTTGACGCTGACTGCTGACTGCGCCAGCAGCTTTCTTGCTGAGCAAAGGCTACCCCAAAGTTTGAACAAAGTCTAAAGCTTTGGCTTTCAAACTTGGTCACGTAAGAGGCAAGACCATGCTGAGTCACTGGGTTGTCATGGTGTTGAATGGCAATGTACCATGCCATCTCCAGCAATGCAACTGTCCTGATCAGGACTTATGGGCCCCACTGTATCTGTCTGGGAGTACAAATGCTGGAACTCTCTTGCTGTGCGCGCCCATATCTTTGAGTCCTTCAATCTTTGTTACATCTGCAATCAGGTAGTGACTACCACACTGCCTTTCAGTAAAAGCTTGGATGACTGTTCTCATGGCTGTATCACGTCTCTAGGCTAGCTATACATTGCTTGCTCATGTCTGGGTGCGTGCAGCTCTGAAATATGTGGCCCTGAGAGTCTTCACCTCTACAGAGCGGGCAGCGTCTGTCCCTGGCTATTGGTTGCCCAGGCATGTATGGCACATGCCTCTGGAAGGCCATGTTCTTATTCCAGATTTGGCCCGTCCTGTATTTCAAATTCAGTTGAAGTTCACGTTGAAGATGTTCCATTTATGTGATTCTGGGATTGGTGGCATGGTCCACAGCGCATCAATGTGTGGCATGACCCTGTATGGCTGCACCCAGTCCCGTAGCTGAAAGTACAATGAGTTTTGGTTTGACTGGCCTAGTTTGTGCTTATCATGCAAAGCTTTTCTCAATGAGTCATCCAAATCTCTAATGCAAGCTCTGGTTTCTGCTTGGCCTTCTGTTGACTGGACCTGGATGATTTGTTGCAACCAGTACTTGTCCCTGAATGGTTGTGTGTAGTCATTAGATAGGTCATAGTCAAAGTGTCTGCTCATGCAGCATTCATCTGCTGCTTCATTTGCAAGCTTGCTTATCTGCATTGTGAGGACGCCCCCGAGGATGTGCGAGGACGCCCTAGGGCTCCTCGGCTAGGGTTAGGTTCCCCGGCCAGGCTGTCGGCACAGTGCGCGCATGCCCACAGCGCAACGACCAAGCGGTGCCAGCATGCCGAAGAGCTGCTGCGTCGAACCAAGGCTTCTTTGTGGACGCCAGCATCAGCAATTACTGATGCTCCGCCGGTGGGCTTGGGCAGCTCAGCATGCATGTTGTTGGCTGATCTGTTGCTGATGCTCAATCTGGTGGAATGACTGCAGTCAAAAGGGAATTTGACACTGCTTGAGACGCGATGCAACGCCTTGCATTCCTGTAAAGCTAATAAAACGGACAATACAGTCGCTGCTCCTTTGCACAAAGACCTGATCTTGGCTGCATGATCACCTCTCCAGCGATAAGCATACGAGCATCGAAAGGAGGGGCCGCTATGCTGCAAGATCTTCGTGCTGATTAGCATCAGAGCAAGGATGTGATGTGCACTGCGCATGACAATATAATCAATGCACTGGTGTGCTTTGAGTGTAACGTCTGGGATGCACATATGGGCTCTGTAATTTCCATGACAACAACGGCCGGACCCTTTTGCTACAATTGGTTTCGGATTCTGAAGCTGGTCGCTTTAACCTTGCCGGTTAGCGCTCCGGACCTGAGAAATTCTTGGGTCGCCAGTTCGATGCGCGGTGAAAGAGTATTTCTCCCAATCAAACATTCTCCAGTTGATGTTGAGTTCGTTGTGAACGCTCGAGGAAGAGCGTGCTTTGAGGGGGGAGTAGTTGTAACGTCTGGGATGCACATATGGGCTCTGTAATTTCCATGACAACAACGGCCGTACCCTTTTGCTACATTGAGCTACTGAGCACAGAAGACTCATGCTGCCATAGGTCTGCATGCACTGCAACTCTGGCGCGGCGCGACCTCACGCTGCTTGGAGCATTCCATTGCCTTCACCGAACGAGGCTGCATGACAGCAGGAACGCAATGCACTGCGCATGACAGCATAATCAACGTATGACTGCTGGTGTGCTTGGAGCTACTGAGCACAGACGACTCATGCCGCTATATGTCTGCATGCACTGCAACACTGGCGCAGCGCGACCTCACGCTGCTTGCAGCATTCCAGTGCCGTCACAGAACGATGCTGCATGATATCAGGAACGCAATGCATTGCGCATGACAGCAAAATCAATGCAGGACTGCTGATGTGCTTTGAGGTACTGATCACAGAAGACTCATGCCGCTAGATGTCTGCATGCACTGCAACACTGACTTGCACTTAGGGTGTTCATGCGTGTTTACATTGATTGCCACACATCAGCGAAGTTAGAGGCTTGGTCATTGGCACCACCATCTTCTCATTGCTTCTGTAGCAAGCAAAAAGCCAAAGTTAATGGCGGATACACACATATATTGTCACACACAAGAGAGCAGCATGCATGCCAACAACAGCATTTTTGATTGTCACAGTATCAAGCCCATGCACTTGCACCAAAAGAGTCAATGCAAAACACAATACGCTTCATGCACACCTTTTTGCTCCTTGTTTTTGTCAGCTCTAATTGGTCCCAAAACAGTCTTCACCCAGGAAGCCACTGGTGTTGGTTTTCCTGTGTCCTTGCTCTCGCCATGCTCAGCCCTCTCCACATCCATGATCTTGGCATGCTTGCGAGGGGACACTTTCTGACCTGTCTGCCTAGACTCAGCCTCTGCTCTTTCAGTCATCTCTTTGACAGCTGAATCAATGTCAAAGAGTTGCTTGGACAGGCCCCTGCGCCAATCTGGGTCAGCCTTTGTTCTGTCTGCAAAGGACAGTGTGCCTGACATGAAGTTTCCATAGGTGACCACCTCATACAGGTTCTCCAAGGATTTGAAGCTGCTCAGCTGTGGGAATGCTCTGACAATCCGAGGCTGACTTGGCATAGCACTTCCTGCAGCAGGGGCTGCTGCACTGTGCTGCTGCACTGTGCTGCTGAGGCATGCTGCCTGGCACTGTGCCAAATTCAATGCTGGGGCCATAGTTGTGTGCTGACTGGCTGCCACAGACTGGCATCCCTGCTGGCTGGCTGCCATAGACTGGCATCCCTGCTGACACATGAGGGCTCCATGTAGGCACCACTGAGGGGGCGGCAGGCATCACACCATATCCTGGAACGTATATCATCCCATGACCACCCATCATGCCATGCACAGCTGGTGGTGGTGCTGCTGCAGCTGGAGAGGTGAGCAGCCCAGCAAAAGGCGCAATGGCTGGATCTACCCCAGGTGCCACAGGCATGCTGACAGAGGGCTGTGCAGACATGCCTGGATCCCTGAATTGGCGTGCTGGGCTGCGCGAAGCATGTGCTGCAAGTTGGCTGGCAGTTGATGCAACACCTGCTTGCATCCTGATGCCTTGACCAACAACAGGCAAGGCAGATGGCAAGCTGGGCTGTGGCAAGGAAGCACTGGGCACAGCAGTTGTTGCTGCCACCTCTGATGCTGAAGCAAGAGGCAGAGCAGCCGGTGGCATGCAGACTGATGTGGCTGCAGTGGGCAGCAAAGCTGGCTCAGAGACACTACTCTCAGCTGAAGCTGCCAGTGCAATGCTTGTCTCTGCCGAGGTCACATCTCCAGGTGCCTGTGCACAGGCCCTTGCAGCTACAGTGGCAGGCTCTTGCGCTGTCTCTTCCTCATCATGATCAGGAGGTGGCACTCCTGCAAAACAGCAAAGGCTGGTGAGACAGTTGATGTGCATCACAACCGTAACTCATTCTGTGCATCAAAGGATGCTGAATTGAGCTAGGCACTACAGCAGCACCTGATCAAACATTTAAGCAGGAACATGCAATGCAAATTGCCTCTGCTCCATAAGACTGCAGCACAAAAAAGCTGTCAACATTCCTGACAACAGCATGCTCAGATGTACATCATTTGGAAAAAGTCGGGTGACATGCTGCCAGTGACAACACATGCAGCAAAGGTAGTTTGCACTGTGCATGTTTGACAGTATGACCACCAAGCAGTGGTATGCCATACTGCAATGGCATGATGCTTGCCTGCATCAACCATTTCCAGGATGTGCTCAAATGCTCAGTGGCAAGCCTGCTTTTCCTCTTGCAGGTCCATGTTGGCAGCATGCTGGAACTCCTGTGCTCTGGACAGAAAAGCCGGCACTTTACCAGTCTGCTGTTGCAGACTTGCCTCAAATACCATGACCTTGAGGTCCCGCGCCTGATCGGCCGGCAGCTGAGGTCTGTACGGCTCAAACACCTTTGCAGCCAATTTCTGCTGGTGCTCAGCCATGAGTTGCCTGCAGAAAACAAGCATACATGTTTTGGATATTTCTGCATGATCTTTGGGGGTTGTTTTTTTGTCAATTATGGTTCACTCTTACAAATTTTATGTCATACACTCCACAATTGTCATAATTTGATCTGAGTCTAGGTTTCAGATTGATGTCATGCGCTTGCCAAGTCAACAAGTTGGTTATGTAAAGCCAACTGCAGCCTGAAATGCATTGTATTGCAAGGGAAGATGCAGTGTTGAAAAACAATATAGCATCAAACCATTATTGCTATTGCATCATTTCAGAAGGGGGGGTGGAGGGGAAAGGCCCAGGGGGGAGGCTCGGGGGGGGGGGTAGCATCATGTACAATGTAAATGCAGCGCACAGGGAGGTAGCTGCTGAAGCAGGTGCAGTCACCTAAAGACTGGTGAGCCATGCAGCAGGCGGTGCACGTCATGCTCGGGGTAGTCCAGAGTCAGGCGACCAGCAGCATCCTGGACAAGCACAACTGCAAGGTATTTGAATACCGCTACAGAGGCTGTCATTGATGTGCCTGCACGAGGACCCATGGACTTCACAATCCTCTCAAGCTCTGGCATGAAAGGGAACACCAGGTTCTGCAGCTCCGGAGCCACCACAATGAAGAACCTCTCAGCAAAGAACAACTTGAGTTCGTTTGTGGCAGCACCCTCCCAGCCAGCTGCACCCATCAACCCTGATGCCTTGAAGAACTCCAGGTAGCTCTTGTACATTGCATCATAGAGCCAACCACCCATGCGACAGATCACCTGCAACAGCATTCCAATCATCATAAGCCTGGATCAGTGTTTGCAGCATGTGCAGTTTGTATGCTGCACACCATCATGTTTCAAACCTTCAGTGTACAATGAGCCTGTATTGCAGAGCTTGCTTGTGGATTGTTTAGCTGCAGAATCTCAGGTGCCCCATACATTGCATGCAACTTGACATGCAATAGCAAGTGAGAGTTTTATACTGCAAGAACAAGTGGGCCTGAGGCTGCAATACATGCCTTGTCATCCACTCCAGCAGCATCCATGGCTCTAGATCCGGCTACCCTCCATGCATGTGTCAGCTTCTTGATGTTAATCTTGAGGTGATTCAAGTATTTCCTCATGCTAGTGGCCTGTTGCTCATAGGAAAGGTTCTCCTTGGCACCAAACTTAGCTGCGAAGGCTGGCACCTCCTTGTTCCAGGCTTCCTTCTTCCGGGGGTCTGGGAAGGGTGCCTGCAAACATCGCAGGACGACTTAGCTGTTGCTTATTGAGTCTGACCAACTTGGCTCCATCACTGTGCCACATGCAGCAAAAGCAGGTGAAGTTGCACAACCAACAACATAGCAGTCTGTAGTGCATAATTTTGTCTGCAAATGGAAGACCACTTGCAAAGCATCAGCTGTTCAAGCATATCATGCATCTGTTCTATGTCTGGTCAATACAACTTGATTTAGGTATGAACCTTCATAATTTTATCTGAGTGTGGAATTCAGATCAGCAAAACAATAGCAAAGTTGAGGCTTGTCAACTGCCAGGAGCTTGTGAGCTGCAGATGCATTGCCAGTCCATACATACCTTGTCTACAATACATTGCCTTGCCTTCCAACGAGCTATGGCTCCATGTGCACATCTGAGGACATCTTTGTTTCTGAGGCAGCCCCCGTACCCCGGCTTGCCGTTCTTCTGTGCCTTGCCACCTCTGATAGTGGCTGCCAGCACCATGGCAGGGCAGGGACCTGCAAAAGTACCAAGGACTTGACATCCTGACATATGGGAAATCATGACATTATATTTTGTTGTGCTATGGGTCTCCAGATGCAAAGCATGTGCCAGGCAAAAGATATAAAGTGCCTGTACAAGGCATGTGGGGGCATCACCTATGGCTTTGATCTGCCTTGGAGGCAGGAAGTCAGGCTGGTCTGCCATCATCTGATCTACCAATGACATTCAGCAGCCACACGTCCAAAGCATGGTGCAAGTCAGCATCTGTCTGATTCAAGCTCATCAAGTGTCTGCTCAGCTGTTGGATCTGGACATTCATGAATGTCTCTTTGCCCGTGTTGTCCAATGGGTCATGATTCCCATCTGGCCTTTTACCCTTCTCAGCTTGATTCTTGGTGACTGTGTCATACACAACTTGATATGGTGCGTAGTCCAACAACTTGGCGCTCTGCAGGTCCACATGTTTGTCAGCAACATGCATGCTTTTACAGTAGCAAGTGTGAACATTAAGGGCAGGTCACAGGGCTGTTGACAGCAAGCAAGCCAAAAAACCAGGGGGCACAGGAGCAACTTGTTGTGGCAGCTTGACTGAAGCTAGCTTGCCTTGGGTG
>JAABUP010007836.1_pt1 | contig 13993 bp, 14 predicted proteins | sample 5559201 | NCBI WGS metagenome assembly JAABUP01 (sample SAMN10711887, study PRJNA513373) | rock metagenome | isolation source: Antarctica rocks | place: Antarctica | reverse complement strand
AACGCTCCAAACTACCATCGATGGCGTCGAAGATGTGCTTTCGGGAAAGGCCGTGCTGATTGACAGAGTCTGGGTCGTGCTTGTCTTTGTTCTTCCCCTCCACGACGCCGAAGAAGCACTTGGTTAAGATGACGATTCGTGACCGAGGAATGTTGTGCTGCTGGATGAACTTGCCAACGAGGCGCTCGCTTTCGCCGCTGGGAGACGGTGTGAGGTGCGCCTTTTCAGAAATATGGATCAAGCTACTCACTTCGAGTACACGTCGGCAGTGTCGAAGGTGTTGATACCCAGATCGTAGGCCTTTTTCAGCAAAGGAAGGGACTCTTCTTCATCTGTAATGCATCAGAACCGACATCGCCTCGAGAATTTGGGAAGAAGGCGAACTTAGGATCCATGGCTGCCATTTAGATGATCCGTATGACATGCAACCAAGGATCACTTTGGAGACCTTCAATCCAGACTTGCCCAATCTGCTGATCGTGAGAAGGGAAGAAACACTCAGTATACGGGAACGCATACCGCTGATACTCCATGATTACGGTGGACTCTATCTCGTTTTGCGTTTGCCCAGGTCTCTGAAACAGAATGATGAGTGACAAGATGTTGAAGAAGAAATTGCTCCATTCTCGATGCTGGCCTCAAACCGGGCAGCAGCTTCCCTGACGTAGTGCCTTCGCTGTACGAAAGGCTCAGGCTTTGGTCGTAGAACTCTCCTTACGCACCCCACGAGAAATGAGCCCATATCTCTACAGTCCCCGGAAGGAAGTAGTTCCCGCGAACCGAAAGTGCGGGGTGCGTGGGATCAACATTGCTTCAAAAAAAAAAACGGCTCGAAATGTAGAGCCACTGCGAGAAAAGGAAGAACAAGATGGTCTTAGCCGCTAATCCTTCCGCAACGCCTCAGATCGTTCTTCCAATATGCCAAGTGCCTCCTTTAGGCCATTCCCCCTTCTTTCCTTCCTTGCGTGCCTGTTCTATGGCCACCACGTGGCCATAGCAAGTGTGATCTAATATCAATGACCTCAAATTGGACGAGAGGAACGCTTTTCATACGAGGAAGGGCTCGTTTGGATGAATTGGATTGTCGACAACTTCACGGAACTCCCTTAGAACAATACCTCAGTCGCGATGCCGCCCATAATCCACCTTCTTCGACATGCGCAGGTCTTGCTCCATCCATGTCCCCCCTTCATCGATCTTCTTCCTGCTGACGATTAGACAAAGGGCGAGCACAATGTTGTGCCAACAGAGGAGAGCTACAATAAATTCCACGATCCCGTCCTCACCAGCCTTGGAGAATCCCAAGCGCTAGCCCTACGCGGCACGTTCCCCCACGTCCCAGACTTGATCGTCGTCTCATCCCTGCAACGGACGCTGCAGACCGCCCTCTTGGGCCTCACCAAGCCGGAGATCCCAACCCTGCTCGACCCAGGTCTGCGTGCCCTCCTTTGACTCTTTGAACTCAAACCCCCCTTTTGAATTCCGATTCTGACTTACCTCGCGCTACGACAGACCTGCAAGAAGCCTCCGGGTGGCTATGCGATCGAGGCTCCGACGTCGCGGTGCTTGAAAGGAAGTTTGCAGATTCAAAACTCGATTTCAGCGGGATCCCAGCGGACTGGAACCGCAAGGAAGGGCCGTGGGCGCCCACACCCGAGGCGCTGGCGAAGCGGGCGGTCAAGGTGCGGAGATGGCTAAGGGAGCGGCCGGAGAAACAGGTCGTTGTTGTCACGCATGCGGGTTTCCTACATTGGCTCACGCAGGATACTGTGCAGTTTGATAACGCGGAGTGGAGGACTTATACATTTGCGGGTGACGGCGAGAATGATGAGGAGGCAAGATTGACTCAGATCGAGAAGGATGGTGAGATAGAAAAGTTTAGAATATAGGTCACGTCGTCTGGTCGTCATTTTGGATAGCAGACGTCTCTATGTCAACGGTCATGCAACAGCGGCGCATCCAGGCCCCTTAAGATCTAGGCATCGAACATTGAACTACCATAAAAATGTGACGAAAACACACAGTGAAAGCCTTTGTACATACGCATCAGACTGACCATCGCATACGGCCTAGAAAACAGCCAAGGAGACTTTCAAAACGCAGCAAACATCCACCTGCACCACCACCACAAGACACCTGAAAGATGCCGAAACATCCGACTTTTAGATCTACTCGAGCACTTCGATGTGAGTATTGTCGGTCACAGACTTTCTGTGCGTGAGGTCTTCAGCAAGATTATGGCCGTGATCTCCCTTGTGCTCCTCGAGACCCAATGTGGCACGAGAGTCTGCAACACTGATGTCGTGAGGCATGCGCATCTCGTTCTTGACCGGATCGCCGGGAGTCGCAAAGATGACGTCCAACTCCTCGAGGGATCGACCTTTGGTCTCGACCATGAAAAAGTAGAGGATGGGAACAAAGGCGGCGTTGAAGACAGCGTAGTAGATATAAGTCTTATAGCCTATGTTGGCGAACGAGATCGGAATGGTCATGACAACGAGGAATGTGAATATCCAATTGCTGCCATTGGCGATGGCGTTGGCTTGAGCACGACATCGAAGCGGGGCAATCTCAGCGGAGTAGAGGTATGGGCCGGCGACCCAAGCAACACCAAAGAAGGTGTTGAACAAGAATAGCACGCCGGCGGCAGCAAGCTGTTGGTTCCGTCCGCCACTGGCGAGGAGAATGGGGATAACAATGAAGCACCCAGCCATTCCTGCGGCGGTCCACATGAAGGTCTTTCTGCGACCAAAACCCTCAATAAGAAAGACAGAGCAAAGAGAACAGATGGCGTATTCAGTACCACCAGCGGCGGCGATCAAGTGAGACATCCTGGCGTCAAGGTTGAAGGTTGTTCCGAGAACCTGATTGGCGTAAGTTGAGACCATATTAATGCCAGATAGTTGCTGAGCAGCCTGCATGAAGACGCCGAGCATGATTCTTCTGAACGTTTGAGTTTTACCACCTTTGATCAATTCTTTATAGGAGAAGGGCGCCTCTCCCTTCTGCGCCTCAAACGAAGCAATGATGGAGTCACGCTCCGCGATAAGAGCAGGGTCATCCTTAGACAACCCACGGAGCATTTGAAGGTTGTAAGTGCCTTCTTCAAACATTCCATGCTTGATGAGCCAGCGCGGCGATTCGGGAAGAAACATGATAAAGGCGAAAACAATGGTGGCTGGAATGAGCTGAATACCGACAGGAGCACGCCATTGCATCTGGCCTTTTGCGAAGAAAAACCCATATCCGATCCATTGGCCACAAGCAAGACCAGTCGTCAGAAGACCGCCCTCTATCATAACCCAACGGCCTCGTGTCTTAGGCTTGGAGCACTCGCTTTGCCATGCTGGGATAGTTGCCACCTGGAAACCGACACCGATGCCTGAGAGGACACGACCGATGATAAGTTGGGCGGTGGACCAAGCGGCTGTCTGCAGAACACCGCCAACGATCATGAAGATCATTCCGAGCCAAACGGTTGCACGGCGGCCTAAACGGTCTCCAATTTCAAGGCAAGCAAGAGAGCCAACTATAGCTCCGAGCTCAAAGGCTGCAATGACAATACCCTGAATTGTTGGATCTCTGGTTTCCGGAAAGACAGACAGGAAAGACTCCTCTGTGATGAGCGCACCCATTACTGACATGTCGTACCCGTACAGCCAAAAGGCACAAGAGGCTACTACACGTTAGTCCAAAGAATCAGAGGTCCTATAGACATAGAAGAAGCATACCGATGATAGCCACTGCAAACTGCAGCTTCATCCCGCTCATGCCCCCCATTGTGTGGGTCCATTTTGTGATTTTGATAGGATGCATCGCCATTCTTACTTGACTCACAAACGATGAGATGAATTGAGTCCAGGTGAGAAGATCGTGAATAGGAGATGGTAAGTCAATGGCTGCCTGATGGGTAGAACTGTTCATGAGGAGGCCCGGTCATCATTATGTAGGTCCCTGTCCGTCTAGGAGTGGGGGTCGCCACCTCTAGGAGAGAGGAAGGAAACGAGGTCCGATAAAGTATATTCATCGAACCTGGGGTCTCCACGGGGAACCGGGGTCTTAACCGATATAGAGATTAAAGCCATGTTGATATACAGAAAGTCTGAGGGTCTCTCCGTGCAAACGCCGTGGATTCCGCTTTCACCGTGACGTGAGAGAGGAAGGCAAGAGTCTCCGGCTGGCGCCTGGGAACACTTAGAGATGGAGAGACCTAGTCGTCAAGTTAGGGTTAAGATGACCAGTGTAGTACCTAGTTTGATGGGTAGCTTGCAATAGTCTTCGACGCCACGAGGACTCAAGGAGCCACAAAACTGGGGAAACGGAGTTTGGACCGCCAATCATAGTCTAGAGCGGGTCGAAATGGACATCTCGCTTTGGTTTGAAGGTAGACCGGATTCCACTTGGCCATTACTATTCCCAGTTTTGCGTCCATCACAAGATTTAGTCCGAGAAGAGAGACGGCGTCGACGTGGGGGTATAACACTTAGTTTCTCCACTCGGACCAGCTGTCTGTCGATGCAAGGGACGCAATCGTGGGTCGCCCCCGCCTTTTGGTATGTGGGGTTAGGGTGACGTTTGATCGGCGTATGTGTACGGTGGGTATTACCGAGGGAATGGATGCATGTGGGATGCACAGTTGGAGAGGGTATCATACCGGTTGGCTCCCAAGATCGCGGCGCGGCCAATCCATGCTTTCATGTATGCGCAACAATCACCTTGACTTCCTTCCGCGGAATTCCCATTGATGTCAGTCGGATGTCTCCCACGAGGAGAGGTCCAGCCTCACGGGCAAGAAACGGTATTCTCTCCCCGAAGTTATCGCCAGATCTGCTGTTGATAGGTCAACAGCGTGGTAAGATTCAGACACCTCACAAGATGTGATCTCGATCTTGACGTGATGTTTGTCACGTAGTAAGCAATGCCAGGGCCGTCATCTCAAATGTGGGCATTACCTGCGAATTGCATTCGAAAGTGTGACTAGAACTAATGGATGTACAGGTGACGGGCAACAGCCTTGCGGCAGATGTAAGGAGAATGACTCGGTCTGTTTTTACGACAGGCCGACGATGTTTGTGGCCCAGGGTACTGCGTTCACCGACTCACTGCCTGACCTGTCACTCTCGCTGATCAAGGCAATCTCATAGAATGGAGTCCAGTCGAGGCCGGCTTGCCCCAGATAAAGCCGCCAGAGGTCCTTCATACTCTCAACATGATACTGACTCAAAGTACGTGCCTTGACTCTGAAATGTGCTTTCTGTTGAGTGGACCGTAACCGTGCCAGGGTCATTTATCAACGAGAATCAAGCTGTTGAGGGCCAATACACTGTTCTTTCACATGATGATATCTCACCAACAACTCAGCATTTCGCATCTGATCTTACGCCATCTCCAAAGCCACACATTTTTCAAAACGAGCCGTCGTGTGTGCCAGTCACATTGGCTAAAGATGCCTTCTATCTTGATCGCTATTGCTACATACTTGGCCCATGGTTCGATCTTTTCGACGTCAAGAGGCAATTCTCACTCGTGGTGCCTCATCTTTCCTTATCCCATGCGCTACTTCATTTGTCTGTTCTAGCATGCGCTGCAAAACAGTATTACCTCACTCACCTAATTCAACCTGCCGGCACAGCTTTGCTCTACTACGATCGAGCTCTGCGAATGCTGACAGCGTCACTGAACGAGGTATCACGGTCCTCTTCTCCGGCAGTTTTTGCGTCTTGCATTCTCCTGGCTGAGTGTGAGATGATTGGCGACAGCTATCAAGACTGGCATCTACATTTAGAGGGGACTTACTCGCTAATATCGACGCATGGATGGAACGGCTGTAGTGGTGGACTTCCAGAAGCATGCTTCTGGATCTACTGCCGCATGGATGTCCTCTCATCCCTGGCATCAGCCAAACTCACTCATTTGGACACTTCCCTTTGGCTCCCATCAAGCGATGCATTAGCGCCGCAGGATGGGTTAGATGGCTGGAGCGTTGATGCATGGTCCAATTACACGGTCCTGCTCCTTGCGCAAATCCATAACCAACTGTGCAAGGTCCGCAGTGAGGAACCCTACAACCCTCCGTCTTCACTATTTGAGGAATGGAATGCACTGCAAGAAAGGATTGATACCCACGAACGCCGACAGCCATTGCAGTTCCGACCACTCGCTGTGCTGGACACCTACGAGGACAACAATCAGAACCCTTTTCCATGTGTGCGCTATCTTAATGAAACTATCTGCTCGGCAACACAGCTATTTGACCTCGCACATCTGCTGCTGATTCTCGCACGACCGGAGCGCAGTCGTCATGATCGTGTAGCGCGATTCGCAACCGAAGCAAACATCTTCATGGCGTATGTCAAGCGTGTTATCGCCAACAGCATCAACAACCGTCATGAAATCAATTGGGTTTGCGCGGTACAGCTGCTGAGTTCGGCCGGATTGGCGCTTACTGAATGGACTGAGCGTAAGGCATTGCTGAAATGTTTGAACGACGTGCATGTTCAGACAGGGTGGAACACAAAAGATAATATCAACGGCTTGCTCGCTTGGTGGGGATGGGCCGCTCCACTGAACGAACGAGGTCAAACCTGGAACGATGTCCATCAGGAGATTGGACCCTATGCAAGCGCAGGAGAGTGGATGCTAAGGATGTATGATGCGGGCGTGATCATGGCAGCTGCAAGAAGGGAAGGACAAAGTCGATGACAGACGTATGTGTTTTTCAAGGAGAGGACATGAAAAAATGCGAGCAGGCTCTCTGCATGTGTACGATATTGGCAGCTACCTTGGTCAATTGGCCTAACGATTCAGAAAAGGACGTTGGAAGGGATTTTCACGGCGTATGATGACCGCCATAATATAGAATACTTCGTCGCTAGCTGTACAAAGCTGCCATGCAATATGATGGTAATTGATAATGATGACCACTGCAGTTTCTCCTGTCTTCGAGGACGTTTACACCATGTCCCGAGGGTTTTCGTGTCTCCCGGTCCTTGAAATTCTTTGCCACGTGCTCATCTCGCATAACGAACTCAGGTAGGAACATGCGGGGTTAGGTAAGGTTCCGCCATCGGGATGCATTCCTTCCTTTTCTGCCACAGGAGGTCAGCACTCGGAGGAAATGTAACCTAGGCCCTCACCACCACGCTCGTTTGCGGGGAACCATACCATACGGAGTGAAATCCTGCAGCGACCATAGTGGGGTTGATCAACAGACAATCGGAGCTTGTTGCCATCCTGATGATATACATTCCACGTCTACTGGCCTTGTCTATCAAGAGACAAGATGATAAATGACGCCTGTCCCCGTCCTTCAATCCCCATCGAATTCAACTCTGCTGCACGTGAACAGCTTCGCCCTCTGACTTCACGCTTCAAAGATGGCCGTCACCAATGGAAATACAAATGGGACCACCAACGGAACCACCAATGACTCCACAAGTCACAAGTGGAATGGGAAGCCATTGAGTCTCAAAATCATCGGCACATGCCAGGGTGAGCTCTCCGCACAGCGACATCGCTTGCCGCATTCTCATGTTCTTTGCAATAGGGACTTCCATGGATGGTCTTGACATTGTTCATATCCACTGGACCCAAGAACACCCTGAAGCTCCGCTGAAGATGGATATCTTGCACTACGGGGAGGTGCCCTTCGAGGGAGGTCTAAAAGGTATGACAGATATCTTCGCATTTACTGCGAGTGCTAATCATGACTAGAGACTCTCCTGCGCATCATCAGGTATAACAAGACTTCGCCTGAAGAGATATCAATCGTCAACATTCAAGTATGTTCTTCGCTCTTTCATGGAGATCTGCTTGCTAATTTCATCATCAACAGCTTGGAGAGTTTGTTGCCGAGGGCCTCCGAAAGTTTGCAAAGCGGGAAGGATTCAGCTTGACGGAAGATGTCGACTGCATCGCTGGCCAAGGTCAGACCATTTGGCATCTTCCGCTCCCGGAGATGTTTGAAGGGACGCATCAAATACGAGCCCACCTCGACATGGCTGAGATCTCCGTCATCGCCGCAAACACTGGCATCACGACCATGGCCAACTTCCGCGTAGCTGATTTGGCCCTTGGTCGACAGGGTTGCCCTTTCTTCTCGGCATTCGATTCGTTAGTTGCGACACACCCCACCATGAACCGAGCTGTCCAGAACATTGGAGGCATTGCAAACATTACCATTCTCCCAAGGAATGCTCCTGAGGAGTCATTTGATTTTGACACTGGTCCGGGCAATGTGTTCATCGACGGGTGAGTAAATCGCTGCCTTCGCAGGTACAAGAATACTAACGATTACCAGTGCTGTTCGATACTTCACCAGCGGCAAGAAGCAGTACGACAAGGATGGCGCGATGGCAAAAGCGGGCAAGGTCAATCAGGCGATCGTCGACGAGATCCTTGCGGGACCATACTTTACCCATGACATTCCCAAATCCACTGGCCGTGAGACCTTCGGTGACAATTGGAGTCAGAATCTCTGCGAGCGCATGATTGGTGAGGGCGCAAATCCTGAGGACTGCGTGGCCACAATCACACGCGTGACCTCCAAGGGTCTCGCCGACGGCTATGAGCGCTGGGGACCTAAAGATGGCATTGATGAGATCTACCTCGGCGGCGGCGGCTCGTTCAACCCAGCTATCATCGACTATCTTCGCGAGCGATTTCCAAGGACTAAGATCATGTTTCTGGACGAATTGGGCATCCCTGCTGGTGCGCGTGAGGCCTCAGACTTCTCCCTCAAAGGCCTGGAGTGTGTCGTTGGCAGAGCGCTTATGCCTCCGGTGAAGACGGAATCAGATAGGGCTGGGATCACCGGACACATGCAGCCTGGCTCAGGGACGAATTACCACAAGGTGATCAAACATGTGCAGGAGTTCTGGGGGGACTATCCGATGGAGAAGCGGATGAATCCGGTCACACAGATGACTGTTGTTCCTTACAAGGGCAAATCTTTCCGGTTGGGTGTCGATTAGGTGTAATTAGAGGATTAGAAATTATGTCTTTGCTTGAGTGTATAAGTTTTCTGACCTGCAAATTATTCTGACCAGGAGAATTCTTCAGGGTTTGTCGGTTTCATTGGTAGACGCAGCTCCGCAAATGCCAAGGCGCGCCTCCTGTAATAACGGCTCCCAGACAGGACGAGGAGGAGTTGGCAAACTCTAGACATGAGTTTTTGATGACTTCATTGTTTTCGGCCCCTGAAAGACCATCGGAGCGTCCGAGCCAAAGCCATTTCATGGAAACACGCCTCGAAGACCACAGCAAAGGATCAAGGTCCTTTGTGCAAGGCACGCTGATGACTTCGCCGCCCAACCGGCCAAGTTGAATCTTCTCATATGCCTTGCTGTGGGAGAGCACATTCAGAGAGAAGCTACAGGCTCGCCGGTTTCAGATTAATCTCCAAATACTTCAACACTAGATGATCATTTCGATAGCATTCATTCAGATGTAAATCTGGCTCCAGGAATCTGTGGCTTGGAGTTGTTCTTAATTCACAGTGTCTTGGCTTTGCGTTTGAGATTTATGCTCACTGGCGTCTTCTTTCCTTGTTGGGAAAGATCGAGTGTTGTGGCGTTTCGCCGACGACGACGATGGACGTGCGGGGCGGCGGCCTCTGCTTGGCGCAGCCTCTCCGAAGAAGTGGAAGCTCTTGGTCGAGAACGACGTCGTATTGCCCTTCGGACACACCATCACGGTAGATCAGGATATTTTCGGGACAAGTACCTGTGTTGTTCTTCGCCCACAGACGAAGACGAAGACGAGACTTGAGCATGCTATACGGGCCTGAGACCATCTCCTGTCGAGCTGTCTGAATCTGCAGGTCTGCAGGCCACTGCCCGAGCCACTGGTCTACAGACGCCACGATTCCCGCCACGCTGGGGCGTTTGACGCAGAGCCAGGGGGAGGGCGGGTAAACATCGATGCCCACAACCATGGTCTTGCCGTCCGCCATCACACCGAGTTTAGCGTCATCCAGGATTTGATTTCGTCCGCCAAGTTTGATGTCGAAGGTGAGCGCCACGTTAGCAAGATACTGGTCGTTTCTATCCTTCGCAAACTCCAAACCGACAACGCAGATGCTGCGAATCCCGTTCTTGATATCGCACGTGAACTTGACGCGGTTGTAGATGTATGCATCAGCATAGGGCATAATCACGAGGATTACCTTTGGCGGAGGCCTCGTGGGATGGCTGGAAAACCTATCGTTGGCACCAATCGATGTGATGCGCAGACCAGGAATAAACGGTTTCACGGGTATTCTGAAAGTTACAGTAAAAATACACTCAAAATACCTGTATTGATCGGAATGCCCGTTTGATCGGAATACCCGTGAAACCGTCTATACTCACTTCTTTCGATTTGGATTGGAAGGCGTCCACAGTGGATCTCAACCCCTGACTGAGTTGAGCACAGTATCAAGTGAAAGGATGTTGCGCACATGTTTGCCTCAAGAACTGTTACTCAACTCAAAGACGTCGTCGCAAATACCACCCAGAATTTGTGCAACGTCTTCGACAGATACACCGACACGAAGAAGATGAATATGCGCCACTGAATCAGCGTGTACGCCTTCGACGTCATTGAGGATATGAGATTTGACGAGGATCTTGAGTGTCTCAAAAGAGACAACAACCTAATCGAGAAGGAAACACGTGCTGGCAAGAAATATGTTGCTGAAGGCATGAAAGGTGTCTATGACGGTGGCGCCTACAACGTTTTCTGGGGCCAAGCACCGCAACTCCTCAAGTTTACCAGATTCATGACCCAATGGGGTTGGGGCCGCTACGACGGTGATTTCTTCTTCGATGTTGCCATAAACCTGGTCAAAGTCTGTGTTCTCAAGGAAGACGTCGCTGAATAGAAAAAGACCAGGCGGTATGATCTCTTCCACCGCATCATGGTGGACAAGAAAGAAGATGCTCTGGGCCTCAAATCCGAAGAGCTTTTCTCAGAGGCTGCTGTACTAACGGTTGCTGGCTCCGATACATCGGGAACCGGTGTGTGCAACACTATCCTTCACCTCATTCAGGACCCAATCGGGCTGAAGAAACTGCGGACAGAACTTGATGCCGCCATCTCCTCCGGAACCTCCGTCACCGACCATGACCAAGTCAAGGACCTACCATACCTTCCACGCGTGTCTAGACGGAAGTCTGCGCTTCCGTCCACCGCAGGCTCAGGGTCTTCCACGTATCATGTCAGAGGAGAAAGGAGCAGTTGTGCAGGGTCATCACTTGAAGCCCGAAACAGTCGTCTCAGTACCGACATTCACCATTCACCGCAACGAGAAGTACTTCAAGTATTGCGAACAAACTTAACCCCAAGCGATGGCTTGACAACCTCGGCCCTCAACAAGTTTATCTGCAGAAATTTCTCGTTCCCTTCTCACATGGTAGCTGTGTCTGCATCAGGCGTAATCTTGCCTTCCTCGAGCTTCAAGTCGCTCTCACTGCCATATTCTCCAGGTACAACTTTGAGCTGCGGTACCCTGGTCGCGAAGTTGAAATCAAGGAGCGGTTCGATCTCAACCCTGTCGATTTCTATGGTCATGTCCGGCACTGAGCCAGGCTTGATGCTATCAAAGTTTCGGTCGATGAGAATTACTGGATGAGAGATGGGGATTTGGTATACGTTTGAACTTTACAGGTGTTTGCACCGATGTTGAACTCTCTACACCGCGAGTGAGGTGTTCGTTAGCAAAGAGTGTGAATACGATCTGATCCCGAAAATGTTACAGATGTTCTTTCATGTATCACGACTTAAATAAAATTATAACCAATATCAAAAGCAGCCCGAAGGAGGAGCGACCTTGGAATCTGACTTGCAATAATACCATAAGCCCACACATCAGTTGAACACCACACCCACCAAGGCATGAAGCTATCATTCAGACAGCTGCCGTAACGTAAGAAGCGCGCGATCAAGCCAGAGAACGCCGCGCAAGTTTGCCAGAGCCACAAAGTCTCCATGCAAGTAAGGCCCAGACGATCCATCGCAAGTTCGCCGAGATCCCGAATTCAATCACATGCAAAAAGAAGTTCTCCGCACACTTGGCTCTGTGGGGATCGATCATCCAAGACCACAAACGAGGAAGGAAATCCCGCGCCGGCGCATGATCTGCATATGTAAGGATCCTCAGGACCCCGGGCCCCGCCCATTTCCGCTTAGAGCCGAACTCAGGAACGCATCTCCGCTTTGCTATTCCCGGTTTGTCCACCCCGCAAGCCAGACTCATCCGCAATCCACTCAAGATTCGGGCCTTTTTACTCGGTGCCTTCTCCGATACGAGGTTTTGCTATGGTCCTGGCTGCGTTCGGCCCCGCTTACACGAGTAGGAAACCTGGGGATGACTGTTGTATTGGATAGGAGATCATCGACAGGCGGGTGACAGCGCTCCTAAAGATCATATGGATCTGGCCCGTGGACCTTTGAACGACGCCCGCAACACTTCGCTCCCGAGTCCCCAGTCAAGCGATCGCACAAAAACTCAGAAGGGCCACGATCGTATTCGTAAGGCAGGAACCGATAATTTCCCCGCAATGCAGGGGTCCACGCGGGCATTAGACCCAAAGCTTAATCTGACATTCTCGCATACAAGGGTACCCTCGTCGTCTACTTTTCGTTACGCAACGCGATCAAAATGCTAACCCTAATGGGCAATCGAAGAAAAACAGCACGTGCGGTGAACAGGGTAGCTTGCGTGCCTCCTGAGCAGACTTCGGACTGCTTGCCCAGCCAGCCAATTCAGAGGCTCATCTCCAATTGCATCAGCTCCGACAATTCCGCCCTCAGCGCTTCCCGCTGTTTCGACGCCAAGGCAGCGCATGGCTTCCTGGGTGCACCGCCGTAATCGTAAAAGGTCTCCAACGCGCTCTTCACGGCCACGAATCCCCCTTTGATCGTAGCCCAGTCTCCATCCGCCACGATGGCCTGCATGGCGCGCGCGCCCTCAATGTCGCCTTTGTTGTAGAGCTCCATGACTCGAACGCAGGCTTTCGGAGCCAGGTTGGCCAGGCCTGCAATCACACCATGACCACCCACGACGAGAGACTGGACGATGAAGTCCGCCGAGCCGCCCATGGTGAGGAAGCCAGGGTCGGCGGCGTGGGCGATCCGTGCGAGCTTTCCGGTGTTTCCACAGGTGAGCTTGACGGCGGCGATGTTGCGGTGCCGGGACAGCGCGGTTATCTGCTCCGAATCGAGATCGAGGCCCGAAGTCGCGCCAGGGAAGTTGTAGATGACCAGTGGGATGGGTGAGGCGTCGGCGACGGCTAAGAAGTAATCCAGGAGCATCTGCGGCGTGAGAAGTGTGCGGTAGTAACTGGGCGGAAGCACCAATGCGTAATCTCCGCCGGATTCGTGGGCTTCCTGGCAGAGGCGGATGGTCTCTCTTGTCGATTGAGCGCCGCATCCTACGATGATGCACATTTCGGGATAGTTGGCCAAATCTAATGCCCGGCGAGTGACGCTTGTGACCGTCATCCTCTCGGAGTGACTGAGATGCACCGCTTCGCCATTGCTTCCGTGAGTCACCAGCCCCGTCACACCTGCTCGCGCGAGCCTGGTGGCATGCTTCTCAATAGTGGCGGTGTCGAGTTCCTCTGTTTGCCGCTCGAAGAATGCAACGGTAGGGACGTAGATTCCTGGAGCCATAGGTGGCTTGACTGGTTTGACTTTTTCTTGCCCGTTGGTGTGACCGTTGGTATACGGCAATGAGGCTCTCCGATCGGTGAATCCACTGCCATATGAAATTGAGAGTCTCCGACCAGCCACGTCATTACCATTGACCGCGCCGTGGCGTTCCGTATCATCGAGAGGTGCAAAGAGAGACATCTTGCAATGATCTCTTGCCTGTGGTGAAAAATTAGGAAGGTGAGTGCTAAGTGGTATTATTGAAGGGCATAAAGCTGCATTTGCACTCCTTCTGTCAAGTGGTTATGTATAGTCGTCCGCCACTGTAAAAATTGTTCCACGCTGCGTTGGCAATCCTGCA
>JAABUP010007833.1_pt1 | contig 13997 bp, 11 predicted proteins | sample 5559201 | NCBI WGS metagenome assembly JAABUP01 (sample SAMN10711887, study PRJNA513373) | rock metagenome | isolation source: Antarctica rocks | place: Antarctica | reverse complement strand
GAGTTGATCTTTGCTCATTGAGTACAGTGGCATTCACTTTGACTGCTTATCATTCAATAGCGGTATTTCATGATCTCATGACTTATGCTCTGATAAGCTCATTTCTGATTGTTCGGAAATCTCATACACATCTATCATGATGTATAGTTCTTTGCTGATTCAATTGATTCTTGAGTTCTTTTTGCGTAATCAGGGCATTTCTAGTATGACATCATACTTGATCAAATTGAGAACATCAAATGTCAACTTCTGTGAATCTTCTAGTATTATGACTTTGATGTGAACCTGGTCTGTTATTCACTTGTATTCTCCGTTGATCATATATATCTGCATAGGCTTCAGCGCTCACTGCGGCGTTAGTTCTAGCATTTCTATTGCTTATCACAAAATATAGTTGTTGATTGCTTCTGAGTCTACCATTGCTTGAAGGAGTCTATTCTGTTCAACTTGAACGTCAACCCATATCTTATGGTTCTTGTTGTTCCCTTGAGACATTAGAAGCTCTTTGTTTCCTAGTCTCTTTGAGAGAGCTTGCAGTTTTTTGACTGTACTGCGTTGCTTGCTCTTCTTCAGAGGTTCTGAAACCATCTAGGTTCTATCCCTTGTACGATCAGTTGTATGTATTTCTCACTGCCTTTCTCAACATATTGCTCTGAGTGTAGGTGCGGTTCATACTAATCATATTCTCACTGAATCTGGTTCTGAAGTGCTTTCACTTTCTTCAGGAACTCAGGTGGCATGTAGCCCTCTGAAAAGGTTCAACAATCATCACCTGATGTCAGGTACCCTGTGGGTAAATGGATCTTGATTTTGTGACTCTTAGTTTTTCACACAAATTGTTTTGATACTGAGTTGATTGCTGTCCGTACGTCTTTCATTAACTTGTTAAGTTTTAAGCATGCTTTTGCTCTTTTCATTTCTTCTTGTTGCTTCTTAAGGTCATTGACTTCTTTCTCAAGCTCTTTCTGCTGTCTTTTTAGCAGTTGTTGACGCATCTCTCAGCGCTGATTCTTAGGGTGCTCATATTTTGTTTTGAGTCTCATGTCAACTTCTCAGTTGTTGACATCCTCTGAGTTCGCATTCAAATTCAGGGCTATTCAGGTGCTATTCCTGTAGTCTTCTTCTATCTGAGTTCCGTGAGTATCAGTTTCTTTGATCTTGACTTTCTTTAGAATAGCTAATCTCTTTGGTTGATCTGTTGTGTCATAACCGTTTTGTTCCTTCTTGAGTTTCTGTGAGTATCATCTGGCTTTGTCTTTGCTGCTCATATGTGTTCAGCACATATTGTTGTAGCAGACTGTTCAGCTCAGAGCGTTGTGCACTATGCATGTATTTGTTGCTGCAACTTCTTTTCTCTCTCATTGAGGTTTCTTGCAGGTCCTTGCAAGATGTCTGAGCTTTTCACAGTTGTAACATTTGCAAGTCTCTGCTCATCAAGATTGAGGCTTATAGAGCTTGCTCATGCACCGTCCTTGCTTCACTTGTGATTGCTGCTCACAGTGCTTCTTGATTGCGTCAAGGTTCATAGGGTCACCTCTTTTAAGAGTATAACATCTTTCTCACATCTTTGATGTGTAGTGTTCTGTACGCTTCATTCGTTGTTCTCATTGATGACTGTTGATGTTGATGAAGGTATTGATCATATTCTGAAGCTCTTCAGGTCGATTCATTCTGGCTATCTCATCCTTGATAGTCTTGTTGAGTCCTCAATAGTATTGCAATACTAAAGCGTCGTCATCCCAATCTGTTAGGGCTGCGATTCACTGAAACTCTGCTGCATACTTGGCTGTCAACTTATTCATCTTCAGGATGTGAAGTTGTCTTTTTGCTGCTCATTTCTCATCAACTACCTTGAAGGCTCTTCAAAGCTCATTCTTGAACTTCTTATAGTTGTTGAATATGGATTTCTTATTGTTCATTTGTTTTTTTGATGTCTTGTCAAGAAACTCATGCAGTTTGGGGTCAACTCAATTGAATGCTGCATTCTTGAGGTACGATATGGTAAACAGGCCTTTGTTCATCTCGAACCTGAACTTCACCTGATTGAATTCAATATATAACTTGAGCTTGGCCAAGAAGGCTCACAGCTTTTCTCTCTTGCCTGTGAACACATTGAGTGCCGGTACCTTGAGTACATTGATTGTTTGCTGAAGGCCTTGAAGGTTGACTTAACTTGTCAAAGCTGACTTCTGCGCACTGGTTGTCATTCTTATATTGTAAGAGTGTTCAAAGTGTTACGTCCTGATCTGAGATGCCTCAGATATTAGAGCTAGAGATTTGTGCTTGTTGATATAAAGATCTCAGTGCGCGATGTAGGGTAAATCAGTAGTTGATAACTTGTATTGAGTTGAACACGATCGTTTCCATAAGGGAAACGACCCTTTCTATATAGGAAAATACACTTGATGTCTCACGCTCTCACAAGCAACCTGTCAACCCTGAGTCAATGTCTCACCAGCGACCCAGTGAGCAGTACTACGTGTACGCTGTGATTGCAAACTATCAGGTTCTGATTCTGTTAGGTCTAACCTGTTTAGGTTTGGCCGTAACACTTAACCACAACAAACAACAAGAATTCACTCTTGTGAGCACAATGCAATGATGGCCTCATGATATCTCAGCTCTATGAAGGCGTCAAAGAACCTGCGCTCAAGAGAAAAGGCAATTGTCAGAGTGAATACAGACATAGTTTATGTGACTAAGCATGTTAAGTGAGAACTCATATAAGAAGAGCTTCTTTGCACATGAAGACTCTTCAGAGTTAGTCTTGACATCAACTAAGATATATGATCTCACTCTATTATCAAATAGCCTGTGCATTGTCATACCTCTCACTGTCATAAACCTGTTCTGACACCTATCTGAGATGAATAGGTGTGAAACCTTACATATGCTTTCAGCTGCAACTTTCATTAAAAGCTACTCTTTTTCTGAGTTCTCATCTGTCTTTATTACTTTTTTCACAGTCTCAGCTGCAGCAACATTGATGATTTAAGATTGTACAGCTGATAGAAGTTTACACTCTTTAATAAAATGTCTGTTTTCTTCACATTGCATGCACAGTTATTTTGTACAACACTCTGTCACTTTCTTCTCTGACACTCATTGTGCTCTGTGTTTCTCTTCAGTCTCTGTCACTGTCACACTGACATGCTCAATGACTTCTCAGTTCATGAAGTCAGAGTGAGACTGCTGTGTGATAATAATAGTGATCATACAATACTTCTGAGTAACAGCCTTTTAAATTAACTTTAAATTGTGACTGACCTGCTGCAGTAGAATAATGTACTCATTATACAACACAGAGATTGATGTTGCAATCAGGGCTTGTGTGAGCATTATATTTAGACAGTTACTGAGAAATGTCTTCTTAACAGTATCATCTTATTTTAAGTCTTTTGCTTTCAGCAATGTCTGTTTAAAGGTGATCAGATGTCTTGCAAATGACTTTTTTGTTTTGTTTTAATGCTTTTAAGATATGAGTTGCTCTCTTTCTTGATTCTGAGTTGTTGTACACATGTCAAAGTTGATTGATTAGCTCTTCAATAATTGTGTGATTTGAGGCTTCATTTGACTTGATACAGACTGCAATTCAAGGTGTGACTTGACTTAAAGTCAACTCTTTCAGTCAACTGTGTAAGTATTAAAACTGCACACTGACATTGTTGTTTGACATGTTCACATTCAATTTAACAACAATTTGTTGTAATTAAGGTCTGAATTTCACTCTTTTTTCTCTGAATCTGAGTGGGTCAGAAAGATGCTGCTTTAAAGTGAGACTATTTGTACAATTGACTGATTCTTGAAAAGAAGATAATGTTGCAACAGCTGATGTAGTTGACATGAGATTGTTTTAATTCATCACAAAGATGTAAAGCAGATCTGTACAAGCCTTCATGTTCTGCATGTTCTCTTTTGTATGACTCTTTATGCTGTGTAGTTTTGTTATAAGTATTTGAGCTCAAGAAAGAATCTTGTCAGCAACAGTCTTCACTTCATCTGTCATAAAGGTTTCTGCACTCATTCTGCACTGATTTTAACAATTGTACAGCAAGACCTTTAGTGTAGGTCAGGTTTAAATGAGAATAGTATTTTAATGTCACAAGTTTGCAATGAGACTGATGCTCAATTAATAATTTCTAAATACAAGAAGAATACTATGAAGAAGAAAAGAAAAGCTTCATACAGAGACAAGAAGATAAGTGCTTTAGTCTTAAAGTCTTAGTCAGAAACTAGATTATAAGACCTTTAGTATGAGTTCAACTCATGACACACTTCTTCTTCTCAGATATTGTTCTCAATGTCATAGTGAATGAAGACATTATAACCTGTCATTGTAAAGAAGAAACTGCACTTTAAAGTTGCTTACTTTACATTAATATAGATGAACTCTGTTAATAATAATAGATTTGATCAGTTGTTTTGCTTATCATTGCAGTAGCATTAAAGATAATGTTTTAAAGTTTGATTTTATCTTTCAGTTTGACTGTCTGTTTAAGGGTGAAAGACAGTGCTGAGTCAGCATTTAATCTTTGTCTGATGATATATTTCTGATCAATAATTGCTTATGAATATGAAATCTCTGTCAGAGATTACTTCTTTTAATGTTTTATATTAACATACTATTTGTTTAAAGAATATGTCAGCTAGTTTCACTGCATTGAGTTTCTTAATGATGAGAATATATTTAGTTATCTTTATATATCAATTAACAATCACAAGAATCAAATTATAGATGTTGACTTCACACTTACTTGATGATAACTCTGTAATCATGTTCATAATTATCTGTTTTTAAGAATTAACTAAACAGAGTAATGACTGCATATCACTGTATGAGTGGTGTTTGAGTGCTTTGATTCTTTAACAGACACTGCATGAGAAGACATACTTTTTAATGTCTTTCAGCATATTTTGTCAATGATATTTACATGACATCAATTTTAATATTTGCTCAATCTCAAAGTACTCTATTAAGACATTGTCATGATGTTGCTTTAGCAATTTAACTCTTACTGCTGCATTAAAGAATATATATAATCTCTTTTGATAACACAGTAGTTCAGTGAAATCAAATATTCATTTAAAGTCTTCAGTGTGATGACAGCATTTATTCTTCTCTATTATAGCTTTTCAGTTCTTTACATGAACATTCACCTCTTATAATAAACAGATAAGCAATAGAAAGAACTTGTTACTATCATTATATGCTGTTTTGTGACTAATTATCTTTGTAATTAGCACACATGAAATGAGTTGTCTGCAGTCAATAGTCTCAGCAACAGAGTTAAGTGCTTGTGCTATGCTGCATTTACTATGAGTAGATAACTGTTCACATCTTTACTCTTTTAATCTTTTTCACTTAAATTGAGATTCTTTAAGTCTCATGTCATTCTGCTCATCTTAAGCTAAACATATTGTCTTCAATTGACATACTGTCATAAAGAACTTTGAAATTGTCATAAACATAGCTGCTAACTTTCTTTATAACATTAATAATAGCTTCTTAACATTCTTGCTGATAGCTTTGCAATAATCAGAATGTTTAAACAGTACATCAGTGAGATTTATCTTGTTCAGTCTATGATTGATCATAAAATTGAAAGCAGCAAGTTTCACTGTTTATTGTGCTTATCTTTTATTTAGCACTTTCACATTCATAAAATCACAAAGATTATTATGATCTGTTAAGATCTTCATAAAGTGTTTACTTTTCTTTAAATAGTGATGTCATTGCTTAAATGCTTCAACAATAACTAAAAGTTTAAGATCATGTGTTTTATAATGATCTTTAGCTGAAAGCAACTTTTACAATGAGTATGTAACAGAATGTTACAGCTTTAATATTTAAAGCTAAGTGTAGATCTCTGCTATTACATGTTCAGATACATCAGTCTTAACTCAATTCTTTTGCTCTGAATTGAAGTGAATCAGTATGAATGTTATTGTAAATGTTTTCTTAAGCTGATAAAATGCTATCTCAGTGTTGCTGAGTCATTTAAATGATTCTGTCTTTTTTTCAATCTTACTCTTCTTTAATAGATTGATAAAAGAACTCATTATTTACAAATAAGCTTTAATGAAGTGCTGATAGAAGTTTGTGTATCTTAAAAAGATTTAAATTTCTTAAAAGCTTTTTAAAGTCAGTTAATCCTTAATGATTTCTATCTGTTACAGATTCATTGTTACATCATTGTTTAAAAGAATAAAGTTAAGAAACTTCACTCTATCTGTGAAGAAGGCACATTTCTTTAAATTAATAAAGAGCTTAAAATGACATAGTTGCTTCAGTACAGTGTATACATGTCACTCATGTGCCTTCTGTGTCTGAGAATATATCAGAATGTCATTTAAATAGATCACACACAGAGAGTTTATAAGCTTTGTAAAAGCATAATTGTTATAGATCTGAAAGATTGCTGAAGCATTGACTAAATTGAATAATATTATCAGATATTTAAAATAACTGTATCTTATACAAAACACAGTCTTTTACTTGTCATCTTGACAGATTCATATTCAGTGATATGCATTCTTAAGATTCAGTTTGATAAAGATTTTTGCACTGCTTAATTAATTCAGTGTCTCACTTGTTAGTGATAAAGAGTGACAATTTTTTACAGTAATTCAATTCAACCCTCTATAATTAACACATAGACATAGATCATCATTCTTCTTTAAAGTAAATAAGACTGAAGCATCTATGAAACTGACAAAATGCTGTATTCAATTCTTCATTAAGACATCATTTAAATACTTGTCAGAATTTGAGCCAAGACGCTAGTTTACTTAGTGTCATTTACATAGATAACGCACACAGCGTTTGGTTTAATAACAACAACATCAATACTTTCAACAGGTTATGAGCCCGGATCGCGTCTGAACTGCACTCAAATCTGCTTGTTTGTTGTTTCGTTCTAGGCTATGAGAAGTTCTATGCATACCCACAGTTCTTACCTCACTGTTGTCAATATTGTGAGTTCTAGCCCTATCACGCACAATGACTAATGTCATTACCTTCACAATTTCTAGGCTCACAGAGCATAACTTTGCGAAGTGGCTTGTTGATATATGGGCCCACTTACGTCAAAGCAAGCTATGAAAGTACACTCAGAAGAATGTTAATGTGACGGCTGAAGAAGAGTCAAAAAAGATGAATAAATGAAAGAAAGCAGCAGACCTCATGACATCAACACTGTCTGCTGAAATCAAGAGGAAATTGACAAAGAAGGACTTCAACAATGGGTACAAAATGCTCACAAAACTGAGTCACCTTCTGCAGCCTGATGAAGATGCTCAGTTCATGTGTCTCACTCACAAGTACTATACTCTTTGATTTGATGACAATGAGTTTCTTTCTGACTTTCTCACATATGTGAAAATTCTTGAAGAACACATTGATTCAATTAATGTTCAAATGAACAACAATAAATGAACCCTTCTTTGCCTGTCAATGAGTCTGTCAGTCAGGTATCACTTTCTCATACAAATATGAAGTGCAATTGATGACATGACGGCAGCAAAAGCAACAGAAATGCTACTAAAAGAGGAGCAAAGATTGAAGAATAACAACAAATTGAATGAAGAAGTAGTCATGCTGGCTATATGAGGTGGAAAAAAGAGGGTGAAATGCAGTCACTGTGAAAAGACAGAACATGCAGTGAAGACATGCTGAAGAAAGCACTCAGAGCAAGCACCATGAGTGCAGAATAAGAAGAAGAATGAGCACTCAGAGACCCTGAATTTCTAGGGTATGAGGCCTATAAGAACGTCATTTGAAGCTGAATTAGCGGGCAATAGCTGTGAGAGGTTCACAGCAGTCAATAGCTAATGCATGTCACACAAGCAATAGCTATGAGGGTCATAGCAGTCAATAGTGAGCTAAAATGCGTGAATTCAGCAAGCAATAGCTATGAAGGTCATAGTGGTCAATAGCTGGGTTCACAAAGTCACAGACATGGTTTTTGAGCTGTTTTTAGCAGTCACGGCAGTCTGACTCAGGGGGTGTGTTAGAATTTGAGCCAAGACGCTAGTTTACTTAGTGTCATTTACATAGATAACGCACACAGTGTTTGGTTTAATAACAACAACATCAATACTTTCAACATTTATTAATAGCAACACTAAATCTTCTTTTCTATAAGTTTTCAGATAATACTTTTTGTTATAAACTTTAATCTGTGATGTAACTGCTCATAATCTTATGCTTCATGTAATAAAAGTTTATTTGCTTCTGATTTGAAGAACATCTTCTTATATTTCTTATATAAAGAAGAAAGATGAATCTTCTCAGTTTTTAAGAGAACATTGAAGGCATTTAACAAACTTTCTTCAGTTATGATGTACACTGCATACATACATGATTCTTTTTACTGAACATTCTCACTAAATTTCTTAAGACTGATCAAGACAATGATTTGACTCACTGCTGATCATTTACTATCACACAGACATCAACTATTGTTACTTTAATAAATCTCTGAATTCTGCTGCTGCAGTCACAGTATTCTTAAAACAATATCATATCTCATTATACTTGTCACTGTAAGATTGATCTTCATGCATGCAGTCTTCTTTTCACTGTCTGTCATCTGAACTTGTATTAAATGTAACTTATACATACTTAAGAATTGTTCATCAAGTGTCTTAATCTCAGTTGTAACTGTTATATACAGTATGAGCTCTAACTTCTTTATTAAAAGCTAAGATACAAAATTTAATGTGACTTTGAAATCTATCAGTGCACATAGCAACTTTCAGTCATTTGATATCTGTAGTTTTATCATTGTTATTAAATGTTCAGATGCTTCTTTCATGTCATTCTGACTCAGTAGTACAGAGACAATGTTTACTGATCTCAGTCTTTTAAGTGCATTAAAAGATGATTTGAATTTGAGAAACAATAACACTTTGTATGATTCTTCTTTTTACAATTATAACAGATAAGATCAGAATATATTTGTTATTCTGACTATAATCTGCTATCAGTGAGTCTGACAGATGCACTACTAATAACTGTTATGATAATTGCTGATGCTTATTTTTCAGTACAGTATGTCAGAAACAAGATTGAACATTATATGATATTCATATTTATATTCTTTTATCTCTTCAGTCAATTCACACTTGATTAACAGCACTTTTGTGTTTCTTTTATCTTCACTGTCAATTCTATTAGCTCTGTCTGCATTTCAGATGCTATTTAGTGTTCAGTCAGTGTGTTACTGATCTCAGATTGTAAACTGTGAAGTAATTGATTGTGTCTCTGTTCATCAGTGAAAGGTTGTATTTGTTCTTTTAATTCATTTATAAATGCAATGAAACAGCTGACACTCTGATTCTTGATTTGCTGTGCAAATTTTCATTTATGTATAATGTTAAATGTCTGTAGTACAGCTGACTTGAGCTCATCAAAAAGAAAGTTCTTAAACTGAGTTTATGTGATATGCTGATGATTTTTTTTTATTTTCTCTCAACAGTACCACACATTTTGAGAGTCACTGCATAGCAAATCTTTAGCATAAAAAACTCTGACAGAGTCTTAATTATATAAATGAGATTGTGTATTGTATAACTGCTCACATTCACATAGAAATTCAATGAGTTCTTTATGAGTTTTACTCAAATAGGGTTTGAGATCAGTGATTTTAAGTTTTGACTCATCATTCTTCTGTCTTTTAATAGTCAACTCAGTATTAAACTCACTGTTTTTTAATTAGTGTCAGATTTAAGAGAAGAAGAATGTTTCTGATAATTCATATCTTATAGATATATCTTGATCTGACAGTAATTTATGCAGCAATTTGAGATCATCTTACTGCACATACACTGCAGCAACACTTTTGCATAACACTGTAACTTACTTTTATTATTGTATCATTTTCAGCTTCATTAATAGCTGTGTTTCAGCCTCAGCTAGTTAAGCTGAAGTTATGTTCTTAAAAGACAACATTTCAGCAGACAAATCTATCAGTACATTGTTGACTGCTTGCACACTCAACAACCTTATAACAGAAGTACTTTAGATACTTATGTCTGTTGTTTGCTGTTCTGTAATCATGATGAAAAAAAACTCTACTACTGAATAAACTGTCTCTTTAAGAATAGAGTAATTAAAGCTGTAAGACTGAGCTAACATAACAGAGTAAACAGTAGCAGTCATAATAATAATAATAATATGTGACAATTAGTCAGCATTCTGTAGATGTATAGCAGTATAGTGATCTTCATCAATAAATTGATTATTAAAGGTTGTAAATGTGCAATGTACATCTTCTATATATATATACAGAAATGAAAGACTTAAGCAAATAATAAGTAGCTAAAATAAAGCCTCATTACATAAAGTTAATTCTTTAGCCTTAGTTTTTGACAATAAGTAAGAAAAGTAACTAATTTAATAACACTTACACTGTTAACTAAGATTAAGAAAAAGCTGATAAAAAAGAAGTTTAATAATAACTATAAGATGTTAATTAAATTAACTTATCTTTTACAGTTTAACAGTAACACTCAATTTATATCTTATCTATAAGTGCTACATTTTACAATATAATAGTAAAACTAAGTTTTTTATAAAGTTTTTAATTTGTGTTAAAGTTCTTAAGAAATATATTAATTTAGTAAATATTTAATAAATAAATAATAAATAAACTCTTCTTTATCTATTTATAAGTCTATCTTTAAAGTATTACTTTCTTATACAAATTTAAAGTATTATGAATAACATAATAACAGAAAAGACTATAAAAATGTTACTGAAGAAGAAGTGAAGATTTAAGAATAAGATAAAGAACTTAGGTGAAGATTTTATTATAATAACATAAAGTGAAAAAGAACAGATAAAGAGTGTATATTAATATTGTAAAAAGAAAGAACATAGATAAGATAATTGTTATGTATTATACTTAAAAAAGAAGAAAAAAAAGATCTTTAAGATTAAGAGATTTACAGAAAACAATTGCACTCTGTAAAAAACCTTTATGTGTAATTTTAATAAACTGTTATTTTATATTTTAAAGATCTCTGAGTGTAATCTTAACAAACTGCTGTTTTACATTTTAACAGTTTTAAAAGTAACTGAGTAAACTGTTCTTTTACATTTTAAAAAGCTTTGAAAGTAATTTTGACATTTAAAAATAAAGCTCTATATATAGCTTTAAGAATGTTTAAAAAAGCTACATAACTAACTAGCTGTTGTGCAGATGAAGCTGCAAAATCAGGTGTAAAACAGTCAAATTCACTTAATTCTGAAAGATTTACATTCATTAGCTATATTAAATGCAAAATCAAGGCCAAATCACTGAAAAACTGAACCACTCACTGAAAAAAGACAACTCAAGAAAGATACTATTCACAGTTTGATTAAACACTCAGCTTTCACATTAAAGAAGATCTGAAACTTGCAGACAGACTTTTATTTGCTATCTTTACACAAATGAAAATAGGTCATGACTATTTCAAATCATATTTGCATAGACTGTCAGACTATAAATTATTAAAAAATGAATTAAAATTATAAAAAAACTGATTTGTATATACAGTAATGAACAGCTTAAAACAAACTTAAATAGAAGATTTCAGATTAAAATAAAGTTGTTTAGAGCTAAAAGTAAAAATGAGTACATTTATTATCAGTGAGATTGTATAAGTTATATAATCAAGATGGTAAATTTGTTATTATAGTGACAGAGATTGAATTTAAAGCTAAACAGCACTGAACACATCATAAATAATACACTTTAAAACTACTTGTATATTTACTCATTACACCTTCTAGTCACTTACCTTAACACAAAGATGACAATACTCTTGTGAGAAATGTATTATAAGAGACTTTTAAAGATACATTAACAGTAAAATTAATAAAGTCTTTGTTAAGAAGATCTTTACTTAAGATAAATGTTTATTTCATATAGAGCAGTTGTAAAACTACAGACATGAATATGCTTCAGGTATAAAGTACTTCATATGAATAACTTTATCTTCTTTTTACTTTACTTTTTTTCTGTTCTCTGAAAAGAGTTATGATCTTTACATTTCTTTGCTCAATATTACTCTTATGATAATATCATCAGAGTTAAGAGCACTGCTCATTAAGTGTCTCTTGTTAAGAAGTCAAGAATTGTATCTGTGCAATGATGATATTAATGTCTTATATTTGAGTGAGGAGCCTTATTGTCCTTTCACAACTTCTATTCATTTCAAAGTCATCAAGTGTTCTGAGCTGTGCTACCTGCTGGTCTCTTGGGCTACACCACCACAAGAGACAGCGAACGTGAAAACACCTGGTCTGATAGCAAGGAAACCGCGATTCTAACCTTCAGGCTTTGATATTCAATATGATTCATACAACCTGAAGAGGCTGCTCTGAAAGCTATCTACAAATGCGGAAGAAAGAAGCTCTTAGTTGAGGCATTGGGCAAAGTCTAACAGCAGTATTTCGCTGCACAAAAGTGGCTCAATGGAGCACAGATAAGAACAACCAGGCATACTCACTCCATCACATTCAAGGAGTCAAATCTCGGCGGAGATTCTGAGCGCCTAATTCCCAGCACGCCTCCATCATTGAACGCCGCCAGTGCAACTACCAGACAAAAGCATAAATCGCTCATGCAGATGACCAAAAAAAGATATGGCGTAAGAAGTAAGGAGACAATGTATCTACAATCTATGTAGAAGAAATTTCTGGATGCGGTGTCGCTATCGAAGGGAGGAGGTGATACCGTTTGCGCGCCGACTTTGAACCTGCGAATGGCTTGACTCCACCCTTGTGAGCAGAGCTGCCGACGTAAAGTCATTGGATGCCTCGTAGCTTGGTCTTATTCTGTCTATGGAAGCCCGCATCCTGTCAAAGGAAGGCCTTGGTCGGTCGAGCGAGGGTCGACTTGGCTGCTCTAGGGATTGCCGATGGCCAGTGTATTCGGTCCCATCACTGCCGTTCTGACTTCGAGGATTATGTGTGGTTGCAGTGGGTGTCACTGAAGGAGGATATATAGGTCTTTCATCGTCGGGCATATTAGCGAAGCGCTTTGCGGCAGGCTCAACAGGCTTGGACAAATCCGACGACGCCGTAGAGGAAACCTTCGACGGAGGGACATACGCCTCGTAACCGTCAAGGTATTTGAACCTTCCCTGCCGGATTTGTTCTCGAATGATATCGACGTCGCGAGGCATGTAAATCTTCTGGATTGCTTTGGCAGTGAATCGAGGCAGTAGACAGATCGAGACGGTGAGGAGAGAGAGTGCCCAGAAGGTCAGCTGCGCATAGACTTCCGGCGCAGCTTTGTAGAATTGACCCGACGAAGAGAATGCGGTGTAAACCCCCGTCCAGAACCAGATCAATAGGATGCTAATGGCCACCAGGAGCAGCATCAACCAATCCCACCGGTACGTATTGAGCAGAACATAGACATTAACGACGACAATGGTCGCGCATGCTACATATACACCCATTCGCTCTTGATCATTAACGTTCAAACCACGGCTAGTGACGAACGTCGCGGGTCTGAAAAGTAAGTAGGCCATGAAGAAACAGATGAGCGACTGATAAATACCGTCCAGCATGTAGATCCTATATTCATTTAGCGGGAAGTCCTTCGAGATTGTGCAAATTGACCCACCAGAACTTGAGCTGAGTCCACTCCTTTCGCTCAATTCCTCTTCGGTATAATTGGGGAACAGCTAAGGATACCTTGTCGCTTACATCTTGGTCCAAGATTCCCATGAAGATGATTGGTAAGGACGTGAAGGCCAAGTTGTACAGTAAGATGTAAGTGTAAGGGTAGAGGTAGGAGCCATCAAAGCTGTTGTACAACTGATACCAGAACAAAGCGAAGGTCCATACGATGTTCTAGAAAGCATCACAATCAGTATCTATGAGTGGCTCACGCTGGACATGGGGCCTACCTTGTAAAAGAAGTTTGCGATGGTTTCGGCAAGTCGTCTATACGACCACCTCCCGTGCACAAGTACCAGCCTTTGTAAGAATCGAAATT
>JAABUP010007832.1_pt1 | contig 13998 bp, 25 predicted proteins | sample 5559201 | NCBI WGS metagenome assembly JAABUP01 (sample SAMN10711887, study PRJNA513373) | rock metagenome | isolation source: Antarctica rocks | place: Antarctica | reverse complement strand
TTTTTACCCGCCAGGTTCTCCACGCACGCAATGCCGTCCTCCTCCGCCTGCGCGCATCACCGCTGCGTCTCCTGCACCCCATACCCTACACCCTACACCCTACACCCTACACCCAACGCCCTGCCAGTCGCTGGCTTATACGCAGGCCTGACAGAGTTGCTTGCTTGAGCAGCATCCTGTGCGCAGACCCGCGCTGCCGCCGGCGTGCAAGCCCGTCCGCGCAGGCCCTGCGGCGGCGCGCCTTGTGCGCCAGCATGGGCCCGTCGATGACGTCGCCGATGGCGAAGATGTTGCCCGAGGGCGCCGTGGTCTTGAAGTGCTCGTCCACCTGCACGCGCCCGCGTCGGTCCAGCTCCACGCCCACCTGGTCCAGGCCCAGGCCCTCCACATACGGCCGCCGCCCTGCGCGGCCAGGGTTTCTTGGCATGGTGCAGCCATGCGGGCGGGGCCCTGTCTGCGAGCAATGCAAGGGCGAGGCACTGCAGACTTGTTTGTCTGCCGACTGGGAAGCAGGGGGAATCGGTCAATGGCATGGGCGGGGAGGGCTGCATGTGCCAGACGTCCACAGAAATACCAGACTGCTGCAGTGTGGCGCCTTCAAGTCCCAGGGGTGTCGATATGCAGTCGTGCACCCGGGCGGACGGCGGCGGCCCGCACCGGCGGACACGAGCACCACGTTGGCCTCCAGCTCCTCGGACGCGCCGGTCTTCACGTTCTCCACGGCCAGCTTGACCGCGTCGCCCTCCAGCTGCGCGCCGGTCACCTTGTAGCCCAGCTTCCACTTGAAGCCCTGCTTGGTCAGCGAGCGCTGGAAGTTCTTCCGGATCTCCGAGTCCTGGCGCCCCCGGCGCGGCCTGTCAGCGCGGCCCGGCAGGACTCCTGGCCGAGGCGCTGAACGCGCGCTGGCAGGCTCCTTGCAGATCTGGCGCGCGCACAGTGTAGGCCGGCGGCAGGATCATGCCAGAAAAGGGGATGTCTCAGGTTGGACTGTGTCAAGTGCCGACTCTCCGCGCAACGGTGTCGCCGGCAGAAACCATTGTCTGCATCGCATCACAAGCGAGGCCATGGCAATGAGGATACCCGCTCGGCCCTGGTGCCGCAGCGAGGCCCGGGCGCCATGGGCGCGGGCGGCGCGCCATGGAGGGCACGATGTGGTCCAGGAACTCGACGACGGTGACCTCGGAGCCCAGGCGCTGCCAGACGGAGCCCATCTCCAGGCCGATGTAGCCGCCGCCGATTACGATCAGCTTCTCGGGCACCGCCTTCAGCGAGATCGCGCCCGTCGACGACACGATCCTGCGCCGCGCGCGCGCGCGGTTTGCAAGGCGCCCGACTCAGACACTCGGCATGTGTGATCGCCCTTCTGACGCGCGCTGACTGCATTCTAACACAAGCAAACGCACAAGGTGTTACGCAGACATCCGTGTGATGAAGTCTCTCTCTACAGCACACCTGCCATGCCTCTTTCCCCTTGCAAAGCCTTATGACAGTGTTGAGCTTGCAACGGGCTTGCACGCCCGCGCTCATTGAACACATGCGCTCAAACCTGCTAAGAGAGTTCTGACGTGAAAAAAGCGACCAAAGGTAGTACGTGCTGCTGGATTTGCAAGCGCCGAGGCGCGACGGCCCTCACGGGCGACCCACAACACGCAGCGCAGGCAGCCGGCCGGCGCGCCCGGGCCGGCGCGCGCCTCTCCTCGTCGATGGCGATGCCGGGCAGCGGCGACACCTCCGAGCCGGTGGCGATCATGAAGTTCTTGGACTTGACGGTCGTCGTCCCGCCATCTATCAGCGCCACCTCCACCTCGTTCGGGCCGGCAAACTTGCCCCAGCCTTTCACGTACTCCACCTGCGCGCCCCGGCGCGCCCTGTTTCTTGCATCCTATGGTCGGGTTCATGGTACATTGGCGCTTTGTGGGAAGCACAGCAGGCCAGCTGCGGCCTCCGTCTGCTATCCAGGGTCGTGAAACTGAGATGGCTCTATGCGTGCACATCCGCGCATGCATGGCTACCGCATGCATGGTGAGCGCATGCGCGGCAAGCTCCACAGGGCGCTCCATCGCTCTTCTTGCATGACTACCGAGCAGCCGTACGCGCGCACAGCCAGGCTTGCTGTACCGCACACGCAACTGTGCATGAGAAATGACTGCATGAAACCAGCTGCTGACACATGAAACATTATCTCAGTGACCACAGAGCACGCGGCACGACGCGCTCGATCAAGCGCCTGCTGCCTGCCTGCGCGCAGGGCGCGCGCCTTGTACTTCTTAAACAGGCCCTCGATGCCCTTCGTGAGCCCGGCCACCGCGGTCTCCTTCTGCTCCATCATTTTGCCCAAATCCATCTTCACGCCGTCCACCATCACGCCGTGCGACGCGGCGTTCTTCTTCACCTCATGGTACAGGTGGCTGGACGCCAGCAGGGCCTGCGCAAACCGCGCGCCGCACACTGCAGGCCTGCCCGCAGGCGGTGGCAGGCGGTGGCAGAGCGCGCCCCGCCCCACCGCCTCCAGGCCTGCCACGCACTCGCAGCAAAAACACACGAAAGGCTATGCGTCAAGCATGTTGTAACGAGCGACCCCGCGCTTCACAGACTGCAGTGGGTGGCAGCATAGAACAACACCGCGGCAGTCTGCCAGACACACTGCCCAACCGGTGAAGGTATGAGCGGGCGCGCTTGGCAACCTTTGAAGGGATGCAGCCGACGTTAAGGCAGGTGCCTCCCAAACGGCCGCGGCCCTCCACGCACGCAACCTTCATTCCCATCTGACCGGCCTTGATGGCTGCAACGTAGCCGCCCGGCCCGCCTCCAACAATAACCAAGTCCTGCAGTGCAAGCCGGTCAGCCGAAGCACCTAAGTCTAATAGCACTGGTTATAATATGGTTGGCAAAGATAAAGTGCTCGCCACAGTGCTGTCTTTTGCTTTGAGACAGGAGAGCCTTGCTCCCCACACAGTCTGGACAGGCCGTTATTACTGTTGCAAGCACAGGCTTAGGTCGCATGCACGCACTGCTCATACATCATGTCTGCAACCTGGTAACTGCGGACAAGACAGAGCGCCAGAGACATCCTTCACCTTCTGCTCGCCCTCGGAAGCATAGCACCTCGCAGCCAGGAGCTGTGGAGCGGCCAGCCTCTGCAGGCTCGCGCGTCGCCTGGCCACGCCACTGGCCAGCGACCGGATAGCCATGTTTCCTACTTCGTCCTGGGTGTCAACGCTCCTACGCTCTGCTCATCTTATTACTCGACCCGAGCAGACCTGTTGACATCAGTCGTACCTTGGATTCACCCAGGATCCACCCACCCATGCGCGTGTGGTGTTTTCCACACGATATATTTCTTGAAATTGACTTGTGCGCCATTCGTGAAGTGTTGATGCATGGTGGTGCACAAACAGAAGCTTCATGAGCAGACTTCACACTTCAGCGCACCCACTCTTGGCGCTACCCACTCCATATTCCTATCACCACCAACTACAAACATAGCTAGCTTGCGAGTCACCCGGCAACCACCCGCCAGTCACCAGCTTGGGACCCCGAGATCTAGGCGCAGGTTCTCCGCGGCGCGTGCCTCCAGGTGCGGGTCCCGCAGCGCGGCGTCCGCGTGCTTGCGCCACAGCCGCGCCAGCTGCCGCAACATAGCACAACCCTTCAGCAACCCTAGACCTGCCGCAATGCCTCGAATGGAACACACAGCAACCCAACGCATGCACATGCGCACGTACACATCGTATCCATACAGGCACTTATGTGTGCGGCAGTGGCGCTGCAGCTCACATGAGCGGCGTCAGAGCAATATCATGCGCCTCCACGCACGCTGATGGGTGCACCTGGATGTCGAGGTCCAGGGCGTGCGCCAAGCCGCGCAGCAGCATGATGGTGCGGCCCAGCATGAAGAGGTCACGCGGGAAGCGCTGCAAGGGGATCTTCTTTATGACGGCATCGTCCGCCAGAGGCGAAATCCGCGCCGCCGCCATTGGCCTGGACCACACCATCGCACACTGCTTAGCGCTGAACTGCAACAAAGCTATGCTCACCAGCACATTGGCGCTCGTAAAAAGCATTGTGGCGAGGCCGGCAGATGTGGAGCATACACAAGCCCTCGTCGACCTGAACAAGGTCTTGCAGGGGTGGGAGCATGCCATGCTTTACTGCATTTCCTTATTTGATACAGCTACAACAGCTCTTACTTCAGCATTTCATGCAGAAAATGAAACTCTAAGTAACTTGCAGGCTGTGCGGGCGCGCCTGACATCAAACATGATGTATGCGACGGTGGCGATCAGCTGCGGGTCTGCAATCCCGCCCTCCTGCGCGCCCTCACTCAGCATCACGCTGCTCGAAGCATCATTCAAGGTCCCCTCAAGCATGTTACACGCCACATGCTGCTGCTCTCGTGGCGCGCGTAGCGCAGCCTTTTTCTGGCAACACGAGCTACAGCTGCGAGTGCTGATCTCACACCCTCGGATGCCAGCAGAGTGCTAACCTGAAGCAACCATACACTGTAGCTGATGCGCTCCACACAGGGTGTGGGGCAACGGCCGATGACAAGCCTCGTTACAGGTGCTGGTCTTACCCTTGGATGCTAGCAGAGTGCTGACCCAAAGCAGCTATATCACTGTTGCTGATCCGCTCTACACAGGGTGTGGGGCGGCGGCCGAGGCGGGGAGGCCCGCCTTGGCGAGGAAGCCGAGGCCCATGCTGGACATGGCCGCCACGATGCCCAGGCTCCACCCGCGGTCCAGCGCGACGTACAGCCGCGCGAGCGCGCGGTGCCGCGCGGCCGTCAGCGCCTTGCACTGGCCCCAGTCCAGCAGCGCTAAATCGCCGTCCTCCTGCGCGCGCGCGCCCCGCCTGCGCACTGTGGACAGTCACATGTGCACCCGCGAGGGTCCTCTGCGCGGTGCCCCGCTAATCCCAGCCACTGTTCAAAGCACAAACACATGTAGAGCTGCGAGACCCCCTGTTTCATCCCCCTCTAGCTCCATGCAGAGCTCCAGACGACCACAGGAGCAAAGCAGAGATAGCAATGAGCAGTGTCGTGTGAAATGCGGCGTGGCGTCGCGGCAGCGCCGGCGCCGGGCGCGCGCCTGCAGCAGCAGGTTGCCGGCGTGGGGGTCCGCGTGGAAGCAGCCGCCGCGCAGCAGCAGGAAGCCCAGCGCGTCCAGCAGCGGCACCATGGCCGCAGCCGCACGCCGCCGGATCCGTGCATCCTCGCTCGCCAGCACCGCTGAGAAGGGCACGCCTGGGCACCAAGGGGTGCCCCAGCTGTAATTTCGAGTTGTCAGGGTAGCACTGGGCTTGTCAGCTGCAGCCTTTGGTGAAGCCAGCAGAGGCGCAGCATGTGCAACATGCTCCCGCCACTGCACCAGCCTGCGGCCATGATCAGGGTGCCGTGAAAAGCACTAGCGCATGCCCTGTGTGAATGGCCATGAGTGGCTGTGTGCGCTGTGTGAGTGGCTGTGTAAATGGCCTGCGACAGTGTGGGTGGAGGCACGTGGCTGCCTGGACGGCGTGCACAGGCGCATCCAGCATTCACCGCGTGACAGGCTTATGCAGCAGTGTCAGCGGACTCGGCGGCTGGTCGGGGACTGTGGGAAGCGGGTCATGAGCGGGGTCGTCACCCTGCATGCGCTGCATGACGAGCAGGCGCGGCGATGTCAGCGCCGCCAGCGGCTCCGGCACGAGCACCGCAGCGTGGCCGGCCGCGCGCAGGCGCTCGCCCAGCGCCTTCATCAGGCGCGCCTCGCGCGCAAAATCGAACTCGCGCGGCACCGTCTCCCGCATCTCGTCCAGCATCTGTGCGGCGGAGGCGACCGGTGTGTCTCCATCCGGTGGCTGGTCCCCTGACAAGGGCAGCCACTCGTGCCTCGCACACAATCAGATACTGTAACATGTCAAGTCCGCAGACGTGAGGCTGGCTGAATGCAGCTGGACCTTGCAGAACAACTCCCAGTAGTTGCTCCATGACAAGTGTGTGTGCTTATACTGCGCATCTCCTCACCAGGTACGGGTCGAACGGGAGCACGGATGACACGAAAGCACACAGCCGGCGCAGGTTCCGCACATCGCTGTCCATCAGGCCCTGCGGGTCACGCGCTTGAGCATGCGCAAGTGGCCCTGAGGCAATGGCTTGTCCTCGTCGCGGGGCCGTCACAACGACCAGGACGAGCAAGCATGCATCCCAGCCAGCGCACACTACTTTGCGCGGTCTTTATGACCAGATGAGTGGCACCTGGGGATAGCATAAGCGGCGCGTATGCAGGCAAGGCCTAAAGCACCTGTGATGGGGTGCCCTAATGCTTGGGAAGGCACCGCGCCTGCATCTTTGCATTCTGCACTTTCAATACCACTTCCGGGCCATGCCGCCAGCGCCAGCCCAGGTCGACCTCAATGTCCGACGTCAGCCGCGCCGCATGCACCTGAATCAACCCCAAATACTCAGCCCGGTCGAATGCAGGGTGTTGGGACATTCAGAAGAGGTGAACACAAGTCGACATGTAACAGTGCCTGTCCTCATCACCAGATACGCCCTGGGTGCGCCGAAAGGCGCGCACACCCAAAGGGCCTTCATCATCATCATCACGATCAGAGTTAACTCTGGTTCAGCAGCATGGCCTTTGTGCGGCAACGTATGTGAGGGAGCAGAAGCATCGTACCCTACACCATGCGACCCTGCACCCAAGCATGCGGGCCTGCCTGCGCGATGGACGCGGCCGCCAGGCACTCCGGCGCGACGTGCGCAAACGCGTCGCGCGGCAGCAGGCGGCGGCCGTGCACCGATCGCGCGCGCCCCTCCGGACAGCTGAGCAGCCCCTGGGCGATGTCCTGTGTTGCCCACAGACACATGGCTCAGCCACCAGCGCGCTTGCGCTCAGCGAGCGCGCACAAGGACACCGCATGCCGTTTGCCTACTGGTGTCCTCTTTCACTTTATACGAACACAACCTATGCAGCAGGCGGATGCCTGGTGCGCCACAGGAGATCTCAAGAGCAGAGCGGCATGCCGCTGTGTGCCTGCCGGCGTACCCTAAGCATGCGTGGAAGACCAGGGCATGTGCACGCCATGTCAGGGCCGGCCTGCATTCAAGGGGCCCACAGGCGCACCTGCTCGACCTGGCGCCATGGCCGCGGCGGCATGCGGTCGAACATCGCGGCCAAGCGCCGTGTCCAGGGCTCTGGCCTGGCAGGCAGGTCAGCCACGTCAGCCACTGTGTCTGCAATCCTACGCTCCCATGCTCCTGTGCTTGTGCGTGGTTCACACGGCATCTCTGACAAAGTACCTCAGTCTGTGGTCACTGTGTTTGCATATCTGTGAGCGGTTATGTGAGAACGTTGCAGAGGCTGATCCGCGCTAAAATGACTGCGCACAGTGCTGGCAAGCTAAGAGAATGAAAGGAGTTTGTCAGGGCAGGCGTAGGCAAGCGCATGCATGCCGCTCAGCATACATGCATCACATGCTGGTGCCGGGGCCCGCACAGGAAGTCTGGCTTGCTCGCCAGCAGCTGCGCGCCCTTCACATAGTACCCTGGCCGCAGCCCCCAGCACCTTTGTCACGCCAGCATTTGCTGCACAGCCCTCAGGACATGCATTATGACAAGTTACAGTGCGTGCTTGGCTGATGCATGTCGCGTGGTTGCCGCACCGCTGAGGTCCAGGAGCATGTCGTGCACGCGCACGCCGCCCCACTCGTGCCGCGCCTGCCACTCGGCCTCAACCCGCTGCTCCAGCCAAGACCCCTTCAGCCTCGCGTCCACACGCAGGAGATAATGCGGACAACTGGGCTGCAGGCGCAGCAGGAAGGGAGGGCACTGTCCTTTGCACTGACTCGGCAGCGTCAGCATTCGCACCTTGGCGGAGAAGCCACGCGCCTCCTGGAACCGCCACTTCGTCCACTTGTAGCGCAAGTAGATTGGCATGAACCTGGCAGAAGCGGGCAGTGGGGTCTCCCGCGGTGCAACGGGTAGGCATGTGGCATGTGCACTGCAGGGAGCAGGGACAGGAGCGCTGCAGCCCACCTGGACCAGAAGCGGGCTGTTCGGCTGGTGTCTGGCGCCAGCAGGCGCAGCAAGCGGCCCAGGACCGCGGAGAGCAGCAGCGCATTCCTCAACGGCAGCGCCTTGCCTGCTGCGCGCCTAGCAAGCTGCCCGCGTGCGGCCAGGCCCTGCCGCGCAACGCCGACCGGCACCTGCTCTGTCCTGTCACAGTTGTGCTCTGACAAGACAACATACTCTTGACAGCGAACGAGCCAGCCGCAGAGGGTGGGGCCATACGCACGGGAAAGGCGGTGCGGCGCCGCAGGAGTGGTAGCATGCTGAAAGCACTTGCCAGCTGGCTCAAGCGGCCAGCCTTGGGTGCAAAAGTCTGCAGAAGGATGGCGCACGCCAGGTGCACGCCCAGAGCGCCACACGACCTGCCTGTGACCATCTTGATGTTTTGTTCGTGGTGAATCTGCGTCTAGGCTTTCCAAAGCAGATAAGAAAGCCCAGCATGGTGTGCAAGTGCTCGTCAGGCTTTGCTACATACCTTTGCTCAGTGCGGAGCGCCATCGCATTGCACTGTGGAAGACGCCTTTTCTTGGACTAGTTGTCCATGAGGTAACAGCAAACAGCAGGGACAGCTAACAAACTAAGCTTCTACACAACACTGTCATTGTTACATACAAATCAGGCCAAGCAGCATACTTACCTGAGACAGGTGAACTTGCCAGGTTCAACCAGGTCAATGCAGTAACTCAAAACTGTTTTTGCACACCAATGATGGAACCAACAGCTGGGCACAGCTGCAGCAGACTTGTCCAGGAAGCATAGGCAGGCTGCCAGCCACAAATCGGGTGGCACTGACAAGCCAACTAACAAGCGGGTCCTACACACTTCGTGAAGCAGACAGGCAAACCGCTCCGCTAAGGTTACTGCGCACGCAGGGCAAAACAGAGCGAAAGCGGCTCATTGCCACTCGTGAAACCAGCGCATGTGAGGCGGCACGTACTCGAGCCCCAGCGCCCGAAAGATGCTGGTCTCGTCCTTGCACTCCACGCCGGGACCCATGAGCACCTGCATAACTCATGGTAAGCTCTGGTGGCAGAGGCCTCTGCCAAAAGTCCAGCCCGGCACTCTTCCGCGCCTTTTGCAAGCACTTGGCTTTCTTACTCCTGAACTGAACATGTCTGCAAAACTCTCCTGCATCACATCAAAATCAAGGCAGCATAAGGGTCACAAGACCTAACGCGCACCTCGTTGTGCTTGCTTGCGCGGCCGGCAGACTCCGCGCCATGCCTGACAGCGGCGCCGTGGCAGACCGGCGTGAGGCCGTACTCGTTCAGCCGGAAGCCATTTGCGCCGGGGCGCAGCTTCGCCGCGGTCGCGCGCGCCACCGCGCTGCGCTGGCACCAGTAGCGCAGCGCGCGGAGGAAGTCGCGCGACCCGGTGAAGTGGTTGACGGCGAAGGGCAGGAAGCTGCGCGAGCACCAGACTTGTAGGGCGCCGGAGCACACTAATGAAGCACACTAAGCATGCGTTGTGGGGGGCGCTCGTCCACAGGCAGGCATGGCGCGCAGAGCCCATGCAACTGAAACAGGTGTTATGCAAGGCTGTCGCAGGTGAGCGCAGGGCATGTGCACAAGTACGGGCCTCATGTACCTTGTCGCCATTTAAATTCTGCATGACTGCCAGGGGGCCCCATGCCATGTCCCTGACAGAGAAAGGTTCACATTGCACCGTACATACTGACTCGCGCATGCAACGACTTGGGGGCAGTGCGCACATGCGGGGAAAGACTTTGATGTCCAGGCGCCGCACATACGGGCTGCCTGGCGGCCGGCACACGCCCAGCCACGTGGCCGAGCCGCCATCGACCGAAACAGGGGCGCTGAAGTCGGGCAGCATGTCGTCCAGCAGCAGGTTCTGCGCAGCGCTCCTCAATTGGTTACAATGCTACGCAGCAGATTACAATGCTACGCAGCAGACGTGCGCTTAATGTACGCAATGTCTATGCATGCACACTGCTGCAAATTCGCAGACGGGAGTGTGCATGCATGCACGCGAACACATGCAGTGCGCGCACGCACGCCTCTGAGTGTAAAAGAAACAAGCGAATATGAGTGAGAGGGATATGCGCAACGCACAATCTCGCGCAGGCGGAAGAGGATGCGGTTGAGCAGAGGCTTGCATGTCTCCTTGTACGAGAGCGGCGCCAGGATGGTGAAGTCAATGTCGCCTGAGTTTGGCTTGCCGCGGCGATAGCTGCGCAACCACACACAGGTACTTAAAGTGGCCAAGAAGCAGATCTGCTGTGACGAGAACGCCCCAAAGGATATCCAGCCCAGCGACTTCGCATCCTGTGCAAACCAAGTAAGTGCTGGCAGCACATGCATCACATATAAAGTACCCAGCACCTCAAGCAGCACCGCATCACTTGTCAATCCAGCAACTGTGCACCCGTGTGTGGCAGACCTCCCCGTGACGCGGCAGTACAGCCTGTCATCGGCAGGCGCGCTCCGGCAGTCCAGCAAGTCTGTAACAGCCTGCATGCAGCACACACGCTCAGGAGTGTCTACCTGCAGAATTACGTGCATGGCAACAAGCGGAGTAACACCGTAGCTCAACACACAGCAATCAACAACTGATGCTCTCATGCATAGGGGCACTGGTCCTCGCATCAATCCCGCATACCTCATGCACGATACGCTCCACAGCGGCCACCTCCGCGGCAGGGATGCGGTGCTGGAAGTCCTCGCGGTATTTAAACCAGCATCGCTGCCGGCATGCACAAGATCACGGTCAGCGACGCATCTGTGTTCCAAGCGCAATGCAGCGAGCGAGCAAGAGGTGCGCTCCCAGGCAACAGCCACGCCATGCCACACATGCTACCTCTGGGCAAGCCTGATACGGCAATGCATTGCAATGATACTGCCCTCGCAGGCAACCAGAGCAGTGCCAACTCATATTCACACCGCTATGTAGTATACCCAAGTCTACTCTATAGAAAGTCACAGCATAACACTCACTCTTCGGTGAATCATCGGTGATGCAAGCAGGACTGCGCTCGGTGACAGATCTGGAGCTGTGCAGGAGGAGGAGCGCGGGTCCGGCTCACTTGCTGCGTGGTGAGGTCGGAGCGCGCTTCCACATCCTGCAGGCTGTGGCAGCCTTCCTGCTGCCACCTGCGCGCGGTGGACTCGCCGGCGCCCCACACCTCCAGCATCTGTGCGCAGACAAGCACGTCCTCACCACCACAGCCTTTCCACATTTCACTGACCCAGATTTGTGGTTCATGTGGCCAAAGCAAGCAAGGGTTGCCCTAACTTTGTGCTGTATCCTGTTGCATCATGTCATGCGCACAGTGTAAAACTCCACTGCATCCAAGCAGAGCCAGCTGCGGGCATAACACCCCATTCGTGCCATACATCACACAACCCTATGTTTCCTAGTATGCTTGCTGGTGACAGGATTTGCATGCTATGGCAGTACCAACCCCGTACCGCGTCCAATCCTCTTGCTTCACCTTTACCAACCACTACATTTTTAAGTTACCAACTACTACACACGGCGAGGCTTCGTACCTGCAGCCGCTCCTGATGCTCAGGGTCCTGCTCATGCAGCGTGTTGCGCCGCAGCGCCCCCGTTGTGACGACCTCCTTGATCTGTAGGGCATGTCAGGGTTTACTCACTGTCAAGTCTTGTCAGCCCGTCCGCTTGCTGGCAAGTAAAATGAAATACAGCTGCACATACACACACACGCGCGCAGGCAGTGAACACTGTTTGAAGCTCCACAACCACCGCTCACGGCAGATTGACTGTAATCAGTGCACACCCAATTTAGCAGTGCACCAAGTGGTCATATTAAGCAGCCAGTGCTCAAGCACGCAGAGGCACCTACTTCTTATATGTAATGCAAGCAGATCAACCTATGCTGGCTTGCACACCTTCTCCTTTGTCTTCTTCCCCAGCGAGGCCAGGTGCTTGTCCACATCCTGCTCGGTGTCCAGGGGCACATCCAGGCTCGCCAGCGCCCTGATGCCGTTGGTGGCCGCCTGTGTGACGACGCACGCTATTGACACATGCTACTGCCAGTGCACTCCATGCCTGTCGACGCCTGACCATAGCGTGCGCGCCTTCATCTGGAAGTTCTTGTGCTTGTCGTCCGAGCTGCGGTAGTTATCGTGCAATTTCTCCAGCGCGCGCACGATGCACGCAGACTGCCGCGCGCACGCCGCATGCTTGCACACGTCGTTGCTCGGCGCCGCCTCGTCGTCGGCGCCGTCTTTGGCAGCTGCGTCCCCGTCGCTGCGCTCCCGGGTGCGGTGCCACTGCTTATCCAGCAGCTCGACAATCCGCCGCGCGGCCGCCGCATCAAACGGCTCGTCAAACACGCCGTCGCGCCCGTACGGCACGCCAGTGTCGCCGCCCGTGAAGTGGGTCGGCACGGCCGCGCTGCCAGTTGCAGGGTCGATGCCCGGCATCGCCGCAGCGCCGCCCGGCATTGCCGCAGCGCCGACCGGCATCGCCGCAGCGCCGCCCAGCATCGCCGCAGCGCCGCCCGGCATCGCCGCAGCGCCGCTGGCCGCAGGCTCTGGAACAGGCGCGGCAGCGTCCTGGCCGGTGCCCGCAGGCGTGGTGGCCGCAGCCGCGGCGCTGGGAGCGGCGCCAGCCGCAGCATTGGCGGCAGCGCTGACCGCCGCATCGTTCGAGTGCTGGCGCACGCCCATGCCTTGCACCGCAAAGCTGCGCAGGCTGCGCTCAAACTCGCGCCGCTCGCGCATCGCCCTCGTGTCTTCCGCCTGGACGAGGCAACACAGGAAGTGAGTACAGCTGGTGCCCACAACAGCGTATTGTCAATGGCGCCAGTGTCAACATGCGCACCTTGACGGAGTGCCTGAGCCATACTCGTCCCCAGGCATCATACACGTCTGCATCAGGTACGAACCCACTCGAACACTGTGCTCACTTCCTCACTCCAACAGTGTGCTTCTGCCCAAAAGCTTCCGTTTCGCTTTTACATGCAGAGCCTGCATCTGTTCATCCACCCATGAAAGGTGGTCAGCACATCAGCCAGCAGGCCGGGGCCGCGCACAACGCCCTCATCGCGCTGCCAGGCATCCCAGACGTCCCTGTAGCCCAGCTCCACAGCAGGGTTGCCTCGCGCGCAGGCGAGCGCGGCCGCCCAGCGCAGCTCCTGCGCTGCGCCGTGCTTGCCGCGGTCCTGGCCGACAGCCTGCACAGCGTGAGACCGCCCTCACGCAAGTGTCGGTCTTTATGGCAAAGAGCACAGCACATCAGGCGACCTGACAATACTCAAGACACACAACACTCGTTCCCTGCCGCAGGACATAATATACAATATATACATGGTTTTCACAGGCTTCCAGGCATAGGCATTCCTGATCCATGCAGTGCAGAGGTGGACAAAGTGACCACAAGGAGGGCACGCAGCGCTTCAGGTGTCACGAGCGGCGGCCACCTGGGCGCCGCCGGGCGCGCCAGACGGCTCGCGCTCGGGCGACACGCGCGCGGGGGCGCCAGCCGCGCCGCGCGTCAGCGCGCCCATGGCGTCCACCGGGAAGTCCTGGGCTCTTGCCGCGTCGCCCTGCTCGCGCCTGGCGGCCACCCACTCGGCGGCCACGAACGCCGCGCCGGCCGGCAGCGCGGCCGCAAGCGCCCCCGCCGCGGCCGCCGCCGCGGCCGGGCCGTCGATGCCGCCCTCCGGCACCAGCTCGGGGCGGCCCAGGCCCCGCGCAAGGGCAGCCGCGCCCGCATCGGCCTCCACAACCAGGTGCGTCACGCCCGGCGCCCGCACGTCGGCGACGACCCGCGCGCCGGCCGCCGCCGCGATGTCCGCCAGGCGCCGCCGCTGCCCGCCGATGCTCACCAGGATCACCAGCGTGCAGCCAGCGAGCGCGCCGGCGCCCGCGGGCGCCCCCTGGACGCCGGCCGCCGCCTCCGGCTGCGCGCCTGTCGCACCGGCCGCGGTGGCGCGCGCTTTGGCCTGGCCCGCCGCGCGC
>JAABUP010007830.1_pt1 | contig 14000 bp, 14 predicted proteins | sample 5559201 | NCBI WGS metagenome assembly JAABUP01 (sample SAMN10711887, study PRJNA513373) | rock metagenome | isolation source: Antarctica rocks | place: Antarctica | reverse complement strand
CACTGCAACAGACGTTCGCGTTCGCGCCGGGCCAGTCCCTGACTCTCAGGCGCGGCGACGAGCGCCGTTCCTACTCGATCTGCGCACCGGCAGGGCGCCCGCCTCGGATCGGTGTGCGCGAGGTCGCCGGAGGGGCGGTCTCCGGTTGGCTCATCCATCAGGTCAGGGTGGGCGATTTCATCGACGTGCAGGCTCCGGCCGGCTCTTTCAGCCCGGCACTGACGGCACCGGGTCGACATCTGTTGATCGCCGCCGGTTCGGGCATCACGCCGATGCTGTCCATTGCGGCTTCGGTGCTCGACGCCCACCCGAACTCGACCGTGACGCTCATCTACGGCAATCGCCGGAGCGACTCGGTCATGTTCGCCGACGATGTCGCCGACCTCAAGGATGCGCATCCGGCGCGGATGCGGTTGGTGCACGTGCTGTCCCGCGAACCACAGGAGGTGGAGTTGTTCAGCGGCCGACTCGATGCAGATCGACTGCGCCGCCTGCTCCCGGCCACTGTCGAGATCGCGGAGATCGACCACGTCTGGCTGTGCGGACCGTTCGGCATGGTTTCCGATGCCATCGACGTACTGACCGGATTCGGTGTGCCGTCGGAAAGGATCCATCGGGAGCTGTTCTACGTCGGCGACGAGCCGCCTGCGCAGACCCGTCACGAGGATGTGGCCGCCGGACCCGGCGCGGAGGTCACCGTCATCCTCGATGGACGTAGCACCACCACGATCGTGCCCCCCGACATGCCGGTGCTCGATGGAGCGCAAAAGGTGCGCCCCGACCTGCCTTTCGCATGCAGGGGAGGTGTCTGCGGCACCTGTCGAGCGCTGGTCACCGTCGGTGCGGTGCGGATGCGCCGTAACTTCGCCCTGGAAAAGGCGGAGGTGGACGCAGGCTATGTGCTGACCTGTCAGGCCCTGCCGATCACGGAGACGGTAACCGTCGACTTCGACTCCTGATCGGCTGCATCGGATTCGGGTCGGCGTCGGCGGTTGCCGCACCTCGTTCGGTTCTTTCCGGCCGATCCGGACGCACCCCTGGCGCCACCTGCGGAACGTTTGTGTCCTTCGCCGCCCGGGCACCTGTTCGGATAGGCGATCGAGAGTGGACTGCAGTTCCCCAACAGCAGGGCCGACGGAAGGGACGTACTACCGTGACAAGCATCCACGAAGCGCCCGCCAGTGGTTCCGCATCCTCTGGCCGCGCTCGAGGTGATCTTGCAAGGTGGAACGAATGTCTGTCGATGACATGTGGGTCGGTCTGAGTAACGCCGCTCGGCGCGAGCCGACCGGCACCGCAGACCGAACATGGCTGGCGGATGCCCTGCTCGCGGGCCGGGGCGATGCGGGTCGGACGAATTCCGGCGGTCTCACCGGGGCGTCCGGTCACGGCGGCGATTCCAACCGTTGCGACAGCGTCGGGTCGGCGTTGACGCTGGCCCGGCGATGCAGCCTGGAAACGCCGCTACCCGGCGCCGGAGCGACCATCCGGCGGTGGGAGATTCTGGCCACGATCGCCGCCGAAAACCTGACGGCCGCCCGGGTGATCGAGGCCCACTTGGACGCCTTGGCGATCCTGGCCGAGGCGCAGATCGATCCAGCGACGGATCTGGGCGCCCTGGGAGTCACTGCCGATTCGACATGGGGCGTCTTCGCTGCAGAGGCCGGTGGCGTCCGGGTGGACGCAGCGCGGACGCAGCGGGGAGATTCGTGGTGCCTGACCGGCATCAAGCCGTGGTGTTCGCTGGCCGACCGGCTGAGCCACGCGCTGGTGACCGCGTACACCGGGGACGGCCACCGCCGTCTTTTTGCGGTGGCACTTCGAGATGGCACAACGACGCCGATCGACCAGGGATGGGTGTCGCGTGGGTTGCCGCAGGTGCCGTCGGGACCGATCGAACTGCGCAGCACGCCCGCGATTGCGATCGGCGCTGACGAGTGGTACCTCAGTCGCCCAGGCTTCGCCTGGGGCGGAGCGGGAGTGGCGGCCTGTTGGTTCGGCGGGACGGTCGGGCTCGGCCGTACCGTCTTCGCGGCCGCAACCGCGCGTCCTGCCGACCAGATCGGCCAGCTGCACCTGGGCGCGGTGGACGTGGCACTGACCGGCGTTCGGGCCGTGCTCGCCGCAGCTGCCCAGCGGATCGACGACGGTACGGCGGACGGCTCGGACGGAGTGATAGTCGCCGGCCGGGCCCGTGCAGTCGCCGCTACCGCGGCCGAGGAGGTGCTGACCAGGTCGCTGCACGCGCTGGGACCGGCGCCGCTGGCTTTCGACGAGCGTCATGCGGGCCGGGTTGCGGACCTCCAGATGTACGTGCGGCAACATCATGCAGAACGCGATCAGGCCGCCCTCGGCCGAGCGGTTCTCGCCGATGGGTTGCCGTGGTGAGCGATCCTCGGATTCCGGTGCTCGAACCCGAGCTCGAACCCGGCGAGCCCGGCTCTCGGCCGCCCGGGCACCGCGCGTTCGATCATCGCGAGTCAGGAACGGACGAGGCAGTATGGGCCACAACGGATATGCTGGACGAAGCTGCGCCGCTCGACCTTGCGGGGTTCTCCGAAGTCGTCGTCGTGGCTGCTCATCCCGATGACGAGAGCCTCGGCGCCGGGGGACTGCTGGCCGCAGCGACTGCATTGCACCTGCCGGTCACGGTGCTGATCGCGACCTTTGGCGAACGGTCACACCCGCAGTCCACCACGCACCCGCCGGAAGCACTGAGAACCTTGCGCAGAGCAGAGTTGTTCCGGGCGCTGGACGAAGTTGCGCCCACCGCCTCGGTACGCACACTGGGTCTGTCCGACGGGGAATTGACGGCTCACCAGACGGAGCTGACCGCGGCGATTCGACCGGTGGTCCGCGGTCGGAGCACCTTGGTGGTCGCCCCGTGGCGCGGCGACGGGCATCCGGACCACCAGGCCGCGGGGAATGCCGCCGCGTCCGCGACCGTTGAGGCAGGGGCAACACTGCTGGAATACCCGATCTGGGCGTGGCACTGGGCCGACCCCGGCGATCTGCCCGCAGAGCTGGTTCGGTTGGATCTGGCGGGGACCGACGTCGACGCCAAACGCAGGGCCGTGCACAGCCACCGCAGTCAGACCGAGCCGCTGTCCGACCTGCTCGGCGACGAAGCTGTGGTGCCGGCCGGATTCGCGGCTCACTTCGAGCGGACGTTCGAGATCTTCGTCGGAACATCGCGCACTGCGACTTCCCCTGCTACTGCCGCGACCGTTGCCACTGCCACCACCACGGCCCCTGCCACCACCGTTGCCACTGCCGCGACCGACGCGATCGCGGCGATCGGTAGCCTCCCCGGTGACTTCTTCGACGACTTCTACGGCTCCGACGCAGATCCGTGGGGCTTCGAAAGTCGTTGGTACGAAAGGAGAAAGCGTGCGCTGACCATGGCGTCGTTACCTCGTGAGCGCTTTGCCAGGGCTTTCGAACCCGGTTGTTCGATCGGCGTACTGACCGCCGAGTTGGCAGCCCGATGTGACGAGATCCTGGCCACCGATATCGCGCTGGCTCCACTGCGCCGGGCACGTCGCCGCTTGGCCGACGAGCCGAGGGTTCGCTTCCAGCAGATGCGGATACCCCAGGAATGGCCGGTCGAGGTTTTCGATCTGATCGTTCTGTCGGAAGTCGGCTACTACTGCGGGCCCGCCGACCTTGCGTCGCTCCTCGCACAGTCGGTGTCGTCCTTGACGCCCGACGGTGTGCTGATCGGGTGCCACTGGCGCCACTCCGTGCCGGAATATCCGCTGAGCGGAGACGATGTGCACCGGGCGCTGAGATCGCAGCCAGGATTGGCGCTGCAGGCGGAGCATCGCGAAGAGGACTTCCTGCTGGACGTGTACGCCCGGCCGCCTGCCGTGTCGGTGGCCAGGGCGACGGGACTGCTGCCGTGAGCATGAGGGAGACAGCTTCGGCGCGGGTTACATCGATGGAGCTACCGACGCTTGCCGTTGTCGTTCCCGCTCGCAACGAGGAGAAGCGGCTGGCTCGCTGTCTGGAGTCGATCATTGCTGCGGACGACCATTTGCGGGCCGTTTCTCCGCCGCTGCCGCCCACCCGGATCGTGGTGGTGCTGGATCGGTGCACCGATCGAAGTAGAGCCGTGGTCGACGATTGGCCGACCGTCGAGCCGCTCAGCTGTGAGTTCGGAAACGTCGGTGCTGCCAGAGCTGCCGGGGTCGATTATTTGATCGGTACATCCTCCTGCCCGAGCAGGAGGAAGGTGCCGGACTGGATCGCCTGTACGGACGCAGATTCCGCCGTGCCGTCCGATTGGCTGCAGCACCAGCTCAGCCATGCCAGGGCCGACACGGATCTCCTGCTGGGCATGGTTCGACCGGACTCTTCGGAGATGACGCCCGGTGGCGCACTTCGGTGGCTGGCGGCACATCAGCCGATCCACGGACATCCGCACGTTCACGGAGCCAATCTGGGTATCCGGACGAGGATGTACCGCAGGGCGGGAGGCTTCCCAGCTCTGGCCGAGCACGAGGATGTCGCGTTGGCAGAGCGCGTTCGGACCATCGGTGGCCGGGTGGTGAGCACGGCCTCCAGCCCTGTGCTCACCAGTGCGCGGACGCGCGGCCGAACCCCCGGCGGGATGGCCGGCTACCTGGCGGCTCTGAGCAGCGACTGATGCACTTTTCGGATCAGGTCGGCAACCTCGATCTCACCCTCCGCTTCGGCGAGGAACCCCGATATTCCGGTCCCACAGCCGGAAGAGGCGTCGCTGCTGGAATTGAACGGCTGATACTCGCGGGCGAACGGTGTTGAGTCCCTTCGACCTTGTCGACCGGGTCGCCGTGGTGACCGGCGCCGGAAGCCCGTCCGGAATCGGCTTTGCAACCGGACGAATGCTCGGCCACCTCGGCGCTCGGGTGGTGCTCGGCGGTATCAGCGACCGAATCCGGGATCGGGCTCGTGAGCTGCGGGAGGAAGGCCTCGACGTGGTTGCGGTCGTCGGCGATCTGACCGTGCCGGCCGCCGCCGTCGACCTGGTGGGGGCCGCCGTCGACACCTGGGGCCGACTCGACATCCTCGTCAACAACGCCGGGATGACATCGGTCAGCGCGCCGAATTTCGGGTCGGGCACCCTGAGCGACACCGACCTGGTCACCTGGCACGCTTCGCTGCGTCGGAACGTCGACACCGCCTTCCTTCTCACCAGGGCCGCCACCCCGGAGATGGCGCGAAGTGGATGGGGTCGGGTGGTGATGATCGCCAGCGTGACCGGACCGGTGATGGCGATGAGAGCAGACGTCGCCTACGCGACGGCGAAAGCCGGGTTGGTGGGACTGTGCCGCGCCGCAGCGGTGGACCTCGCCTCTTGCGGTATCACTGTGAATGCGGTGGCGCCCGGTTGGATCGCCACCGGCTCACAGACCGAAGCAGAGCAACGGGAAGGCACATCGGTTCCGCTGGGCCGAAGTGGCACGGCGGCCGAGGTGGCCGCGGCGGTGGCCTGGTTCTGCTCGCCGGGAGCTTCCTATGTCACCGGCCAATGCCTGATCGTGGACGGTGGCAACTCGAACGCCGAGGAACGGGCGGCGGAATAACCCGGCGCACCGTTGACCTCCAGGACCGGTCCTGCGTTGACCTCGAGAGCCGGGTGCTCGGGCACGGCTCTCATCGAGCACGGACTCTCATCGGGCACGGACTCTCATCGATCACGGACGGACTGTCTCCCGACTTCGGTGGTCTGCTCGCGGCTGTGCGACGGGCCACCCTGGACGGACAGGTTACGGGCGGTATTGATCAACGGCACATGGCTGAACGCCTGCGGGAAATTGCCGACCAGTCGGCCGGCGCGCGAATCGTATTCCTCGGCGAGCAGGCCCAGATCGTTGCGCAGCCCGAGCAGACGCTCGAAGACATCAGTGGCTTCCTGGATTCTGCCCATCAGCGAGTAATTGTCGGCCAACCAGAAAGTGCACGCCAGAAACGCACCTTCGCCGGCCGGCAGCCCATCCGTGGCGCTCTGCGGGTTCTGGGTGTAGCGCTGAACGAAGCCGTCCGCCATCAAATTCTTCTCGATGGCCGCGAGGGTGCCCTGAACCCTTTCGTCGTCGGCGGGGAGAAAACCGACCAAAGGCACCATCAACAACGCGGCGTCCAGTTCGGTCGAGCCGTAGTACTGGGTGAACGTCTTTCGGACCGGGTCGTATCCCCGCTCCAGAATTTCCGTGCGAATGCATTCCCGCAGTGCTCGCCATTCGTCGACAGGACCGTCGAGGCCGAATTTCTCCACGCTCCGGACCGCACGATCAGCGGCCACCCAGGCCATCAATTTCGAATGGGTGAAATGTTTCGACCCGCCGCGCACCTCCCACAGACCCTCGTCCGGTTCCTGCCATCGGCGGGCCACGGTTCCCATCAACGACTTCTGCAGCGCCCATGTACTCGCTCCAGAACCGAAACCCGTTGATCTGGCTTGGAACAGCGCGTCCATCACCTCGCCGTACACGTCCAACTGGAATTGGTCGACTGCCTGGTTGCCTATTCGAACCGGATTGCCGTCGTATCCCGGCAACCAGTCGGCAAGATACTCGGGCAGGCGGCGTTCACCGGCGACCCCGTACATGATCTGGATTTCCTCCGGATCGCCGGCGATCGCTCGCAGCAGCCAGCGTCGCCAATCCTTGGCTTCGTCCTCGAAACCGGCGTACATCAGTGCCTGCAGGGTCATGGTCGCGTCGCGCAGCCAACAGAAGCGGTAGTCCCAGTTACGAACTCCGCCGAGCTGCTCCGGTAGCGAAGTGGTGGGAGCGGCAACGATGCCGCCGGTCGGTGCGTAGGTCAGCGCTTTCAGGGTGATCAGGGACCGAACTACGGCATCTCGCCACTGACCGTCGTAGGTACAGGAGGTGAGCCAGTCCTGCCAGTAAGCTCGGGTCTGTTCCAGAGCGTGTTCGGCGTTCACCGGGTCGGGAGCCGACAGGTGCGACTCACGCCAGGTCAGCACGAACGGCACCCGATCACCGGGTTCGACCAAGAATTCGGCGACCGTCATCAGGTCCTCGCCGTGGGTTTCGATCGGGGTTCGCAACCAACACGAATCAGGGCCGGCCACCGCAACCAATGCCCCGTTGTCCTGTCGGACCCACGGCAATACCCGGCCGTAGTCGAAACGCAGACGCATTTCCATTCGCATCGGAACACGTCCGGAAACGCCTTCGACGATGCGGATGAGGTCCGGAGACCGACCCCTGGGCGGCATGAAGTCGATCAGCCTCACGGTTCCCTGAACGGTCTCGAACTCCGTCTCCAGGATCAGCGTGTCCCCCTGATATCTGCGCCGTGTCGCACTGATCGTTGCCGCCGGGCTGATCGACCAGCGGCCGTGCTGCTCGGTGCCCAGCAGTGCTGCGAAGACCGCGCCACTGTCGAAACGAGGAAGGCAGAGCCAGTCGACCGATCCGTCTCGCCCCACCAGCGCCGCGGTCTGGGTGTCTCCCAGCAGGGCGTACTCCTCGATCAGCAAAGCCATCTGAATTCGACTCCCATCGTCGCGACTCGAGTCGCGGCTGCAGTTCCAGCCATGCCGTCGTCGTTGCGGCCATCGACGAGGGAACTGCTGGTCAGGGTTTGGTGGTGCGCCGGCGGATCCGACGCCGTGCGCTTGCCGACCGTACCTCGTGAAGTCCGTTCGACGTCCGGTGCCGGCGCCCAGCGGTCGCGGAAAACGGAGTGTCCGGGTGGTGGCCTGACGCGTCGCCTCGATGGACGGATGATCGATGGAAGGCGGGGGCGACCGGGCTCGGATACTGTCGGCAGGTAATCGGCGGGAACGAAGGAGTCGGCAGCAGTGACTGGTGATCCGGTGGTCGGCAACGGCGACTACTCCGTCCGCATCGGAGGCGACGGCGTGGTCCGGTTGACCTGGGCCTCGCGGGTCGACATCTCGGAATCCGCCGCCCAGTCCGCGATGGCGGAGGTGAACCGCATCTGCGCGGGTGTCGAGCGACCGATGCTGGTGAACATGGCCACGACTGCGTCCGTCAGTCGACAGGCAAGGGGCGTGTTCGCCCAGCGTTGTTCCGCCAATATCATTGCGTTGCTGGGCAAGTCGCCGGTCGACAGGGTGATCGCGAACTTCGTGCTCGGTATCAGCAAATTACCGGCTCCGACCAAGTACTTCACGGTCGAGGCCGATGCGTTGGCCTGGTTGAGCGGACGGCGATGAGCGAGGAGGATGACCGCCGACTGGACGCGATCGTCGACCTGATCGTTGAACTTGCCTCGGGGAATCTGCGCGCGCGGCTGGAGCCGTCACCGGCGCGCGACGCCATCGACGCGGTGATCACCGGCATCAATCTGCTGGCCGACGAACTCTACGACGTGTACGCCGCGTTGGAGGCAAGGGTGGCCGAGCGCACGTCGGCGTTGGTCACGGCGCAGAACGACCTTCGTCAGCTTGCACTGAAGGATCCGTTGACCGGCCTGGCGAACCGGACCTTGTTGGGCGACCGCATCCAGCAGGCGATCGCCCGGGCGGATCACGGTGGCCTGCCGCCCGCGGTGCTGCTGCTGGATCTCGACGGCTTCAAGGCGATCAACGACAGCCTTGGTCATGCCGCGGGTGATGCGGCACTGATGGAAGTGGCGCAGCGGCTCCGCCTGGTGAGCCGGGCCATCGACACGGTCGCCAGGCTGGGCGGTGACGAGTTCGCGCTCCTGATGCCAGACGCCACCGACGACGAGGCTCTCCGCGTCGCCCAGGCCGCCCTTTCGGCGCTTGCGCAACCGGTGGCGCTGGCTGCCAGATCGGTCTGGACCAGCGCCAGCATCGGACTGCGGTTCGGACAGCGAGGGCAGGGCGCCGAACTGTTGCTGCGGGACGCCGACACCGCAATGTACGCAGCCAAGGCAAACGGGCGAAGCAACATCCAGATCTTTCGACCGGCCATGCATTTCGCCGTTCAACAGCGGCTCCAGCTGGCCTCGGATCTTTCGAACGCGCTGTCCCTGCATCAGCTGGTTCTGAGATATCAACCGGTGGTGAATCTGGCCGACGGATCGATCGCCGGTGTGGAGGCCCTGGTTCGGTGGAATCATCCCGAGCGCGGAATGATCCTGCCGGCGGATTTCGTGTCGGTGGCCGAGGACAACGGACTCGGGCTCGAACTTGGCCGATGGGTTCTCCAGACGGCGATCTCGCAGCTGGCCGAATGGGCGGACGCCGTCTCCGACCGATTCGTGATGCACGTCAACGTGTCACCGACGGAGCTCCGGCAGGCCGGGCTGTGCGGCTTCGTGGCAGCCCAGTTGGATCGATATGCCGTCAGTGCGCAGGCATTGGCGCTGGAAGTCTCCGAAACCGGGTTGATGACCGGTGATGTCGCCGGAATGGACACGTTGGTCGAACTGCGGGCGCTCGGGGTCCGGATCGAGATCGACGACTTCGGCACCGGCTATTCATCCATCAGTTATCTGCGGGACCTGCCGATCCAAACCGTCAAGGTCGACCGAACGCTGATCATGGACATCGAGAACGACGAGAAGCAGCGACGAATGGCCGGCGCAATCTTACAACTTATCGAGGCCGTGGGGCTGGACTCCATCGTGGAGGGTGTGGAGACAGAGGGTCAGCTGAGCTGTCTGATCCAGTTGGGTTATCAGCTGGCACAGGGCTTCCTGTTCGCTCCGGGCCTGGACGTCCACGAGATGACGATGCTGCTGACCGGCGACCTCTATCCCTTTCGGCTCGCCGCCATGACACCGGTCGATGGAGCACCGCAGGTTGGGCCCCGACCATCTCGGTCCGGAACCGTCACGCAGGTGGAACCGTGAGTCGGAATCGGCTGCGCCGCTGGGTTTCCGGCGTCGGCGCCCGATCCGCCAGAATGATGCTGGTTCCGAGGGTGGCGATGCTCGGTGCGCAGGCTCCCCGAGATCCACACGCCGGTTGGAACCAGTTCTGGAGCCGCGTCGAGACCACCGGTGACGGCGGGGATGTGCTGTGGGACACCAGCGGTGGCGGTGAGATGCGCACCGATCTGGAGTTGGTCCGGCGTCATCTGGACCTGACGTTACCGGTCGTGGACGTCGGCTGCGGCAACGGGCGTTTCACCAGGGTGCTGGCCGAGCACTTTCCCGAGGCGCTGGGCGTGGATCTCTCGCCGCACGCAATCGAGCGCGCCGAAGCCGAATCCCGCGGTTGGTCCCGCGTGGCCTACGCCACCGTGGATGCCACAGCCCCGGGTGCGGGAGAACTGCTGCGGAGCAAGATCGGCGAATCGAACGTGTTCGTCCGTGGAGTGTTCCATGTGCTCGCCGCGCAGGCGCGGGTCGATCTGGCAGCGAACCTGGCGGTTCTCGCCGGCGATCGAGGGCGAGTCTTTCTCATCGAAACGGATTACCGCGGAAGCAACCTCGGTTATCTGAAGGACCTCGGCGCAACGCCTCGCCGCATTCCGCCGGCCCTATCCAAAGCCATCGTTTCCTTGCCTCGGCCAGGTCATTTCGGGCAGGCCGAGCGCATCGCATCGTTCCTCGACCGAAATTGGCGGCTGGTGACGGACGGAGCGACGCTCGTCGAGACAGTTCCGATGCGTAGCACGGCCGGAGTGGAGCGCATTCCGGGCTATTTCGCGGTTCTGGAAAAGCGACGGCAGCCGGATCAGTGATGACAAGTCGTTTGCGGCGCCTCCGATGCCGTAACAGTGCGAGGAGGTGGAAACCATGGCCCAGGAGGACATGACCATGGCGAATGATTCTGACCTGGAGCCATCGAACCGTTCCGAGCCTGGGCCGCTCAAACAGCGCCTGGGCCTGCTGCTGCGTCGCAGGGGTGTACGGCACATCGTTCGGGCGCTCGACCGGTTCAACGATCGGGTGGGTAACCAGTTCGCCGGCGCCTTGACCTATTTCTCCTTCTTGGCGGTGGTGCCCATCCTGATGGTGGCGTTCTCCATCGCCGGCTTCGTCCTGTCGTCGAGGCCGTATCTACTGACCGATCTCCGCAATGATATCGCCGGGCAACTGCCCGGCGGCCTTTCGCCGACGATCGGCAAGATGTTGGATACGGCGGTTCAGGCCCGTGTCACGGTGGGCGTCATCGGACTGCTCATCGCCCTGTACTCGGGGGTCAGCTGGATGGGCAATCTGCGTACCGCCATCCAGGCACAATGGCGACCCGATTTCGATGACAATCAGGAGACCAGAGAAGAAAGCCTCCTCAAATACTATTGGAAGAGCCTGATCTACCTGCTCATGCTCGGAGTGGCGATATCGGCATCCTTGCTCCTGACGGCGGCTGGATCGTGGGCACAGGGAACCGTGCTGAAATTGCTGGGTTGGCAGGACGAACGCTGGCTGGCACCGATGGCCGCGATCACGCCCGTGTTGCTCGCCGTTTTTGCCGACGTAGTCATCTTCTATCTGCTGTACGACCAACTCTCGCCGCGCGACACGAAACCTCCGCGTAAACCGTTGATCCGGGGTGCGGTCGTTGCTGCGGTCGCCTTCGAGGCGCTCAAGCTGGCGCTGACCCTGCTGCTTCCGTTGCTGTTGACCTCCACCACAGCGAAGTTTTTCGGACCCGTGATCGGCCTGCTCTTCTTCTTCAATCTGGGGGCGACCGTGGTGCTGTTTCTCGCGGCCTGGATCGCCACTGCCGGCCCTGAAGCAGCGGGCCAGGAAGGCCCACCGATCACCAAACGCGAGCACGTTGCGGCTGTTGCCGCAGGCAGGTTCGCGGATCCAATCCACGGGAACGATGACGACAACGAATCAAGCCTCCGGCCGCACGCACAGGATGTCGAATGAGCAGCCGGGTCGTCGTCACCGTCGACCGAGGCGCGGGTACTGCGCAGCCGGATTGATCACCGGGCAGGCGTTGATTCGGGAACGACGAGGTGCGCAGTGGCAACAGGGACTGCGCAGTGGTGAATGGCAGTTCCAGCCTCCGGCTCGCCGGCGCCCGGTCCAGCCGAAGGTTCCGCGCGCACCTTGGCCGAACGCGAGCAGCGCCATCCTCGGCGTGAAAGGCGATATGGCGCGCGCTGTGGTGCGGGCCTTCCGAGCGAGGCATGCGCGTCCCTCTTCGTCGGTGATGGCAGCATGATCAAGCCGCACCCGTAGGGCCGGGTCGGTGCCCGAGTGCCGGGCGCAGCGACCGGGGGGCGCCTTTCACCGTGCGGTCCGAGCAGTGAATCGGCCCCGTCGATCCGCTGAGCCGATCAACCAGACCCGGACGTCCTTACCCTCATGAACCACATCCTTTTCGGTGAAACGGACAGCGTCACCGTCGCGATGTCCGAGTCCGGCGACCAGCCGGTCCTGCTCCTCCCACCGGAGCGTGAAAACCGCCTGGTCGACAAAATCGTCCAGGACATGAGGGGTTCGCCCGTTTACTGCGACTATCTCGAATTCTTTACCCGAGGCCACCGGATCCGGAGCGGTGAACATTGTTGATTCCCTTCTCTGTGGGCGCCGTCAACCACCGGGGGCAGATCGCAACGGAAGCTGACACACCTGTCGGCAGATTCGCGGAACAATCCATTGAATCTTTTGCAGTCAATCACCCCTACGGCTGACCCGGCACACCCACAGGGGTGACTGCGTTCCGTCGCGGGAGTTCGAGATGGCTGGCGAATGTGCGACGTGGGGGACTGACCTTTTCGCCCCGACAGGAACCGGCGGCCCGCCCTAGAGGCCAGCGTCGGTGTGACCGCCTATGGTCATCGGATGAGCAAAGTGAACGCCATGCAGGCCATCCGCGAGGCCCGGTACGCCGCGCGGTCCAACCGTCCGTCCGTGCCAGCGGCTCGCACGGCTCCCACGGCGCACTCTGCGGCGCTCACTTCGGCGGAGGCTGTAGAGGCAGGGCCGATCCAGGCGCCGGATACCGCAGGGCCCTCACTGCACGCACAGGCTGGGCCGGCGGAGGCAGCCATGCGGGGGGCAGTTGCCGATGAGGGGGCAGCCACGGAAGAGGAAGCGCTGTGCGGACACCGCAGCATGAACAACCGGAACTGTCGTCGACCCGCAGGGCACCCGGAGAAGAACCACCGCTACAACTGAGCTGTTCCGACGATCCGGAAAATGTTGGGCCATGGATCCCGTTCTTCCGTCGGCACCTCACCCTTTCAGCGCTGCGGTATCCAGGGCACTACTGTGGCGAGCGCCCGTGCGACGACTGGGCTCAGAGCCCTGCTGTAGGCCTGCGTCACATGAGTGGCGTCCCGGTACACCAGTGTGTTCGCGACGATCACCGGGCAACCGGTGGTCCCGCAGAACCAATCGGTAGGATCCACCACCGGTATTCCCGCTCGGCGGGCCGCTGCCGTCACGGTTGCATGTCGGGTCGGAAGCTGGCTCTGGGTCGATCCTCCGGACGTCATCGAACTCCGGGTGAAGTGGCAGCGTCGAGCCGTCTGGACGTTGCCGGCGAGGCAGACCGGGACGTTGCTGGTCGGCCGCGGTATGTCGGCCAGGTAGACCACCCGGTCCGAACCGGCCGCCAGCGCGGACAGATAGTCGACGGTTTTCGCCGACCACGCTGTGTTCGGGTAGTTCCCGGGCGGCAGAGCGTCGCTGGCGCTGGCTATCACCAGGTCCGGATGCAGGTCGGCAATCTTCCGCAAGGTGCCACGTCGCCAGTCCGGACATTCGGTGTACGGGCGATGCAGTTGATCACTCATCAGCAGGAGGTCGGCCGGGGGACAGGCGGCCTTCGTCCAGGAGATCAACCGCCAGCCCGCGGACTTCGCCAGGGTGTCCAGGGCGCCGAACCATTGCTGGGCGTGCGAGTCACCGAACAGGACGACGGTCCGGCTACCCGCGGCGTCGCCGTACACGCACGGTGGCTCCGTGGTGACGAGAAAATCCGCGTGGCAGCCATCGAAGGTGGTCGGCGGGACGTCGTCGCGCGCCGTTGCCAGCGTCGGCGTCAGATTGGCCGGCACTGCATCGGAGAGGTCGGCGCCGTCGAGCAGCTTGGTCAGGGCCGACCCGTCAGCGTCGGACAGATCCAGAGTCGCTGCCCG
>JAABUP010007829.1_pt1 | contig 14003 bp, 23 predicted proteins | sample 5559201 | NCBI WGS metagenome assembly JAABUP01 (sample SAMN10711887, study PRJNA513373) | rock metagenome | isolation source: Antarctica rocks | place: Antarctica | reverse complement strand
CGAGAAAATCGAGTAGAGTACCCTCGGATGGGTTGTCGAGGTATGCCTTTGCGAGGCGGCGGGCTACGTCCTGGAAAGAAGTGACAAACCGTCCAGGAAGGGGCTTGGATCGTCCTGGAAGTTTGGATAGGGATAGGAAGCGGTCATGAGAGGAGAGGGATGTGTCGGAGGGGTTGGGAACGAGCCGGCGAGAGCAGGGGAGAGTATCGACGACTGTTGGGGAGGGGATAGGAAGTGGGAGGGTGTGGGGGGGCTGTCGGGATCGGCGGGGGAGGGTCGTGAAAGGGCGAAGGATGTCATCATCGACAATCGTGGTCCGCTCACTGCGCCGAGTGGGCGTCGTCTCCAACTGCTCCTGCTCCTCCTCCTCGTCCTTCTCGTTTATCTCCAAGACCGTGCGTCCCCTTCTGACCACTAGCACCGTCTCCTCGTAGTCTCCGTCCTCTAGATCGGTCTCCTCGTGGATTGGTGAGGTAGGAGGTGAGATCGAAGCGAATCGGTTGGAGAGGGAGATCGGGCGGCGAGTGGAGCGAGTTCCGAGGGGCGTTGAAAAGATGGGGAGAGAGGACGTTGGACCGATTTGGAGGAGGCGATGACACCACCTCGTCATTCTGTCCAGCACACAACTCCCACACCACCCCTTACCCTCCCGGCGACCCCGGACCCCTCATTCGACACCAATACCACCGACGACTCCTCGCGTGAATGCACCTTCTGGACTCGTTTTTGCAAAGATCCCTATCGAATTTCTGCGTAAAGGTGGTTTAAACACTTGGGATTTCGTTCTCGCCATCACCATTATGCTCGTAGACCCGGTCCTTGACTGTCCTTTGAACAGACAACGCACAATCAACATGGTAGTAAACCCCTCCCTCCGGCGGCGGTATGATTGTCTCCCCAAGGTAGGACGGCCATGAGGTTGCCGAATTGTCGTCGGCAAGCAGGATCGTCACTAAGGGACGCCTTCTCATTGGGAAGAACGAGAGCTAGAAGGATAGAGCTTACCATCATCCGGGACGGTGAGCTGAGCAAGACTGGTCAGCCATGACTCGACCGCAGCCATGGGTGATAAAGCCTCCGCTTGCTCGGCGACCGTAGGAAATTGTGCAGAAAAACCGCGTATGTGACCGCGTACGCATTGCGCATAATGCCAGGCCAAAAGCTTGGGGTTGGGCAATTCGTCCTCTGAATTATAGCGAAATCGGTCACGATTAATGATCTTGCCATGGAGCTCCGAAAATTCGGTGCGGACGAAAAAGTGCACAAAGTAGACCCCATCCTGGAGAGTTGAATCAGTGGTGATAGAGATGATTGCGTAGTTGACTATTAGGCTTACCTTAGGGTAGATTGACCATTCAAGAGAATCAAAGCTGCGGTGAGAAATCGGGTTGAGGAGCAGGCCCGATGATGCGCGATACACTGTTGCTAGCGACGGGACCCCATAATCGAAAATCTTCTGGTAAACCTGTAAGAATCAGCTACCTATCTTTCCTCTACTTGATTTTTATCGTTCACAAACAAAATTCACCTCTGGTTTGTTTTTGGGCACTATGTGTGCAGCGTCACAAAAGCCCGACCGAGTATTCTTAATCAGGCAATTGAAGTCGCGATTCTCCACAAGTCGACGGAACTTGGCCTGTATGGACCGTTAGGCGAAGACCTCGCCCCTCAGTAAGCGGTGACGGACCTGAGGAGCGCTAGGGGATCGTCCCGAAGTACTGGCGAGGCTGCCATCATCCGAGCTTGCCGGTCTATTCTGGTTCTTGTATTCAGGCCCACGTGAATATCTGATGGGTGATGAAGACCCTGCGCCAAAGTGCCTTTAGCGGGATGAGGGTTAGAGCTAAGAGGGCAACAAACCTTCCTGCGTGTAGACAAAAGCCCCCTCTGAGGGGATGGACGTCAGGTCGATGGGATCCCCACTGGCAGTCCTGATCGTGCCAGGACAGTCAAGGACCGGGTCTACGAGCATATTGGTGATGGCGAGAACGAAATCCCAAGTGTTTAAACCACCTTTACGCAGAAATTCGATAGCGATCTTTGCAAAAACGAGTCCAGAAGGTGAGGTTTCGTGAATGTAGATATGGCCCGCCTCATCGTAGTAATCCGAGGAGAGGAGAAAGACAGACGACATTGATGGGGTGTTAAGAGTAACAGAGGAAGCTGATGGATGGGAAGGTAAAAGCGGGGCATGGTTCTCGGCTTCTGCCGGCGGAACCAGGATGTGGCGCATTGGTCAACTCACCCGTCGAGAGCATCGGTAATCTCTCCATCACCGAGATCCCTCTCCCTGACGGTACCATCGTCCAACCCGGCGAGGAAGTCCTAATCTCCGCGTGGACCTCTTCCGACAATTCTTCACATGCTTCGTGCTCGACAGGAGGGCATCATCTGAATTGCGAAGAAGGCTCAGCTGATCGTACGACCAATGAAGGATTAGACTGACAATGACCCACCCTATCGTTTAGCAACTGCCCTCGAAGCATCCGTTGAAGGGCTCGGCTTCACGCTCGACGACCTCAGATCGTTTGCAGCTACCCTCGAAGCATCCGTTGAATGGCTCGGGTTCACGCTCGACGACTTCTCGCTTGCAGCTGCCCTCGAAGCAACCATTGAATGGCTCGGGTTCACGCTCGACGACTTCTCGTTTACAGCTGCCCTCGAAGCAACCATTGAATGGCTCGGGTTCACGCTCGACGACTTCTCGTTTACAGCTGCCTTCGAAGCATCCGTTGAATGGCTCGGGTTCGGGTTGACGTTCGACTACTTCGGATCGCTTGCAGCTGCCTTCGAAGCAACCATTGAAGGGCTCAGCTTCGCGTTCGGCAAGGACGGAGGTATCAATCGGCGCAGCGGAAGCGATGCCGGCGAGGACGACGAGGGTGGAGAAGGCTGCGAGGGTGAATTTCATAGTGAAAGATGGATGGTGATAATGCGATTGCTATTGGTATCGATACTTGGAAAGTTGGGTAGTGTTCTGGGGGTTGGTGAATGAAAACGCATTTTTTACGTCTTGATATAGGGTCGAGATGCATTCTGTGGAGTCGGTCGAGCTATGCCGAAGCCCGGTCCGCCCGAGGAAAAGTCTCCAATGATGATCATCGTCGTCAATCAGCCATGCGGTCCCGCCCTGAGAAGTCATCGTCAATTACCATCACAGGAAGGCTAAGCGGGCTAAAAGCACCGCGACTCGCTTCACCTTCGGCCAGGGACCAGGCTGTCTCCTGAATCCCGTTACGATCGGATTTGTTTGAAAATGCCTTGTGGGGTATTTGAACGTCAAAGAAAATTTTATTGATTACGTGGACGAAATGACGAAATGTGCGGCCGAAAACGAGCATACAGCTGAATCTACCGCCACACGTGTGAACAAGTTAATTAGTGCACTGCAATTCTTGGTGATAGTCGAAGGAGGGCGGGGATTACATTCAATCGTGTCTCCATCGACACACTCAGTCCACAAGAGCCCCTGATTCGCGCTTGAGCGGTTTGAGTCTAGTGCGAAGCCACTAGGGCTGGATCAGGTGCTTCTCCGCGGAATATTGAGGGAGGCAGTGCCTTGCCGTTGGGTGAGCTCCCAGTCATTTGATGCTCAAGAAGTGAACGTCGCCAACCAGGAACATATCAAGTTTACTGGATTACCACGTGGCTTGGCTCTGTGTGGATTGCCTCCACAATGCCTTCCCTCTGCCCGCCGGCGGGCACCGGCGGTTCTTATGAGGTCTCGCACCGATTCCCCTTTTTACACAACAAAAGGCGACAACTCCACCTCGACATCAAACGACCATCTGCTTCCCTACTCGCTGTACCTGTCTAGCCTTCGACCCGAGGGGCTGACCAGCGAAACCTCCCGACTTTGAAACCACCGGCTGACCGCTGACGACTTCCTGACCAGTGATACGTCCGGACATCGAATTGACGGCTCGACCTGTAGCTATCCGCCAGACGACCCGATCCATCGCCTCGGGAACGACCATCGTGATCCTCACACCAGCCAGACGCAAGCGATCGCGGTAGAGCTCGAGTGAAGTTGGCGTGGAGGAGTCGTCGGTGGTATTGGTGTCGAATGAGGGGTCCGGGGTCGCCGGGTGGGTAAGGGGTGGTGTGGGAGTTGTGTGCTGGACAGAATGACGAGGTGGTGTCATCGCCTCCTGGGGGCGAGCATGATGTGGTGGCATCATCGTGGCTCGGTGGAGAGGATCGTGACGAGGTGTCGTAGAGTCGAACAAATGCAGTCGGTCATCAGCACCGGGAGTGATAGGTGACAGTGACGTAATCGAGGCGTGGTTGATAGCTTGATCTCCCGCGTCGTTTGGCCGTGTACTGTTCCCTCCTCGGGCACCATCCTCGCCTGGACCAGAGCCCGACCCCATTTCACCAGAACCACCTTGACCTCCCTTAGCATCATGTTCTCCCTCGCCACTCCCCTCACGGTGTCCATCTCCACCCTCACGTCCACCCCCATCCCCACCAACCCCACTATTCCTCTCGACACCTGCTCCCTCACCACCCTCACTCGTCCCCCTATCTCGAGCTGTTCCATCATCCTCCTCGTCAGTCTCGTCATCCCTCCCCCTCGTCCGCCCTCCCTCCCTGTCCTCCCTTTCTGCCTCCCGCTTCCCACCCGCCCTTGCCTTCGCCCGTAGACCCGCGTAGTCGTGCTTTCTCATGCTGGCCTGCGCGATGCTCTCTGCGCTTGTGTTGGGTAACAGAGCCCATCGCGTTTGGGGGAGGGCGGAAAGGTACGGGTCTGGGATCGGAGTTGCTTGTGTGACTGGTGACGTTTCCTGAGGTATCGCTTGAGCGTTGGATGCAGATAAGGAGTTCGATCCAGGTTTGGGTCTGCTGGGTGATGAGATATCCGATGCAGATTCCAGTCTGGTTGGAAAGGAGTCGGATGATTCCGGTCTAGGTAGCAGAGAGTCCGACCACCCAGATCCTCGCAGAAGAGATTCGGCTCTAGGCAATGGCACGGGCGTTGGCGACCCAGCCCCGAAAGTTAAGAGTTCAGCCAGGTCGGCAGCAGCTAGCCCAGGCCGGACACATTGCAGTGGGCGTGGGAGAGGCGAGTTACGGCGCTCGGTCGATGTGGGGATCTTGGTGAAGGCGGCGAGTGGTAGATCGACTGGAAGAATCGGATGTATCGCTTTTGAGCTGGGACAAGGTATTTCAGTGATCGAGTGTCTGTGCTCGTCGACGTCGATGATCTGGTCATGGTTGTGGTCGCGGTCCCGTCGGGTGACAACAACGTGTTCGGGATCGACGTCCAGAAATCGAGGTCGTCGTCCAGCTGGTCAATCGTATAACTCTCATCCGAGAAGCGCGACCTCGGGATATTCAAGCTCGACCTCTCGATGGCGATCACACCATCGTCCAACAGCGCCATACGCTGGAAACGCCGTGTTCACCACCAACATCCCCAGCCTCGTTCCGCACAGCTGAGACGTCAAGTGCATGTAGAATATCGACTGGTAGATGCCCTCGCGGTGGGCCCAGGTGAGACCGAAGGGATCGTTCCGGTGCCAGAAGTGCAGCTTGTCCTCGCGGAAACCAAAGACCATCACGGGATTACCGATCGTTATGATCTCGCGCCGTCGGGTTTGCATGGGCCGAGTTTCTGGGATTTGCAGGAGGTATCTGAACCGTTTGTGGAGGGTTGAGAGGCTGAGGCTGGACGGGGAGGTGTGTCGGTGGACGGTCGGGACCGGCTGGGTTGTGGGACGTAGGTGGGGAGGACGTGGTGGTGATGAGACCAGAAATTATGAGTGGTAAGATCGGGATTGGGATTCCAAATTGGGTCGTGTCTCGGACACAGTAGTGGATGCTAAGGGCCGAGATGGCGACGTATCAGCATCTTCCCTCTTACCGGGATGATTTCCATCTGTTTGTAAGGGGGCATACTCACCACGCGCTTCTCTCCGTGGCCTCTTCCGCCTATCCTGCTCCACCACCACCACCGCCGCTTCCTCCCCAGCCCCCCGCTCGGCACTTCTACGCTCTGTCTGCTCATCTACCCTCGCCCTCAACGCCTGCACCACCGGAAGCTGAGCCCACGTCCCAACCGAGAACCAAGACTGCTGGCTGAGATCAAACTTTTCCTTATGTTCCACCCCTTGGATCGAATCGGTGGCTTGGATCATCCTCATCCCGAGCGACTGCAACTGCACGTTCAACCCGTCCTCGTTGACGATGGAACCCTCGACGAAGCCGGTTCGGAGGTGATGCCAGGCTGGGGCGGCGAGGCAGTCAGTGAGGGAGCGGATGATCACTCGCGAGAAATGGGACTCGCTGTCGACCGAGGGGAGAATGGTCAAGATGGGAGAGGACGGTGGAGGGCGAGGTGGCATGGTGGAGCTGTCTGTGGAGGTCGATCAATGTCAACTTTGGGGGTCCATCAATGGACATTATTGAGAGGGAAACGGTGAGTTGGTAAAGGCACAAGCGTTTAAAGTTAAGCAAGACGGCAACAATCCCCGGCCTATGCCGATCGTGGCGGTTTTCTCATCCCCCCTCCGCCGGGCTCCGATGGGACCGAGACAGGCTAGGCCTCCATCATTCTTCTGTCGAGAGTGGAAGGGCGGTGGAGGATGTGCTGGTGAGGGGAGCGGTCGAATGATTGGGATCCTGAGGGGAACAGTCGAACTTATGGGATCCTGGACGGAGCTTGGATGGGATCCTGGATGGAGTTTTGGGTGCAGTTTTGGGTGCAGGACAAAGGGGTGATCTGAATGGGACAAGAGAGGTCGGAGAAGCAGTCCGAGTCCGGGTCACTCTCCCAAGGGGATCAGCCAAGGCGAGACTTGTCATACGGTTTCCCACTCCGACCCGAGCGCGCCTCGACGGTAGTTGATCGAGACGAAGACGAGTGGATGGTCGGTTTGAACGGCTCGATCAAGGAGATTGAGCGGTGAATAGTATGGTGTCGTCTAAGAGCCGAGGAAGAAGGCACCGCCATGGAGAAAGACGATAACCGGGAGACCGGATGAAGAGGAAGTGCTCGTCGGGGTGATGTTGAGGGAGAGACAGTCTTCCGACTGAGCTGACTCTTTGAATCCGCAATGGGGGAATTGATTCTCCTTGGCGTCGATTTCCGTCGGATTGCATGGGCTGTACACTATCAGGCCCGGGGTCGGTCGCGTCGAATGTACCTCTAGACGATGTTGTCGGTAGGTTGGACAAGGTGGTCGACCGGGTAAAACGCTGTACGATCGAAGCGTACGGTATGCCGGAGTACTGGATGAGATCGCTCGTGACCTTCCTTCCACAGATGGAGCCGAGTAAAGGGATGTCGAAGCGTACTTGTCATCGCCCTTGGGATTTTACTCGTCCAGTCAATATACAGCTGATGACACGACAAGCGGCATCACTATCTCCGCACGATTATCGATCGGTACACCATTTGTAGATCAATGGAATGATTTGGGCTGGAAACGACGTGAAGAGACGACATTGACGATAGGTCCCTCGATCAGTCTCGTCTCGAAAGACGTCATCTCAACTTCATCCTCGATTACCCAGTGTGCCTCCCGCTCGTTTCTTTAATTCAACTTGGACTCCACCGTCTTTTTCCAAGAGGTCAGTCCCCTGAAATGCGACGATCGTACTCCTTCGGCTATGACCTTTTCATACCTTGTCTCCACCGCCGGTCACGCCCAACATCAAAATGACCTGAACCCTCACGAAATCCGAAACATCCTGCAGATCATCGAGGATGGAGCTAAAGAATTTGGAGAGGAGAAGGTCGTGGGATTTGCATCGGTGTCTGGACCGGATGGGTGTTGGTCGTGTGATCGTCACTGTGGGTGGACATCATTCTTCATGAGACCTTAGCTGACAGAGTTGAGATCAGCTTTCATTGAACTACTAGCTCTGTCCGACCAACCAGTCGCCAGTCATCATCTTGGTCAGTATGGTATCGGAAACAAGGACAACAATGGTGGAAGCATTATCTCGCTCCTGTGCCCGACAGGATTGAATTTTCTCCTCGCATGGATCGCGTTCATGAGGATGGGATACGGAGTGGTCTTTATCGCGTTGGTTCTGCCTGCTAGAACTGTCGGTGGATGCTCATCATCGTTGTACTAGCCCACAATGCTCCCCTTCAGCTATAAATCACCTCGTGAAATCCTCCTCCTCCACCCACTTGGTCTACCATCCGATGTACGCCGACCTCGCACATTCCGCCAAGGAGCTAGATCCGGAGACGATTATCGTGGGCCTATCTCCTCGTTCAGCCCACGAGACAGACAAATCCGACTCATCAGCCTCGAATGGTGTGGGAAAGGTGAACCCCGAAATGGTCTCACATGTCTTCCATACATCAGGGACGAGTGGGAATCCGAAACCCATTCCCCACACGCATATCGGTACCGTCTCCGTCCTCCCTCGACGAGCACTCCCTTCTTATTCCTCGTCACCCTCTACACCTTCGTCCTCCGAGACGACGATACCCCCCTTCGAGTCAGCTGCCTTCACTACCACCCCTCTCTTTCATGGCGGAGTGTCGGATCTGCTCCGCGCATGGATGGCGAGGAGCATGATTTACTTCTACCCGACCTCCAATACGCCGATCACCTCGGAGAACGTAGTCCGAGCCGTAGAGGCCTGCAATACCCCTCCGCCCTCTCTTCCCGGCCTGAGTCTGGACGAACATCAGCTAGCGGAGCGGACCGAAAGGTTCAGAGTTGGATCATTCCTGTCCGTGCCATACATCCTCACCGTCCTCTCGGAAGATCTGGATGGACCTGGAATGGCGATGTTGAGGAGTATGGATTTAGTCAGTACTGGTGGCGCACCGCTGGACACGGCGAGAGGAGACTTGATGGTTGAAAGGGGTGTGAGGTTGGTGAGCCGATTGGGGAGCAGCGAATGCGGATGTAAGTGAAAGTCCCTGTCTCGGGGACCAGCAAATTTCGAACGGGTACTGACAGCGCGATCCGGAACATAGTCCTGTTGAGCTCTCACCGGGATTACGAAACGGAGAAAGACTGGGAATGGTTTCGCAACGACTCTGCGTACTCGGACGCTCTACGATTCGTTCCAGGGGAAAGCGATGGGATGTTGAGTGGGGAGAAGTTCGAGATGGTGGTCACGGAAAGGTGGAGCAGTAGAGTGAGCTCGCTCGCTTGATCGATGTCACTCCTCTAATTATGTCTTGCCCCGCAGACCAAGACCAATCGGGACGACGGAAGCTATGCTACGGGCGACTTATATGAGCGGCACTCGACTAAGAAGAATGTGTGGCGATACGTGGGGAAAGGTGACGACGTCCTCGTCATGGTGCGTCCTCCTGATGAGGCTAGATCCGAAACTGAGGCAGATCCTCCATCGTTAGAGTAATGGTGAGAAAGCATCACCAGGACCGATCGAATCCGTCTTGCGCTCGTCCCCATACCTCTCCGACGCCCTGGTTGTGGGCACAGACAGACCTCGACTCGGCCTCCTCCTCTTCCCTCGACTACCTTTACCTCGCATAACGGATATCCTGGATCTCATATCGCCCTTACTCGTGCAAGCCAACCAAACGTCTCCGTCTTTTGCTCAGATCTCAAAGGAGATGTGCTTAGTCGTCAAGAAGATCGGATTGTTACCAAAGAGCAGCAAAGGGACCGTTCAACGGGGATTGGCGTACGAGGTCTTCCGCAAGGAGATTGAGCGACTGTATGACAATCCAATAGAGAAGTACGCGGGGGAGAAACGAAGCTTGTTGGAGATCGAGGATTGCCTCCACGGGTTGATCATGGACGTCATGGGTAGCTCACGAAAGGTCGTCTCTCTGGATAGGATCACCGATCTGTTCAGCTGGGGTGTTGACTCGCTCATGGCGACTAGAATACGGTCGGGGATACACAGGGTGAGTCTCGCTTGGTGACTACGGACAGGCGGACTAATGACACGGCCTCTTCTTACTGACAGAATCTGAATACCGGAGGGCATATTTTACCAGGCAATATCGTTTTTGAGGAGCCGTCAATGGCACGGCGAGTGGTTTTACATGTCGGATTCGCTAAGCTAAGCTTATACCTCTGTATTACTGCAGGCTCTCACAGTACATCTTCAACCTGCAAGAAGGACAGGACCCCTCAGAAAGTAGCAACAGTGATCCTCATCGCTTGATGGACGACCTCGTAGAAAAGTATGGGACTTTTACGCCGGTGGGAACAATCAATGGCCAGAAGTCTTCGAAACAAGATCGCGGGATGACTGTTGTGAGTCCATCGACTGCCATGCTGCGTTCATCGGATTGACAACGGTCTTCTGTAGCTATTCACCGGCGTCACCGGATCTCTGGGCTCGTTCTTACTCGAGCAGCTCTATCAACTCCCTCCAGAGGTCGTAATCAAGATCGTCTGCCTAGTTCGGGCAGAAGACGACCGAGCTGCGGAGACAAGGATCAAGGATGTCCTAATACCCCGGGGTCTCGAAATCGACCACCAAAATCTCGAGATCTACGCCGCTGACCTGACCAAGTTTGAGCTTGGGCTCACGGGTGAGGTATACACCAGGCTGGTGGGAACGGTGGATACGGTCATACATGTGAGATAGGCAAGACCTTCGGCGGTTGCTTTCAGGTTCAAGGCTGATATTGGTTGCTGACAGTCGGCGTGGCCTGTGCATTTCGGAAGCAGTCTTGTCTCGTTCGAAGACAACATCAAAGGTCGGTCGAGCGCGATGCTAGTCAATCTGAGGATGTCATCGATCTCATCGCTCTTTAGGCACACGAAACCTACTCGACCTACTACTTTCCGCGAAGTCAGATAGCCTCCGATTCTACTTCTGCTCCTCGCTAGCCTCGGTACTCGCTCGACCTCCTCCGGACGGTAACATACTCGAACTGCCGTCTGACGACCCTTCGACTGCCTCCCCGATCGGCTACTCCCAATCCAAATGGGTGACGGAGAAGATCTGCCGTCGTGCAAGCGAAAGTGAAGGCCTGCACGGTAGCGTGCACGTTTTACGGATCGGACAATTGTGTGGGGATACCGATCGAGGTCGTTGGAATGAGAAAGAGGGGTGGCCGCTGTTGATATCTACGGCTCAAAGAACGGGCTGCTTGCCGATGTTGCGGGAGGTTAGCATCACACCGTGCCATTTGATGCTCGTAGCTGACTTCCGCTCAAGGACACTCTACAGACAACCTCTTGGCTACCGGTAGATCTGGCAGCTCGAGCCATGTACGCTCTTCTCGTTCGAACACGCTTTCACAGATCTCCTGACCTCCTGCGAATTCACAGCATCGAAGTCGTCCTCGGAGATCAAACCGACGCCGCACTGGTATACCACATTGTCCATCCTACCCCAATCAACTGGAACGACGTTCTTGACGGATTGCAAAATGCCCGACTAGCCTTCCGAAGGGTCTCGCCTCTAGAATGGCTGGAAAAGGTCGGAGCGAGCTCGGAAGACGATCCGAGTACGCAGATGTTGTCGATCTGGCAGGCTGCCGTGAGTCTTAGCTTTCGGCTCAGAATCGCTCCGCTTGAACCAACGACTCGTTTCTAATCAGTTCGGAAAGGACGCTTCGGTCCAGGCAGGAGCGATAGTCAAGTCGACAAACGCTCAGGCAGCTTCGACGACTCTCCGAAACGTAAAGCCGATCGATCGTAGACAGATCGAGATGATGGTTTCGGCATGGCGTGAGACAGGTTTCTTGCGCTAAGGAAAAGGCCGGATATGTCAGGCAGCATCGGACGTTTTTCCTGTGTGGAACGATCTATGCATAGATCATGCCATCTTGTCCAACGGAGTTGCGCCTGCCCGTTTCTCCCGATGCTTGCACCGTATCAGTCCTCCCTGCCCGTACAGATCGAGACCTCGCAAGCATCCCTTTCTCCCGTATACGGATCCCACCCACCGACCATCTCGCTCGTGTAAACCAAATTCGGGTCCCCCTCGGCCGTAATCCCCTCCGCCTCCGCCGGCGCCCACCTCGTCTCGTCAAGAGGTCCGTCATAGAACGATTTTTGCCAATCCTCGTCTGACGTGGGGTGGGGCTTCGTGGTGGGTTGAGAAGTGAGGTGCGGGGATTGGAGGGAATGACGTTTTTGGGCAGGAGTCGCTCGGACCCAGGAGAGGTAGGCGGGGTTACCGGGCTTAACGACGTTGTCGGCGACCAGCATGGTTCCCTGTGACAGATCATGCACAACGTCAGCGCCCATCACTCGCTCTAGCAGGATTGCTCCCGTCTGGAGGAGATACCCCAGGCCGTTGACTTACCGGACCGACCAGTCCCTCCTCCTCCAATATCTTCAGGTCGATAGTATAGAGCGGTTTCAGATGGTCCAAGAAGATCATGTCGAATTTGAGCGGTCGGGGCATGTTGAGCGTCCTCCTGAGTGATTTTAGACTCCGGGTAGAGCTACCGATGACGAGCTGTTGGGGAGGACGTCGTCAGCTCCCGGTGAAGCACACATCTGACTGCCCCTTCCCCTCGAGCTCACCTTGACAACCTTCCCAAGCCCGGCCAACTCCAAGACCCCTTTAGCCGTGTCCGCGTAAACCTCGCTCTTCTCCAAGGAAACGTATCCCGCTCGATCCTCGTTCGGGTCGGAGGTCGACCAGTCGGACGGATAGAGGCAAGAAGGATGGAGGTCGAGGAGGTGCTAGGCGACGTCAGAATGGACGGACGAGAAAGGAAGACACCCGGTGTGAAGCTGAGGGGTAAACTTACCCTCGAGAAGGAGACTCCAGAGTATCCGACGTACGCTCCGAGCTCGAGGATCAACTATGACGACGCCCCGACCCGTTAGCTGGCTTCCGTCTTCCATAAGAACCCAAAAGAGCGCCGGCCCCTCTCCCCCAAACTCACCTTCGGCTTCCTCTTCCTCACCAATTCCTCCACCTCCCTTCCTTTCGTCTCCCCAACATTCATCAAATACCGATTCTCCCCTTTGCCGAACTCGTGTATCGCGTCCAAGACACGTTGGGAACGGTCGTATAAGGAGAGGCCGTGTGTGGACTGGGTGGAGAGGGAAGGGAGGGAGCTTAGGTACTTGACTAGGGCTTGCTCCCGGCCGTCTCCCTGGGAGGCATAGTCTCCGCAAAAGCATTCGACGAAGTAGAGGGGAAAGGACTTACATGCCAGATTGTACCTTGGACCGGCTCTATAAACCAAGGTCAAAAATGGACCATGGAGCGAGAGAGCTGGAGCGGGGACAGACCGTGATATTTCTGAGGGGGACCCATGTCCTTCTTGCTTTGCGGTGGATATTGGCACCGTCGTCAACAGGTGTTGTCCGAAACGAGATCCGTGGTGATCACGGTTTGAATCTGTCTCTCATACGGACGCTGAATATTCGCCTTCAAATCACAGCTCAACCCGACTTTCGGTGAGCGGAATCAACGATTGCTTCGATCAGGATTGAGGAAATACCCGATGGGGGAGGAAATACCCGATGGGGGCGGATGGGCGATCGCAAGAGATGGATTTTTGATCGCGAAAGTCATACGCGTGATCGATCATCAAGGGTCCCGGGGGAGGATGTCGTAAGACAGCCAGGGGAAAGTGTCCGAGCCAGGGGCTTAGGAAGCTTGAATTAATGTCACGTCATCTGTTCCGGATGGTAAACCACGTGCTGTGCATGGCCAGTGTCGCAGTCAAGCCTTGATTCCAGCGTTCAGCCTTTTTTGATTGATCTCGTCACTTTCACGTCCCCCGATTGATGATGATCTTTTTCAATGGAGGGGATTGGATCCCGATCATATCGCGGAAGCTGACGATCCGCTCCCGCTCATGATCGTCGGAATCATACTTTCACCTCCCAACCCATCATGACCCCAATCGGCGGAACGGGTGACATGGATGCTAGCTCCGATACACTCGGATTGCCATCGACCGCTCGATCGTTCCTCAACCGACATTACCACGTTTCGGTTTCCACAGAAGGGTATAAAATCAGAAAACGATTCACTTGGGTTATATAGCTACCACCTCGCCCACACCGCCTGCACAGTCCTGGGGGGGGGGGGGCGCGGGCGCCGCGGGGCGCGGGCGCGCGGGCGGG
>JAABUP010007827.1_pt1 | contig 14009 bp, 13 predicted proteins | sample 5559201 | NCBI WGS metagenome assembly JAABUP01 (sample SAMN10711887, study PRJNA513373) | rock metagenome | isolation source: Antarctica rocks | place: Antarctica | reverse complement strand
TTGAGACCTGGTTTGGCAATACCTTCCGTTACACTGCAGTAGCCCGTTCTCCCCTTTCTGCTCGCGCAATAATCCGTGGTGTACGTCTGCAGGTGAGAGACAGCCATTGGTTCCTTCTTTGCAGCAAGGTTTAAAAAACAACCCAAAGATCATCAATGATTCGTTCCATTTGCTGGGTTCTACATGTGATTGACATCCCTCCTGCTTACAGCATGGAGTTCAACAAGTATTAATCGTTCTTCAAGTGGTCGTCTTCATACTATCCTACCAGTTCATACTTAATGATCATTTCCAGTCATGCTCATTTTAAGCCTCCGAGTGAGTTGCTGAAAAGCCTTTTGAGATCCAAACAGCTGACGATGCTTCTACAGTACTGGCTTCGAAGAGCACAAAGAAGAATTAGCTTGACGCCTGCCTCTGGAACAACTCTACGTCTCGTTGCCTTCCCTACGATCCTCTTCGTCTCGATACTGTCTCGCAACACTCATCGAAATTTCTACGATTCCGGTTTCTCATACAAAGGTGATGCAAATAAGAGCACGGCTACGAGAGGGATATATTGCTAGTGGCTTTATATGGGATATCCGAATTCTAGAGAAGAGAATCAGAAAGAATGACGCTTAGGAAATACTGGAAGGACAAGTGAGATGCCTCCGAGGAATAGATTTCAGCCGAATACTCGTGACTGCGGGTCGAGGCAGTCAAAAGAAGGAGTCTCCCGGGATTGCTCTCACTCTTGCCATGGTGATCATTGCATTGGTGGAGATACTAGCCTCCCAGAGGAATTTGTTTCCAACTCAAGGCACCACCGACGCTCTATCCGCTTTTGAAACTGAGCAAGACAGACAGGCAACAAGTTGGCGAGACAAGGCTGTAAACCGCCTAGCATAGAGCACAAGCCCGCCGAGTAGGATGCGGTCTTTTCCACTTGACAAACTCCTACACAGATCATTGTACTAACAGCATAAGGTGCGATTACGGTGTCGCTCATAATCATGACCGATGTCCCCTGCCTTTCTCATACACTTGCAGATAATAGGATTCAGTCGAGCTGACCTATTCAACGAAGACTCGTACGCATGAAATGGTTTTCTGCAGCATAGTGCCTTGAGATAGATCTATGCTCAACTGCAATGGACTGTCACTAAAACTTCTTGAGGATCTTTCTTTGTCTGCTTAGCACTATATTAAAAGGCCTGGCTACTCATCTCGAATATAAACAGCCCATGAGCTGCAAGCAAAAGGCTTAGTAATAAGCAACACCGTCCATCGGTGACTCTTGCGAGAGCTGAGTCGCCAGAAACGTAGTAGTAGCAAAATTTGAAGACATTTTGGCGTTGGTCTGATTTGGCCCTTAGGACAATTTAGAGGCTAAACACAGGAATTGAATTAAGTCTACGAGAAAACGGCGAAGGCTGGAATCAGATTGGGCTTTGTCATTGCTACAGTATGCGTTGCCGTCAGATACCAAGTGAATGAGAAATTGAAAGAACACCCTATTGCTTCTTTACATGTAATTAGACTTTACCCATGAGCAAAATTATGGTCAGAATGCGATATAGAATCCGCGTATCTTAGTAGGAATCTTCTGCAAGTTGAGACTGAACACTTTTTTGTTACTGTAAAGCTATAGCCTTTCGAATTTTCAGGGACTTCCTCACCCACGCATCAGAACTTTCCTTTTGGCTAGCCCGCGTTTCAGCTTTCTGTGTGTCAAGTCTGGCTCCTGTTTCTCTTATCCAAGTGAGAGTCTGCCTGCCACACGTTAGCCTCAAGAATATTGAAAAAACGTATTCAAGGATCCTCACACCTTGCGTTTATTGACGTTCTGATCTCAGAGCATGGGGAGCATAGCGTGAAACATTGGAATATGTATTCCCCAGCATCTCAAGTGCCTTAGACATCCTATCTGCGGGCCATGAGCCATGACGGTCACTTTCTCAGCGTTTCTGTGCCCGAATCATGTCCTGTTCTTCTTCCATCTGTATCTGCTAGCTGGCTTGGTGCTCGAGCAAGAATGTTACACTGCACCACCTGAGTATGGAAGACATATCATCTTAATCTTGGTCTTGATATTCCAGTGTTTTAGACACCCCAGCTTGCTTTGCTGACCTGGAGGGTGGATGTAACGCATGCGAGGACGAAACGGTGGAATTGCCTAGGCTGCAAAGGATCTGAGAACGTTGCATATCAATACCTAATTCTTCGAGCTGCCGGACATGCCAAAGCCAAGACATGCCGGGTCTAGATTGAAGGTCTTTTGACCAATTATTTTGGCTCTTTTCGAGGAAATTTGCAGCAGCTCATGTTTTAATTTCCCTGCAGCCCGGAGAGTCAGGCCAGAAGTGTAAATTCCAAGGTCATGTACTGAAAATTAAATCACGGAAGACCGAGTTTTGCTTCGAAGAGAGGACTTCGATGCACGGAATGGTATCAAGAATCTTGATCTTGGCGATCGTGTGATCCAAAAGAAAGATCCTCCCAGATGATCGTTGGTATCATAATGATCGTATCTGCGTTTTTTTGGAAAGAAGATGGAGATGGCCTGTTATGCCTGTCGAATGTGCCTGGAATTTGCATAGTGATAAAACGAGTCACGCTAGCGTAGGATTGATCACGCTATGGAGAATAGTCTGTCAATGTCAACATCCCGATCTCTATTGGCCAGTCATATGTTGTCCTTCTTCTATTAACCCAAATCAATGTTCGAATGCCGATTGAGCGCCAGCAGAATCGTATAGGTCCCGAAACACACCGAAGAAGAGAAGAAGCCTTTGATGTACTGTTGTCCGCGTGAATCGACAACATTGGTCTGACTGTGTCTTAGTCTCCTACACAGGCTTGTTCAGTGGGCTTCGTGGCGATAAAAGAAGAGAGAACGTCCTTACTAATGCGTTTTGAGACAACGGGTAGTGCAAGGTCCCCTAAGATCAGTTCACAGTCATTTACGGGACTCAAATTCGATAAGACCATGCACATACATTTAGCCATCTGACGTACTTGGGTACGCAGCTGTCCCTGCCCATCACCACATGTGACTCCAGGTCCCCTCGTGAAGTTCGCGTGAACTTCCGAAACTCACGAAGCCAACGTCTTTATGCATGTTACGGTACTCATCCGACCTCGGGCAAGCCTGTCTCGTAGTGGTAATTGTTTTGTCGGCACCATTCTCACGCAGAAAATCCCGAAGCGGGGTCAGCAACGGTTTGCAATCCTTATTTTTCCTAGCATAGCTATCCATATAGCACATCGAGGGTAAAGGAGTACTCTCAAGCCATACGACGTCGATCGACTCCAGATCTTTAAGGTGGGGCTGCAGAGTCACGCACAAATGACGAATGCTGTATTCAAAATATCCATAGTCGTCTAGGAGTACTCGAGAAGGCCGACAAGAACATGGAGCTGCCCAGCAGAACTCGATGATGATGTGACGGATAGGATGAGGTTGGTCACGAAGACTTGGAATTTGAAGCAAACCAGGCGATAATTGGGCCACGAATTGGCGTTCCGCGAAAAGGATTGACGCTGCCTCCTCCTTGATTTGACGATTGCTGAGAAGCAGGTTGAGAGAATTTTCTGTCCTTACAAACGGGCTACGCTCTCGGTACGGTCCTGCTGTCAAGGCGAAGCGGTAGATTCTGTTACGGATCTCGCCTGGCAGATCGAGGAAAGAAATGGCCGCCTTAGCTGAAATGCTGTCCATGGTTTTGTTCCTCATGGTTTTATGCTGACTGTAGGCTTTTGGAAAAGATAGTAAATGCGATAGGGATGGTAAGAAGCTTCGATGATGGATGATGGGGACTAAGTGACGAAGAAATTTTGTTTTACTCTTCCTCTTTGATCTAGGTAAGCATACCCTTTGGATGGGACGCGGCCACGCAGAACAAAATCATCTCGACCGCTCTTGGTCTTAAATCACCTCCTGTTTCAGATTTGTAATTGTATATTATGGAAATGTCAAGCCTTTAAACTATTTTAAGCCACAAATAGGCTTGGCGAAGACTCTTTCGTGTATTCACCCCAGATACCTCAGGAAGTCTGTTCTGTGCAACGCCAATCCTTGCCAAGCCTATTTACCAAATTCGTCACCAAGACACGGGATCCAATGTTCTGCGGACTCGAGTAGTCAACGCGATCCTAAGACTTCTTTACATAATCCATAACCGGATTCTCAAGCGTCGACTAGCAGATCTGCTCACTGGGCTTCAAGATCGCACACTCGACATCGCCTCCTGTCACTTTGAAGTTCCAACCTCCTGCTCTTTGATCCCGGACAGTGTTCTGATCGTGACCTAGCGTAGGCTCTGAAAGCGAAGGAGCATGTCGCGAGCAGTCTGTCGCCTCGGCTCTAATCCCGCCAAATTGCGTGCGATGACTGGGTTGGTGTGACTAGCGATGTCCCAAGTGAAAATGATATCCTTTACGATTCACGTAGAAATCCTTATGGGGGCTTTCAAGAATGAGATCCTATCGAACATGACTTCGACTAGGAAGTTGCCTTCGGTATAGAAGATGTGTGTCGCTTCGACGAAGATCTGCCGACTTGTGAGGAACCAGGTTAGTCAAGCCCCTTTGGTTCTTGTACTCTACATAGGATGTCGTGGTCGAACATCCGTGATGGTAAAACGAATCGGTAGACCTTGTTGCGAGATTCTCGTGGAAGCTGGAAGAAGTCGAAAGGGCGGATATGCGACGGAGTTGCTTTGACGGTCAATGATTCTATAGCGGTTGATTATCACGGACGAGGTTCCTTCGTTGTTGGCTATGTCCAGAGTAGTACAGTGATGATTATATATGTGGAGAAAGGACAAGCTGTGGTTACCAGCATACGAGGACAGCATCTAAAATCCACACAATCCAAAGAGGCTAGATTTGCCTTGGACATCAGTGAACGACAGATGTATCGTCAGCGAGACGATAGGATATGGTACGAGAAGTTTGTCCGCCACTCTGATTGACGTTGCAACCCTCAGGAATATGACAAGAGAGACCAGCATAACTACGAAGCCGACGAAGAGGTGATGAATGGCTTCTGTCAAAGAATTATAGCTATCTAAAGTCGAAAAGAGTCAAAGTGTTGTGTCAATGTGTGATTACATAACTCACACGCTGGTTTCATGCTCAATTGATATACTAAGTCTGACCCATTAAAGATCGTTCCTTGGAACGTTAGTATTTTGTAACCACCAACATTGGAGGACTTTTAGGCAACTCACCTGAATCTGTTCCCACACTCACTCACATCATCTAGAGCATATCCATATCTCTATACTGGGAAGGATGTTGGCGTTCAATCGGCTTGCAATCGTTTGGGAATCGCACCCTTCACGGGAACCAAAAGTTTGCCCTCCTGATAGCCTCTTCCTCCAATGTCTCCTCCCCCACCGGATTCTCCGTTTCAATATCCATCTCTTCCATCCAAAGCACATAATTGAAGCTAATGAGACTCATCGTGGCCCCGATGTGCCTGTAATATCCTCGTGGCCCCATTACTGGGTCATCTCGGACCTCAATCTCCTACATGGTCTCGTAGTCAGCATGACAAAAAAGGATTAGATAGTCCTGGTTTACACACCGGTGATACCGTTTGTAGGTCCATCTTGTAAAATTCCCACAAGGGCTGCATGAGTGGGATGGCGATTTTGACACCGGGCCTCACAGCCGGGTTCCTTGAGCTTCCACGTGACCTTGATACAGCGAAGGTGTTCCAGAAGAGCCCAATCATCACTGATTTTGGTGAAGTTTCCAAATCGGTAAAGTATGCTGGAAAGTTCCAACATATTGGCCAGGATCATATCCACATGTCGGGATTTGAGAGTCCATTGAATCTCGACACCGATGTCCTTTATCCGTTGGTAGAGTGGCGGGTCGATACGCTGTTTTTGGGAGCTTTCGGTGATGAGGAAGTCGATACCTTTGGGGCTGACTACGATCGTCAGTTGGCAGTCGGAGTAGAGGAATTGGGAAGCTTCGATGTAAAGTTGTCGATTGACTTTGAGCAGGGCCCTTTTTAAAACATCAGTAGGTCCCAAGGATAGTACATCTAGCATTTGCAAGAGGGAATTGGTCAATTGTGACATAAGTAGTCCCGCAGAACCGGACAAGTTGCCATTGTTGGTGCACCAGATAGTGGTATTAGTCGAGCAGGGATGAGACGCATTTGGTGGGCTACTTTGCAGTAGGTTGTCACAAATCATGGCCAATTGACCTGATCGGTCTATTGACTAGTGTGTATTGGGCAGTGGAAAGACATATTCGGCGAGCTAATAGGTAACGTATGCTCATAGGGTATATGTTGGTACACTGATCATAGCATCGATAAGCGTACTAAGTAACCCCGGAACATGGCTCTCTACCCCAGCCACATCACCAGAGATCATTCAGTCTTACAGTAAATGCTCTCTACACATGACCCACTACCCCAAAGGTCCGCTGGAAGAGACTATAAGGGAAGTATATACGTCATATTAGGGTTTTCCCTATGTTTGGGAGTTCGAGGATGAACCTTTGAGGTAAACACGTAGCCATATATATGGCCGCGAATCTCCAGAGGTAACGTCATGAGGGGTGGGACATATTGTTCCATGGTGGTACCTATCTCAGACACCGTGTTGACTTTGTCCATATGTTGACGAAAATTTGAAGTATGATTAGTATGTAGTAGTAGCATTTGAAGTGAAATCGAAGTCAAATTTGGAAATATCGTGTAGGCTTGAGGATGATGCCACCAGTGGGTGACAAAACTCATGAGCACTCTAACCCTTTTAGGCAATAAGTTCTAGGCTCACCAGGTATGGGACGAAATTAGGCTGGATGAGGTGCGCAGCCGGATCGCTGATATGCCCCGGCGATGTAGTATACTATGTAGTAATGGGGGCAAAGTAATTAAGTCAAGTCAATGGTAGAAAGGCGTTTAAGACTATAAAATCCATGAAATGCTAGCCTAGAACTTATTACCTAAAAGGGTTAGAGTGCTCATGAGTTTTGTCACCCACTGGTGCCGTGTGCCTTGCAGGAGCTGCACCAATATTCATTTGGTCGAATGAGGTCGCGATATTCTATCTGGTATGGATCGCTCTCTACCTTTCGATTGGAGAGGTCACTTATCTCCAGGACTTTTATCCCACCTAGTACCTGGTCTTCCCTTACCTGCGTCATCGAGGAAGACGGTGATCAATTAGGAAAGCCACAGCGCTTAGTTTTGCAACGAGAGCTGAAGGAAGGGTCCAGACCGAGGATGGCTTAGTCGGAGGCATTTTCCTCCGATGAACAGCAAGAAGTCTACCAGTTCCCCCGTCGATTCTTCTGCTTCTGGTTTGGACAGAACATAATATTCTGGATCATGGGCACTCGGATTTCAGCACTTTCTACTGAATCGAGTGCGACTTACCCGGTGTTGCTATCATCCTGCTGATCCTGCGATCTTTCCCAGCTGCCTTTCTGACTTCGTCTTCTGCATGCGCTCCAAGAGTAAAAAGCGACAGCAACGGTTTCAAAAACCCTACTTCTAAGATATCTGTTTCTGTGCACTTTGCTTTGTACTCGACAATTCAAAGCGTACAATTTCCAAAATTCACAGGAATTGCCAAAGTTGATGATCGAGAAGGGGCAATCAGGCTTTGATAGTGAATCCTGGAAGCAAACGTGGGAGGGTCTTGACATAAGCCCCCTTTGGCGACGGATTTTTTGGTATCTTATGCTCAAATTTGATCCGATGCAGTCTTTTGACGTATTGTAGACGACGTCAAACTCGATTTTACCGATGAAGCTCAGGAGCTGGACTATATGACTGTGTTGCGTGGAGATTCTGGTTCATGGCTTCTTGAGCTTCTCGGTTTGACACGGAAAAGGGTCAATCTGAGCAATGTCAATGATCGATGACGACTAGGAAAAAGTTAACAACCTCTAGTAGTATCTAAAAGCGATTCAATAATCGGTTATAATTAGTACGATCTAGTAATATAATAAGGGAATCTACATCCTAATACACTCCGTAACTTTTATAGGAAAGACGTACGGAAACAAGTAAAAATTATGGCTTATTGTGATGAGCCTGAGGGTGACGGCCTTGATGGAAGGCCAAGGTTGGCTCTTGATTACAATCTGTGTTTCCATACAACCTGACTGCGGTGCGAGATGTTCGTAGATTGGTCCTGCAAATATGATCATGGTGGCGTTTCTTGGCGTTCGTCGGACAAATAATTGTCCCGCGTCAAGGCGCCCTTGCTGGGTTGCGAACTTGATAATCTACAGTATGAACGAACAAAGGATTAACAACCAAGTCACTACCGTTGGTTGAAATGCCCGACGGATGGTGGTGTGTAACGACTACACTCTTCTGATTTGCCCTGCGCTCTTGTGGGGGCATCAGCCCAAATGCGAATCTCGAGCTTAACATACCGTGATCTGTAAACACATTCGGCCGCGGAGGAACAAGATGCCCATGATATCAAAAGAAGCTCCCCTTCAGTAACATCATCTATTCAATATCGCCCGTAGTCAGACTCGAAGATCCTTTGCTACAAATACTATTCTGCTCGACCCAACTTCAGCCTTATCAGCTAAATATGGCCAGCACTCTGTCATCTTCCGGAGTATATGAGGACGCCTTGCAACGCGTTCAAAAGGACGCTGAAAACAATAAACATCCCTACAGTTCGGAGAAGGGCGTGGAGACAAACCTGCCAGTAGCGTCCCGTCCTACTCCTCTAATATGGTTCTTGGTATGTGTAGGCCTGTATCTAGGGGCTTTGCTCTATGGTGAGAAACCCCCCACCTTGTTACTCGCAATCAATTTACAGAGAAGCCAGGCCTCGACACCACTATAGCCGCGGACGTACAAGCCTCGGTCTACGAGGATCTCGGAGAGATACAGAAGCTGCCCTGGATCGGCATAGGCTTTCCAATGGGCTCTGTGGCTGTCATTCTGCTTATTGGGAAGATCTATGGGACTTTTGAAATCAAGTGGCTCATCATAGCCTCAATTGTCATATTTGAAGCCGGCAGTGCACTTTGTGGAGCCGCCCCCAGCTCTAATGCTTTGATTGTCGGACGTGCAATTGCAGGAATAGGCGGTGCAGGCATGTACATTGGGTGAGTTGTTCCAGCCGCCTACATCGGGTGGCCTTTCTAACAAGCCTGCAGCGCACTTACCTACATATCCGTATTTACCACGCTCCGTGAACGAGCGATCTACAATGCATTGATAGGGTTGGCTTGGGGGGCAGGTGCCATCCTCGGTCCAGTCATTGCAGGCGCGTTTGCGGGCAGCAGTGCGACCTGGCGATGGGCCTTTTACATCAATCTACCACTGGCAGCTGGTGAGCTTCTCCCGCGCTACACGCTCGACATCGAAGTTGACTTCTACCCTGTGTTCTAGTTACCGCACCAATTTACATCTGGCTCTTTCCGCGCTATAATCCGCAACCGACGGTATCTGTTAGATATAAGCTATTGCAGATTGACTGGGTCGGTGCAATACTCAACGCCATCACATTCGTGCTGTTTATGGTCGTGGTAACATTCTCCGGGTCAACTTGGCGCTGGAACTCAAGCGAATCTATTTCGTTATGGACGATTTTTGGTCTCACACTGACACTATATGTGACCCAACAAATATTCGCCATCTTTACCACCCCCGAAGGACGCCTCTTCCCTGGTCACTTCATCAAAAGTCGCACTTTGCTGCTTCTATACTTTTCGACCGCCGGTTCCGCCAGTGCTATGGCCGTGAGCATCTACTACGTACCGCTATTTTTCCAATTTACAAGAGGCGACACTGCCCTAGAAGCCGCCGTACGGCTGCTGCCCTTCATCACCCTTTTTGTTTTTTTCGTCATGTTCGCAGGTGGCCTGCTTCCTGTCTTCGGTCGCTATGCTCCTTGGTACTTCCCAGCATCTGTGTTGATGATCATTGGTGCTGCCTTCATGTTCCGTGTCAGCGCAGACACACACATAGCCGCCATATATGGCTTCGAGGTACTCATTGCTGTCGGCGTTGGCCTGATCTTCCAGACCGGATACAGTGTGGCCGCGGCCAAGGTTGACCCTATCGATGTTCCGAACACCATCGGCTTCATTAACGTTGCGCAGATCGGTTCCATCGCCATTGCGCTCTCTATTTGCGGCGCGCTCTTCCAGAATTTGGGATACCGTCATCTCAGCAAGGCACTCGCAAGTTATGGACTCTCGGAAGATGTTTTGAGGTCCGCCTTGGCGGGAATCCAGTCAGTCGTGCTCAGCAATAAGGGTGATGTGGTCCGCAACATAGCAATCAATGCTATTGTTAATACTATCGATCAACTTTATGCGTTAGTCTTAGCGGCGGGCGTTCTGATATTTGTATGCGCCTGCTTCATGAAGTGGGAAAAGTTAGAGCTTGAAAAGGTCGGCTGAATGATGTACTGGAAGGCGGTCGAGTTGATGGATTTGGTGAGCCCATACAAATTTAGGAGGACGTTTGCGGCCAGAGGGTCAACGGACATGGTACAAAACCCTAATCAAATTCGCTTATTTCTTAGAATTTGGGAGGTGCTACAGAGACACCCCCCCCATATTGGATTAGTGGTGGCAGTTGCAGTAACAAAACATAGCAAGATTGTTCAGGCGACGCGGGCGTATAGTAGTAAAGCTGCTACCTTATCCCTAATACCGTCAGCGACGACAACGTTACATATATATATTCTCTGAATAGGTAGGTCTTTAGATATAGTATATAACTAGGTAATTAAGCGAGCGTTTAATGATAATATCGCTATATAATAAATATAAATAGCATTTTCGTTATTCTCGCCTTTATTTTTAGTCCGTGTGATCTGTGGCAAGATGAAACCGATCAAGAAGATTGAGATTTAGAGTTCATCACTAGCAGCTCAAATCAGCCTCGAGATCCAGAATGAAAGTAATCGTCAAGTCTGAATGATGTAAGCAAAGTACCTATCTGATGCTGCAAGACCTTACTCCCCAGCTCTTCGGCTGGCTTTCTACGGCAGTGCAACTCATTGGGTAGGATTGAACTTAGGGGCTATGTTGTTCGAGCTGGAGATATTCAACAAAAGCAATTACAACTCAGAGACAATTGAGCTGTGAATGAGCTTGTTCTCAAGTATCTGAATGGGTCTCCTCCAAGACCATCTTCATCGCGTCGATATTACAGATCTAAACATCTGTATGCAAAACGCGCTCGATACCTGCACAAGCATTTCCACATCCTCGAGGCGGTCAATTTTGCCAGAATCAATGTAAATTCTTTGTCCGACTATTAGTCAGCTTGATTGATGCAATTGCTGGTGGAGATGTAGCCGTTCATGGAGACACCTTTCCATCCTTTCCATCAACCACCTCAGAGGGAGCTGAGTGCTCTGCTTTCGATTTTTCCGACGCAAACTTTTCGTACAGCCAAGCAGAGAATTTGGAACCAGATGCTGGACTGATTTCCTGGCCGTTGACTACAACATGCGCCTGCTACCACATGTTCATGACTTTGGGTTAAGCTGAAAATGCGAGAATTGCGACGAGCGTACCGAAACAAGGATTATCCGCGGTGAAGACTGTTGCAAATGACTTGAAGATGCTTCAAAGATTGGAGGATTTAGTACAAACCCTAGCAACGAAAGCTGGGGTGCGGCCTAAGGAACCTGGAAACCGACACATTGTCAGCCTTCTTGACATTTACTCCAGCGTTGACGGGCCATACCTGGTATACGAGAAGATGGACGTCTCCTCACGGCAGATACTTGAAATTCGGTCTCACGAGATTGCGGCTACTTGTAGAGGTGTCAGACCAACATGAAATCCGAACATTAGAGGTCTGAAGACTGACGAGATCAAGATCTTTAACGGCCTGTGCTTTATCCCATGCACCGGTGGGAATGTGGCTCGTTTGCTTGGCATTGACGCTAAAATTTTGCCGGGCGGCGGGATTCAGCCTTAAACGAGCCACCTACTGGTGCATGGGATACACACAAAACTCAAAGTGATCCACGGGAGGCTTGATTGCAGTGAGATACTATTAGGACTTAAGGGAAATGGCAAAATCGGTACGTCATACATCGAATGTAAGAACCTGTCTAAGATCCTGGCCAGCAAACACCGCGGACTGTATCATTTCCGAAAGAAGTTTTCACAAGTACAAAGAGAGGATAGATGTAAAAGGCCTGGGCGGGATAATGATGGAACTGATGGAGAATGAAACATGTGTATACATTGCAGACTCGATCGAACTTCAAGAGAAGTGGCGAGAATCAGAAATCAAGGATTTCCTCAGCAAAACGGCGACCTCGACGGTAGAGATTCAGATGCAGGTACTTGATTCAGGCGATTGGTGTTGAAATGGCATGTCTATGATATTAGCATGATACCTTACCGAAGGAGCCAAGGGAGGAGTTCTGCCTTGAGGAATTGGTCACGGTGGCGCAATACTCTGCAAACCATGATTGGGAAATAGATATTATAGAAAGAGAAGAGATTCGAAGGATTGAATGATGAAGCTGGACAAGTTTGACAACAGTCTGATGGGGACCAACATAATGCGTACCATTCCTAAGCTACTCAGCCGAGTTGCGAGACAACCTATAGCATTCTCCCCGATAAGAAAGCCTAGAATACAGAGTGAGACCACCATCTCTAGGCGTCTTCTACGTTGTATAGTCACTCTTATGGCAGGCGTTAACACTTAAATGGCCAAATCTGGAAAGGGTCTGTTGCGCGAGCTTACAGACGACTGCGTCTCAACTCTTCCCTAAGACGGTGGAGGATCAGTTGAACTTGTCACGTCTGACAAACTGTCATCGGATTTGAACCGCTTTGAAATCTTCCGACTTGGCACCGGCGAACTCAGTCCTCATTTGATATTTTCTCGAGTACGCGCTCGTCCCATCTCTTGCGCCCGTTCCAGGAATCTTTGAATCTCGTCATAAGACAAGCGCAGGTGTGCCGCTAATGCTCGATGTGCAATGAGCGGGTGCGTATGAACTGCGTCTTCTAATCTTTTGGACCGTCTAGGAGATCGGCTTGAAGTATTACTCGAATCGCTTTCATCGGAATCTGTGTTTCGACCCCACTCATTGTATCCCTGGATTTGGTAAAAGCGAACAAAGTATACAAGTATATGACCTGGCATGTCAATAAGATTAAGTAATCATTGTGAAGGAGCCAGACTACTCACGCTTTGAGCTTCCTCTAAGCTTCCAGAAAGATCGAACCGTACGGGGAAAGTACTCTGGCATGTAAAGTTCACCTTGGGCATCAAACGATCCAACTAGATGGATCGCTTCCCACCCTTTATGATGAAGGAAGTTCTTTGAAATCCCTTGTATCTGTTCCAAGTGTCGCATCGTCTTCAATTGTCCCTCTACTAGCCGCTGATCCGTTTTCTGGGTCACATCCTTGGACAGGCCGTCGATGCTATTCCACTCGTCCCTTTGTCTCTTCTAGCTGGTTCGATACTCTTTGAACCAGCTCATCGAGCCGGTCACAAATATTTCTTTCAAGCTCCGGAAAGCGATCGTAGATTTTAAGGAATCAGTCAGTGATAAAGCCACGCTGAGCGAGGAACTCCCGGTCAATCCTCTGGCTTTGCGCTTGAGTAGTTCGGCCTAAAATTGTGAGGCTTCGATCGATGTATTCGTGAGAGGAGTATGCCTTAGACGGTAGGGTTCGAGCCCTTTCCCGGGCTAGCTCCTCAACAATAGTACGCGATTGTGTAAATGTGGAGCCCATTCGTAAATTTGATAGTTCGTTGATACACAGGTGAAATGTTTGCCGCTCATATATCGATCAGGTAAATAGCAATGAGGGTTACGGAACTTGAGGAGGCTCGCTGGCGGGGGGCGTGAAATGTAAGCCTGAGTGATTTAGGTGTAGCGCGAGCCACTAGTTAATACTCGAGTAGCCAATAGGTCTTGCACGCCCTTGCGCCCGGCGCCCTCTCAGGAAAGCGAAGAATTCGGATAGGTAATCCCAAAATTCATAGATGCAGGGGTATCGAGACAGCAACGCGAGAATGGCTA
>JAABUP010007824.1_pt1 | contig 14012 bp, 18 predicted proteins | sample 5559201 | NCBI WGS metagenome assembly JAABUP01 (sample SAMN10711887, study PRJNA513373) | rock metagenome | isolation source: Antarctica rocks | place: Antarctica | reverse complement strand
CTCATACGTCCCCGACAGTACCTTTGACGCTGGACCCTCTTTGCCTATCAATCGCCACCTTCGGCCACGATCGCCAGTCGTAGGAGTTGGACGTCGGGCCTTATCACTGGTCGGCGTAGCACCCTGAAAACACCCTCCTTGGCAGTAAGGCTACCAAAAGACAACCAATCCAGCGGCTGGCACTTTTCTACCTCTCCACATCGTCCAGCAAGGCACAAAATACCTCGAGCAGATAGAGAGGCGAGCTATCAAGGCCAAGCCTCTCACCAATGGACGCTTCATCCCCTTGGTCTTCTCGGCAGGTGGGATGATGTCTGAAGCGACAAGGAAAGAGCTGGAGACATGGGGAGAGAAGCTGGAAGCAAACACTTTCCAGAGGATGAAGACCCTGGTGAGTATCGTCTTGTTTAAGGCCACGGCAAGGAGCTTTGAGGCAGGAAGGCCAGGAGACATGGGCAACGCCCTGGAGGAGCTGAGTGGCGACTCTTGAGAGCCACTCTCATCTTTCCATGTCGCCCTCCTCTTCCTCCTTCGGATATCATAGCTTCCGTAGACCCCCAGAACTACCGTAATGACCAGAATGCATTGAACTCAACCCTCTAACCCCCTAACACCTTTTTCACTGCTTCGGTTGACTGGATGAGTATCTGAGCGCCAAGCGACTTTTCGGACCCTCCTCGATTTCCCCGTCGGCTTCGTCATGCCATTCAGTACGTCGACCTTGTCGTTTGACACTACCAAGCTGACACTCGTTCGGTTCTACCCGTGGCTTGCAGCAGGCCCTTCCCTCGTCAGAAAGCTTGGTCAGCTCCAGCCCGTCATCATGTGCGCCGGTGGTCTCCTTTGGTCGCCTTGCAACTTTGGCAACTTCTGGCCCATTGTCGCTCTCACCTACTTCTCTTAGTCCTCCTTGCGTGATGCGACGGTATCGGATGCACCAGGCTCGAGGTCCCCGACAGCGGATACTTTCGACCGGCACCCAACAGCGGCACATTCATCTGGGCGTGTATTCCTCTCCTCATCTCGCATGTGGGGTCCATATGCCTCTTCTTACATACGTGCGCACATTTTGTAATGCATCATGTCCTTTTAGAAATGAGCAGACGAAATGATCAGTTCTCAAACCGCTGTCCTGCCACTTTGCATGGCGAGAATATAACAGCGAAATAGCGGTCGCGTCCTTTTGCCAGGTGAAGGCTCGGTGATGCCTTGCTGTTTCCGTACTGTCCCATCGTCAGCCGAATTCGAAAGGAAGACCTGTGGCGAGGTGAAATGGCCGCTCGAACTCCCGATCAGCAGTGCTCGATACCCACCGCATCGATATCCACCGCATCGCCACCTGGCGGGTGCACTCGCGAAGGTGTTGCTCTGATGACAGCGCCGTGTTCTACCAAGATCATCACAACCGCCCATGGCGACATCGAGCAGATTCCCACTGAATCCGTGGCTTTGACGAAAAGAGTAGCTTCCACCGGGTGCTGCGGGAACAGCTTCAAACCGTCGGGACCGGTCGACATATGCTGTGACCCGCTGGTGCGACCGAATCCCATCTCTTGCGGCAAAAGCGTCAGGCGGCTGGTGCAGTCCGATCTGGTCGGCGTCGCATGTTCCTCTCCGGGAGAAGCGCGTTGCAGAGAGCGCGGTGATTCATGTGAGACTGGCTCAGCACCGTGTGATGAGAAGTTCGAGGAGATGGGTCTCGAGCGTGCGTCTTTCATCTCAAGATGTGAAGTACTTCTGAGATACCATGTCTCAGCGCGATTTGCAGAAGCAAGCCTCAGCAAAGAAGAGCTGTGTCCCTGTTGCCTCCCCCTAATTCTCGATTGTGAGTCGCACTCTTGACCCTTCTCTTGGCCCCTTCTAATCGTTCTATAGCTGTTCGCGACCGTGGCATCGCCGCCCGCATATCCTCCCGAGCCATTCAAAACGACTTGGACGATCCACTGCTAGCTGGGATACGCAGATGTTGTCGCATCTTCGAGACCATCTGTCTGAGAAAGTCCTGCTGCTACTCTGTCGGTGTGTCCGGCAGGCCGCGAGAGGGTACTGTGTCCGAGACCGACGAAGCTTCGAATTCACTACTTCTGTCGGTTAACCCTGCCGATGGGGCTCAACGCACTTTGGAGCTCGCGCTTCATGGCATGGATTGCCCTGGCTGCGCGAACAAGGTGATGGTCGCCGCGAGGAAGCTTGACGGCTTCCGAGACATCCACGCGGATTACATCGGATGTCGAGCCGTTCTGCGCATCGACACAGAGATCATATCTGCAGAAGCCGCCGTTCGCTTCATAACCCGCGCGACCGGTATACAAGCGACGATATTGACGGACGACGATCATCCGCACGGGCCGAGGACAACGTTGCCCGTACGCTTTTCACGACCCGGCCCCAACTTGAAGCTCGACCTGGCCCGTTTTGAGCAGACTTCGTGGCTCAAAGTGGGGAATCATTACGAGGTCGACTTTGATCCGACATGTATCTCCGGCCGTGAAATCCTCGCCCACATGTGCAATCACGCGCCGATTCTCGTCAAGCGCCACGAGATGATTTCCGAGAGCTCAAGGGCGAGGCGAGAGTTGATGTACTCGGCCTTGCGAGCTGCCTTTCTGATTTCGTTCACTCTGCCAATCCTCGTGCTCGCTTGGGGAAGCTTCGATTTGCCGTTCATCCTTCGCGGAGGACTTCAGCTGGGGTTCTCGGTTCCAGTGATGCTCGGATCCTCGCGCATCTTCATCAACTCGGCGAGGTCTGTCTGGTATCTTCGTCACGCTGATACCCAGCTCCTTATCGCTATAGGCACCTCTGTCGCTTGGCTCTTCTCCGTGTCATCCTACGTCGTGAATCTGACCGGAACGTCGATAGAAAACCCCTTTTTCGAAACACCGACACTCTTGCTGGCCGTCGTTCACCTGGGATATACCATCCAGGCTCTCGCTTTGCGTGCAGGAGGTTCGATCGTTGATGCCCTCAGGGGTCTTCAGCCGGATGATGCTCTGCTCCTCGAAGGTGACACCGCGATCCCGATCGATCATCGATTAATCCACTACGGTGACGTTGTGCGCGTCAACACAAACGAGTGCGTTGCCGCCGATGGCATTGTCATTTCCGGGGCCGGCTGTACCGACGAGTCTCTCATTACCGGTGAATCGAAACCCATCGAAAAGCCAATCGGCTCCACCGTGATCACCGGCAGTCGCAATACTGGATCCTCCATGGACGTCCAAGTCTCACGACTCTGGTCGGAGAGCTCTGTCGAAAGGGTCGCAGGCATGGTCAGGCAGACCCAGCAAAGTCGCTTACCTGTGCAGGACCTGGCCGATCTTATCGCGGGAGTCCTACTGCCGGTCTCAATCGCCTGCGCGGCGTTGTCTTTCGTCATATGGACTTGCGTCTCCAAGTTGATCCATGGGACGAGCACCTCGGTTGCAATTGTCACCGGGCTCACCTACGCGATCGCTGTGGTAGCCGTCTCATGCCCTTGTGCTCTTGTTCTCACCGTGAGTCTATCCCGCCTCGCTTGCCCTGACAAGAGCAGACGCCGCTCGTCCTGACTTCTGTCCTTGCGCTCGGGGTCCACCAAGGAGTCTTATTTCGTTCTGCTACGGCTATGTGGAACTTGCCCAGCATCTCTACTTATGCCTTCGACAAGACCGGTACACTTACTCAAGGGCGTTTGTCAGTCGTCTCCAGCATTTTGCGAGCATCAAGCGCCAGCGCATTGGTGTCAGCGCTGGTTCACGGCGATTCCCATCCTATCGCGCGAGGGATCTCAGACTCGTTGGATTGCGATTCGGCTGCAGTGAAAGATATCCGCGACCAATTCGGCTCAACTGAGGTGGTCCTCGGCGGGGGTATCCGTACGACATTTCGAGGATTTCCCTTGCTAGGTGGGAGCGCTGCTTTTACCGGTGGAGACATCGACATCCTCGCAGGAAGCGATAGAGCCAGCCTGTTTCTGGTGACTCTTGGAGGCTGGACTGTAGCGGCTTTCGCACTTCATGACGTTGTACGGCCTGGGTCCGCTGCTCTCGTCGCGCAACTGAACGCGCTCGGCCGCAAGGTCATGATGATCAGCGGGGATCAAATCGGCGCGGTCCAATATACAGCGCAGCAGCTGGGCATCGATCAAGACAAGGCATTCGGCGCATGCAGCCCGGCAACAAAGCTACAACTCATTGAGCAGCTGAAAACCACCGAGTCGGTCTGTTACATCGGCGACGGTGTCAACGACAGTCTCGCTCTAGTAGCAGCCGATACCAGTATTGCCGTCTCTTTTGCGGTAGACGTCGCCCAGGCTGCGGCCGACATAGTCATCACCTCCAAATCCGAAGATCTCGGACACGCCGTTTTCACCTCGCTGACGTTGGCGACCATTAATCGCTGGCACATCAAGGCAGCCCTAAGCTGGTCGGTCATCTACAATGTACTCGCCATCCTGCTGGCGTCTGGAGCGTTTGTCAATATCCGAATCCAACCGGAATGGGCTGGATTGGGCGAGATTGTCAGCGTTCTTCCAGTCATCTTCATAGCCTTTGCCGTTCGTATCACTTGGCGATTAAGAGACAGGGGACTAGAAGTTTGAGTTCTGAATCTGCTGAATCGACAAATTGGGGCAACATACTGGTCCATAGATGCATCGGTTCATATCGCGTTTCGTTAGCTTATATAGCCTTGTCTGAAGGGCGTTATCCGCACAGCCGGCTCCGGGCACGTCCGGGCCTGGCACCAGACACTAAACCCCAACTCAAAGATATTTGAACAAACTGATGAGGAACGCCCAGGGAGGAGGGCCTTCCAGTGTCCTGACGAAAATACTGTGAACGAGGCCAAGGCCGATTATCTCGTGTAGCCTGACGCGCAAAAGAGCATGTCGGGCAAGGGGTAGCCGGTCTGCCCTAAACGCGTCTATTGAGGATGGTGAGGACTAATCCGCTACGCTCAAATGGTCATGCGGTATCAAGTACATCATAGATCGGGACTCGCCTGAGCGCCGATGCTCATTCGCGGCAACCTCGGCCGCAATCGCCTAGACATTCAGTCAGGATGTTTAAATGATGAGAAGCACCTCACTGTCTCTGCTGCTGCGACGCGGAGTCCGAGAGAAATGCCGAGGCGGTGGGAGAGTGTGCAGGAGGAGGAGTTGAAGGAAGAGAGGGAGGTTGAGGGGAGTGCGCTGCTCGATGGGCCAGGAGAGGTCTGGCATTTGGTCTCAAGGCTATCGGGTGTACGAAACGCCCTATATCACTGCATGGACAGAGGGAAAGTTTGAGTGGGTCGAAGCCCACGAAGGGTGGTCCTATGGATGAGAGCGGGCAGCAGGACCGCAGGATATTTTGCTGAGAAAAGTCGTACTACGGACGCTTTCGAAGAATCAGGGTTGGTCGAGCAGTAATCCTGCCCACTATGATGAGTAAGAAGCTAGTGGCAGAGGGACCAAACTGCTACACAGCTACTCTGAAGTGTTGTCACTAATGGTGCTCCCACTGAGATGTCAGTGGGAGCACCACTGTTGTGATTATGAATGCATCACGCGCGAGCTTATCCGAGCCGTCCAACAAATATTTAGCGTCATATATCTGTCAGTCGTGGCCACAGCATGCTGTGTACGTTTGCGCATGCGCGAGAAAGGCGTTGAGGGAAAGCACTAAGAGAAGAATGGTCCGGTCCTGCGAAGGTCGCTGCCGACAGAGCAGCGGTGATTGGCGGTGTTGGCTTCCAACATCGACGATTATACAGCATTAATGTGTTTCTCTTAACCCGCCCGTCGCACCGGATGAAGTCTACAAAAGTTGCTACCGTTGGACACGCCGTCGAAGTTGGCGTTGTGGCTTTTCCTTCTGCGACAGGTCGACGGGCTTGGAGTGTTTCACCGGAGGGAGGTTGGAAAGGTACTCGTGACCCTGGTGAGACCTCCTCCTCCACTGCCGAGTCAGCAGAAGTACGCGTTCCTTGACTCACTCTACCCGCCTACTTCCCCTACCAGACCTGATGACTGCGCCGAAAGATCAGTCTCGACAGTAGGGGATGTACTACTCACTCTCTGTCCTCCCATGCGCAGGAACGACATCCGAATCACCGGTTGTCGATCTAGCGGCGTTTCAAGCGAAGAATTCGACATCACCATCACCTCGCTTGCTTCCCAGGCCACCTTGGACGCTTCTCTACCTTCCTCTTCCACCGAGGACGCTTCAGCCTTCGCCACAGCAACAGAATTGGTCCACAAACACCTTCACACGCTTGCAGAGGCGAAACTGCGCCACCAGCCCGTCCCCACAGCGATGAGCATCTTCAGCCACCTCAAGACGATCCCTTTCACACCTCTGGTCTTCAGTCTCGGCGGCATGATGGAGAAGGGCACCAGAGACGCCTTGGAAGGGTCGAAACCGGTTATGACAGGAGGAGTTTATTCGGTTCTGATTCGGCGCCTGACACTCACTGTCTTTAGAGCGAGGGTCAGGAATCTCGAGTGATAAGAGCTCCGTGCGGCAATGAGAGCTTTTGTAGCATGACGCGACGCGATATGTAACCCCGAGCTTTTGTAGCATGACGCGACGCGATATGTAACTCCCTAACCCCCTCAGTACAGCGAGGTGTGACGCGGGCGACTTCTGGTCGAGCCGTCCAAGCGTCGTCTCCAGCGGCTTACGACTGAACATCATTTAGTGTTGGCACACACTCACAACGGGCTGATCTCACTTCTTGCTTCCGGGAGGCCGACGACGACGGTTGGCAGGGAAGTAACAGGGTATTGAGGATATCGTCCTCTGAAGGCGCTCCGCCGCTCTGTGGATCTACGGACGGTCAGAATTGGTTGGCTGGGCCCAGAGGATGCTTGGATCGAAGGGATTCGACCACTGCTTCGTCCACAGTGTCGAAGTCCCGCTTAAAATCCGTGCCGCAGAGCCGGCAGTACTAGTCGATCGAGTCCCTCCCTCGCCGTCGCGCCGCCGTGGTTCTGGCCAATCGACGCTGGGGTACCTTTCTAGTCTCTGCTTGAACTTCTCGCCTCTCTTGAGGGCGGGGGTGAGTCCCACCTTCGTCAGAGCGAGGAAATCGAGCAGGGACTCATCTGAAGGGTTGGAAAGGACGGCCCTCGGCGAGTTTGGCAGCTGCAGAGCAGAAGGCCAGGTTACCGATCGTCAAGGGAGTGCGGTGATATTCTTGAGTTGACGAGATGAGCAAGGAGAATCGTGCCAAGGAGACATTGTGTGAGAGAGAGTGAGTGAGAGAGAGGGAGAGCGATGAAGTGAGATGAAATCCGGACGACGAAAACAAATTCGCATGCTTGTATACATCTAAGTCTGCCAACGATCGTTGAGTAGGTAGGGTCCCTTGGACCGAGTGTCATGTACGCCAAGAAAGGTCAAAGGAGGGACAGTCAACGGCATACGGGGATGCTAGATCAATTGAACCCTGCCTTTCTCCCTCGTTCCTCAAGTGATCGTCGAGAGAAAACCCCCCACAGGTTCCGAGAGTGCTTTCGAAGGTGCACGAGTGCTCAGAAGGCTCGACTTGATACGCCACTTTTCGATGCGACTCGCGACGTCGATCTTGTGTACGCCCTGGACAGCGGATTGTGGTTGGTGGCCGCCATGCGAGGCCGCTCCCCTGGCCGCTGATCCCGTCGTCCCCATCCCGGTTGCCCCATCCTTCTTCCGCCGCTTATTTTTCTCCCGACCAGCGCCACCGCGGTTCCCATTGCCGCCTACCTCGAGCGTCTGGGCCTGTGCTCGTGTCGAGGTGGTGTCTGCAGTATTCCGCAAACACCAGAGCCAATGCCCGATCATCCTGAGGCGTTCGGGCACTTCCTTTTGGACGTGGCGGACCAGGGAGAGGAACTGGAGGTGCGAGACGGGGTCGACCATTGAGCCGGACCAGACGTCGACGACGTTCTGCGATGCGCACCTGTCAGCGACGACGACGCGACGCCGAGCCACTTATATCTTGAACCCACGTAGCTGCTGTCCCGCTGAGCATTCATCATCCGCAATTTCCAGTCGCCTCCCACGGTCTTCAGGCCGTATATCCGAAGCATAACGGGCGACGGGGGCAGGTGGTGTGCCGGATCGGCGCGTCTGGCCTGGTCGGACAGGCGAAGGATGTTGGCGAGCCCGACGCGGAGAGCCGTGTCGTTCTGCAATTCGGCCTTGACCGCGCTGCCCCCGACGCCCTTGATTTCGCCATACAAGTGATGAAACCAGGTCGTGACGTCGGGCACTGCAATTTAACTCGTCAGACAAAGAGAGAGACGGGGGACGTGACGACTGCTGGGGTTGGCCACGTACCATCCGACAGACCTGTGCAGATGTGATCCGAGCGAGACGTAACATACGCGATGGGATCATCTGTGAGTGGGGTGTGGACGGGTTGGATGTCTTGGCGGATGGCGATGGATTGAGGCTGGAGACCGATGGCGATGTCGGGTCTGACGGCAATGAGGCTGTCCAGATTGAGAGCTCTGAGCGTTAGATTGGCAGTGGCGAGACCGGTTCTGGTTGGCATCACGTCATCAGCGAGCTGCGTCCTGACATAGTGGAGTGGCAAACCGAGTACAGCAAGAGGCAGCGGCGTCGTTGTCCGTTCCGGTACAGAGACATTGGAGAAGAGATTCGGCCGGTTGGTACCACTCTTGCTCTTCGACCGCGCGAGCGACTAGACGGCTAAAGTCGTGGATGATCTGATGAGCGGTGGCGACGATCTCGGCAGTGACAACGTCCTGATCACGGCGATATGTCTCGCCTTCGACAAACATGGCATACGTAGCATTGCGGTGGTTGAAGGGCTGAGGAGGGGTGTCAGACTGGTTCCCCCGTACAAAGAGCCGACTTACCCGGCGAATGACTTGTGCCCATTGGCTGAAGCCATCCTTCTCTCGACGGATAACGTCAAGCACCGCATCGGTCTCCTCGTCGAGCTCGAGCTCCGCGGTCCATCTGACGTGATAGCTGCGAAGAGTCATGCGATAGGACTGTTGGGTGGCGAGAGTGGAGAGTTGTGATCGTGCTGATCGTGCTGATCTGTCGGTGGAGTCCACTGAGGTTGAGGCCGATGCCAAGCTGAGGGTAGGAGGGGAAGCGAAGGAGTTTGGTGTGCGTCGGCGCGGGCGCTGGCGCGTCATGGACGACAGGGTTCTCGTTGATGGAAATGGTAAAGGGGACAGTGGAGGGGATGGTGGAGCGGCCAATCGTTGGAGTTAAGGATGACAATGGGTGCGAGGGGGTGGATGCGTGATCATAATGATGATGGGATGTGGACATGGTGATCGGTGTGGGTGAAAGATGAGAATTGGACGAGAGACAACCGATTGGCAAATTGCCGGAAATTGCCGGAAATGCCGGCTTGGTGGCGGGGGTTTTAGCTTACGAAGGCGTCCTATTCCCTCCATGTCTGCCCCCTCCTCCACCTCGGCCCCGTATCCCTCTGGGTCAATCTCGAGGGAATCATAGGTTACTCAAGCGCGATATCTACTCCAATCTGAAACCGCAAGTACCTTCTGGCTCCTCAGCGCCTTGACCTTTCCCATTCATAAACCGATAGACTCTCTCGGCCCTAATGGAGATGACCGGGAAGACCTTGGGAAAAAAAGAAGAAAAGGAAAAAAGGGCGCATACACCGTCACCGAAGTGGGAACAGGACGAGGCGAAAATTCGTTGAGGACACGGGCACCCTCGCCTTTGTTCTGGAGGCCGGGCATCGCATGGTGGTACTGGGGAAGAGTCTCGGCACCCGCACCCGCACCCGCCACGAGGGTTAGTGGCAAGCGACAGCAAGATCAACAGCATGGTCGAGGCTTGACCAGGCACTGCTGAACGAGGTCAGGAGACTTAAGGGCAGGGTCTCTGATCGCCAGGGAGACAGGAAGGAGATCGAGGACACTCTGATGGCTCTTCCTCTTCGATTGGGCGTTATGGGCATCCTCTCCCACCAGGATATCGCGCCCCTGGCTTTGTCAGCAGCCAACCAGGCATCCGATCGCCTCATCAACTCGTTCCAGCCCCTCTCCTCCAATATGGACGCTTCCCAAGAAGCCCAACCCAAATCCCAGCATGAACATTGCAAGCAGCTCTGGGAGGATCAACAGAACGACCTTGTCAGGGTGCTACGCCGACCAGTGATAAGGCCCGACGTCCAACTCCTACGACTGGCGATCGTGGCCGAAGGTGGCGATTGATAGGCAAAGAGGGTCCAGCGTCAAAGGTACTGTCGGGGACGTATGAGAACGTAGCCGAAGTAGGCACTGGTCGGGTAGCTCTATCGATGCAAAGACTAAGACAAGGGGGTGTACTACGAAATGACTTCAATGACTTCAATGACTTCAATGACTTCAATGACTTCAATGACTTCAATGACTTTAATGACTTTAATGACTTTAATGACTTCAATGACTTCAATGACTTGAATGACTTCAATGACTTCAATCTCGAATCGCTGAGGCTATCCCTCAGCGATCTATAGTACCTATATACTTCCATAGCTTTGTGTTCCATGTCTCGTCTTCCAAACATCACGTCTCGATCTCTGCAGTGGCGCAAAAGGTGAATCTCGGCAATCTTGGGGTTCGGAACGCAATGAGGCCGAACGAACGCGGGCGTCCTGTGATGTGCGACTCTCGGCGATAGTTGGCGAAAACGTGGTTTTGCCGTCGTTGTCCGATATGCGATCGTGACAGACCTCTTGACCACCTTGGACAACCCCGAACGAAAACTGATGGCGGAATCATCCTCTACACTCGGCAGGAAGTGGCTCGACACCATCCCCTACTACCACTCACTCCGCCTGACAGATTTCGAGGTCTCCACCGCCATCCACTACCGGACTCTATCAACCTCTCCTCTCACGACGTGCCCATGGTGCTCAAAATCGAACTCCTTGGGACATGACGAGGTTTGCCTTGCCAGACCCAGGCAGACGGTGGCCAGGCATGATTCTGTGGTTCGGTTCCTCCATTCCACCTTGAAAACCATCGATCCAACCGCAGAGCATGAGCCACACTCGTTCGAAGGCAGGAGGAGGAATGATATCCGGCTCCGAGGCTCTTTCAAGGGGACTGTGGACTTCGATGTCAAGGTTTACACCCTCCTTGGCAGTAAGGCTACCAAAACGACAACCAATCCAGCCGCTGGCACTTCTCTACCTCTCCACATCGTACAGCAAGCCACAAAATACCTCGAGCAGATAGAGAGGCGAGCTATCCAGGCCAGGCCTCTCACCAATGGACGCTTCATCCCCTTGGTCTTTTCTAGCTCCACTGCCAAAGTCCGGGTAGTAGGGTCAGGAATGGTCCACGTCGAAGAATGGAGGGAATCGGGTCCGATCCGACAAATCGGGGTCCACACTGCCAATGAATCGTAGGGAAAGCGGGGTGTGTCGTCCGAATATCCCCCTTTGAGAGGTTGTTGACGCTATGGCGGTATTGTCAATGAGGCGGGCTAGTAAGGAAACGGCGATGAGCAGGTAGCTGAGGAGATGGATGGTGGAGATGTGGGTAGTGGGGCGTAGCTTTGGAGAGGAGTAGTGGGCGATGCGGCGGAAGGCAGAAGGGGCCAGGGGATCAGGCGAGGTCTGCCGAGATTGGCCTCGTGTCAGTCCGTCGCGGTGTGCCTGCTTCCTCTTCCACTCCCCTTAGCTCGTCTTGTGCGCTGAATAGAGTCTTGGTGGAATAAAATCGAGGTGGTACCAAGCCTTGGTCGAACCCAAGTCTCGCCATGAGGCGACTTTGACAACATAACCTGAAGACGGGGCTGTTTGCATGTCGTGTCCTGGAGCGCGACTTCCTGGAAAGGCAATGACGACAAGCAGGGTTGCGACTGTGTGAAAGCACATGGACGGGTGTGATGGCTGACGAGGGAGTGTCGAGATGGTTTGCGTGAGAGCACAACGAGTTGCCGTAGTGACACAATGTGTGGCTGCAACGACGGTTGGACATCGCCGAGGCAATCGGTGCTGCAGAAAGAGAGGTCATCGCAAGGAGGATCAGTGATCTCGACGGGCAGCCAATCAGCTTGAGCAGAGGTGCGTCCTGCTTTGAAAGGACGAGTGGGATAAGTCTTGGGAGGTGGGATCAGGGGCATGACTCATGGGAAATTCAGGGAATGGAATTGCGGGTGGCTGCGTAACGAGTATGTGAAGCCATCTCACCACCATCAATCAGTCCCTCCTCGCACCCTGAAATCTCAAGTATCTACACTTGTTGACGACGTTGACGCACGAGGACGGCTGCGAGGCGGTTGGGGCAAGTAACAATGTCAGTGTATGTCAGCTAGAGCATGTGGCGCTCGGTAAGATATGACGGCTAGCATTTGCATCAGTAAACGGACTTGATTCCTCCACGCCTCAGACTAGGCCTGACTACATGAAACACGAGCACAGAACCGGATGCCCATATGAATGCGTACCTCTGACTCTCTTTCGGGCAGTCTCGTCGTCCCACTCGTTGGTGGGGGTTCACGCACTGGAGCGCCAAGGGATAAGTCTACGCCTACCTTAAGGGACAACTCGGTAATCGACTCACCCATGGTACTCTACTACCATCCAATGGTCGTTGCTTGTCTGCGCCTGCCGGAACGCATTTGGTTGGTACATGTGTTGATCGAGAACAGCCCACAGCCAGAAGGCACGGTGGTGCGGTGGTAAACTCACTCGAAGCGTTGATCCTTCCCCTTAAGTCCAACAGTAGGGAGAGCTTATCCGCTCGTCATTGTTCGCCCCTTGTCGTCCCCTAGCGCATCCTACAATGGTCATGTCATCTTTTCCCTTGTCGACACACTCACCACCGCGGATTCCCACTGGTTGCGGTTTGAATCCTTAACCAAGCCAGTCGGCACGGCACCGCGGTCACAAGGCTAGCAGCAGCTTCAGCATTGACCGTGAGCGCCTAAGAGAGCCTTCAAAGCGTAGGAACGCTGGAGACCGCGCTCAGCTCGACATTGTTTCTTTGGTGGGTAGGGGGTCTTTGCATGCGAGAGGTATCTCCTGTCACTTTGAGAGAACTCTACGCCTGCATCGGGGAACGACATGCTATCGGACCCACTCGAAGCTTGACCGAGCTGGGCTACCAGATAATACCTTGTATTGGTACATCTCGTTCCATCACTGAAGTCAATCCCAGTAGAGGACTGGATGCCTTTCTTCATACTGGATGAAAGCTGGGAGTACATTTCGCAGAGGAGCGAGAAGGCATCGAGGTACCATGATGTGCGTTTCTGAGGCAAGGTCGAAGCTCAGGCAGTGTAGTCAGAGCTCAAAGACCTCGGAGATGGCCCAACCCTCTTGACATCGATCCTCGAGATACAGGGGTTTGAAGTTGCGAGATGGACAATGGCGTGAGAAGGTATACACGCGTGTCAGTAAAGCCGATCGTCCCCTTGAAAAGGAGAAGGAACGGATTTTGTTTTTGGGAGACGCTGTATCACCGCCGATGGTCCGTGATAGGTAAGAGCAAGCATGATAAAAATTCCGATCGTTATCGAGCTCGAGAGGTCCACACTCCTATAGGCTGAAGGAGAATGATTTGGGGGGTCGTCTTCCAACACTGAGCAGGTCTCCATCCTACCCTCGAGTTCGAGATCTCGACACCCATCAGACGATGAAGGAGAATGAGTCGTAATGCGTTTCGAGCAGAATGCTACGACCACGATCTTCAACCCTTGCGATCTCCAAGGGTGTCATCTCGCCCTCGATCGCATCGGTGATGTGGCAGTCGGGATCGCTCTCGTTTGTCCCCGAAGCTTAACGCAAATTGGCGAGCTCAAACGTCAAGGTCGCAGGTATGCCGCATCACGAGATTTCGGGATCAGCGAGAACGTGCTGTAGCCGACTTGGCGCTGATGAGTAGCGCCCGTGGCCCGCACCCCCTAATCCATCACTCATGACCTTATCCACGACTACTGTTGAATAACCAGGTTCATATGCAATAGTAAAAACGCATGACTACTAAGATGTATTCATATAAACGCGAACGCGCGAAACGCCTGTACCCTGAACCAGCCATCTTTAACACTCCCACTCAGTCG
>JAABUP010007820.1_pt1 | contig 14018 bp, 14 predicted proteins | sample 5559201 | NCBI WGS metagenome assembly JAABUP01 (sample SAMN10711887, study PRJNA513373) | rock metagenome | isolation source: Antarctica rocks | place: Antarctica | reverse complement strand
GCCTGTTACATCCTGACTGTGCTGTGCACTGCCAGCTAGATTGCCTGCTACAGTGCTTGTCATGCTGTGCAATACCAGCTAGATGCCTGGTTTAGAGTCCTGGGTATATAAGGCATCCCTAGTACAAAAAATCAGAGATGCATCTGCTCATCCGTGTCATGTTAGCATGGTGTGCACGCATTTCGGGCAAGTGTGAACCAAAGTAAACCAGTCTACATTTCTTCTTTTTAAAATGTTTGTCATTATTTGTACACTTGCGTTTGCGCATTCTATGTCCCTATGCACATGTTGATTGCGCGCTTGCTCTGTCAGCTTTACTCATTGCTAAGTGTCAGATTAGATACTGCTATTTCTGGAGCGTGAACCATTCTGAGGCAAAAGAAGACAGGCTGACGTTTGTGATTGTCAACTGCTACAGGCCGAGAGATTTGTGGAAACTGAGCTGACATCTGTAGAGAAGCTTTTGGAGAATGACTTGACCTCCTTTGGCAAGGGCTTTTCTGTCTTTGAGACGGTAAGCTACAAACACAGTAATCAATGTTTTTGTGCTTTTGCTGACCTATGTGGGTGCTTGAACACCCTGGATGCATCCTTGGGACTGCAAGCTTCTTGATCTGTGCACGGGCTTGCTGTGAGCTGTTGCAGGCCCAAAGACCTTACAGCTGACATACATACCTCAGCATGACCACGTTGTCCAGCTCACAAGAAAAACATTGGACGTGTTTTGCCTTGCTGTGTGATCACAAAGGATATTTTCTTGTGCTGACACAACACATGCCCTGTGCAGAACCTCGAAAATGCCATCACGGGCGACGAGAAGATCGTTTCTGATGAGATCCAGGAAGCAGAAAAGTTCTTATATGATATTGAGAAACAGTATGGCAACAACCTGCCTAAATGGCTGGATTGGGGGCCATTCAGGAGTTTGTTTGGAGGCAGCGCAACTGGCAACTATGGAGGTGCCAAATAGGTGTCCTGAGGCAGTTGAGTAGACAATTGCAGAGATAGTTACCATGATGGCGCTGGGTCTTTCTGAAGAGCTGCATGCTATATCATGACTGACAAGCATGCTGGACGTCTGCCAACCTGTGCATAAATTTTAGCACAGCCTGGTTTCCAAGACATTTTGAGTGCTTGCACTGTCTGTGAGCATAAATTTTGCTGCCATATGGCACAAATTCTTTTCTGGAACAGCATTTTCTTTGCTTCATGTGAGTTCAGGATGTTGTCAATGCCAAGCCCCAGGATTGTACACCAAGTGGTGCAGGCAGTATTTGTGCTATGAAGGCTATGCCATTGCATGTAATGCAGTATTGCTATGTAATGCAGCTACACATGCATTATAAAGATTTCAAATTGTTGCTGTTCACTGGCCTGCTCCTCGAGCTAGTGACATTGCGGCAGCATGCTCAGTATGCTGCTGCTGCTGCTGATCACAAGGGCTTTGTGTCAAATGCATGCTGTGTCTCTCTTGCCTGACTGTTGTGGCCGTTTCTCTGTTGGTGCACTAAACAGAAATTACTAAATTTGACTTTGCAAAAGTCAGTACTGGTGCCAACAGCTTGATCACTGCCAGGTAAGGCTAGCGACGTACGCAGATCTAAGCAGCTGCAGCTCTTTCTCCTGATTGCATGCCACTGCGTTGCAAAGTTCGCTGACATGTCGAAGAAGCGGTTCAGACCGCTGGGAGACATTATCCGTATGGGCCTTATAGACGATGGCGCACTGCTGCGATATGTGGTGGGCCTTTTGTTTTCAGCAGATTACACAGGCGGTTGCAGAGCCGATGTGTTGCAAATGTGCATGCATATTGCAAGACGTTTCGTCATCTTCTCGCAGTACAAAGATCAGCTGATGGCAGTGGGTCGAGCTCGGCAGACCGGCATTGAGGTACCAGGACTTGGCATACTGAGTGCCGGAAAGTTCGAAGAACATGCGGGCAGCAAGCTCCACCGTCCAAACCAGCATACTCTTGCACCTTCTGGCAAGAGTTTGCAGGTGAACTGCTTGCAAGCTTGGCACCTGCATTTATCGCCCTGACTTGTGTGCAATAAAAGACTAGCTGAGCTAATGCTTCAAGCACAAGCAGCAGGCTACTGCTGTGAGGTGTACCAACAAAACCCCTCACCTGTATGCATTGCTTTCAGTGCCTGACATGTATCCAAATGCAGGACATCATGGCAGACTCGTTTGAGGATGGACCAGGTACCTCCTTGCATCATTTACCAGCAAAGCCAGTGCCGACTGTGCCTCTGATGGATGATCCTAATGATGACTTCTGTAGAGTCTGTGGATATGGGGTGGGGTGTCCATTCATATCCCAACTTCCTGAATGCATGCTTCATATGCCCTGGGGCTGAAGGCAGCTTTGTGCTGTGTGATGTTGGTCACCTAATGGATCACAATCCAAAACATTCTTTTCTGAGCTGCATCCCGCTTGCCTGGCAGCAGCAACACAGCTACACTGTGTAACTGCTGTATGTTGCACTTGGCCTTAAATCCTCCATCAATCAGCCAATCTGTTGATTCAAAAATGCATTGGCCTTCAAGCATCAGAGGTCTCATCTCAAGTATATGGAGTTTCAAAGTCAGCAAGCCGTTGTGGGCAAAATGCAGGGAGACATGCTGTGCTGTGAAACATGCCCGGCAACATTTCATATGGAGTGTGTGGGTCTCACTGCCTTGCCAGATGGGGACTGGTGGTGCCCCCAATGCGTGTGTGCTGTCTGTGGCCAGGCACACTTTGAGTCACGCCCTCTGCCTGCAACTGCCAAGCAGGTATGCTGCTCTGCACTGACTTCACTGCAGTCAACGACACAAAAGCGTGAAGGTGTCAAGGTGCAGATGCCTGTGCAGCTTTCAAGAAGACCCATCTTGATACACGTTGCCTGATGGTGCATGAAAGTAATCATCGTTGTTTTGAGATATTTTGTCAGGACGCTATGTACATGCTTCCCCAGGCAATGCTCACATCATCTGACCTGCTGTAAATGACTCATCTACTCTTCATGAACATCATTATTACGCACCCTATGTCATTTATCTACTATTCATGAGTCACCACTATTAGTCAGAGAACCACCTGAAAACACCCCCAGGTCTAGCGCCGACCACTGAACCAATTTGAATGTACATCAACAGATTGCAATAAATCACAGTCATGGATCTTGTGTCCATGCTGAGTGTCCATGCAGCTTTGTTTCCCAGAACTATCTAGGAAGGACACATGTTTAACAGACCTTCTGTAAGCAAGCCTGCACATGCGCCAACTGCACGATCTGCAATGTCATCAAGCCATTTGCTGTGCCCAATGCCCATGTGTATACACACAGGTAATCTGGATTGATGCAGAAGACACAGTGGCAAGCAGCACAGCCTCAGCTTCCCGTGCCAGACCCATGCTGCACCCCCCTAAGCCCCCAGCCCCTGCCATCCTTCCCCCCAACAAGGACGCAAACCCAGCTCCTGCTGCTGACACTATCAATGTCAACAAGACAGTACATCCCAATGCTGCAGGAAGTAGTGCACATGCAACTGCAACAGCGAGTCAGCCTACTGACAATCTACCCAGTGATGTCACAATGAGTGATGCTACTGCAGCCGCTAGCAGTGAGCAGCCTGATAGCATACCTAGCAGCAAGCCTCAGTCAAGCCTTATGGGAGCAGACCATACCGCTGGCCCCTTCGCTGCAACCACAGTGGGCAACGGTGTCAATGTAGTTGGCAGGGGTAATGTGCCACAAGGCAAAGACCTGGGAGTGATAGGAGGGGCTAGTGGGAAACTGTCAGATGCACCTGGTTTGCTGTTAGGGGGACCTGTGGCAGCAGCACCAGTGCAGAGGGCTGTAGACAGCAGCACACATGCTGCCAGTACTGCAGTGGGGTTACCTGTAAGTGCCAGCTGGCAAGGCAAGGCAAGGCTGGATCAAGCTGCCGGGAGCGACTCACAAGAAGGGAAGAAGACTGACGGGGAGTTGGCGGCACAGACAGGGCCGGTGTCACCGGGAGGCTCCCTGGGGAGTGGGGTTCAAGGGAAGAAGAGGAAGGTGCCTGAGGCCACTGGTGGGTTCTTGACACCTTGTGTAATGTTGTTCACATGCATGCATGCAAGACTGCTGGCTGCATTCTCTCTCTCTTGTTCTTTGCTCGTGTCATCATTCTGGAAGCCAGTTTGCCACGTCAAGATTTGTGGCTGCACACTCCTCCTCTGTTGCTTTGCTGTGTCGCCAGTGCAGAAACCAATCTGCCATGTCTACACATGCAAGACTGTTGGCTGCTTACTTCTCCTGTCTTTCTCTCCCATGTCAACATTCCAGAAGCCAATTCTCAAACAAGTCGCGGGAAAGCAGACTGTTCTGCAGCCAGCCTGGTGCTGACATGGTTCAATAAGTGACAAAGGACAGACCAGCACTGCAATAAAAGTCTTCAACTGTGGATCCTCCAGCTCTTTGCAATCCCAAAACGTCTATTTCAACTCAAAATTGTCATCCCTACACTGGAAATCTACACTCAGAAACGTCTGGGGACAGTAACAACCTGTTTCTACATTGTGGGTTGTGCAGGGCTTCCAGACATTATCCCAGGCCCACTTGGGAAGAAGACCAAGAGCAATGGCTCTGACCCAAGTCCAGCATTGGGTGGTCCTAGGTCTGCAGCAGCTGATGCCAGCAACATGCATGGTATGCCTTCATGCACTGCAACAACACTAAGAACAGAAAAGACTACACCTTTTGGCGTCAATGATACCGGGCTGCCCAGTTCACAACAACACTAACATCTTATGGGCCAATTGTCTTGGCTACTGCCTTCTTATACTAATTGAGCTGAAGCTCAAGTCCTTGGGAAGGGTGACAAGTGACTGGCTCCTGCACAGCACTGTCTGTCATGTTCAGTGCACAAAGCAAAAGTGCACAGCAGCATGATTGGATGTGGACTTGCACACTGTCCAGCTTGTAGCCTATCTCTTACAGCATGGTTACCACAACTATACAAAATAGCACCAGGTCAAGACATTGCCCGTTGATCTCAACTCTCGTAATGTGGTCGTCATCAGGCATACTGTAAGTTATGTAACTTCAGCTACATCTGTTGAATATGGTGTGATACAGAGAAAATAAGCATAGCCTTCACGGTGTGATTGAATGCATTGCAAGGATTGCTAGCATGCAGCACCTGACAATGGGTATTAGTTCAATTGGTGTAGTCAGTGAAGTACACATCTAGTGAGTCCGAGTAGTCGTTTAACAAATGAGTCTAGTTAAGACTGTGTTGTGTCCATGCCCTTGTCCAGATCATGGTGACAAAGGCAGCTTTGTCATGACTGCAGAGCAAATCCAAAGTTTCTGTCATCACTGCTTGAGCTGTCATCACTGCTTGAGCAGATACAAAGGGTCTGTCATGACTGCAGATTGCTTACACAGGGTGTGTCATGACTGCTGAGAGATTGCGGAGGGTATGCCATGACGACTGCAGAGTGGTTACAGAGGGTTGCAGCAAGTGCAGCCAGTTTACAAAAGGCTTTTAATGAGTGCAGAGAGGTTGCAAAGGGTTTGTGATGACTGCAGAACGGTTACACAGGGTTGCAGCAAGTGCTGCCAATTTAGAAAAGGTGACTGCAGAGAGGTTACAAAGGGTTTGTGATGACTGCAGAGCGGTTACAGAGGGTTGCAGCAAGTGCAGCCAGCCTACAGGCGGTGCAAGAAGCCCTGACCACTGCTTTCCCGCCCTCCCAAGGTAGCGCAAAAAGAGCTGAGAAGCTGAAGCAGTTTTTCAGTAATGTCATGCCAGCTGGCTCAGGATTCAAGGTGAGAGACCCTTGCGCATGGCAATTCAGCAGAGCTGACAAGTTGAAGTCCTGCCTTGCAAGTGTCCAGCAGCTTCTGTGGCACTTGACTGCGTTAGTTTTTGGGACCATCAATAGCAAGTGTGCAGCAGCTTCTGTGGCATTTAACTGCGTCAGCTTTTGGGACCATCAACAGCATGAAGCTCTCTTAGGCATTAGGCAAAGTCATGCCCATCAAAAGATGCACATGTCAGCAAAGTACGGGCAGCCAGCTTGAAACGCTGTCCAAAGTCTCTGCTGTATGCACAGAACAGAACAAAACAATGGAACGAGTTCTTCTTCCCCCCTGACCAGTCATGATCCATTTATTCATCTGTCCACTCCCTCACTCACTCACTCACTCACTCACTCACTCACTCACTCACTCACTCACTCACTCACTCACTCACTCACCACCTGTGTCCTGCAGGACAGGGCAGCTGCCCTTGCAGCACTGGCCTCTCATCTTTGGCAGGCCAGAAACAACGCCATTCCATCTGGGTTTCAGCCAAATGCCCCTGGCAGGGCTGTCCCCAGCAGCCCTAAGCCTGCTATCCAGAGCAACACCTATTTAGGGAGCCCCAAAGAGCAACTGCAAAGCATTGCAACCACAGCTGCTGGCATAACTGCTGATATAGATGCTGCAGCAATTGCTGCAGACAAGCTGAGTCAGCAGCAAGCAAGCAGGGTTGACTATGTAGGTGGTGCAGACAACCCAGGCAATATGTCCACAGGATTGGTGGACAACCTAGGTGCATTGCCATCAACAGTGGCAGACAGCAGCAACCAGCAGGCTTCTGAGGCAATGCATAACCTGTCTGCAAGGGAACACAGGCTGGCAGCTAGGTTAGTAAAGCTCCAACAAAGGGCAAGCAGCAGCAGCTTTGAAGGCAAAAAAGGCTCCTTGCAAGGCAAGCCTAGTGGGCAGACTGACACAGCAGAAGGGCCAGTCATCCCTCAGTCTGATGGGCCAGCTGATGATGATGACATGCCTGATGTTGATGCGGCTGTTGGTGATGGATGCATACATGCTGATGTCAGCAGCTCAGCATCTGCCCTGCATCATATACATATGGCCACAGATGCTGCTACATTCAGAACAACAGCTGCCACTGCTGAAGAAACAGCAGGCTCTGCAGCTTTCAAGGCTGCCACTGCTGCTGCCATGCCTGCCATGCCTCTTCTTCAGCTAGACCTCAGCAGTCACAACCCACTCATCTGACTAATGCCTCTCTCCCAGCAGCCGCCACCTCAGCCCTAGAGCCACTCCAACAGTCTGCTCCAGGTTTAGACTGCAGTCAACCGCAGGAGGTCACACAGTTGCCAGTGTCTATCAGCATGCCAGCCCAAAGCTCAGGCCTTGATGATGTGGTAGCGTCCAATGGACAGTCTGTAGATGACCCAGCACCGCAACAGAGATCCACTCATGTGCATGCTGCTACCTTGGTGAAGGAGGTTCAGCCCAACAGTCAGGTGGTCTGCCCCTGCAGTGGGAGAAAGCACCACTTCAGCTGCTTATCAGCGCAACAGCAGCTTCAGGTAAGGGGACAGTTCTGTAATCATCCTGTAGTCTTGCACTTCTGAAGTCAGTCCTCTCATTTCTCAGCTCTTGGGTTTTGATACATTCCTTATCTGGCTTTGATCAGCTAACCATGGTGAGATCAGCTTGCATGTGGCATCCTGAACGACCTGTGTGCTTTGCATTTGGACATCATGTGTGCATCGCACGTGTCTGGGGACAGACAGAAATGCTTGATGGCAGGCAGGCAGGCGAAAGAAACAAGCTCGCCTTCTTAGTCAGCAGGTGCTGATGCAGGTGGTATCTGATGAAGAGGTATGGTTCAGCAGCCCCCAGCACAGGCAGTTGAGCGCTGAGCTGGCAGGCATGTGCTGCAGAGGGCCCTTGCCATGTGGCCAGGTAGATGAGTCAACGCCTGTCACATGGCAGCTCATCAGAGGCGCAGCAGTTGCAGATGCACAGGTAATGCACTCAGATACTGCTAGAGTCTTGTTTGCAGCTCGAAAACTGCACACAAATACCCACGCGTCTTGTATGGCCAAGCTCACTTTTGTGTTGTGCAAGTTGACAAGCTGCAGAGGTTGAAAACAGAATGCAGCCCGACGTAAGTGTTGCACTCTATGGTAATTCAAACAAAAACCAAGCCGTGCTGTTGCTTGAACTGTGCTACCATGGCACCATGGTCCTTTTGGCTACAAACGCAGTACAATGACAAATATAAAATTGGGGCCTATCAAGACCCGGCAAATGGCCTTCCTCAGTGCCAGTTTGCCATGCACACACGCCACCCTCGCTCTTGTTCAATTGCAACACAATCCACAGTTGATGCGCAGTCTGTCTTGCACACACGTCGCTCTTGCCTTTGAGCAACTGCAACACAGCCCTTGGCTGATTTGCAGAGCTGCAGGGGCTATGCACCAAGGTACTCAGCCAGTCAGAAAGGTCACCTGAGGCAGGTGCTGTTTGCTGCGCGTCATATCCTGCTGGACTGCTTTGGCCGGCTTGATGACAGCAGAACTGGTGAAGATGCCATCTCATGGATGCTGCAGGCAAGAGCCTACTTGTTCTTTCCCCCCTATCTCCACACTGTGAATCAAAACCAATTGTACACTTGGGTTTTGCTTGTTGTCACAACTAGTAAGGCTTGTGAGTAGCAGGTTGAGTCTAAACTGTTTGTTTGCCATGGCATGCTACTTGCATACAAAATGAGCGTCAGGTAAAGAGTTGCTGATGAGCCTTTGTTGTATGTGCTTCTGAGCTGACTTCGCACACCCTGTGTGATCAATTGAGGAGCCTGAGCTCCAGAGTTCCGACAGCATCCTGCTTGTCTTGCCAATGAACATCACAGTACAGTGTGGCTGACAGAAAACATCCATGTCTCTGATGAAATGGTGTCTCACATGTCATAGTCTCAGATACACTCAGCTGCATATCACTTGCACATCTTGGGCAGCTACAGTACCAATATGAAATGCATTGCTCGACATTGTGAGCCAACTGCATTCAAACAGGCACAAGCTGCCAGGTAGCTGGGGGGAAATCCTGATATCCATGGTTGCACTAATAACTTTTATTCTTGGCTGTAGGGCAGATGCATTGGTAACCGCCTGCTAGACTTCTCAGGCTTTCATGTGGCAGTGCTCTGGGTAGCAGGTGTCATGGCATCTGTAGGTGGGTCACACCTTCTGGCATGAAGCCATGATGTGGTATTGTTGGGCGTATTGTGGAGTTTCTTGACTTGAGCCCGCCCAATGTCAGTGTGCACGCAGATGTCATAACAAGCTGGCCAACAGATAAACAGGACTCTGGATGGCATTTACAATGTCATATATGCATTGGCCATATTGCTTCCACATGCTTGACCTGATGTCCATGTCTGGTGCGTGAATAATGAAACAGGCCTGGCTCACACTGAAATTGTATCCACACACAAAACTACATGTCTCCTATGCCAACAATCTCGACAAAGCTCTGCTTCATTGCAGCCCTGGTGCGTGCATTTGGCCCTGAGCTGGCGGAACTGCCCCTGCTTGCTACACGCCATGAGCTGCAGGGCAATGCCCTAGCCCCCCTTCTCCTTCACCAAGTCGAGCATACTCTTCTTCAAGCTGGAGTCACACGCATCATCATGCCAGCCTTGCCCTTGCCCGAAGGACCTTCACCAGAAGCCCCCTTGCCTGGCCAAGCAGCCCCGCCTGTGACACCATCAGGGCTGAAGCCCTGGGGCAGTCTGGCTGGTTATGTAATGCCCTCCCCAGCTCAACTGCTGGAGGCGTGCAGAACATCAATGCTGCAATTGCCTGGGACGCCTTATCTGATCAAGCAGCTGTCGGCTGACTCTGTAGTCAAGGTAAGAGACGCACCATCATCTGGCATCACTTTGCAGGGGTGCATGTCATGCCTTATGGTGGTAGAGTAACATGATAAGACCATTGACTCTATAGTGAAGGTGAGGAGACGCACCATCATCCGGCATCACTGTGAGAGGGTGCATGCCATGCTTTATGGTGGTACAGTGACATGTCAAGACCATTGCATAACATACTGGATGTGTGAGTAGACTGCATTTGGCGACATTGGCGTCTTGAGCAGTACCAATTGCTGCTCACACTCATTGTCAAAGCTGGATTTTTTGACAAAGGCTTGCATGATGCCTAAGCTAGTGCGTAGTCAATAGAGTTCTGCTTCTTCTGCAAATTATGCAAAAGTTTCGCGTCAAAAGTGCTGATTGTATGTGATATAAACAACAATTCCTTGTGGTGATGAGCTGGAAAATGATTGATGAGCAGAAGAGCCTGACAACTATGCCTGTGATTGCAGGTGAAACTATTCACACAGGGTCTCAGGCTGAACCCTGAGGCAGATGCTGAAGCCCTAGCACACTCTGGCCTGCTCATCCCCTACGCACCTGAAAGTGCTGTCAAGCCTGAACCCATGTTGGACCCTGAACCTCATTTGAAGCCTGAGGTGACTAATGAACCCAGCAATGGTGCACAAGCCTTAGCAGCTCCGCCTGAAGCTGGTGTCCCTTTGGAGAGGAAGAGCACAGGCATAAATGATGTCACCCTTTCGGCTGACATTGATGCGGTCGTTGGGTTTGATGGACGTTCGACCAAGCAATCTGCTGAAGCTGCTGGAAAAGCAGGCACAGGTGAACCTGCTGACACTACTGAAGAGGATGCTGATGGGCAAGCAAAGGCGTCTGCTAGTGGGCAAGGTCTGCCTTCTGAGTTCAAGGGGCCCATTGTCATGGTCACCACTGGGGCTCAATCAAATGAAGGCAAAAGGCATCTAGGAGAGATGCACTCTGGCAGTACATCTACAACAGATGTTGATGGCATCTTTGCTCATGGGATCAAAGCGTCATAAATCTGTCGTGCCACACTCTAGCACAACAGATACGCAACCACCCTCAGGATCAGCATCTATTGCTGCTCTCAGTGGTGTACATGACAGCATCGGTGAAGGTGACACAAGCAGGGCGCTTGCAAGAGGTACTGTATCAAAAAAGAGTCCATCCCCTGTATTGACTACTAAAGATGGCTCGCCATCTTCTGCAGCTCCCATGCGCTCTATTGCAACACCCTCTAGGGTGAAAATTCCCAAGCAGCAGCCAACTATGTCTCTGACTTGAGCATAAAATTGAGCATTGAATGTGCTAGCGCATTGTGATGGCGCTCTTACTTTTTATGTATGGTCTTATCAGAGGTGTGCAATGCCATGCTATGACGTTCAACGAGATGACAATCGGAACTCAACAATAGTTCAGTGAAAGTAGTATGGGTATGCATCACCACTTTGCTTCCTCGTGATATGTTGTGATGATGATTGCCACCATAAGCACAAAAGGATCCTCGGTAATGGAGAACCTTTTCAAACTTGTGCGCAGGTCACATGTCGCAGGTCACACCGTAATTTGCTTTAGGCAAATGCAAGCTGTACCAGGCAGCCACGGACACAGCGTATGTCAAACGTCCCGAAAAATGCTGGCTCCGACAAGCGCAGCCACGTGGCAGCATCTGCAGATTCGTCAGTGACTAGTGGATGATGAAGCCAGTAGTAGTACGGTAGAAGAAAGAATGTCTCCGTGGTAGTTTCCGCCAACGAGTAACTGTTTCTCGGGCTTTCGTAGGCCTTCCAGCAGAAGCTGATGGAGCCAGAAAAGTCAATTTAAGGGGCTCGCAGCGCATCCACGCCGCAAACACTCTCGTCTTTGCAACGGCGCTCTTGGAGTTCAGGCTTCCTCAACTCCGGCTACAGACCACCGCCGTCAGAGCTATGACTAGCCGCGCTTGCCAGGTAAGATCGAGCGGAACCGTGCAATGGCACTTGTTCTGGCGCTGTGTTTGCACACAAAGACCAACGCCGTGCCCTGCTCATTTGTGTCCTACCGTCTTGACTTTCATTGGCACGCCCACTCATCGGCGCCCTTGACATGTGTAGGTGCTGGCCATCGTGATAGGGCTTGTTCTCGCGACCGGTCCTGCGGTGGCATTTGCAAGATCACTGCCCGACACACAGCATGTCTTTACACGGCAGCTCCATTCGACCATTGTTGCGACCGACTGCGATGTAAGCGACCAGCAAGGGAGCTTTGCTTCTTGCGTAACAGGTTCTAACTTCCCGGTCCCAGCATGTTGCACGGGTTCAAGTAGCTCAGATACCTGCTCCTCCAACAACAATGCCGACGCCGGGTCTTGCAACAACGACAACGACTTTGACTTTGCCGGGTGCTGTTCAGCGTAAGTCGCTCAGCCCGACTTTCATAGATATAATTAAGGGCTATTTGGATTGATTGCAACCTTAAGGCTGTTGCCTTTGCCCTGGGCTGTCCAGTGTAATTAGGGCCAGACGGTTGTAATCATAGGGCTGATTGGCATTGGATGGAAGGGCGCTTTTGTTTAAATTTAGATTGCATAGGCTGGCTGTATAAGCAGGCCAAAATGCCAGCCCTGAACAAGCTGAGATCACCTCACCTGTCTCGAGACCTCAGAGAGTCTCTAGTCTACCCACTTGTAACCACTCATACACGCTCGATTTTTTGCGCACTTGGCACTTGTTTGCAGACTGATGCATGCGCCACACTTGTTGAGTTGTGATTGTACATATCATGAGTAAGGTTGTTTGTAGACCAGCCAGTCCCATCAAAGATTTAGGTCTGACCATATATATATATGGCATGCATGCTAGCGTTGGAATCTTGATATCAGAAAAAGGAAGGGGCTTGTTTGCTTTGCACAGTCGGAACTGTAGTTTCAACGCACGCTGATCAAATTGACTTACAACTTAAGCCGCAGTCAGATACTACATGATAAAGCCACTGTCACAGTTGCTTGTTCACAAGACGACCTGCTGCATATTGCTCACCGCCAATGCAACTGCTGCTGCTGCATCTGAAGAAATCTTGCAAGGTAGCCGCGCTACAAATTTGTGGTGATAAGCTATACACGCCGTTTGGCAAAGTTGTCCAAATTCCAGCGACTGCTTCATGCACAAGCCTGAAGCTCCATAAGACCCTTGCCGTGCCATTATTATGCATGCTTTGAGCTACTCAAGCCAATTTTTGCAGTCATGCCCAATGACTGTGAGCCAGCTGGCCACATTCAAGATTGGTATTTCAAATCAAAGGTCTATTCAAATATCAATATCCAATCATGATCACATGCTATGGGCAATAGCTCAATTGGGAGCCTCACCTCCATGATCTGCAAGAGCCAGTCAACCTCAATGCGTTTCACATGCTTCAAAGCATGCATAAGCTGAAGAAGATCTCTAGAGCTCTGGGCTGCCGCCTCAGGAGGCTCCCGTTATGATTGCTGAAAATGGTAAACTTCCACCCCCCCCAAGCTGACCCAAGCTGAAGAAGGCATGAGCTGCATGCCAGGCATGAGTGTATATGATGTGCCATTTGCACTGATGCTAAGCACTGTGCTCAAACCCAAGTAACAGAGCTCACCAACTTCAAGGCAATGCTTTGATGATTACACGTCCTGGGTGACAAGAAATCAAGGCTTTTGAAGGCTTGTAAATTAGGTGCTTGTTGGACATTGCCCATAGAGCGTCAAGCAGGCTGTCAAGCTCGCTGTTTTGCAAATTTTACTGCAACAAGTGCTGAAGGGCACCAACTGCCATCAACATGTTTGCCAAGAGCCATGGTCACCTCTCTCCCTAGCATGGTTCAAAAAGCTGGGATTTATTTTAACTTTAGCCCGCCCCACTGTTCCTCCTGTTGCCTCTAGCTTGCAACGCATACCTGCCATTGTTCTCCAAGTATCTCCTTTCCTTGATGATGTTATGTAAGGATGTGATTGCATGCATATGCAGTTTCTTCAGTACTCCTTTAGCCACTGTTCTTTGCAGTCCAAAATCTTGCAGCATCAAAAGATTGCAGATGTAGATTGTGCCAGCATACCCCAATGGCATGGGTCTTAGGTGGACATCACATCCATACATTTTCAGCATGTCTACTAGCTTTTCATGTTGTTCACTTTTCTCTGCCACTTTCTCTGCATACCTTGTGTCAGCACAGTAGCCGCCTTCCACTATCCAAATCTTCCTTTGCCTTCCATGGCCCAGCTGGAGGTCTATGATAGAGCTTGGCAGTACACTGTGGTGACAGTACAAAGCTGACTGAAAGTTTGTGCGTCTGCTGGCCAAGCCTTTGCTGTGTCTGGGCAT
>JAABUP010007819.1_pt1 | contig 14019 bp, 21 predicted proteins | sample 5559201 | NCBI WGS metagenome assembly JAABUP01 (sample SAMN10711887, study PRJNA513373) | rock metagenome | isolation source: Antarctica rocks | place: Antarctica | reverse complement strand
CATCAAATCCATGGAGCCTGAGAGCAAGAAGCTGGAAACTGACACCTGGTTCTATGCAAAGCGCTGCTTCCTGGCATTGTTTGAGGGTGTGGCTAAGCACATGATCACCCTGAAGGTGAGTCAGCATTTCACATATCCATCGTGAGCAGCAACCAGTCCCTTGTGGTCTCCCTACTTGTGTTGTATCAGTGTGCACGCACTGACAAAGCTGCCTGGGCTATTTGCAATGTGTCATGCAAATCATCTGCATGCATCCCAAACAAGTAATTGTGACTACAGGATACCTCTTATGATGAGCTTTCCAATTTCCTTGATGCTGTTGAACGCCATGGAACAGAGATACACAGCTCAGTTGCAGCAGGTCAGCAGGCATACGTGCAGACGGTATCAGAAGAAGCGCGGCTCTTGAAGAAAGCTCTGCTGAGGCTGCGCCGTTGATGCTCTTTCATCGTCTGTGAACATATGCCGCCAAAGTACAAAGCAATTGTGCTTCAGTTGGGCACATGCCGCCAGGCTTCAGATGACTCATGAGCTCCAGCGCGGCCTTCAGCAATGCCAATAATGCATCACACATATGTACTCCACATTCTGTGGCCTGCCAGCAAGTGCGTGATTCTGTGCGAGAGTCGCAAGCAGTGTTGCAACAGACTCAATAGGCAGTCGATGACGATGTGAACCAGATGGATCATTGCTGACAAGCCCTCAATGGTGATGCATGTGATCTTCTATGCTACTCTCATTCAACATCAGACACGAAGACTGTTACTCACCTGTATCGGTGTGTATTAATAATAAATATAATGATTTAACGCTTTCCAGCTCATGATGAGCTAGGTACATGCAGGACAAGTCTTGCCTCTCGAGAGCAGCCTGTCTTGTGCATCCCTGTAAGGCCTACTAATGGCTTCCTGACATGCCAGCAATGCGCCTTTTACCACAGCTCTGCTATGGCACCGCAAGCAGACTCTGTTGCTGACTGTGGCTGCGTTGCTGTTGCTTAGTGTCTTGTAACAAGCCAATACTTTGCTGCACAAGCTGTAGTTCTTTGTAACATACACTCTGGTGAAGGATCACTTGCATGCTTTCTGTAAAGAGCCAAGTTGCATGTTTGATGATGCACAAATTCGCATGCTGCCCAAAGTGAGCAAAAGCTGAAAGGGCACGCCCAGGATGGATCATGTCGGCACTGTAGAATTTTTCACTGAGCGTGAGGCACTGATGTCTTGTCGACATCGGCATAAAAGTGCTGTATCCCATGCATCAAGGACAACGAGCAGCAGCATTTGTGATAAGGCGCGTCATTGCTTGTCATGCAGCAGTTGTCAACTACCGCCTGTCCCCTTTGACAGAATGGCGTTGGGCTCTTGACGTGGGTCGTCTCTGCCACAAGGCAGCGACTAGTTGCAACTCAGCTGCCGTCAGTTTGAAATGCCTTGTAGGCAGTACATTAAATGTATCCTAGAATCCCACCAATTACATGATAGTGCGGGGACGCAGGAGCTTCTTCCATTCCAGAACATGCATAATAGCGAAGCTGTCACCCTACAACTACTGCCGGCTGGCGGTACAATGAGCCTTTCTTGAATGGCGTGATCCTCAGGCGTGATCCTGCAAGGGCCAAGTCAGCTTTTCGTGTCCGACCGACGAGCGTCTCTCAGCGCCTTGCTGAAGCACGTGTTGCACGTGGGTGGCGGTCTTGTGACGTGTTCCCGGTACATTACACATTTTTGAACAATCTGGCGCTGCGGGAAGGAGCTGATGTCGGTACGGATGCAAGAAATGGGTTGAACAGAAGAACAGCTCGTGCAAAGCAGGAAGCTTTAGGTGTGATCGGCTGGCCCTGTGTCAGCTGAGCATGCAGTACAAGAGCACGCTGCGCTGCTATTTCTCGTCTTACATCGGGCTAGCGTTGTGCAGCACGGCCTCGTTGTGGTCGACGGTCCGCAATCTAGGTGTTGGCAAGTGGTAGCTGCAGCTGTCCGTTGCAGCCGACAGAAGGGGCTGGGCGCAGCTGCCGTTCTCAACAGCTTTATTGGGCATCGCAGGAGACTTTACCCAAGTGAGCACCGGTCGCCATCTCGCCGCAGTCCCTGGGCCACTTAGTCCATTTCTGTGGGTTCTGTCGTCATATTGTGTCGGACTTGTATTGCGCCTACAGCCTGGTCAGTAGCGTCTGAGAGCGTAGGGCATGTTGCATATGTGTCCACTTGCGACACGAACGTTGCGAGCAGCCCATTGGCCAGTACGGTGTCGCACTTTAGGTTGCGCAGCAGTGCAGGCTTGACTCACAGATTGCGACTGTCAGATTTAGCGAGGTCTGCCGATTCTTGCTTGTTAACAAGAGACTGCATGTGTACCTTTGGTGCTTGCATTTGCAGAGTCTGCGCATCGTAGGGAGGTTTGCCCGTGTTAGACTTGATGCACAGTCGCCGTGCTGCTTCGAAGTTAGTCGCAGCTACTGCTACCACTAGGGATTCGTCCCGTTGATTTTAAGCTGGGTTCAATTGTAGCAATCGCACCAGCAAGACCGGCACAAAGTCTTCATTGGTCGCTTTGTGCAGGTCTTTCGCTGTGGAAAGGCATGACTGCCTCGCACTTCGCAGCGGCCACTTCGCACAACAACAGCCGCGCCTTCGCAAATGCCATGAACTCCGAGTCTCTCATTCGCTTGTCTCAAACGCAGAGCAGAGGTCACAAGAGGAAGCATGGCATGGGCTTTCAGGTACTACTCATTCCATACAAACCTGTGGCTGTCACCTTTGCAGCTTTTCTGGAAAAAGTCTGATCTGACTGGCAGTTGCTTGCAGGAGACTAGTCCTCCGTCTTCAGCTTTTGCGGCATTTAGTGCTCAATCCTTTGGCACTCTCCCTTATGCTGCTGGGTGTGCAGCCAACAGAAGTGCAAGCATGGACTCTGAAGCAAGCAGCTACAGTCCACTTCCAAAGCGTCATCGCCTGCACTCTTGTCAAATTCCAGACACCCCAGATGCACATGTGCAAAGCTGTCATTGGCAGCAGCACCAGCAACAGCAGCATGCCTCACTCCCTCAGCAGCATGCTTCAGCACAACCACCCACCCTGTCAGATGCCCAAAAGCTATATGCCGTCAAGACAATGTTGCAAACTAGCTCTGCCCAGCAAAGTTCGGCATTGTTTGCATACATGCAACAGCTTCAGCGTCTGCAAACTGCTGCTGCCTGTCAGACAAACACAGCCCAAACAGGGTGTGCACAGCAGTCAAGCGAACACCACAACTTTGTTGCGCAAGCAAGGAAGATCCTGAAGGTCCGCCATTACCTCATTGGTCAACAGCAGCAGCAGCAGCAACTTGTGTCAAGACTGATTCACTCAGATGCAATGGATTGCACTCGTGGCTCTGCTGATAGCTTCATGCACCAGCTGCCTGACATTCAAACTCCTGCTCAGCAACAGGAGCTTCAGGCCAGCAGTGTCACTCAGTTTGACACAGAGGCATACTGGCAGATCCAGCACAGGGCTGCACCCCAGTCTGCCCCATATGAGACTGCACAGCTTCTTGCGCATCACCTCAGCTATCACAGTCAACATCAGCTTGCTCAGCCTGAGCAGCTGTGGCAGTCTTTGCTGCCCTCAACTCAGAGCTCAGCACCAGCGTGTGAGCTGCACAACAGCCAAGCCTGCGCTGCCTACCCAGCCGGCCACCTTCTGCGTGTGCAACAGCAGGCAAGCATGCTGCAGCAGCTGACTCAGGCCAAGCATGCCTGCATGCAGCACCATGTTGCACAACAGCAACAAGCCTATGCTCAAAGGCAGTTTACAACGGTGCCTGCTTCCAGACCTGCAATGGGCTTTGCTGAGCTGGTGGGTTACTGGGCTCACGGCTTGAAGCTGCAGCGCTGCGAGAGTGTGCAATTGGCATGTCACCTTTGGAAAAGAGTTCAGCAGCAGGTGGGCCTTGTGCTTTGTTCTTGACAAATGCATTTGCATTGTGTCTGATGCCTGCTCGGTGTTGCATTGAGGTTTTGCCCATGTCAGCACACCTTGTGTATGTTGTATGTCATGCATGTGCAGTGCTGTACTTGTTGCCTTTTTTATTTGTGGTCTATCGTTGCCTTCTCGACATGCGCTGCATGGCTGAGGTGCTCACCTCAGATGCTTGTGCATGGATTGGGAAAATGCAAGTGCAGCTTCTTGATGGTTTTGATTTGTGCAGGTGAGCATTGCTTACATGCATTTGCTGGGGGCTGAGAAGCCCTGGGAGACTATGCTCTTGGGTTGTCTGTGGCTGGCTGCCAAGCTGGAAGAATGCCGCCGTGGTGTCCCAACAGCAAGCAAAGTTGGGACCCTGCTTGGGGTTGACTGCGTTGTCATGGGTGGGGTAGAGCTTTACCTTATGCAGTTAGTCAGCTGGGCACCTCTGCTGGACTGGAAAGACCGCTCTCTGCTTTTGGAGGATGACAGCTGGTACTGACTGCCAACAACTCTGGTGATTGATGTTTCAATGGGCTATAAAATCTGCCCATCTGTGCTAACAAATGAACATCAGGAGTGAGTAACGAGTGTGCCTTATGAGTGGGGTGACAAATTTGATTAATAGGGTGTGTGCATGGTAGATGTTTTTTGTATCAACACGCTAGCATAGCCTGTCAAGATTGCAATTGTTTACACCAGTATCCCCGCTTACCCCATAGCTTTATCAGCCATTATGTATGTGCGTGTGTACCATGTGCTGCTCATTTGATTTCTGCATGTACAGATTAGTCGAACACCATTCTGACTTTCCAGGCTGATTTAAAGCCTTTTTTAGGATCTGAGCAGTAAGCTACTGCATTGGTCAGCATGACTGTAACAATCTCTTTCAAGACATTGTTCTTGCCATCGACGTTGATATCAACATGGCAAGTGCACGCATGCATGCACGTTTATAGCACTGCGACACAGGCTTCTTTACATGTGTCGAGTCCTGGCTCAAGGCGTTTGACTTGCAGACTCAAAGTGAGCGGGGTAAGAAGACTGGTCAAAGAATCATCCTTCAATTCAGTTGTTACATGTGGCGGTTGTCGGCAGTCTACAACTATTTGTCTGCATGTCTAAAACTTAAAATCTGAAACGCGATCGCGAGAAATCGTGCATGTTGTAGAGCCTCTCGGAGTAACGCAACCGAAGCTGTATCTCTGTGACGTCACTCTGATGCAACCGTTGAAGCAACGCCAAAATCATCATTGGTCAATGGGCACTAACAATTTGTACAGCAAAAATCTGCATTACTTAAGCTGTGGTCGTGCCAATTACTTGAGCTGTGTTTCGTGTGACACTTCTCATATCATGCAGAGCATGCAATTGGCGCCAACTTGAAAATCAATGAGTCATGGCTGCCATCGCAGGTGCCGGGATGCAGTCGTTGCCATCAGGCAGAGCAGCATGGTCATGCTGTGTCCGTCTAACTGCCCCAAACAATAAGATTCAGGCACACCTACTAACATAAGTATGGTGTCGATGTGAATGCGCGTATGGTCCGGTCTCAGAACTAGTTGCCGATGCCTCTTTCAACCTGGCTAGCTGTTCTTGCTGAGGTCAAGCAACAGGTGGCACACGCAACCAAAGAGGAAAGCAAAGCCAACGGCAGCTGGGTTGATTTGGCGGAAGGCACATCAGCATTACCTTCACATGAACAAGTGACGCAGCGTTGGCAGCAGCAGCAGTGGCAAAATGCTTTCGAAGTGCTGGTATGCCCCTCTGTTGTTGCTCGTGAGTTTGCCTTGAATCACAACTCAGCCGTTCAGACCGTTCCATCTGTTCATTATTGTGCCTCCTTTCGGATTTCTGCAGATCTTTGAGGCACCACCTGCAACAATACCAGCTGAGGAACAAGATGACTTGCTTTTCTTTGTATACCTGGAAGCATACCAGGTATACCTTGCAGCCTACACCTGGCATGAGCAGTACCTTGTTGTGCACACCAGCAACTTGATCCCCATGAGAGACCTATGTACAGCAGAACATTTGTCGGTAGACCACAGCTATCAACAGAGACAAAGCTTTATGTGCAGGCAGAGATGCCGTATCTTGTACGGCGCAAGACAAAGGCTCTGCCTGTGGATCTGCAAGAAGCTGGAGACAAGGCACATCAGATAGACTGGAAACGCTCAGTCTTGCTGAATTTGGTCACACAAACCACCTACAGCTTGACAGTATCTGCCTGCCAAAGGGAGCATTTGCAGTCTATAGGAGGCAATCAGGACCTGGGCAAGCACGTCGTGCAGGTCAGCGGCAGCACCTGTGACTCCACGCATCCTGGACATGCCTGTCTACTCTCTGGTCACCACTTACTTCTTTGCAGAGTCAGCCTGCTCAAACATGGCAGCAGACAATTTTGAGCACCTGACATGCCTCACCCGATCTGGATCCAACCATCTTCACCCAGCATCAGTCAAGTGTCTATGCATAAGCTCCTGTGCAGTGCCTGTCAGGGCTCTGGTTTTGCAGTAGTACTGCACAGTTGTGGAACCTGTAGATGCAAGCTGACTGTCCTTCCTGCAGGTCTGCAAAGCTGTGTACGCCTCCACAACAAAGTCCCAGCTGAACCTGAATAACAAGAGAGCCAATGACGCCAATCCGACCCTCACCTACCCAGACATCTCGTTCGCTGTGGAAAATTTTGAACAGGCTTTTGAGTCTCTGGTATGTCTGTCCTGCTCCATCTGACTTGTCATTAGTATGCCATACACAGGTCCTTGCCAGGGCTCAAGATTGTGCGACCCCATCTGCACAATTCAGGATATCTCCCTGAAGCAGCAACGCCTGATACTTGTCCTCAGGCATATTCAAATTCAGGTTTACACAATGAAAAGCGCGTTTCTAACAAAAGTGACGTTTCTGAATCCCAGAGAGCAACATGCCTGCGCCACATTAAGCAAACAAACCAGTGATTAGCGCTCTGCCCGTCAATGCAAGTCACAGGCCTGACCGGGCCTGCACCACAGTCCTACTCTGATACCATGGCCTGCTGTCAGAATTCTGTCTGCTGTCGTGGTTGCCACCATCATGCCTACTTGAAGCCGCCGACTCACCCCTTAGCTGTGCTCTGCTCATACGCGGCTGATAGGTGCTAGTCACAACAGTCATTCCCAAACTGAATGTACTGAAGAGCGGACCATATTTCATCAGTGGCATGACCCTGTGTGTTCTGCTTCGTCCCTCTGAGAAGGACTGGCCGTCTGCAGCTATTGACGGAACCCAACCAGTGCTATCTGGTCTTGCTCACAGCCACAGCTGGCATGACCTTCAGAGGCAAGCAAAGTTCGCCTCAAGCTGCCGCACCACAAGAGACCCACCAAGCTTCTGCACTTGCTGCAGATGAGCAAGCACTGGTAAGCTCAGTCCATGCATGCGACTGTGATGACCCAGCAATCTGCATGTGTAGCTGTTCATTGAGCGCAGGTGGCGTTTGGCAGGTGACTCACTGCTGGTGTGAGTTGGTGTGCCTGCCTGCCATGTTCTGTTGAGGGGTGCTCAGGTGGCACTGCACCAGTGGATCTGTGGGAGTAATGCAGTACTCGAGACAGCTGTGCATGTAGCTACATGCCAGACTGTTTATGGGGAGTGATGCACAGGAAGGTTCATCAGGCAAGGGCGCTGCAAAGGACAAGAGCAGCAGCAGCAAGCCACGCAGACTGACGGTTTTCTCAGGCTTTGTGAGCTATGATCAGCTGGAGCAGAAACTACTAGGTGACCAGAAGAAGGGTCCCAGATGGCTGCACAGGAATGTTGAGGGGCCACATCCAGTCAGAATGAGAGGACCAGGTATATATTGTGTTTACTTTGGCACACTGCGTTTGTGCTGTATATGATGCACTAATTTGGATTGCTGTTGGGTAGCATTAGCATCCTGATTGCAGCAATGTCTGCATGCAAGCGTTGGCAACATGGTTGGCACCATACAGATAGCATTTTGACTGTTGTAAGAAGACAACTTGCACCTGCATGATTGGTCTGACGTGCAGCATGATGGCACAAGGTCCATGCATCTTTCGGAGTAAGACAGCAGTTTCTGTACTACAGCCTAAGTCTGTATGACTCAACATCTGCAGGAGGGTTAGGCTTTGCTGATGTGGCCGTCACATGTCTTCCCCAAGCAGCCTCAGACAGTCATGGCAATGCCCAGGGCTTGGCTCAGCAACAGCCCCCGCTGTCCCCTAATCTGACCTGGCAGGAGCTGCAGGGACACTCTGGACCCCCAAACAGCAGCCTTGAGCAAAAGAAGAATAGGCTGCTAGGGTCTGCCTTTGGTGCTGCTGCAAATGTGTTGAAAGCCATTGGCAATCCTGCAAAGGGTGAGTTTGGCAATAGCATGAAACAGCTGTGTCTGCACTTAAATTGCCTGATCATCTGTTGCAGGTGGTAGGAACAGGTGGCAAACAAACAGGTCGAACTTCACAGTCAGCACATTGTGACAACTAGTGTCCTCCTGGATAAGCTGAGCCCAGTTTGGAGTTTTGATGCTCTTGAAGCATATTGTATACGAGTCCACTGAAGCCGTGCTTGTTGTTATGATACAGCTGCATTGCAGAGTGAAATATCCAATGAGCCAAGTGATTTGTTGCAGGTTCCCCAGCTCCCAAAGCAGCCCCAGTATATGACATGCGATGCGCATTGATGAACCTGAGTCTGCCTGTGGAGCCACTGGCATTGCAGTTGTTGCAGTGACGTGTGTATGTCTGTGGATGCTGTATCCACCCTAGCACTGCCTTGTACATTCAATTCTGCATTAGCAGTGGAGACGTTATCACATAGTGCGCTGTTGTGCACTTGTCTCACTGACCATGGGCGAAATGCATAAGCCTGACACGATGTTTTATCGTGTGCTGATTTGACAATAGCAGCGGATGCAAAAACTACATTTTATTGAGAGTTAGGAATGGAACAGTTTTCAAGGACAAGCACAGATGTGCTGACCCGTTTTAGCAGCAAAGTAATGACCATGAAACAAAATGGAAGCATGCAATTGCACCAGGATTTTCCCTGGCCTCAGCCCACTGCTAATGCCATGTGTGTCTCCTGGGTGCCCACTGCCTGTTGAGCTGTTCAGTAATGTTGGGTGTCAGAGTGGGCAGAGTCAATTGTTGATAAAGATGCCAGTCAATTGCTAGCTGGCCCTTTTGCCTTCTGAACATTCATGGCCTGCCAAGTTATCTGGACACCCTGCTAGTCTGATTTGACCGCTCCCTGATGTGCAACGTTGTGAGGACTTTGATGCTTGCATATTGACACACATGCGCATTCTACCAGGCTCTGCAAATTAGTGCATCCTTGGAAATGTGTATATGAGATACGATCTATCAAGGAAATGCACAGGAGCTTGCCGAGTGCAGTCACAGTTGCTCATGCACTCAGACTTGCAGAGTTGCCACTTCCCTGTTTGCTACTTATTGTTGCAGTCACAACATTGAGGAGTCCTGGGAGGCCAGGCTGGAGAACAGGGTGTGCCTAGACGAGGTGCATTTGGTTGTTATCAGACGTTGCTCGTCGATCAAGCCTGAACAATCACAACAATACCAATGCCTGAGAGCCAATGTGTCTTGAAGGAAGGGTGGAATCGTCCCAGTGGGGCGACTGGGCTGGCCCTACTCTCACTCTCTTTCCTATACTGTGTCATTGCACAATGGCACAGCGCTCCAAACTTGAACTGCTGCCACGGTGTATGGTGCTCGGGTCACGGTGCCCCTGTGTTCTGCGTCCTTTCCGATGGAGGTAGCTGTTGCCATGCCAGTGCATGCTTGGTAGTCTTGATAGATTACGCTTGGCGCATGCGGCGCATGAACGCGTTCATTGCACCCAGTGTAATTCACGACTGCCACAACTTGCTGCGTTGTGCGACCGCCGGGACGGGGTCCGCACGCGTTACAAAACCCTGTGCACGATCAGTTGTGCCGTTGGTCTACCCCTCAAGTGCGTCTGGATACTTCCGGCGGGCGCCCTCATTGCGTTGGGCTTGCCGGACCGCTGGCGCAGACTCGGCAGACAAATGTCATGGTCACTCGCTGCGAGTCCTAACTTGCTCAGCCACTTTGACCGAAAGTGAGCTTCAAAAGGAGTAAATATGCATGCTCGACTGGAAAGGTGCCAAATACTGCTCTGTGCTTGATACAATACTTGCTGACACAGGTGCTGTCCCAACCAGAAAGACCTTGCCCAAGAGTTTTGATACTGCTGGCACTGAGCAGCGCCTTTATGACTGGTATGGCATGTTTGCTTGAGACATGGCTCAGCATCCTGATAATGTTCTTGAGAGGTGCCAATCAACACACTTTTGCTTGTGGCAGGTGGGAACAAAGCGGCATGTTTCAGCCAAAGGACACAGGCAAAGGCGAGCCGTTTTCTATGGCCATGCCGCCCCCCAACGTGACCGGCAGGCTGCATATGGGGCATGCCATGTTTGTCACGTTGCAAGACATCATGACACGTTTTGCAAGGATGTGTGACAGGCCCACGTTGTGGTTGCCAGGCACAGATCATGCAGGCATTGCCACACAGGTGTGCTTTGATTAGGCACCTTGTACCCTTGTTCCTGTATTTGACATCAGCTCAAGGTGTGTATGACTTGTCTGTATATGCACATTCTGAGCACCATCTAACAGCAGCAGCAGCAGCAGCAGCAGCAGCAGCTCGCCAGTGCATGAGCGTGCATGCATGCCAAAGTAGTCAATATACAAGAAGACCTGGTAGTGTCAGGCCCCGGGTCAAATACTTTCTTGTGCACCTGCAGGAGTGCTTGCTTGACTGTGACGTGACAAGCCTCACAGAGACAGGCATTGCTACATGTATGATCTACATGTTTGCCTCGAAATAGCATGCTGACTAGCTGTTATGCCTACTGCTAGATGGTGGTGGAGAAGATGTTGGAAGGGCAGGGCAGAAGCAGGCAGGAGATAGGCAGGGAAGCTTTTACACAGGAGGTTTGGCAATGGAAGGAGCAGTATGGCGGCTTTATCAGCCAGCAGCTGCGAAGCTTGGGTGCCTCCTGTGACTGGAGCAGAGAGCGCTTCACTCTGGACAGCCACCTTTCTGGTAGACATGCACTTTCACAACGTGCCTTCATGCGTCAACATTGATGACGGCCTCTGATGCATGCATCGCCATCCTGGCAAAGTTGTACTGGGACTCACTCAGCTGTGCAACTAGGGTCAAGAGTGCATTGTTCCTGAACAGCCATTCTTCTGCAGACGTCCCATTGTTTGCTGCACACTTGCTCGTCTTCATCAACATTGCAGTTGTGCAGCTGGTTTGTGATTTGATCTGAGATTATGTATGGCTGAGGAGCCGCCTGTGTAGTCATCACATAGTTGGTCTGCCGGTCAGCCATCTTGTCTGCAATGAAGCTTTCTTGCTGTGATACAGCAGCAAACGTGCAGTATGCAGCACCTGCTCTGTGCTAAGCTGCCTAGCTTACCCCTCTAGTATCACTGCAGATGCCGTCCTGGAGGCATTTGTGCGCCTGCATGACAAGGGGCTGATCTACCGAGGCAACTATCTAGTGAACTGGGCGCCCAAGCTGCAGACAGCTGTCTCTGACCTGGAGGTGTGCTTTGCGCTGCCTCTGCATCTGCACAAATCCACTGTCATTGTGTCTCTCCCTTTGCATCTGCACAAACCCACCGTCATTGTGTCCCTCCCTCTGCTCTGCACACGCCAACTGTCACTGTATCCCTCCTTTGCAAGATGGTGAACAAGCACACACACTCAGTATGTCAGCTGACCTCCAACACTCCATAGGGGAAAAGGGAAGACTCTTTCAGCTGCCCAGTGTGTTCTTGGGATGAAAGTGCATCCATGCATGGCTTTGTTGAAAATGCTGCTCATGCCTGCATCAATAGCTTCCCAGAGACATGCCTGTTATCATATGGCCAAGGCTAGATGCAAACGCAAGCTGAAACATCGAAGGATTGACTGTCTATGCTTGCTTTTGTTGGCCAGCTTGTCCTTCAGGCTAGCCTGACCCACAGTCAGATCCTCTCAAAGAGGAGTTCAGACCAGGCTCCCATGCAGCAATCAGCGCACTTGTGTGCCATGCAAGCAACATGTTACAAATTGAGGAGGATGTCTGTGTGTGGGACAGTGTGCAGGAAGTTGTGTGGGAGACGCTGCACTGGCCCACACAGCAGCAACGGCACAATTGGATTGTTCAATGCAGCGCAACAACCAATGCTGATGAGTGCAGGTTGAATACAGCGAGGAGGCCGGGCACCTGTACTTCTTCAAGTATCAGGTAGTAGGCTCTGAGGAGTACTTGCCTGTGGCCACAACAAGGCCTGAGACTATTCTGGGCGATACCGCAGTGGCGGTGCATCCTGAGGATGACCGCTACAAGCACCTTGTTGGCAAGCAGTGCATGGTGCCCTTCACTGATAGGCAAGCTGCTCTCTCCCAAGCCGTTGTGTGTGGAACGGCAGGCTGCATGTCTCTGATGGGCAAGCCGTGTGTGGCTCCTGCTGTGATAGGCAGGCTTGAGCTTGCAGTTGCCTGGCAATGTGTACAGGGCCACTGTAAAACAGCATACAATCTGTCTCGGGTGCTGTTCATAGATTTCACCACCATGCAATGATGATCAGCAAGCAGTTACAAAGGCAGAGTGCCTGCCTGTATCCTGAAAATTCCATTTTGCAGCCATTGCATTGCTGCAGCTATACAAATGCATGTATGGCTGCTAAGTCATGTTGCTGGCTTTCCCAACCCAGACTGGATTGCCATTAATTGGCATTGTTACTCAAGCTGTGCGTGACCAGGTGCAAAAGGGGTCCATAGCCAGTCATCATCTGCTACCAGGCATGAGCTTGCATGTTGGCTTGCTACACTGAGTTTCAACAATATCAGCGTGCTGTCATACCTGTAGACATTGTCTACCATCTGCAGGCAGATCAGCGTGATTGCAGATGAGTATGTGGACAGGGAGTTCGGCACAGGGGCGCTGAAGATCACACCTGCGCATGATCCCAATGACTATGAGATTGGCAAACGGCATGGACTGGATGTCATCAACATCATGAACAATGACGGCAGCTTGAATGCAAATGCTGGCCCCTACTGTGACATGCACAGATCAGATGTCAGAAGCCAGCTGTGGGCAGATATGGAGGTGAGATATCTTGTATGCAAGACAGACTGAAAGTGGGCCCTGGTGAGTCACGGATGCACATGCCATTTGTCGTTGTCGGTTAGCATGCGCAGGTCAGACATGCAGTAAATGTTAAAACTGCATGGTGAGTGACATATGTGTTCACAATACCAGCACAGCCAATTTCCCTGTGCTGATTTTGTTGAAAGGTGTGTCATTACAAGTTACAGTTCACATGTACCTCAGCCATAGCAGACCAACTTCTGTGGTGGCTGCTCATACAACGCTTGCTATGGCTGCATTGCTCATAACAGGACCACTGCCTGACAAAAAGATCAGCTGAGTGGGTTGACTGAACGTTTGGATTTGTGTGCTCCTACAGGCAGCTGGTATGGTGTTGAGAAAGGAGGATTATACTGTGAGGGTTCCCCGCTCCCAAAGAGGTGGCGAAATCGTGGAGCCTCTGGTCCGAGAGCAGTGGTTCGTTCGCATGCAACCGTTGGCACAGCCTGCTCTCCAGGTTTCCCGCTTCGCCTTCCTTCACAGCAACCCCCCGCCTCCCCTCCCCCTCCCTCCCCCCTTTGGTCTCACTTCATGCCCATCTTGCTGTGCATTGGAATCAACTGAAGCTACAATGACTTCTGCCAAGATCAATCACTTGCTCTGGTTGCTGCTGAAGTCATGGTGTGTCAGCCCCTGAGAAACAGAAATGGGCAGCAGCAGGTGTCATATAGGCAATGAGGCCCTATAGTTTCCAGCAATCAACATATCTTCCCGACTGCAGCAACAGGTACCATCACAGCATGATGCAACACATGTTGTGCTATGTGCAGGCTGTGAGTAATGGTGACATCAAGATTGTGCCTGACCGGTTTGAGAAGATCTACAACAGGTGGCTGGAGAACATCAAGGACTGGTGCATCAGCCGGC
>JAABUP010007818.1_pt1 | contig 14024 bp, 15 predicted proteins | sample 5559201 | NCBI WGS metagenome assembly JAABUP01 (sample SAMN10711887, study PRJNA513373) | rock metagenome | isolation source: Antarctica rocks | place: Antarctica | reverse complement strand
CGCTGCCGCAGGTCGCCCGCGACCACATGGTCTGCCCCGTGGTCGACCAGCTCCAGCCCATCGTCCAGAAACACACCATCGAGGGCCTGGTGATGGGCGACACCGGCGAGTAGCCGGGGCGGGGCCTACAGCCGCTGGCGGCGGGCAGCAGGGTCTGCACGATCACCACGCCGAGCAGCGAGGTCGTGCACCGCGCGCTGCGTTGGACTCAGGCTGGCGCAGTTGGTCAGACTGGTCTGTCTGACTGTGGGCAGACCGAGCGCATGTCCTCGAACTCGAAGGCATCTAGAGGGCGCTCGGACATGGCACGCGCCACAAGCTGGTGGTCATCAGCGGCTGAAAAAAGCAGGTCAGAGCCTTGTTGTTGACATAAGATAAATTATCGGCGGGCCGTTTTCAGGCCGGGGGAGGGGCCCGCAGCGGCGCCGTCCCGGGGCCGGCGCGGCGGCCGGTCACGTGCCGGGAAGCAGCCGCCAGACCAGCCAGCGGCGTTCGAGCTCGGCGAGTTCGCTGCGGCTGGCGCCGAGCAGCAGAGCGCCGGGAACCAGCGCAGCCACCAGCATCAGGGCCAGCACCGGGCCGGGACTGCTGACGTACAGGGCGCCCAGCACGGCTGCTGTTGACGCCAGCCACCAGCCGCACCGGCGCGCTCGTGCACCGGTGCAGCCCAGCGCCAGCACCTGCGCGTTCGCCAAGGCGCGGACCAGCCGTGGTGACTCCCGCATCAGCTGCACAGCGAGGGCGTTCAACACCGCTCGCTGCCGGTCCGAGCCCCACGGACCCGGGGGCGTCTCCGCTGACACTGGTTGAGTGTGCACCTACGCCTGGCGCGCTGTCAGGATCGTCGAGCAGTGGGCCACACCGGACCGGGCATCAACTCTGGACCGGCGTAGAGACTCTCTCGCCTTCGCTACCAGGCGACCGGCGGTCAGCGCCGCGGCGCGCCATGAGGTCCTCCACAACGCTGGGTGCGACGTGGGAGCCCACCAGGTCGGGGTGTGTGTGAGCCGTCGCTGTCAGGCCCTGCCCACCGGCTCGTGCATCAACCTCAGGAGCGGGGTGGTGAGGCTGCCAGGCAGCTCGGACGTCGTGTGGCCTGTCCACCGCCAACGCTCCGCAACGGCGTTGGGGGCCTGGGCACCCGACCGGCGCACCCGGCCATCAACACCACGTCCCGGAACGGGAGCTGTCGGTGTGCACTTGCTTCGACGAGATCGACGGCATCGTCGATCTCGTCGGCTAGGACGGCGATCTCGTACCAGACGCTGTCCAGCGCCCTACCGCTCCCCCAGCACGGCCTGCAGCTCAGCTGCGTTCGGCTGGTCGTGGGCCGGCCGGGCGGTCTTCCCGGCGTAGCTGCCGAACAGCCGGGAGGCCGCCATGCGGGTGGCCAGCGAGTGGGTGGGGTAGGCGTGGACGGTCTGCGCGAGCCGGCCGGCGAGCGCCTTGGTCCGCATGGCCAGGGCGGCCTCCGCGATGAGCTCGCCGCCGGCGGGGGCGACCGCGGTCATGCCGACGACCTGTAGGAAGAGGGTGCCCTTGAGCACCGGTCGGGGGGCGGCGATCAGCTTGATGAAGCCCGTCGTCTCACCGGCGGCCCGGCCGCGGTCGGTGTCGGCCAGCGCCACCAGCGACACCCTGGCCCCCTCGCCGTACCGCTGGTAGGCCTCGGCCTCGCTGAGCCCGACCCGGCCGATCTCCGGATCGGTGAAGGTGACCCATGGCAGGACCGTGCTGTCAAAGGCGCGCTGCCCGCCGAGGACGCCCGGGCGGCCACGGCCGTGGAAGGCGTTGTGGGCGGCCAGTCGGCCCTGCTCGTCGCCGACGTGGGTGAACTGCAACGCCGAGGCGCAGTCCCCGATCGCGAAGATGTGGTCGGCGCTGGTCCGCAGGTAGGCGTCGACGGCGATGGCACGGCGCGGACCGAGCTCGACACCGGCGACGTCCAGGGACAACCCGCCGGTCGCCGGCGCCCGGCCGACCGCGACGAGCAGGTGCGTGCCGCTCACGGTCGTCCCGTCGCTCAGGTGCAGCAGTGGCCCGTCAGGGCTGCGGCTGACCCTCTCGACCGCGGCACCGGTCCGCACCGTCACCCCCTCCCGGGCCAGCACCGCGGTGAGCACGGCGGCCGCCTCCGGCTCCTCCTTGACCAGCAGCGTCGGCGCCGCCTCGACGAGGGTGACCTGGGCGCCCAGCCGCCGGAACGCCTGCGCCAGCTCGCAGCCGATGGCGCCGCCACCGAGCACGAGCAGGTGGGCGGGCAGCGCGGTGAGGGCGAACACGCTCTTGTTGTCCAGGTACGGGGTCTGGTCCAGCCCGGGGATCGGCGGGATGGCGGCGTGCGCGCCGATGGCCAGGACGAACCGGCCGGCCGTCAGCCGCCTTCCGTCGACGTCGACGCTGTGTGGGCTGGTGAACCGGGCCCAGCCCGCCACCAGCTCGATGCCCTGACGGGCCAGCTGCTCAGGTGACTCGTCCTGTTCGATGTCGGCGATGACCCGGCGCACCCGCTGCATGACCGCCGGGAAGTCCACCGTCACGGGCGCCGAGAAGCCGTACGCCGCTCCGTCGCGGGCTCCGGCGATTCGCCGGGCGGTCTCCAGCAGCGCCTTGCTCGGCACGCAGCCGTAGTGGGTGCAGTCCCCGCCGGGACGGCCCGCCTCCACCAGCGCCACGCGCCGACCGGCTGATCGGGCCGCGCGCGCTGCGGACAGCCCGGCGGCGCCCGCCCCGATGATGATCACGTCGTACGGGTTCACGGCTGTCTCCGCTGTTCTCATGGGTGGGGTGGCCGGTGGTGCGTTACTCGGCGCCCCAGAGTCGCGGCCGGGGCCGTGCCCGCGGGTGGTCATGCCGTGGGCTGCCAACGGCTCGACGGGCCGGCCGGGTCCGGCTGCCGGACGGCGCTGAGGGCGCCGTAGCTGGCGACGCAGTACGGGATGACGTAGTTCGCGGCGACCCGGGCGAAGGTGGCGGTACCGAGGTGACCGGCGAGCAGGACGGCGCCCTGGTTGACAGCGGTCAGCAGGCTGCCGACGACGGTGGCTACCGGCCCGCAGGTCCGGGCGGTCACGCCGGTGAGCACCAGCACGACCGCCTGCCTCGGCCGGCTCCATCCCGGTACGGCGCTGCGGGTCACCGATACCTCCGTCCTGTTCCTGGTGCTGCAGCGTGCCCGATCAAGGCCCTGGGCGGTGGCCGAGCGTCGCCTGGGTTGCCGAACCCACGACAACTCCCGGCGGCTGCTGGTCGGGGGTATCGGGCCCGAGACCCGCTGGGACGCCTAAGGTGACCAGGGGCCGGCGTCGCACCGCGGTGCAATCAAGGCTGGCTGCGCCGCGTCCTGCTCTACGGAGGACCGTCCTCGAGGGGAGACACATGCCCACAGCACCTGATGCCACCACCGGGGCAGCCGAGCTTCGAACAGAGGCGACCGGTTCGCCGCTGCCGTCGGCGCGTAGCTTCGCGCGGGGTCTGGCGCTGCTGCGCGGCTTCCTGGGCCTGGTGTTCCTGCTGAACGGCCTGGCCAAGCTGTTCGAGTTCCATGCGGTCACGGTCGGGCCCTACGTCGCCAACCTGATCGACCGCAGCGACACCCGCTTCATCCTGAACGTGGAGGCCAACAAGAACGCCCGCCACGCTCTGCCGGGGATCCGGCCGCTGGTGAACGACGTGTTCCTGGCCCACTTCGGCTTCTTCCAGTGGGTGTTCACCGCTGCCGAACTCGGCATCGGGCTGCTGCTCGTTCTCGGTCTGGCCAGCCGACTCGGCGCGCTGCTCGGGCTGCTGCAGTTCGGCTTCCTGGCTGCGCTCTACGTCAGCAACGACAGGTGGTTGTTCGAGCAGCCGCTGGATGTGGTGCCGCTGCTGTTGCTGGTCTGGCTGCCGTCCGGGCGGGTGTGGGGGCTGGACGGCACCCGCGCCGTGCAGGATCGGCTGCGCGGGCGGTGGCCGTCCTGACCACGCTGTCGGGTGTGGAGCCGGCCGCCCGCGTGCGGCTGCTGGACGCTGCCTCGGCGCCGCTGCCGACCCGCCCGTACTTCGCCGACGGCGACCCCGGCCCGATCGCAGCGTCGCTGGCGCACGTGCCCGACCTGCTGCCATCCGCGCTGGGTTTCATCGGCGCGGCCCTGGGCGGGTCGTGGCTGCCGACCCGTACCAAGGAGATCGTCATCCTGCGGGTGTCGGCCCTGGCCGGCTGCCGGTACTGCACGGCGGCGCACACGGTCGTGGCGCTGGACAGCGGCCTGACCCTCGAGCAGGTGCGCAGCCTGCGCGGCGACATGCCGCTCACTCCGGCCTTCGACGACCCCGCCGACCTAGCGGTCGTCGGCTGGTCCGACGCGGTGCACGCCGGCAGCGAGCTGGAGCTGGCGGCCGCCCGCGAGCTGCTCACGGCGCACTTCGAGGATGGCGCGGTGGTGGAGCTGACCGTCTGCGCGACCGCCACGCTGATGCTGAACCGGTACGCCACGTCGCTGGCCCTGCCGACCGCGCCGCAGACGCTGTCCCGACTGGCCCGCGAGGGCCTGGTCGGGTGAGCACCGCCACCCTGACCCGCCTGTCCGGCGCGGTCACGGACGCCACGGTGTCCGGGCGGCTGTGGTTGTACAGCAACTACCACTGCAACCTGGCCTGCGCCTACTGCCTCACCGAGTCCGCCCCAAAAGTGCCGCGTCGCGAGCTGGCTGGCGCTCGCATGCTGGAGCTAGCGGAGCAGGCCGGGCCGCTGGGCTTCACCGGCCTGGGCGTGACCGGGGGTGAGCCTTTCCTGCGCACCGACCTGCCGGAGCTGCTGCGCGAGCTGGCCGGGCACCTCCCGGTGCTCGTGCTGACCAACGGGACGCTGTTCACCCGGCGGCTGCTCGACCGGATCGCCCCGCTGGCCGACCTGCCGGTCGCCGTACAGATCAGCCTGGACCGGCCGGAGGCCGACGACAACGACCTGCTACGCGCACCGGACAACTTCCGCAAGGTCATCCAAGCCATCCCGCGACTGGTCGAGCGCGGGCACGAGGTCAGGATCGCGACCACCCTGCTGGCCGAGGACGCGCCGGAGCTGGCCCGGTTGTGCGACCTGCACCGTAGCCTCGGCGTGTCCGACGAGCATCACCTGGTCCGGCCGGTGGTCCGCCGCGGCCGCGCCAGCACCGGCGGGATGGGGGTGCTGGCGGTCGACACCGACCTGGCTCCTGAGCTCACGGTCACCGTGGATGGGGCGTTCTGGTCCCCGTTCGGGCCGACGGTCACTGCGGGGGTGTTGGACGTCGATCTGCTCGTGACGCGGCGCACCGACCCGCTGGCGTACGCCGTCGACCGGCTGCTCGACCTGGCCGAGGGCCGGCCGCCCGGCGACGACAACGTGCTGAACATCCGTTGAGGCTGATCCACCGCGCCCGGTCCGAGCGCTCCGCACTCCCGGCTCGGCCGACCATGCCGCCGTCCGCCACCACCCCGACCGCCCCTTCCACGGGTCAGGGCAGCGGTTCGCTGCCCATGATGACGCGCAGTCCCCCGGGGTCCCGCAGAACAGTCGCACCGTAGTGGCTCAGGATCAGCTCGCGGTCCCGCAGCTCGCCGAGGACCCGGGTGACTGACTGTCGGCGCGCGCCGAGCAGCTGAGCGAGCGTGTTGTGGCTGAGCCGTACGGTCGGTGGCCCAGCGCCTTGGACCTCCTGCAGCTCCAGCAGCAGGTAGGCCACCTGGGCGATCAAGGGCTTGGAGGTCACCACCACCAGCCGCCGCCGGTCCTCGTCGAGGCGGCGAGCGATTGAGGTCATCCAGCGCAGGGCCAGCGTGGGTGAGGAGGTCAGCAGGTCAGTCCATCGTGGTCGGGACAAGGCGATGAGTTCGGTGTCCCGGGTGGCTACCGCGTCGTAGGGCATCGGCGCCTCCAGCAGCATGGGAATGTCCGCGATCACGCCCCCCCGGCGGACCACCGCCATCGTCGTCCGGCCGGTATCCAACCGGGCCGCCAGCTCCAGCTCACCGTCCACCACTACCTGCACCTGCAGGGCCTGCGAACCGGACGCAGCCACCAACGTCCCGGCATCCACCCGGCGCAGGGAGCCAAACCGCTGGAGGTGGGTCAGCTCCGCCGGGCGGAGCAGACCCAGGTTGACGTCCGCGGACGCTGGGCTGATCCAGCGCCCCGCAGCGACCCCCGTTCCGCCACGGCCGCTCAAAGGCCGGTCCTCGGGACCCCGAGGGTGGGCTGGCTGCGCCTGGCCGGTCACGCCGCGACCGGACCGGCCGGCTCTCAGGTGATGTCCAGGACGCGGGCGGCGTCCAGGACCAGCCGACGGTCCAGCCCAAGGACCAGCAATGCGTGCGGGCTGCGAGCGCACAGCACAGTGACCCCGCCGATGCCGGCGATCCACGGCCCGTCAGGTCCAGCCAGCCGCTCGGCGCCGGCAGCCGTCGGGAACGGCTCCCGGGACAGGTAGACCAGCAGGTCCCGGCCGGCGCTGTCGCGGTAGGAGTAGGCGGTGACCGCCCGGCCGGCGACGACGCCGGCGGCGCCGCCCATCGGGCGCAGCCGGACCTGGCTGAGGTCAGGTGCGGCGCCCCGCGGTACCTCGGTGCCGGGTAGTCGCAGCGCGCGGAAGCCCGCGACTGCGGCGCCGACCGCGGCCGGCTGGCGGGGCGGTCCGCTCCGGCCCGGGTGGAGGGCTACCACGACCAGCAGCGCGAGGCCCCCGAGCGCGAGGCCGCCCAGCGCGGGGCGCCAGGTCAGGCGGCCAGCGCGCAGCGCCGCCAGCCATCCCCACCCCCGCTGGCCCCGCCCACGCCGGCTCGGCCGGATCGGGCCGCCAGCCGCGGGCCGGCCGGTCCGGGACGCACCGGCACCGAGCTCGCTGGCCCCGACCTCGCTGGCGATGACCGCGCGTAGCTGCTCGCGTAGCTCGAGGGGGGCCACCTGCCGGGCCGACTCGGCGAGCCGACGGCCGGTCCGACCGGCCTCGACCTCCTGCCAGCACTGCTCGCAGCCGAGCAGGTGCCGTTCGAATGCCCGGACCGCCTGCGGGTGCAGCCCGCCGCCCAGGTAGTCCGCGGCGGCCGTCTCGCTGTCGTGCGGGCGCCCCCGCCCGTTCCCGGCGGCCTCAGGGCCGGTCATCTGACCGCTCCGTCCTGGCTGCCGGCCCATCAGGGGCGTGTGCATGCAGGGCGGCGGCTAGGGCCTTGCGGCCGCGGTGGACCCGGCTGAGGACGGTGCCGCGGGGAGCGCCGGTCAGCCCGGCGACCTCCTGGGCGGTGAACCCCGACAGGTCCATCAGCGTGACGGCGACCCGCTGGACCTCCGGCAGCGTCCACAGCGCCTTGTGCACCGCCTCGGCACGGACCCGGCCGATGGCGTCGGCAGCCGGGTCCGCGGCGCCGGCAAGGGCCGCAGCGGGGTCGCTGGCCAGCAGCTCGGGTCTGGCGGCGTCCCGGCGGTACCACGAGCGGGCGGTGTTGAGGCAGATGGTCACCAGCCAGGCCCGCGGGTCGCGGGGCGGTGTGCCGGTCCAAGCGCCGTACGCCTTGAGCCACGTCTCCTGGACCAGGTCCTCGGCGTGCTCGCGCACCAGCCGCCGGGCGAGGGCGTGCACGGCGTCGAGATGCGCCAGCGTCGACTGCAGGAACTCCTCGCCCGCCTGCGGTGTCACGGTCACCTCCTGTCTGGGCAGGACGCCGCCGCGGGGCAGCTGATTGCACGGCGGCGCCGGCCATGCAATCAACAATGCCCGCCGCGGGTCCTGGAAGGCAGCGGACCGACGGCATAGGAGCGGGCATGACCACCAAGGACGAGCAGCGGGCGCGCAAGCGGGAGGCAGCGCAGCGCCGCGCTGAGGTGGCGGCCGCCGGCCGGGCTCAGGCCCGGCGGCGCCGGCTGGCCACCCGCGCCGGGGCCGCTGTGGCGGCCGTCGCGGTGCTCGCGCTCGTCGCGTTCGGTGTCGCCCGCTCCGGCGCCGCCGACCGGGGGTTCCAGGCCCGCTACGACAGCTCCACGCGTCAACTGAGCGTCTCCCTGCCGACCTTCAAAGGCGGGACGGTCAGCAGCGCCGGGCTGGCCGGCCGGCCGACGGTGCTGAACTTCTACGCCTCGTGGTGCACTGTCTGCAACCGGGAGATGCCGGACTTCCAGGCCGTGCACACCGGGCTCGGGCCCAAGGTGAACTTCCTCGGCGTCAATCCGCAGAGCAACGACAGCGACAGTGCCCAGGCCGAGATGGTCGCCCGCACCGGGGTCACCTACCCAACCGCCCGGGACCACAACGACGACCTGCTGCGGCTGTTCAACACCAGCGGGGCGCTGCCGACCACCCTGTTCATCGACGCCACCGGCCGGGTAGTCAACGTCCACAACGGCGGTCTGGACCAGACCTCGCTGAAGGCCGCCGTGCAGCAGTACCTGGGGATCACCGCCTGATGGACGTCACCGCCGGGCCGTTGCTGCTGGCGGCGTCGGTCAGCGTCGCCGCCGGCGCGGTGAGCTTTGCGTCCCCGTGCGTCCTGCCGCTGGTGCCGGGCTACCTGGCGTTCGTGTCCGGGCTGTCCGGGGCGCAGATCGACCGCGGTGGGGCGAAGGCGCGCGGGACGGTGCTGACCGGCAGTGCGCTGTTCGTGCTCGGCTTCGCGGTGTTCTTCACCCTGGTCGGCGGGGCGTTCGGGGCGGTGGGTCGCCAGCTGGCAGCGCACCGGCAGGTCGTCGGGATCGTCGGCGGCGTGCTGGTGCTGGTGCTCGGGTTGTTCCTGCTTGGTGTGCTCCGGCCCCGCCGGCTGGAGGGGGAGGCACGGGCGATGGGGCTGGCTCGACGGACCGGGCTGCTGGGGGCCTTCCCGCTCGGGGTCGTCTTCGGCGCCGGCTGGACACCGTGCATCGGGCCGACGCTGGCGTCGATCCTGACCTTGTCGGCGGCCGGCAGCGGGACCACCGCGACCCGCGGTGCGGTCCTGGGCTTCTGCTACGCCCTCGGCCTTGGGCTGCCCTTCGTCGGCGTCGGACTGCTGCTCGGCAGGGGCGTGACGGCTGTCAAGGCACTGCGCCGGCACAGCGTCGCGCTGGAGCGCCTGGGTGGCGCCCTGCTGGTCAGCCTGGGACTGCTGCTGGTCACCGGCCTGTGGGACCGGCTGCTGCTGGCGCTACGGCCGGACGTCGCCGGCTTCACCCCGTCGCTGTGACCGGACACAACGTGCCCGCCCACTCCTCGACCGCCCCACTCGGCAATCAGGGTTGCCAACCATGGACTAGCTGCCGACGGACTTGGTTACTTCCGGAGTGTCCGCCGACCGGGTGGACGCCCGACGAAAGGCACCAGCATGAGCCGCATTCCCGTCCACACCGTCGCCTCCTCCCCCGAGGGGGCGAGGGACAACCTCAAGGCACTGGAGGCCCGGTTCGGCAAGGTCCTCAACATCCACGGCGCGATGGCGCACTCCCCGGCCGTGCTGGAGACCTACGTGGCCATGCAGCGCGCCTTGGCGGACACGGGCACCTTCGACGCAGCGACCCGCGAGGCGATCGCGCTGGCGGTCGCGAACGTGGACGACTGCAGCTACTGCCAGGCCGCGCACACCGCGGGCGGCCGGGCGGCCGGCCTGAGCCTCGAGCAGACGGTGGACATCCGGCGCGACCGCATCGCCGACCCCCGCCTGGCGGCGCTGCTCGCCGTGGTGCGGCAGCAGGCCGCCCGGGTCGGCGCCGTCGACGACGCCGTCTGGCAGGCCGCGCTGGAGGCTGGCTGGACCGACACCGAGCTGACCGAGACCTCAGCCCACGTGGCGCAACCTGTTCACCAACTACTTTAACCACCTCATCCAGACCGACCTGGACCTGCCCGCAGCGCCGGCGCTCTGACCGCCGGCGCGCGGCCCGAGGCCAGCTGCCGGCCGAAGGTCAGCCGCCCGACCGCGCCCCGCAGGTCTTGCAGCAGGCGCCCCAACCCGGCGGCAGCCGGCCGCCAAGGCGCCGGCAACGCGGGCGGCGGTGGCGAACAGCCGGACGAGCGATGGCGCGAGGGGCGGACGAACCGGTCGTCGCTGTCAGCCCGACAAGCGACTGGCCGACCAGCAGCAGGGTCAGGTAGATCCGTGAGGCCAGTTGCAGCGGATGCTGCCCGGCGCGCGTGACGGCGGGCGCTTGCGCTGCCCGGGCCGACCCTGTTCACTGGCGGCGCTTCCATCAACCGCCGTGCATCGACCGCAGGCCGACCTGGTCCCGTCAGCGGAAGGACGTCCGTGAGCACAGCCATCGTGGAGCCCGGAGCCAGCCCGTCCGGGGAGGGGTACGCGGCGCAGGACCGTCGTCTGGCTTCCAACAGCCTGCGGTTTTTGGGCGGCGTGGCGATCAGCGTGGGGATCCAGGGGCCGACGGGCGGCATCTTGTTCATCCCGGCGCTCATGGCCGGCATCGTGGGGAGCCAGGGCCCGTTCGCGTTCTTCATCGCGATGCTGGCGATGCTGCCGATCGCGTATGTGTTCGGCGCGTTCAGCCGGGAGTACGCCTCGGCTGGGTCGGCGTACGCCTTCGCCGGGTCGGCGCTCAAGCCGCTGGTGGGGTTCGCGGCCTGCTTCTCTCTGCTGATCGTCTACATCACCTACACCAGCGCGAACTACACCAGCACGACCAACATCTTCGAGGCGTTGCTGCACGACCAGGGCCTGCCGCACATCCCGTGGCCGCTGGTCGCGCTCGTGTTCTTCGGCCTGTCCTGGTACCTGGCCTTCCGGACCATCCACTTCAGCGCGCTGCTCATCTTCGCCCTGGAGGGCCTGTCGCTGCTGGTCGTGCTGGTCGTGGGGATCGTGGTCATCGCCAAGGGCGGCTACCACGGGCACGGGCTGCACCTGCAGCCGCTGACCAGGCACGGCTTGCCGTTCCAGACCGCAATGCTGGGTCTGGTCTTCGCCTACACCGGCTTCTCGGGCTTCGAGGGCGCTGCGTCGACGGGTGAGGAAACTAAGCTGCCGCGCCGCAACATCCCCGCCGCGATCTTCGCCTCGCTGCTCATCGGCGGCGGCTTCTACACGTTCGGCTCGTTCATCGAGACGATCGGCTTCCCCAGCACCGAGGCGTTGGCGAAGTCCGAGGCGCCGCTGCAGGTCGTGAGCGCCGCCTTCGTCGCGCCCTGGGTCGGGACGCTGATCCTGGTGGCGAGCGTCGTCAGTGCCTTCGGCGCGATCCTGGCCTGTCACAACGCCGCCGCACGGCTGCTGTTCGCTCTGGGGCGTGACGGCTTCATCAGCGACAAGCTGGCCCGCACACACCCGGTGCAGCGCAGCCCGCACATCGCCGTCGGCGCGGTCGCGGTGCTGTCCGCGCTGGGCGTCGTCGGCCTGATCGACAAGCAGCCGCTGGCCATCTTCTTCGACCAGGCGACGGTCGGCGCCGACATGATCCTGTGCGTCTACCTCATCGTGTGCATCGCGGGCGTGGCCCTGGCGGTGCGCCGGCGCAAGCCCCTGCTGGCAGTGGTGTCGGTCGTCGGGATCGCCGTGCTGGCCCTGGTGATCCGCTACACCGTCTACCCGATCGCGGAGTACCCGTTTAACCGGCTCCAGCTCATCGCTGGGGCGCTGGTGCTGCTGGGCTTCGCGATCCCGCTGCTCATCCCGGGCTTCCACCGCCGGGTCAAGGCCTCGCCGCTGTTCACCGGACAGCTCGCCACCGCGGGCGACGCCGGTGAGGGCCCTGAGACCCCGCTGGCCACCGCCACCCGCTCCTGAGCCCACGACCCTGATCGGAGACCTCATGTTCGACGAGCCGTTCACCACGATCGACTGCGGTGTGTTCCTGGACCAGGCCAACTACCCGCCGTGGGGCTTCACCTCCACCCTGGTCCCGCACGAGCGCGGCGCCGCGGCGATGGCGAACTTCCTCAACGTCCGGATGACCGACCAGGACGACGAGCGCATCGACCGGCGCGACTTCCCGGAGGCACTGGGCCTGGCCTGGATGGACGTCAAGATGTCCGACCACGCCGGCAACCACATCGACGCGCCCTACCACTTCGGCCCGACGGTCGCGGGTGAGCCCGCCAAGACCATCGACCAGGTGCCGCTGGAGTGGATGATGGGGCCCGGCGTCCGGCTGGACTTCCGCGATCACTCGGGCCGCGACATCACCGTGGCGGACCTGGAAGCCGAGATCGCCCGGGTCGGCGCCACCCTCGCCCCCGGCACGATCGTGCTGCTGTGGACCGGAGCGGACGAGCACATCGACGATCCTGAGAAATACTGGCAGCTGCAGGGCGGCCTGTCGGTCGAGGGGCTGAACTACCTGCTCGACCAGGGCATCAAGCTCATCGGGATCGACGCCTACGCCATGGACGTCAGCTTCGACACCATGGAGGCCGCCAAGGACGCCGGCGACCCGGACTTCTTCCCGCTGCACTTCGTCGGCCGTGCCCGCGAGCACATGCACCTGGAGAAGCTCACGAACCTGGGTGCGATCCCGCGCCCGACGGGGTTCTTCTTCGTCGCCACCCCGATGAAGCTGCGGGGCGGCAGTGCCGGTTGGGTCCGGCCCGTCGCCCTGGTCCCCAGCAGCCACTTCACCGACACCGAGACGGCAACCGCCCGTGACTGACACCAGCCCTTCCGAGCTCACCGGCCAGCAGACCTGCGATGCGACCAAAGCTCTGGTCTATGACACCGGCGCCGGGTTCATGCTCGCCCCCGCTACCACCGAGCTCGGGGTCTCCCACGGGTACGCCGACCTGCTCGCGTTCTACCTGGCTGGCCGTTGCGGTGTGCTCGGCGACGTCGACTCCGACGTCGTCGCGGCGGCCTTGGGGTTCTTCAACCCCGCCGCGCTGCGCCCGGTCTGGGACCGGGCCCTGCAGGTTCGCCCGGCCCGGGCCGGAGCCGAGCTCTACGCCCAGGGCCTCGCCGAGCAGGGCCGGGCTGCGTTCGCGTCCCTGGACGGCGCCGCCCGCCTGGTCGAGCTGGCCGAGCGCGTGACCGACGCGGTCAGCCCAGCCGGACTCCCGCTGTTCGCGGGCTGGCGGGCCCAGGACCGTCCGGCCGACCCGGCCGGCAGGGCCGCGCACGCGCTGCATGTCCTTCGTGAGTGGCGAGGCAGCGCCCACGTCGCTGCCGTCGCCGCCCTGGGCCTGGACCCGCTCGACGCCGTCATGCTCAACGGCGGCGACGCCTACGCCGAGTTCTACGCCTGGCCGCAGCCGTGGGGCGACGGCGGGGGCCACCAAGAGCTCAGCGCCCGCGCCGAGGAGCTCACCGACGCGCAATGCGCCCCGGTGTACGAGCGCGCCCTGACCGGACCGGAACGGGCCGAGCTCGCCACGCTCCTGCAGGCCGCAGCCACACGCGCAGCCACCCCCGGCTGAGCCACCGCCGTGCCACGGCGTAACGGCCTCCTGGGACAAGTTCCTGCGCGCGACTTGCCGCCGCAACGGCTGCCCGCAGCGCCGTGTGCCAGGACAACCAGGCCGGCTAGAAGCGGTGTTGCTCGTGACGAGAAATCTCGACCCCGAGCACGGTGATGAGTGTCCGGCAGCAAGCGAGCTGAGCAGCCGCCCGTGCTCCGTCCGCGCTTTGGACTTGCACTCACAACGGAGCGTCCCGGATCCGCCGTGGACCGCTTGGTCGAGGTGGTAGATGACGCCGATCGGCACCGCTGCCACCAGGAGCAGGGCGACCGGGACGACCCAAAGAGGGGTGTGGCTACAAGGCTTCCCGGCCAAGGTGGCAAGCCGAACGAGACCACGCCCACGGACTGCCGTACCACCCACGGGCCGGAGCAGCTTCGCGACGGCGAGCAGGCCCACTTGATTGGGCCGACTTGCACCGACCGGCAGCCCACCATCGGCTTGACCCTGGACACGCAACTGGCCCTACGGCGCGAGCCGATAGCTCTGGCTGCTCAGATGGTGATGACGTTGACGCCGAAGGCGAGTAGCGCCGCGGCAGCCCTAGCCCGGCGCAGCGCTACCCCGGGGGCAGCGCCCCGCAGGTCGAGGTAGACGGCAACGAAGACCCAGGTGACCACTGGTGCCAGGCAGTCGTTCGCGGAGTAGCCA
>JAABUP010007817.1_pt1 | contig 14028 bp, 9 predicted proteins | sample 5559201 | NCBI WGS metagenome assembly JAABUP01 (sample SAMN10711887, study PRJNA513373) | rock metagenome | isolation source: Antarctica rocks | place: Antarctica | reverse complement strand
CCTACAGAATGCATACTTCGATCTAGAGCCCTGGGAACGGACCAATGAAGCTCTCATAACTAGCGTTTCACTAAAGTGCCCTGCCTACAGGTGTAGTCTAGGATAGTGCCGTCAAGAGTGATTACTCATACTTTGCACTGGTTATCATATAAAGACCCACTAGGGATATCCATTCCGATCAGATCAGCTGATTCCCCGGCTTATTGTTGTCACTAGAGCGTAGTGGCCAATGGCATGCCACGCTGGCGTTCATGGAGATAATTGCTTGCCGCAAGACCAAGCTCCATACACCAAAGCTTGTATTATTGTCAGGTTCAGTGAGTAATGTAAAACCTCAAACGTTGTAGTCCAAGATTACGTACATTTATAGCGACTTCAGGGTGCGAATATTATATGTACTTATACGGATTCATGATTCCATTCTAAACAGGACCGTTAGCGTGGAACGTTTTCAGACAGCATAGTTGAATGCAGCTTACTGGGTCATATAGATTTTTTATTTGTTTCATCAATTTCACCATAGTCTCGCTCCTACTGTACCCGATGTATGGCTTCTTAGCTATTCCAAGACCATGCTCAGCACTGATACTGCCATTCCGTTTCGAAATCCATTCGTATATAAAAGGCTCCAACTTCTTTTCCACCTCCTTGTCAAATCTTCTTGTGGCAACATTCAGATGCAAGTTAGAATCCCCCATGTGGCCATACCCCACAACACCCACAACCGGATGTTTTTCATCGTTCCCGATTAGATCAGCTGATGAGAGACGTTCTCTCGTTTCTTCGACCAGCTGATAGAGTTCTGAGAGCGGTATTGACAGGTCGTACTTGTAGACCCCGCCCCAATGTCCAAGGCATTCCGGTATGCCTTCTCGCCAAGACCACAACGATTGGATCTGGGTCTCATCTTGGGCCAGGACACCATCAGACACTATCTCTTCGCCCATGACATATTCGAGAAACTTCTCCAACTTCTCACTGTCGTGCTCTGAATTCGAGCCGCTTGTTTCAATGAGGCAGTAGAATGGATGCTCTCCTTCGAGCGGTCGCTTCTTTTGCGTGACCGTGTGTACTAAGTCTTGACTTTGGCGATCCATGAGCTCAAACGCAGACAGAATCTCCGACAGTTGTCCTTTTGCCTCTCGGAAAGCTCTTTGGACCTTGTCAAAACTTTGAAGGCCAAAAAATGCAACGTTCATTGCCTTTGATCGCTGGGGACAAAGAATTGACACTCCGGTGATAATTCCGATTGTGCCTTCTCCACCGATGAACAGTTGCTTGATGTCGTAGCCCGTGTTGTTCTTCCGTAATTTCGACAAGTCATCGAGAATCGTTCCATCTGGCAAGACAGCTTCAATGCCAAGGACATTACCATGTAGACTGCCATATCGTAGTAGCCGCAAGCCTCCAGCGTTAGTTGCGACGTTGCCCCCGATCTGACACGACCCCTTTGCACCTAGATCTAGCGGAAATATGTGGTTTTTCTCCGCCAGAAAATGGTCTGCTACTTCTAAGATGCAACCGGCATCCACCACAAGAGTGCCGGACACTTCGTCGAAGGAGCGAATTGTGTTCATCCGGGATGTGTTGATGACAATCTCGTCAAACACGGGGACAGATCCACCCACAAGTCCTGAGTTACCGCCCTGAGGAACGACCGCAAGCATGTTGTCATTGCAGTACTTTAGTATTCTGCTGACTTCTTCCGTTGTCCGGGGTTTCAACACGACCTTCGTATGCCCTCGATATTTCCTCATCCAGTCGCTGTTGAACGGCTCGAGATCATCGCTGGCATCGATAGAGACGCCATCAATCACCGCCGACTCTGCCCCAAGCAAATCCTTGAAGAATTTCACGTGATCCTTATTGACCTACTTGACACGCAAATCAGATCCTTCTTATCCATAGGCTCCTAGATGAAGCATACCTCAGCATATTTGGAATCTCGCTTGAGCTCTGGATAACTGCAATTCCAATGTCAGCAATAAGATGATGCTACCTAGCGCAGGTCTCCTCACGATTCAGAAGTATATTTGACCTGTTTCGGTGACCTCGCAGGCTGGTGAGGTTCGGTCGTTGCGGAACTCCGCCTCAATTGGTTTGCGGGCACTATTGCTACTGTTCGAGAGAGCCCACTTGTGGGGTATCGAGCTCTGCGCAATGCAAACACTAGCCTTTGAGCACGGACCATGACAAAATAATATATTAATGAAGTAGAATGAGGACCGTATGACGACGCGTGAGGCAGCAAGTGTGAAATCTTCGTTCAGATATTGTCAGCGGCGAATGCCAGCCAGCACTTTCGTCGATTGCTTATCGCCGCCGCTGAGGAAGCGAAATCGGGGTTACCTTAGTCATCCATCTCAAGCTTGACTCCATTAGCTCTGCGGTGCGCCCTCAGGCAGACCAAATGTACACGAAGCTCTTCTTCACACCAACGTCGTGTCAACACTCTAGACAAGATTTTCATTAGCAATACCTGAGGAAGACTACTATTTCGAGTACTTGAAAAAGACAAACAGCTTGCTCATCGTCAACAAAGATGGCTTCAGGCTATGATAGGGCATTATCAGGTCAGCCATCCAGTCTGTACACAAGGAAGGTCGTCTTGAGCTAACTTTGCACAGTCTTCAGGTGGGTTTTGCGATACTGCAGACCCTGGATACGTGCCTCAGTTAACGTCTTGTGAAGTCCTGATGGGCATGTCTTTCAAGTGGAGTATGCTCTTGAGGCTGTGAAACGAGGTTGGCTCATATGCACCAAAGTTCCCATTCCGTCGTGGCTGATCTCAGTCAGGCACATGCGCTGTAGGAGTCAAGGGGAAAGACATTGTCGTTCTGGGTTGCGAGAAACGGTCGGCGATGAAGTTACAGGACACGAGGATCACACCTTCGAAGATTGGCCTAATAGATACGCATGTGTGCCTTGCCTTCGCCGGACTCAACGCCGATGCTCGGATTTTGGTCGATAAAGCTAGATTGGAAGCCCAATCGCACCGCCTAACAGTCGAGGATCCCGTGACTATTGAATACATTACAAAGTATGTCGCAGGTGTACAACAGAGATATACGCAGAGTGGAGGTGTGAGGCCGTTCGGAATTAGCACGTTGATAGTGGGCTTTGATAAGGGAGATAAGATCCCCAGACTGTACCAGACAGAGCCATCCGGCATCTACTCAGCGTGGTAGGATCTTGTTCGCCGGTACCGCTTTTCCCCTTCGTTTCGACTGACGTCTGCTTAGGAAAGCAAACGCCATAGGTAGATCTAGCAAGACTGTACGGGAGTTCTTGGAGCGAAACCACAAAGATGACATGGACAGAGAAGAGACAGTCAAGCTCACAGTCAAATCTTTGCTCGAGGTAGTACAGACCGGAGCCAAGAATATTGAAATCGCCATCATGGCACCCGATAAGACCATCGAGATGCTGCCAGTCGAAGACATCGAGTCCTATGTCAAGAACATTGAGGCGGAAAAGCAGGAGGAAGCAGCCAAGAAGAAAACAGGTCGGACTCCTGGTACTGGTACCGCCGCAATATTAACCCGGGGAGGTGGCGAGGGATCAGAAAGTTAGGGAAGAGGTGAACAAGCATTGTGTCTGGGTTGGCCAGCATAGCGTCTGGGTTTGTCTCTGGCGACGATGGAGCATTATGTACTTCTTTAGATAGGTACAACATGTGCGCACGTGCATAGTATCCTTTACACCAATTGTTTCTTGGAATTGTGCGCCAATCCTTCCAAACCCCGCCGATGCACCCCTATAGATCAATGATGTGCTAGTGAAGCCGTCCGTCTCCAGCCCTCAACCAAGCCTGTCGGGTGCGTCCTTTACATTGAATATCGACCGTTGCTGTTCTGCTTGTATCCGATCATCCTTCAACATCCTCGCGTCTACTCTTGCATCTTCACCTTCGATTTTCAGAGCGGGCTTCGGAGTCATGGCCTCAAGGACGAAGTGGTTGTCGCAGTGCGGGCAGTACTCGTCGCTATGGTGTAGGTTAGCTCATGCCACTGCCGCATCCGATGTTGCCAACCTGTCATCGAACTCTTGTGCGTCTTTACGAAAACATTTTTTGCACTTCTTGCATGCAAATGTCTGCCATGATCGTCAACTTAGGTACGGGCTGATTCCATGAACAAAACGCTCACCATATCAAACTTCTGCAGCAGCGGATGGTCTTCGGTCTCGTGATGGCACTCGGCGCAGTCAAACCACTTTCGACCTAGTGACTTATGAGTTTCGCTGCTGCCACCATAATGTAAAATGCAACTGAGTTCTACAGCATGGTGATCGAATGGAAACTTGGGCGTTGAGTACGTGCTTGCTAGTCTGCGAATCAGCTCATCTCTACTGGGTGAAATACACTGAGAACGAAACCTACCACATTTCGGTTCAGGCACCAGAGTGCGAGGAGTATTTAAGACCGTCCTTTGCTCGAGTGAAGTAGGTAGTGGGAAAATCACACTTCTGTTACGGTGTTGAGTTGTGCTGCGGTACGAGTACTTGTACTCTGACTGCTACAGTAAGTGTCACTGCGGCAGCTACCTTAGTGCCACGGGACACCGCGCTAGAGTTCATAGCGCGACTTCGAGGTTCCCGCTTCAGGGCAAAGAATCTGGAGAAGGTACTCCGTACACAGAGATAACCTTACTAATTTTCACCCTCTACCATGATTGAGACGCTCTGAGGCCGCACTGACAGGAGATGAATGCTCCAACTTCCGTGACGCCGTCGTGAGTTTCGCAACAGTCCCCGCAATCATCGCCAAAGCCCGAGATGCGTGAGTACGGCCCGTATGACTTTCGCTCGGATCGTTCACGGCGAGCTTCCCCTCCAGGATTGGTCGCTGAGCCCAGATGTTGATGGGAGTGGTACCATAGCCTTGATCTTCTGTCGACATGGAGGAAGCAGAGCAAGATAGTACTGATGGCTCGTCCATTGTGCGTCACATTGCGCAGCCTCTTGTCGTGCCGCTGCTGATGAAAGTTGTCCATACAGAAGCCTGTGTCATCTCTGCTATCACATTTCGAGAATATGGCCAGTCGCAAGCGATCATCGAACAAGGTTTCTTCACGACAGAACTCGCCAAGCTTCCTTCAGCAGCCAGATACGTTTGAGGAGCAACGAGGGCGACCTCTGGGTCGGACTTCGTTAGACCTGCCGGAACGAGATCATTCTGCTATTACCCCAATAAGAACACCAGACAACGGCCCTCTAGGCAACCTTCGGCCCCCTGTCCCTCCAATTCCCCGTGTTACCACACCAAGTACCATGGTACGACAACGGCCAATCTCTATGGGTCCACATTCTCCATCTTGTGATCTTTCTACTATGACGGTCGATTCGCCGTTGTCTTCTCTAAAGGATTCTCCCCTTAGCATTCCTAGCTCGAATGTGCATGCAGTCACAGAGTGGCCCTTGACTACAGCACGTCTGAGCAGTCAATCACCACATGCACTGCCTACACGGCATACTCGGACATCGAGTCGGTCGATTACACCCGCGCCAGATCCGCGGATAGCTGGAATGCCAGGGAGCGTGGAATCTGTGGGTCCGTTCGGAGTATCGCGTGAGTTTTCAAGTACCGGACGCGATGGTAAAGCCAACAGCCTTTCTATGCCGCCTCCAGTCAATCGAATAGAGAAGCCTCGTATTCCGAGTAAGCCGTTGAAAATGACTAATAGTTCACGTGCGCCCACCCTTTCGCCGCCGACAGCTGTTCCGCCTCCAGAAGCCAGGGTTTCCCCTTTCAGTACGCCACCAAGCAGTGAAGCCAGTCCAACTACAGACGATGTACCGCCTCCATTTGAAACTCCTCATGAAAGTCGCTTTCAGCCTCCACCCGTGCATCACTCAATCATTGAAAAGCGTCGAGAGCAGAGTTCTACCTCTTCACACACTTCAGCAAGCCATGACCCTAGATTAAACGGATTTGGGTCACGGCGACGAGATCCAAGTGGTCTCCCTGAGCATCCTCCTGGACTTCCGCCTCGTCGAGGCATCAGCGAGATCGACACGAAGGGCTTCAACTCCTTCAGAGTAGCTGCTCCGCCAGCCACAGTGGTGATGGAGCCGATAGCCCGATCTCTAACCCCACCGAAGCGAAGCATTCTATCTGGCACCAAACAAAGCTTCGAGGATCCACTGCCTCTTACTTCCCTGGAGCAGACGACCATTCGTCGGTCCAGTGACCTTGTTGCCCCTCTCATGACGCAAAGGCAACTCAGTAAACCACGTGGCGACGATTCCCAACATCCTCGACCAGCCATAGATAGCACAGCAGCTGTTTTCACAGATTTTCCAGACTTTTCCCAAGCGAATCGGAGAAGACCATGTTTCAAAGAGGGACCCTGGGAGATCCACACGAAATATGATACAAGGCTGTTTGATATTTGCGGCCAGTACGTGTGTACGACAGGGTATCTCACCAGAGTCTGGGACATTTTGAGTGGGGAACAGCTCATGAGCATGAGTCATGGTGAGACGATCAAAATCACTTCACTAGCATTTAAGCCCGGAGGGAATGCCGAAAATGAAGGGAAACGCTTATGGCTTGGTACCAACTCCGGAGACATACAAGAGGTCGACATACAAAGTCAGAACGTTGTTTTTACGAAGACCAGTGCACATCCCCGAAGAGAGGTGATCAAGATCTACCGACGCCAGAATGAGATGTGGACCTTAGATGATGAGGGCAAGCTTCACATTTGGCCGCCAGATGAAGACGGGCTGCCCAATCTGCAGTACAGTCACACGTCTTTCAGGGTACCCAAGGGCCATTCCTGTTCTTTGATAGTTGCGGAGCAGCTCTGGTTCGCCACGGGCAAAGAGATCAGAGTATTCCAGCCGAGTGCTCGTTCGGACATCACATTCCAAGTTTTACAGAGACCTTTGAATCAACCTGGCGTTGGCGATGTCACCTCAGGGGCTGTAATCAGCGGTCAGCTGGATCGTATCTATTTTGGACACATAGATGGCAAGATTACCATTTACTCCACAAAAGATTACTCCTGTCTAGGGATTGTCAATGTCAGTGTTTACAAAATCAACTCCCTTGCTGGGGCTGGGAACTATCTCTGGGCTGGCTATAACACCGGTATGATCTACGTCTATGACACGGAGTCCCATCCATGGAAGGTGAAGAAAGATTGGCATGCACATGAAAACCCTGTTGCTAGTATTTTAGTCGACCGCAGCAGTATATGGAAGCTCGGGCGCCTCCAGGTAGCCTCCCTCGGCAGTGATAACGTCATCAGGATATGGGATGGCATGCTCGAGGACGACTGGTTGGGTATGTTCATATCACAAATCTGCCCTTATGGCACATCCAGCTGACATTCGCTGCAGAGGACGAGATGCAAGCGCATGATATCGAATACTGTACTTTCCGGGAGGTCAAAGCCGTCGTGGTGACTTGGAACGCTGGTGCATCAACACCCACAAGTCTCAAACACAATGAAAGAGATGCCAAATTCTTCCGGGAGGTTCTCCAGACCCAAGACCCTCCGGACATCCTTGTGTTCGGCTTTCAAGAGCTAGTAGACCTCGAGGACAAAAAGCTTACCGCCAGTAAGACCCGTTTCTTTCGTTCATGATGTGGGAGCGCTCTGACGTCGGCCAGAAAGCTTCTTCAAGGGGAGCAAGAAGAAGGATTCATCGGAGCAGGAGCACATGAGTCGACAATACCGCGCGTGGCGTGACTACATTACGCGTTGTATTGAAGAATACATGCCTTCTGATCAACCTTACCATCTGCTTCACACTGCCAGTCTCATTGGCCTTTTCACGTGCGTCTTTGTCAAGCAGTCCGAACGGAAACGAGTCAGGCATGTCAATGGGTCTGAAGTCAAGCGTGGAATGGGAGGCTTGCACGGGAACAAGGTCAGTGGCGGTATTCCGAGGCTAAACCGATCTTGACAATTGCATACAGGGGGCTTTGATCCTGCGCTTTGTGCTTGACGACAGCTCTATTTGTTTCATCAACTGCCACTTGGCAGCCGGTCAGACTCAGACAGTGCACCGTAATAACGATATTGCCGCCATCCTGGAGACCGCTGCATTGCCGGCGGAGCGGGATCCATCCCTTCGGATCGACCTGTTTGTTGGTGGAGGAGATGGCACGTTAATCCTGGACCACGAGATATGTGTACTTAATGGAGACCTCAACTATCGGATTGACACCATGGGCCGGGATACTGTTGTTAATGCAGTAAAAACAAACAACCTGGGCAAACTTCTCGAAAGGGACCAGCTGCTGTTGTCTAGGAAGCGGAACCCAGGCTTCCGGTTAAGAGCATTCAGCGAATCCCCGATCACTTTCGCTCCAACGTACAAGTACGACGTCGGCACAGACGATTACGACTCGAGCGAGAAGAGGCGATCCCCGGCGTGGTGTGATCGGGTCCTCTATCGAGGCGTTGGTCGAATCAAGCAGATGGAGTACAGGCGGCATGAAGTGCGTGCCTCGGATCACCGGCCGGTTAGCGGTACGTTCAGAATGCGGATAAAGAAGATCTCGCAAACAAAACGTGTCCAGGTCTGGGAGGAGTGCGCGCGTAGGTTCGAGGAGGTCAAGCAACGGCTCGCCACAGAAGCAAAGTATGTCAATCGGATGACAACCCAGGCCCTCTTCATCCACGCACACACATGTCACTGAGATGCGCACCATTCACACTACATTTACCTTGCTGATAATGTGCTAGGGTAGACTATTTGGTCAACGTTCTGGGGATCGAGGTCGGGGTCATCAAGGCCTAAGATCTAGAGCATGTTGTTAGATTAGCGAGATCACTCGAGATTATCACGACGTCACGATACAATACGATGATAAACACATGACGTAAGAATCGGCGGCCATTCGCATTTGTGATGAGGGCGTTAGATTAGTCGATCGTACCTCGCATGATAGATTGTTGTGTATCCCATATACTTGTACTTCACCTACTCGTATGGCCTTGAAGTCATTTAGAAATCCGGGCCTCCTGCCCTCAATTCTTAACGTCGCTGTCAGTACCAGACCACGTTTACTGAGCTTGACTTGTGCTCGCGTGCCCGTAGCCTGCCTCCACACCACAGCTGCAAAGATGAGTCTTGAAGATTGGAAGACCCAGGCGCCTTACAAGATCCAGGAGAATGATCCAAACTTTCATGCTCGATACGAAGGCGGCTGTCATTGTGGCCGAGTTAAATATCAATTGGGCAGAGAAAAGCCCCTTGACGCCAAGTATTGTCATTGCACTACGTGTCAGAAGCTACATGGTACGTTCTTTTGACGACAGTGTCATCGGACTACCGCAGCTAAACCGTCTACAGGCGCCCCGTTCCAGTGGGCTGCGATTTTCCACAAAGAAGATATCAACTTCACTCAAGGCCAGCACGACCTCGGATGGTACGACAGCTCCGAGAAGACGACCAAGCACAAACTACCTTGCAAAGTCAGTTGCGCCTACTGCCGTACACCAATCATGGACGAGGGGAGGAACATGATCTTGCTGTTTCCGTCATTGATCCACTTCCATGGGAAGAAGGAAGACATGGATAACTTCGAGCCCAGGTAAAGAGTGATCTTTAGTCCCTGATAAGCTCACTTCTGACGGGAAAGCAGCTGCCACATGTTCTACAACCAACGTGTCGTGGACATTCCGGACGGAAAGCCAAAGTGGACCGGTATGAACGACGCCAGCGAATTGATCGAGGATAGTCCACCCGAGCTTAAGAAGCGTAAGCGTGAGGAGGAGCGGAAATCGAAGCGTGAGGATGGCGAAGATAAGAAGAAATAGATGCAGTAGAGTCGCTGGACAGATGGGGATAAATCAATAGCATTGCTGGGTGTCCACCATAACATTCAAATTAAGTTCGACGAGCCTGTAAATCGTCAGCACTCCGGAAAATGTTTCATGTGTACAAAATACATCATGCTCAATCTTCAATTAGTAGTATGTTTACAATTGGTGTTAATTAATGTTAACACATTAAATCATTTCTTTATAGGTTCTTAGTAACTTACAAGTAACAGATTACATGTAATTATTAAATACTGTAACGTGATATTTTAAAGTAGTTAATATTAATAAGTTAAGTAATAGTAATAGTGTTATATTGAAAGAATAGAGTGTAAATAGTGTTAAAATTGACACTCACATATAATGTGATCTACCCTCAAGTGGCCCGTACCCTCATGTGATCAGTGGTCAAATTGCATCAAAATCTTTGATCTTGTGTTTCAAACAACTCACTCACTTTTACAATTTGTCACTTAAAAAGAAGAGTTATAAGAGATAATACTGTTTTCTACTAGTAGCTTGCTTTTCAAGTCTTCTTTATTCATGGCTGTTGAGTTATATTGTTTTAGCCCCCACATTGGCCCCTACTTGATAGTTTGCATGTTTAGAGTATTATTAAGAAATCTGTATAACAGCTACTGATAGAGAATTGCTTTGAAATGAACATCATAAACTTTTGAAAGGTTAATTGTAAAAGTGAGTGAGTTGTTTAAAACACAAGATCAAAGATTTTGATGCAATTTAACCACTGACCACATGAGGGTACAGGCCACTTGAGAGTAAATCACGTTACTTTAATATCTGTTACATAACTCATATTAGTGTTTAGTCTAGACTAGTTAAGTAAAATACTTAACTCTCTTCTTTAACTACCTTTAATAATAACAATTACATGTTTAACTATTTACACTTACTCTTTTAATAAATCATGAGTTTAAAGTAGTTTAGTTAAACACTTAATAAAGGTTGTTAATTATATGTAAAACACAGAAAAATGATAATGTTTAATAAAGACACTTATCTTTTAAACACACTACACTTAGTATAAAACATCTTTTAAAATACTTAGTAAAGATAAGCTATCTATTTAAAACCTAATATAACAGATAAAAATCTGTAAATTAACTGTTTACACTTACTATCACTAACACTGTCAGAATTAACTGTAACACTTAATGTAAGACTGAAATACATAACAGAGTAAACAGTAACAGTTATAATAACAAGAATAATATATGATGTTTAGTCTGTGTTTATAAAACATATAACAGTATAGTGATCTTAATTAATTAATTAATTACTAGAGTTTATAAATGTGTGATACACATCTTTTATATATATATAAATAAAAGACTTAACTGAGTGATAAATAATTAAGATAAAGTTAATAGTATATCTTTTAACTTTAGTCTCTGACATATTTATTTATTTATTTATTTATTCTTTATTCTTCACATGCAACTATAGTAGTTATGGTGAATGATTGCAGTTTATGAAATATGCAGATTTATTCTGACAATTCATATGTATAATATATGAATTACAGATTTATTCTGATAATTCTGAATGCTTATTGATCACTTCTGAGACAGTCAACCTGATTTTGAACCTCAGCAGTCAATAGTTAAGGAAATTTGAGGTTTTGATGCCTAATAATGACTAAAGAATCATGTGTTTTAGTGTCTTTTAATAGACAACTAAGGTCTGTAGAAGTTTTCACCACTTGTTTTTCTTATACAACTGAACAGCTTAATGAATAATGTTTGTGAGAGGTGCAGGATTTGAACCCACAGCCTTTGAAGTTAAGTGATATACTAGTGGGGTCACTACTTCCCTAGTTTTTTTGCTTAATTTTCACAGAACACTAGAGCGGTAAACTGTTCACTATACCGCTCAACCACTCAGTCTCTGACATAACTCTCTTTCTTACACTAACAATTCTTTACTAACATAAAGTTTATAACATATAACTGTTATATAGTTATAGTCTTACAGTTTTGTTAAAATTTAAAAACTTACTTTATAAAAAAAATCAGAAAAGAGTCTTACATTTTAAATTCATTTAAAAGTAATAAGAATAGCTATTTTCAGTGATAATTCTATAATCTGATAATAGGTATTATTACATTCATTAATAGATCTTATTGTGTTTATTAATAAAAAGACTGATTTCAGTTATTTAATTATAGTTAATATTTCTATTATTAGTTATTTTATTCACTGACTGATTAATCTTACAGGTAAAATAAGAAGAAATGAATAAATGTGTGATTATAATTAAGACAGAATAGAATTTCACTTATTAATAAGCTAAAAGGTTAATACCTTAATGAATATAAGTGTAGACTTTAATGACTTAATTGACTTATAAACATAAGATAAACAGTAATGACTTATGTATTTCTTAAATTAATGACATCTATTAAAATACATTCTTAAAGTTTATTATCTTTAATTTTATGAATTTCTATAACAGTCATGTGCTGTTAAGATTTTAAGATAGAGTTTTAAGTTATGTTTAAGACATAAGATCTTATGAGATTAAGAATTTTAAGAATGACACATGTCTTCTGAACATTCTTATGTTAATAAACTTATTATTCAATTACTACTGCTGTATATTAAACTTCTAAATTGTCTTATCAGATAATAATGCATAGATATTACTCTTAGATTCTGCTTTAAGAAGATTACTTACTTTCTTAATTTATACAATTAACAATGCACTCATTTATGTAGAAAAAGACAATAAAGAGGACGCACTTTCACAGCACCACAATCAAATGAACCATCAAAAATCTGAATAGCACAAATTCTTTATCACATCAAACTCTACATCTTTTTAATTTATCTTTTCTCTTCATCATCACTATTGATGATGGTGAAGCTCAATTACCAAAATCCCAAAATTTTGCATTTCACTCATCAAAAAACAGCAACAAATCTTTGAATCATCAACATCTCAGCAATCAACGCATTTTCATCAAATTCAAAGTGATGGTTTTCTTTGCAATTACCTGTTCTAAAACTCTTGCTATTACTGTTTTTCTATTTCTTGCCTTGCTCTAAAGTTATTGCACTGTTTAGTTGGCTGTTGCAATCTTGGATTTTTGATTTTTCAGATTTCTCACTTAAAGTCCACTAGCTTGCTTGGCAGGAATCTTGCGTACCAAACAGTAAAATATCAATCAAATCACCTAACTCAACTATTTTTCAACTACACACCTCAAACCTCAAAATCAACCCTAACTCAACCATTTCTTCACCTTTTTAACTGAAATTTGAGGGCTTTTCTTTTCTCAGCATTTAATAAGTTATTCTACAGAAAGAATCTTACTCTTAAAGACATATTCTCACTGAAATCATCTCACAAAGAACCAGTTATGAGTATAAGCAAATAGCTCTCTCTAGCTCTATTTAGCTGACAGAAGTCTGTGGGTAGAAAAAGGTCTATCACAGATGAGTTGAGATATTAAAGTGCCCTATATCAAAGACATAACGTATTTCCCTGTTACCTGAGCCACCTGCCTATTCGGGCCACCTCAAATCCCATACAAATCATGAAATTTCAAGACTTCATAACTTCACAATATTTAAGCAGAAACTTCACAATATTTAAGCAGAAACTTAATAATACATATTTTTAGTAATATTATATAACTATAAAGATTATTAATATTTGTAAAACATAGAAAAAGTGCTTTAACTTAAGATTTTATATATATATATATGTAATTTATAGTATTTTATTTATTCTTCATTCTATGCATGCAGCTATAAAAGCTATGGCAGTTAATAGACATATAGTGAAAGATATAAGTACCTGAAAAAAGCAAAAACCTTATAACAAGTGAATAATCAATCTGATTGCTTTTTTGTCACTTCTTTTTCAGTCAATCTGATGCTGATTGTCAACCAATAACTTCATCTTCTTTTCTAGTTCTCAATCTCATTCTCAACTTCTCTTAATAGTCACTTTTTAGTAGCCACTTTTGTTTTCTTCAAAAACAACAAAGTGGCTTTAATTCCTTCCTTGATGGTAAACAGCATCTTTGCTGTATATGGCAAATTGATCTTTCTAAGTTGATTTTTCAGCTCAGATTGTTCTTTCTTGAAGTATTGACAGACTGTCAATAAATGCTCTGAAGTTTGATCTTTATTGCAAGTTTCATGACATTTCTTGTTGTCATAGTCTGGCAGTTTATGCAAATATGATTTGAAATAGCCATGACCTATTTTCATTTGT
>JAABUP010007813.1_pt1 | contig 14035 bp, 16 predicted proteins | sample 5559201 | NCBI WGS metagenome assembly JAABUP01 (sample SAMN10711887, study PRJNA513373) | rock metagenome | isolation source: Antarctica rocks | place: Antarctica | reverse complement strand
GAGCGTGGTCGCCAGTTGCCGAGCGCAGGGGCGTGGCGTCATGGAATTCCTCACAAAGGCTATCATGGCTTACCAGGATCAGATCGGAAGGCCGTCAATACTGCCACTGGGGCCGTGAACGGTTACGCCCTGACGCCTAACCTCGCGCTGCAGCGGACCCCGGCCACGCGGGCGGTTCTCGGGAGTGCGGATATCACCGGTACATGGCCGGGTCCGATGAGCTTGGTCGTTGGGCCTGGTACATCCGTCGCGAAGCGGCCCCGTCTTTTACGGAACGTCAGACAATGGGACAGTGGCCGTTCCAGAGCCCAGCGGGCACATACTGCTGGCGATCGGTGTATTGACTGCGGTTGTCACGATCAGGAGGGGACGACCATGATCCGTAAGAGAGCCGGCGGACGCGCCCTTGCGATGCTCGTGGCGAGTCTCGCCGGATTCTTGGGGAGCTGGCGGCATGCCGTCGCCGAGCCGGGTCCGCCCGATGCCATGTCACGGACGAGTCGGGGAATGATCTACACCGTCAGTCTCGCAACAACGACGTTCCGACACTCGGAACCGATCCGGCTGGAGGCAAAATTTAAGAACGGATCGCGTGCACCAGTGACAATATGGATCAGCGGGTTCTGGCCGAACCATCGCGTCGTCGTGAAAGACGAAGCGGGCCAGGAACCAGCATTGACCAAGGAGGGAGAGGCAAGGCGGAAGGCCTTCGCACCACAAGGTGGCCGTGATAAAAATGCCCCGCACATCCTCAATCCGGGAGAGATCTATCGCGACTCAATCGAAGTGGATCTCAATCGTCTCTATCGACTCGGCCCGAGTCATTACACAGTCGAGGTGACCTATGAGGACGATCAGGGACCGACCCCGCTAAGGGTCACTTCCAAAGCGATCTCTTTCGAGATCAAATGAGGGCCGGAGGAAAAGACTTCGGCTGCAGTGGGCGTGAATGGAATCAAATCTATGCTTAGCCGGAGCCACCCGATTCGGCTAAGTGCCGCCGCCTAACCATGCGCTGCAGCGGACCCGGCCACAGTCCTGTCTTGTCGTGTGGAGTCGTTTGTAGGCCGGTCCGCTGAGCTTGGTTGTTAGGCGGCTTATGACCAAGCGTCTCTCCGCCCGATCCCTCGCCCTAGCGTCGATCGGCGTCGCCGGAGCGGCAATGCTACTGACGGCCGGTTTGATCGCTGCTCTTTACGCGGGCGTTGACAGGATACCGATCCGCAATCGGCTACTCGGTGGACTGTTCACCTGGAGTTGGATGGCCGCCCCCTACTTCATCATAGTCGCGGCGGCGAGATATCTCGCCCCCTGGCGGCGTCGTTCGGTGGTCCTGTTGGCCGCTACGGTCATCGCGACGGCCTTCGCGGCTTTGGAAATGTCGCTCTGCCTGCTCCATCCGACATCGACGGCGCCCCTCGCCCTGCTCGTGATGCCCCTGTTTCAGATGCTGGGGATGCTCGTTGTGATCTGGATCGCGGTGGCCCTCATCGCCCCGGATGAAGCCGCCTAACCCGGCGCTGCAGCGGACCCGGCCCGCCGCGGCGTTTTCGGTCAGTCGTTGGCTTCTCTCGGCGGGCCGGTCCGCTGAGCTTTGTCGTTAGGCGGCCAGGCGAAGACCACCTTGAGAGAGGCGCCGCGGCTCGCGGTTTGCGTAAACTTGCGATCCGCATCGTCGCGAACAGTGACAGGGGGACCACCATGACCACCAAACCAATCGGGCCGACGGCACACGGGGCTATCGACTACGCCTTCGCGACTCTGAACACTTTGGCGCCGACCCTCTTCGGGCTGACGGGACCGGCGCGGGCGATCTGCTACAGCTTCGCGGCGTCGCAGGGGCTCCTTAACGCCCTGACGGACCACCCGCTCGGGCTCAAGAAGGTCGTCCCGCTCCGCGTCCACGGCGAGTTGGAGACGCCCTACGTCCCGGCGATCCTGCTGCTACCGTGGGTCACCGGGGCGCTCAAGCAGCGGAACGCCCGGCTCTACTTCTCCGCGTTCTTCGCCATCGCTGCCGCAAACTACCTCCTGACCGACTACAACGCGTACGAACCTGAGGCTCCGCTCCCCACCGGGCAGCGGCCGCTGGCCTGGGCTGAGGCCGCACTCTCCGGAGACGCTGGGCGGGTGGCATGAGACGGGAAAGGGGTCAGGAGCCGATCCTGGGCAAAACGCCTAACCAGACGTTTCACATTAGCTGACCACGAGACGCCGAACCGATTGCTCCTCTTGGCGGTCGCGGGATCCATCCCGTTCACCGCCCGGGAGTTCGACCCTCGTCTCATCGACGATCGTCCGAACTCCTGCGAGGAGCGTCGATTGCGGCTTCAACCTTCGCGGCCGGGACTTCAACGCCTTCTGGTGCGGAGTCTCGATCGTGAATCACTTATTCGAAGGTTTCGCCATCGGTCCTCGGCGGGGAGGAGAACTCCTCGTCCTGATCATCGCCCGGATCAGCACTGATCACCAGGACGCCCGGAGCCTGGATGACCAGTCGGCCCTGTGCCGGCGATACGTCCGCGGTCGCTACCCCGGCCCGGCCCGATTCGACGTCATCCAGGGGCGAGGAAGCGGCGAGACCATCGACCGCAAGGACCTCGCCGACGCCGAGGCCGCCGTCGAGTCGGGAAGATACGACCTGGTCATCGTGGAGGACCTCGGGCGTGTCTGCCGCCGCACTCGCGCCATCGACTTCTGCGAGCTCTGCGAGGACGCGGACACGCGTCTGATCGCCATCAATGACTCGATTGATACGGCCCGCGACGACTGGCGTCTCAACGCCTTCTTTGCCAGCTTCAAGCACGAGTCCGGCAACAAGGACACCTCGAGGCGGATCCGCCGGTCGCTCCGAAACCGCTTCGACCAGGGCGGCGTGATCCAGACATTCCAGTACGGCTACGTCAAGGGACCCGGGTCCGCCTCGGACGACGACGTCGCGAAGGACCCGGCGGCCGAGTTCATCTATGACCAGTGGTTCGGCAGGCTCGAGGCTGGGGCTTCGTATGCCGAGGTGGCCGACTGGCTCAACTCGCGGCAAGTCCCGACCGGCACCTGGACCAGGACCCGACGTTGGACCGGGGCGATGGTCGCCCGGCTCACCCGGAATCCGATCCTCAAAGGCGTCCGCCGGAGGAACCAGAGGATGAGCCGTCGCGTCAACAGGACCGGACGAAGGAAGTCGGTCGAGGCCCCGCCCGAGGAGCGCCTGTTTCGGATCGTGCCCCACCTCGCATTCATCGAGCCCGCCCGGTTCGACCGGCTTATCGCCGCGCTCGACGACCGGCACGCCGACTGCGCCCGGGGCATGAAGGCCGGCACCGTCGATGGCCGGTCCAGGGTGTCCAGGAAGCGGACGGCCTGGCCGGGCCAGCACGTCAAGTGCGGCATCTGCGGCAGGGTCTTCTACTGGGGGGGCCACGGGCAGGCCGCCCGCCTGATGTGTTCCGGGACGCGCGATTATCGGTGCTGGAACGCGGCCACGTTCGACGGGGCCGAGGCTGCCCGGCGGATCGCGGGCGCCGTCCTGGCACTCGCCGAGTCATTGCCGGAGTTCGACGAGTCGTTCCGGTCCAGGGTCGAGGCGAAGGCCGGGGCGAGCCGGGACGCCAAGGCCGGCGACCTCGCTCGCCTGGATGGGGAAATCCGGCGTGTCGGGATCGAATTGGCGAACCTCTCGGACGCCTTCGCCCGGACGGGGTTCAGCCCGACGCTGCAAAACCGGCTGATCGAGGCCGAGGCCCTCAAGGCGAGCCTCGAGTTCGAACGGTCGGACGTCCTCCGCCGGCCGGACGAGGTCCCTCCCCTGCCGCCGATCGAGGAGTTGAAGAGACTGGCGCGAGAGGAGGTCGGCCGGATGGCCTTCGACGATCCGGAATTCGGTCGCCTCATGCATTGGCTCGTGCCGCGGATCGAAGTCTTCCCGCACCGGCTGCTCGACGGCGGATCGATCGTGCTGAGGGCCCGGCTGACCGTCAACCTGGGCTCGCTGCTTGGGGCCGCGGGGGACCACCTCGGTGGCCTGATCGTCCGCGAGCTGACCATCGACCTGTTCGACCCGCCGCAACGGGCCGCCTATCGCGAGCGGGTCGTCGCGATGCGCGGCCGGGGGATGACCGAGCGGGCCACGGCCCGGGAACTCGGGCTGACGGTGACCGCCGCCCAACAGGCGATGGTCTTCGACCGGCGGATGAGAGAGGCCGGGGTCGAAGACCCTTATCGGCCGCTGGCCACCCCGCCCGAGGGGGACGGGAAGCTTCGTCGCCACGGGCATCCCCGCTATCGCTTCGAGCCGCTCGTCGGCCCGATCACCCCGATCGCAGAGTAACCGATAACACTTTCGATCGGTCGTCATGCCCCGCCCGGCTTGCCGTGCGGGTTTTTTTCGTTTCCCCAACGAGGAGAATCCGATGAACGTCGAAGGCGACCATTCCGAAGCGGAGGATGTCCGCAAGGCGCTCGAAAAGTTCCTCGACCGAGTGGCGAGCGCGGTTGCTGATGGCCTGGCCCGGACGAAGGTGGTTGGCGATCCCGGCCGCGACCGCTCGACGAGACCGCCGGAAGGAGGAGCGAAGTCGTATGGATAGTGGACCCGTGCACTGCTGCCATCAGGCCCGAGCTTCGACACGCGATCAAGCCCCCTGCTCCCTGAAGCCGATCACATCGCGTCGCCACCCGGGACGTCACCACCCCGGTCTCGTCGTCGTCGCCCGATCCCGCCTCGGACCGGGATGAGGTGAGGTGACTCGGGCTCGACTCCTCTCGAATCGAATCGCGGGATGATCAATCGAGGCCCGGTCGGGCCCATCCGCGATCTCGATTCCCTCCGCGATCCCCGCCTCGATCCAAGGCGAGGAGCCCGCCTGTTCGTCCGACGAGGGGAGCTTGACGGGGACGATGGCATCTGACCAGGTCCGGACCGCAAGTTTACCTCCAAGGCCGAGGCGGCGCGACCCTGCTCCACCTCCTGGCGAAGGATACCATCCGCCCGATGCTCGTCCCGGACGATCCGCGTCGCGGCGGCCTACTGCTCGATGGTTTGCGTACTCCGAAGATCACGCCGGGCGGACACGTCGAGTCTCGATCTCCCGTCTTCGATCGGCCGTCGAGGAAGTCCCCGGCCTGGGCACGCCCGGGCAAAGCCGATCGAATCGTCGGTGCTAAATACTATCGCTATTTCACGTCATATACGGTGAAGACGAGTTAGCCCTCGGCGGCCTCGCGTCGCCGGTGCCAGCACCCCCGCCGGTTGGTGGGGGTGCCGGCCAGGCTGGCTCGTCTGCGGCCGCGGATCTTCCCCACATCGTCACCCCGCCAGGAGGTTCGCACATGTCCCACATTTTGACCGTCAAGACCGAAGTCCGCGATCCTATCGCCGTCTTCGCCGCCTGCCGCCGCCTCGGCCTGCCCGAGCCCGTCCACGGGACGGCCAAGCTGTTCGAGGGGCAGGCCACCGGCCTACTGGTGAAGCTGCCCGGCTGGCTCTACCCCGTCGCGTGCGACACAGCGACCGGCGAGTTGCGCTACGACAACTACAACGGTTCGTGGGGCGGAGAGGAGCACCTCGACCGCTTCAAGCAGTCTTACGCGGTGGAGAAGGCAATGCTTGAGGCGAGAAAAAAGGGGTACTCCGTCAGCGAGCAATCTCTCGAAGACGGCAGCATCCGCCTCCAGATCGTCGCGTCGGCCTGAACCGAACGCCGATCGCCGATACCGCCCGCCTCGACTTCGACCGACGCCCTCCCGTCCACCCCCCTCACCGACCCACAGATCGGAGAAGGTCCCATGCCCCGGATCATCGAGGTCACGGTCTCGCCGAAGGGCGAGGCGACGGTGCAGACCAAGGGCTACACCGGCGGCGACTGCCTGGCCGCCAGCCGGTTCCTGGAGCAGGCCCTGGGGATCTCGGCTGTCGACCGCAAGACCGCCGAGTTTTTCCAGGGCCAGTCCACCGACCAGGCCCTCACGCAGTCCCAATAATCCCCGTGCATCGCACCCGGTCCTGAGGAGCCACACCATGCTCGACGCCGACATCTCGGCGGGGGCCCTGGCCCTCGTCGAGCGGATCGCCGGGGCCATCCGACAAGAACTCGGCGAGGAGGTCGACGCCTACCCCGGCTGCCGGGCCCCCGAGGGGGCCGATCCGCTCAACCGCGTCTTCGGGGCCATCGTCCGATCGCTCCTGGCGATGGATGGGGTCTCGGGCGGCGACCTGGCGGGGTCCGTCTCCCGGACGCTGCTCCGGGTCGCCTCCCGGCGGCTGGGAGCCGAGGGCCGGGACGACCTCCAGATCAGGACCCTGATCGAGGAGGAGCCCGGCCATCCCGACGACTGGCTGATCTTCCTGATCCTCAGCTCCCGGCCCCAGATCGAGCCCTTGCTCGACCCGGACCGGGGCTGATCCCGCCTCCGCTCCGTCCCGTCTTCAGCTCGTTCCCCACCATCACCTCAGGAGTCGCCCATGACGCTCGCCGAGCGCCTCTCCGAGTACGTCCGCGCCGCCTTCTCCGGCCTCTACGTCCATTCCCACGAGCACGACGATGCCATCGCCGAGATCGCCCGACTGTGCCGCGATCAGGGCTGGTCCCTGGCCACCTGGGACATTGACCGGGGCCTGGCCCTGGCCGGGCCAGCCGATGGGTCCGGCCTCGTGCCTAACGCCGCCGACCCGCTGGCCGCGATCCGGTCGCTGCCGGCCCTGGCCACGCCCGAGGGCACCGCGATCCTGGTGCTCCGCAATTTCCACCGGTTCCTGGGCTCGCCCGAGGTCGTCCAGGCCCTCGACACCCAGCTCGCCGCCGGCAAGCGGGACCGGACCTTCGTCGTCATCCTGGCGCCGGTGGTCCAGGTCCCGGCGGAGCTGGAGAAGCTCTTCGTCGTCATCGAGCACGACCTGCCCGAGCGCGACCAGCTCGGGGCCATCGCCCGAGGCGTCGCCACCGAACCGGGTGAACTGCCCGAGGGGGAGAGTCTGGACGCCGTGCTCGACGCGGCGGCCGGTCTGACCCGCGTCGAGGCCGAGAACGCCTTCTCGCTCTCGCTGGTCCGCCACAACAAGCTCGCCCCCAATGTCCTGTGGGAGATCAAGTCGGGGACGCTCAAGAAGGCGGGGCTGCTGACACTCCACCGGGGTCGCGAGACCTTCGCCGACCTGGGCGGATTGGACGCGCTCAAGTCGTTCTGCGCGCGGGCCCTGCGGCCCGGTCGTCCCGAGGGCGTCCGGGCCCGGGGCGCGCTCCTGCTCGGCCCGGCGGGCTCGGGCAAGAGCGCGTTCAGTAAAGCTCTCGGCGCCGAGACGGGTCGGCCGACGCTGATCCTTGACGTCGGCTCGCTGCTCGGTTCGCTCGTGGGGCAGTCGGAAGCCAACATTCGCCAGGCCCTCCGGCAGGTCGACGCGATGTCGCCCTGCGTCGTCATGATCGACGAGGTGGAGAAGGCGCTGGCCGGCTCGTCGGGCTCGTCCGGCGACTCGGGCGTCTCGGCCCGGCTCTTCGGCACACTTTTGAGCTGGCTCAACGACAGGACGAGCGATTCGTTCGTCGTCTGCACCGCCAACGACATCTCCAGGCTGCCGCCGGAATTCGCGCGGAGCGAGCGATTCGACGCCACGTTCTTCCTCGACCTGCCCGGTCCCGAGGGGAAGCGGGAGATCTGGCGGATGTACCGGCAGAGGTACGGGCTCGACCCGGCCGGGCGACTCCCCCAGGACCGCGACTGGACGCCCGCCGAGATCAAGGCGTGCTGCCGGCTGGCCGCCTTGCTGGACGTCCCCCTTGCCGAGGCCGCGCAGAACATCGTCCCGGTCGCGGTCACCGCCGGCGAGGCGGTCGAGCGGCTCCGCAGCTGGGCCGCCGGGCGTTGCCTGTCGGCCGATCGCCCCGGCCTCTACACCCGGGCCGCCGACGCCACGATCAAGCCCGGCCGCAACGTCCGGCGCGACCCGTCGTCCAACTGAGCCCAGCCGGCCCGGACCAGCGTGATCCGGATCGCCCCCGGTCGCCGAGCCCCGGCACACCCCAAGGAGGGCGGCGGGCCGGGTGGCTTGCCGTCCTCAACTTTTTGAGGAACACCGATGACCACCTTGCTCGACCACCTCGACTCGCGATCAGTTCCCGCCCAGACCACCACCGCTTCGAGAACCACGCCCGCCCAGCGGTTGCGGGCGACCATGGCCGCCGTCCGGGTCTCGTTCACCTGGATGGGGACGCAGAAGACCCTGAACCCCGACCAGAAGGCCCGCGCCGCCGAGACCTTCGGGGCCGAGGGCCAGTACCTCTCGGCCGGGAAGAAACTGATCGACACCGGCCACTCGGCATTCCGGGTCGTCACCGCGATCCGGGGCAAGGTGGACGCCTACTGGAAGGGCACGAGCCTGCCGTTCCCCGAGCCCGGCGTCCGGCTGATCAAGCACGACGCGGTCGAGGGCTTCGCCGGCCAGATGGCCGACTTCAAGGTCGAGCTGGACGACGCCGTGGCCCACCTCGATCGCCACTACGGCGAGCTGAAGGGGGCCGCCCGCGACCGGCTCGGCTCGCTGTACAACCCGGGCGACTATCCCGAGACCCTGGTCGGCCTCTTCGGGGTCGAGTGGAGCTTCCCCTCGGTCGAGCCGCCGGACTATCTCGTGCAGCTCGCGCCCGGGCTGTACGAGGCGGAGCGGGCGCGGGTCTCGGCCCGATTCGAGGAGGCCGTCCAGCTGGCCGAGTTGGCGTTCACGGAGGAGTTCGCCAGACTCGTCGCCCACCTGGCCGAGCGGATCACCGGCGTCGGCGAGGAGGGCCAGCCCAAGGTGTTCCGGGACTCGGCCGTCACGAACCTCGGCGAGTTTTTCGAGCGATTCAAGTCGCTCAACGTCCGGAGCAACGACCAGCTCGACGCCCTGGTGGCCGAGGCGCAGCGGGCGGTCCGGGGCCATGGCGCGCGGGACCTGCGTGAGAGCGACGGCCTCCGCCGCGAGGTGGCCACTCAGCTGAGTCGGGTGCAGACCTCGCTCGACGCGATGCTGGTGGACCGGCCCCGGCGGCGGATCATCCGCCAGGCGGCCGGTCCGGGGGGGACGCCATGATGCAGTTGGTCATCGAGCCCACCGGCCGGGTCCGGGCCATCTACGGCGAAGAGATCAACCTGGCCTCCCTCGGCCACCCGGAGATCTTCCGTGCCAGCCACGTCGAGCCCGACGCCAACGGCCGGTGGCATGCGGACCTCCGCCCGATCCTGGGACCGGTCCTCGGGCCGTTCGTGAACCGCACCGCCGCGCTGGCCGCCGAGGTCGCCTGGCTGGAGCGGCACTGGCTCCTGCCCCCGGCCTGAACCACCCTGACCTCGTCTCCGTCGTCCGCTTCCTCCTTCCTGCTCCCGTACCGGCACGGAACCGACCGCTGCGTGTCGCGTCCCGCCGGGCACTTGTGCCCGGGCGGGTCGCGGTGCGCGCCTACCTTTCGAGGATCTCGACCATGACCCAGGCCCAGCTCGATCGCACCGTCGCCACCCGCACCGGCGACTCGCTTCGCACCGTCCGGCGCCTCGGCTTCGGCCTCCATCCCGTCGCCTCGGGTGACCTGGAGCCCGAGGACCTCCGCCTGGTCGTCGACTGCCCCTTCTGCCGCCGGCCGGTGCCATACCCGGGCCGGGCCGGCGATGGCTCGCCCGCCCTGGCCGAGTGCCTCAATCCACGCTGCGACCTCTATTTCGACTTCGACCTCACCGAGGTCTATGCCGCCCGGCTGTAGGGCGGCGACCGCCGCGACAACCATGACCGGATTGCCGCTAATCCAGCATCGACCGCCGGACAGCGCGTCCGGCCGATCCGCCTCGGGAGAGATCCCGACCCCACCCCTTCCATCACCGGAGCAGGACATGATCACGCTCACCCGCCGCCAGGCCCGCCGCCTGCGAGGTGTCTTCCGCCGCTCCACCCTGGGGATTGCCCACCGGGGCCCGGTCCCACCGATCGTCCTCGCCGTCGAGGGGGACCAACTCTGCGCCCGACATCGGTACGCGCACCTGGCCATCGAACACGCTTGGCCCCTGGCCTGGCCGTCGTCGGGGGAGGTCGCGTTGCCCCTGGACGCCCTGGCCGACATCGAAGGCAAGGACGACGCCACCGTCGCCCTGGAGGCCGCGACGCCCGACCGGACCGTGGTCCGCTGGACCGACCGGGGTATTCCGCAAGTTCGCGAGTACATGGTTCCGGCGGTCGGATCACTTGGCCGGTTCCCCTCGCCACCCGACGCATGGGCCGACCTCGATCCCGGCCTCCTCGAAGCCCTTGCCGAGGCAAGCGCCACGGCCGCCGAGGACGACACCCGCTATGCGCTGAGCTGCCTGGCGCTGCGAGGCGGGTCCGGCTCGATCGCCGCCACCGACGGCCACCAGGTGCTGATCCGGGCCGGCTTTGTCTTCCCCTGGGATGGGGAGGTCCTGATCCCGCGCTCGCAACTGTTCGGCTGCAAGGAGCTGCCCCGAGACCTCCCTCTCCAGGTCGGCAAGACCGACGACCACGTTGTCCTCCGTATTGGTCCCTGGACGATCTGGTCCGAGATCAGGACCGGGGTCCGCTTCCCCGACGTCGATCGCATCTTGCCCGGCCCGGGCTCGGTCGCCACCCGGCTCCGGCTCGACCCCGGCGACGCCCGGTTCCTGCTCGACGCGCTGGGACGCCTGCCCGGCGCCGACGAGCCGAACTCTCCCGCGACCGTGGACCTGAATGGCCGGATCGCGGTCCGCGCCCGAGCGGCCGACCCGTCGGGCATGACCGAACTGGTCCTGTCCCGCTCGGCTTATACCGGCGATCCGGTCCGATTCCAGACCAACCGCGAGCTTCTGGCGCGGGCGATCCGGCTGGGACTGGGCGACCTGGAGGTGGCCGACGCCGACTCACCGCTGGTTGGGCGCGACGGTGATCGGATCTTCGCCTGGCAGCCCTTGTCGAAGGAGTCGGCCCTCGGACCCGACGAGAACGCCGTTCGCATCGAGTCCCAGCCCCACCCCATCACCACGACCGACCCCACGGTCGGGCTACCAGAAAGGAAGACCACCGTGAGCGAAGCGGACAACCCCGACGGCCGCGAGGCTGGCCGTCACGGCGAGTCGAACGATCACGCCTCGTCGGAAAGTCCTGCCCCGACGGGCCTGGCCGCTCTGATCGGCGAGGCCGAGGCATTGCATGAGGCGCTCGGCGCCGCCCGCGCTCGGTCCGGTCGGCTGGTCGTGGCGCTGCGCAAGCAGAAACGCCGCGAGAAGCTCGTGGCCAGCACGCTGGCCTCGCTCCGCCAGCTCCGGCTCCAGGACGTCGCCGAGTAGACCAACCGGCCGGCTCGCTCACCGGCCGGACCTCACCCATTTCTCGCCCCATCCGAAGGAGAGATGCCATGTCCTTGAGGCTCAACGTGGGGGTCTCGAAGAAGGTCGGCCTGCCCTCGTTCTCCAGCGTCGGGGCCAGCTGCCACATCGAGCTGGACCTGGAGCTGGAGCCGGGCGTCCTGGAGACCGACCTCGACGGCTTCCACCGGCGAGTCCGCTCGGCCTATGTCGCTGCTCATCAGGCGGTCAACGACCAGCTGGCCCGGCTCCAGGCCGGTCCGGAACCGTCACCGCCGGCCCGGGCCCGGATCGAGAACGGCCAGCCGGAAGGCGATGGCCATCCCAACCGGCCGGGCCCGCGAGTCAAGCCACCCGCCGGCGCCGATGGCCGGCACGGCAGGGCGGCCACACCCAACCAGGTCAAGGCGATCCGCACCATCGCCCGCAAGCAGGGGGCCGACCTGGAGGGCCTGCTCTGCGACCACGACGTCGCCCGGGTCGAGGACCTGACGCTGCCCCAGGCCAGCCGGCTGATCGACCAGCTCAGGGCCGTCGCCCCGGGCTGAAGACCGAACCGATCGTCCTCACGAGTCCACCATCCCCGATGACACCGAGAAAGAACACCATGCCAGCGCTGAGCGTGACCGAGAAGACGCACTGGAGGGACCGGATAGCCGCCCGGATCGACAAGGCGGTCGAGCGGGTCAAGTCCCGGCACCCGGCCCTGTTCGACCGGGTCCGCCGCGAGGCCCACGCCGAGTCGCTCCGCTCCTTGGGCCTGGCCGCGCCCTACGCCGAGCTGGAGGCCGTCCAGGCCGAGGAGGCGGCCCTGGCCCGGCGCAAGAAGCGGGCGCAGCGGGCCATGATCGCGAGCCTGCGGGGCATCCCGATCGACGAGGTGTCGGACAGCATCAGCGTCCGCTACGGGAGCGAGTTGCCCTTGCCGTTCGAGGCGGCCGAGGCGATCGCCAAACGACAGGCGGCCCACCAGGACCAGCTCCTGGCCGACGACCCGGTCGGCCGGGAAATCGCCCGTCTGGAAGCCGAGAAGGACCACCTGCTCGACACCGTCTGGCTGGCGAGTTCGCCCACGCAGATCAAGCAGCTCTGGGCGAAAGTCTCGGAGCTGCTCGGCGACGAGCCCACCCAACTGGAGCGCGAGGCCCTGTCGATCGCCCCGGCGAAGGAGGACTGATGGCCAGGAGATACCCGAACCGACCGCGACACCGCCCCGGTCGGCGTCCGCCAAATCGCCCACCGGGCGGTCAAACCCGGTCGGCTCCGCGTGGCTTCACGGGTCCGGGATACCGCCAGTTCTACGCCTGGCTCATGCCGGGGCTGGCGGGGGCCGAGAAGCGGAGGTTCTTCAACGACGTCAGCGGCGCGGTGGTCCTGGCCGCCGGGCTTTGCGGTGCCGGCCTCGGCTTCGCCTGCCTGGGCTGGATCGGCGGGGCCCTGGGCCTGGGCGTCGGGATCGCGGCGGGCGGCTCGTTCGTCGAGGCGGGGCGATACTACCGGCGGTGAAGCCGCCGGGGACACGCCGCAATCGCGCCCGGACGGGCCGCGATCCCATCAACCGATGCGAGGGTGACCTGGCCCCGGCTTCGGCCGGGGCCGGACCCCCGCCTTTCCTTAGCCATCAAGCGACCCGCATGCGGACGGGTCGGCGGGCCGCCGTCGGGCGTGGGGCGAGTCCCGTGGGCGTAGGTTTCAGGACGCGGTCGGGTCGAATGCGAGCCCGGCCAGAGCATGGCACGATCCGCAGCGGCAGGTCTCCTGACGCGCGCGACCCGGGACTCGGTTGATCTTACCGCAGAGCCAGCATTGGCAGAGGAATTCGGACCCTTCGGTGGGCCGGATCACACTCGCCCCCCCCGGTTCCCGGAAGTGGAGCGAGGTGCCGTCGGCCGGGGCCGCACCCGTCAAGTCGTGGTAGGCCGCGTTGATCGCAGCCATCTTCGCCTCGGCCAGCGCCCGGATCTGCGGCGGAACGCCGGCAAGCTTGTCGGGGTGGTAATCCTGGGCCCTCGCCCGGTAGGCGGCCCGGATCTCCTCGACGCCGGCCCCCTCGGCCAGCCCCAGCTCGGCCAGCCACTCCCGGCGGGAATGACCCCCGGGGGTGAATGCCGGGTCGAAGAACTTCAGGAGCGGCCACTCCGCCGACCCGAGGTGGCTCATGCACTGATCAAGCCAGGCCCTGTTCGCCGGGGACGGGTCCCCGTCGGAGTAGATGATCTTCAGGACGTCTAACTTGATCGCCTCCTGGACCTCAGGGGTCAGGGCACCCACGTACCCGGCGACATCGGCGACCGGGGCGGGGCGGGCCGCGAGGGTCGCGACGATCCCGGCGACGTCCTGGTCGCTGCCGTAGCCGAGGTGGGAGAAGATCGCCTTGCCGACCTCGGCGATCTGGCCGAGTTCCTTGGGCGTGATCACGCCATCGGCGTGGGCGGCCGAGACGAGCACCGCCAGGTAGCGGGATCGGAACTCCACCTCGTTTTGCAGGGCCGGACCGGTCCAGCCCCATTTCTCGCCCAGCCACGAGGCGAGCCCGGCCCCCACACCCCCCCCGAGCAGGAAACCCCAGAGGCCGCCCACGAGCGCGGCGCCGGCCGTGATGCCCAGAACGACGAGACCGAAGGAGAGAAATGTGCCTCGATGGCGGAGCCAATATCCCCGGGCCTCCCGGGAGCTTTCCCAACGCTCGGCGACGAACAAGCTGGCGGCGAAGGCC
>JAABUP010007812.1_pt1 | contig 14037 bp, 7 predicted proteins | sample 5559201 | NCBI WGS metagenome assembly JAABUP01 (sample SAMN10711887, study PRJNA513373) | rock metagenome | isolation source: Antarctica rocks | place: Antarctica | reverse complement strand
AGACACTGGAGCCGATTCGGAACGCTCTGATGTCGGATCCCAGCAAGATGGTGTTCTCGCACACCGATCTGACCCAGGGCAAGGGTACGCCAGAAGAGAGGGCAGCAAACAGCAAGGCCTACGACGACTTCATCGCGCCTCACATATCTGGAGACAACATAGAGCGCAATAAAGTGTTCCACTCGGTGCATCTGTCGACCTCGACTCCCAAGCCCAGCACAAAAAAAGTGCAAGCAACAGAGAAGCGCTCTAGCATTGGACCGAGCCGCAGCAAACTCATGGCCCATAGAGCGTCGCTAAAGGCCCAGGTCGACAAACTGACTAAGGAACAGGGGGCCTCGTGACCGGAGCCCCAGGGACTCTCAAAACCTCTACGATTGCCATCATGGTCAGCGGCTTGGTCATGTCTGGAAAGAAGGTCCTCTTCACAGCAGCTGCCAGCGGGCAAGCGAAGCCTACGACTGGAGGTGTCAGGTCTTGAGCAGAAAGCCATCACCAAGCAGGAAGGTTATGATGATCCTTCCGGCCTAGACAAAGCGAAGCCGGCACCGCTCAAAGGCATCCAGGATCCGTTCGAGGACCCAGCGATCAGGCACCAGTATGACAAGGTCTGCGCCGAGCTAGACGCAAATTCCAAGGCATACGATATCGTCATGGACCAGATCGAGGCCCACGACGAAGCTGTTAGGCAAGCGCAGGTCAACATGGCCAACAACGTCTCCAGCGTTCCCCTTGAGCAGACGCTTGGATATCGGATATACGACCGCATCCGTCGTGATCGATTGGAAGCCCAGGTGAAATACCAGGAAGCCCGGGACGCACACACGAATCCCATGGATCGTGGCGATTTCGACCAGGACAAGTCCGTTGAGGACTTTGACGAGTCTCGCCCTTACCGAGCCGCCATCGCCCTGTATCTGCAGAAACCCGGAGGCCTGAATAAGGAGGAGCGTGAAAACTTCGAAGCCGAACGTGATCTCATGATCGGTCGAGTCATCCGGGAGATGGACGTGATTTTCACCACGTGCAACAACTCTGGGATTCCGGTGATGGTCAACAACTTCAGCTTCGACGTCAACTGCATGGACAAGGTGGGCCAGGTCACCATGGCTAGTTTCTGCGTCCCCTTAACCGCCTTCAAGGGTTACAAGGGTGTCCTTATCTTCGGTGACAGTCGGCAGCTCAGGCCGACTGTCCTTTCCACAGGTCTGAACGAGTTCGTTCGGAACGCAAGGGTGTCTCCATTGGCCCTGCTGGTTGGTGCAAACAGGGTTCCCGAGCGAGAAACTCAACATGCAATACCGATCCGATCCGGAAATCACAAAGTTCTCAGCGTCGCAATTCTACGTGCCGGGGGAGCTGATCGACTATGAAAAGGGCAGACTACCAAGATACTGCGGACCAACGCTGATAGAGTCATAGCGAGTAATTGGGAGGATCTGTTCGGCCAAGAGGACGACGAGGGCGACTGGGCGGATACCACCCAAGCTGCTGCGCCTGCGCCTAGCGAGGACCAGGGTCAAGGCAAGGTACAGGGAAAAGGACAGGGAAAGGGCAATCAGGCGACGAGGAGGTCGGAACGCTCGACACAAGGGGTACGTGGAGGTTGTGGGAGCGGGAGTGGAAGTGGGAGTTGGCGTGGGAGAGGCTCAGGGTGATCCATGGGCTTCAGGGTGATTGGAGATAGCTAGAAATCCAAGCTTTTCTCCAACCCAAAGTCAATCTTCCACTACGTGATGCAAGTGTTTCGATCTTACAAAGTCATGGACGAAATTTATAGTCTCGAAAGCGCCCACGCTACCCAGTGCTGGTACTGTAATGCCGATGTAAAATGCGTCCCTCCTTGGAAGTCTGGCAATGAAGGAGCATATTTGGCTACTCATATGTGGTACTAGAATGGAGTTGGCTGACTCAGCTTAGGCCAGAACGCCACTGCCGGAAATCGCAACCGACAGTTCAACGACACCCCAACAAACCTTTGTCAACGCAATGAATACAATTCGATTAAGGTCATCGAAGATGAGATCTCTTCCAATCGTCAACGAGTACCGTTGAGGTGCCTGAATCAAATGACGATTTCATGAAGAGCTGACGATTCCAGGAAACAATTTACCAAGCGTGTGGTGGAGAATTATGGCCAGAGAAGCAAACTTGGCTTCAAGAGTCCCCTCACTCACTCCAGGAGCTTCATACCCCTTGACCTGACAAGCAAGGCACCCTCGAAATCTACAGTGACGCTTTACCGAACCAGATGTCGTCCAGCCCATTTGAATATCTTAGGCTAGAACGAGATGATCCCTAGAGGTATAAGAAGACACTGCTCATTAGTATCATAGATGCATTAGTCTCGTTGTGGAGTGAGCATGAATATTTTCATGGCCATAGTCCTGCCCAACCCATCGACTTTTGATCGACTTTGATTGCTTTGGTTGGAATTTGAGCTAACGCTTTCTAGAGCTATGCATCGAGCGAGCAAAGCGAATCAAGACTCCAATCCAACAGAATATGATGAATTCTGGTCCACCCATATCAATGCCTCTACCTCGCGGAAACCAAACTCTCCTCACGTCACGGTACTCTTTGATCTCGCTGTTTCGTTTTGCCAACCATCTTGCCTCGAGATTCGATGGCAAGGGCATACGGAAGTGGTGGAGGAGGAGCGGTTCGGTCATTGGCCCTCGCTGTTGTTGTGGGTATTGCAGGACGCTGTTGCAGCAATCACATACATTCCTCTCTTCGGCTTGAGTTTCGTAACATGATAGAGGATACATGTGTAAAAGGGAGATGGCCAAGCGTCAGAACCGACACAGATGTTGTCAGAAATGTTGAGTGCTTTTCTGCTTCACAAAGGAGTCAGTGATGGTTGAACGTAACTGTGTCTCTGTCTATTGAACCGTCCTCGAGTCTCGGTCAAGCAGGTTCTCTATCTTTTCTAGCCTGCCATATCGGGTGTCGAGACATGGAATCTTCTTATATAAGTATATTTTGGAGATAGGTCCTCCTCTTCCGTAATCTTTGTATGGATCGAATGGCCCGAGAGGAGAGAAATCAGCCCAAGATCGATAGGTCATGTTGGGTCCGGCCATGGGCTGGCCATGCGGTACGTGCAGCTTTAGGCATCTCCATCGCACACAAAACTGTCTGATGGCTTTGTTGGCGGCAGTGGACGTTGCTTTTGGTGTTATACTGCATCAGCCCAGGCCCGCTCATGAGTTATAGCAGCGCTCTTGACGCCTGCGTCCCTTCCCCATGAGTTCGTTCGCATCTTACGGGCACGGCATTGAGCCGATCTTGAAGATTCGTTTTCGAAGCCGGGCCTACTCCTGGGGAAGCTACATTCTATCGCAAGGCCTGGCATCGGGTCGCAAGTCTTAACCGGTCATTGGAGACGCCATAGAGTACACGAAGAGCCGAGCGTTGTAGCACGTGGGTCAAAGAATACTTCTAACTAAATTGAACATCCACATCTATCTGCCTACGGAGAGACTTGTTAGGGTATCCATCGATAGCACTCTTCATTTCGAAGCACTCGACCTGTGTCAGTATATCCTGTCCACAATGTTACTGATGCTACCTTCGATGACTTGAAAAGCCCGATATAGCCTGCAATACCCCATTAGACCTGATGGCATCGCGATACCGGCCAGTACCTGCTTTCAGTGCCCCCAGAAAATAATGATGCCTGGTCATTGACCCTGGTCAGTTCAGACAGGGCCGCTTTCGATCATACAACATGTAATGCCCTGGTCGAGCCTGAATCGAACATGAAGCTTCCTACCGGATCCTCTCAAATCTCTCCACGGACCCTTGATGATCTTGACAGGAGAATTTCCTCTGCAGCGTACTGTAATTCAAGAGAGCCGTTGTGGTTGATCTGTCGCTCCTTCGATGTTAGATCCGGTAGAAAGTTAGGGTCGACTTCGATGTTGGCAAATTTGTGCAGGTAGGCACTATGCGTAGCGAGTGCAAGTGTAGCATACTGATCTTTGACGTATTGCCTATCTCGAACGGAGGGCATTACCGCAGATATCTCGAATTCCTGGTGGGTCTTCCAGTGAATCTGTTCCGGCAACACCTCGAAGTTCTGGGACTCCTGACCCTTTAGCTTTCGCGCTCTCTTGTACATGCCGTTTCCGATCTCCTGGATTGTAGGATAATCATCGAGTTCGAGACTGAGCGTGAGGTCGTCCGTGCAATATTGAGCTAACGACTTCCGGCATGTCTTGACTGCCCACTGAATAGGCCCGAGGCAGGTCTTCGCAAGCTTTGGAACATCGAAGCCACCTAGCGGGTTTACGAACCAAATTGTGATTGTGCGCTTCCCCTTCTTTCTGAAGAGATCGTTGAGGCCCTGCTCCGTTTCCTTGGGAAGTCCAGCTGTCCAACTTGGGTTGTAGCGGCCGTTCTGAACGTGGGACCCGCTTTGGAAGGTGATGCAGACTACCATGTCGCGCATGTCTCTGCCGTCTTTGGGGTGGCGTGCCATCAATGCTGGTGGACGCACCATCTCCAAATTAGGATTGTCTAACGCTGCCATGAAGTAAAAGTCCTCCATGCTTCGCAGCTCACCGAGTTTTGCGCCCGGATACCAGACGATGTTCGCCACGTTGAACTCCTTGTCCGACATATCGTCCGTCTTGTTCTCTTTGTTGATCTTGACTCTGAGTGATATCGAAGGATCACCGTACCTGCCACCGTCAGGATGTAAGATGATTGCCATGCCCTTCATCGGTCCAAAAGGGTTGCCAACTATGTGACCTACTTCCCCTGCTTCGTTGGAGATCGAGACTGCAGCCCTGATTTTGAACGCAGTTGCTCTCATAAGCTCTTGGCATGGGGTCTCGGGGTGCCTACTATGTCGAGGAAGTTCGACGACGGGTTCGGTGGATGGAGTGGCCGAAGAACATCCACTGGAGCGACCGTTGTTGGCTGAGGTGGGCGTTGTCTATCGGTCTCCATGGCGCTACTGGAGCTCGGTGGTGGATGAGCGTATGACGGCCCTGCTGGCCTAGAAGACTGCTTCGCAGTCTGCTGAGCTACCGTTGCGGTACCTGTTCGAGCTGCTTTGTTGGCAGTCGAGTCCGAGCCCGCTTCCAGAGAACGCTTGGCTGGTTGTTTTCTGGCTTCTGCCGCGATGAACTGGTTCATTCTTGCTCTGATGGCAGCCGCGGACGTGTCGATTGTTGAAGCCTGAGGAGCTACTGGAGCTTTCGGTAGAGCATCGCCCAGCTCTTGCAGACTTGCGTCGACACCCTGGGGCGCAGGGGGGTTGTCGACATTGTCGTCGCCTAGGCCCTGTCGAGCCTCGTCTTCGCCAGAATCCATGTCCGCATCTTCGTCGATGAGCTGGCGGTCCGGATTTTCGGGCTGCTGAGGCTCCGATGCTTACTGCCCAAGGCCGAACCATTCCGAGATGTGTGCATCCGGGAGGGTAATGTCGTCTGAAGACATTGAGGGGGGGGTAGAAAGGCGGCCGGGATCAAAGACCCACGACGCCGGTTTAGTGCTGATTGACCCGCCGAAGCAGGAGGGGGCACCACAACCGAAACCAACGGTTTACCGTTAGGAGAGGAATGCAGAAGGAACTTGCCTCACAGTAAGACTGCTACAGGTATTCTATCGTCATATGCTCTGAAGAAGAAAAGAAGAGAAAGCAGAGCGTTGATATTATTTGTGGCCGTTCGCCTAAAACGCGCTAACGAGTCAACACAGCACTAGCAGCCCCGGTCTACAGAGGATATCGGACTTTCACGGCCGCAGCCCTAGTCTAGTCTACCAAGGCGTTTTATGAGGATGTGAAGGATCATGGTGGGGTCACAAAGAACTGCGTATGGCTGAGGGAAGATGAAAAGCCTCTTGGCCCCTGTCGACATATCTCGTGTTCCGGCTCGGTGATGTCAATCCCTGCGTCACACAATCTTCACAGGGAGGGACTTTGAGCATCTTCACTATAAATTATGGACTCTTACGTGCTTGACCTGCTTGACTTCTACAGTCCCGAATTAACATGCTAACAGTCAAGGTATCAGGATGAAGTGAAACTTAGTTGCGTCGATGGCCTGGAAAGGTACACTTCTGATGAGTTGTACGCAATCAAAATAGCAACATCCTTGGAATGAAGAGAAATCTGCAGACCATCTGGCTCTCATTCGGCCCTAGAATCACCCTTCCCATCCCCGTTTGACACGAGACCTTCCACAGTGACACTCATTCTGCTTGACCTAGGCCCAGCAACCGCCAATGCCACCATTTTGACGTATGATCGTACAGTATGTTAGGCACGTAGAGGATCATTGCAGTTTACGGGGATAGATGCTTGATAATTACCTTTTCGCGGTAGGCCTGTCAACGCCAGCTATGCTTCTGGATCCAGGAAGCCATCCATTGCTAGTCTCAATGTATTCTAGCCCACGGCTTGCAAATACAACTGCTCCTGGACATCGGTGATCGCTAGGGGAGAACTGTGCCCAGTGAAGAGGAAGGTGATGTTGACGAGACTGGATCTGATGCTTCAGGCTCTTACTGACAGGCAAAGGTTCCCAGGCTCTACACCATTCCACCTGCATAGGCCCTACATGACTTACGGTCAATATTCTCCAACAGACAATCGTTTTGCTACGCCACCAACCCTCCTCATAGAACTTGTCTATAACACAAAGGGATTTGCGGCCTTATTGCCATGTCCAACAGAACGAAGTCCGTGGAGGGAATACGTCAAGACACGGGTTGCTCTACTTGGATGGGAAGCCGTGCCCATATTCTGCCAACGGGTCAGTGTTCGCGGTGATTCCTTTGGCGGCCTCAACGCAAGTTACTGACAAGTTCCAGAGCAGGTCCAAGAGCAAGTTCAAGGGAGGGTTATTATCCGATCTCACCAGAGCGTCACACAAGCCAGACGAAATTCGGAAATCAGCTTCGGCCACTCTCGTGGTCCTGTGCTAGCACGCGGATCGACGCATCAAGCAGGAGCCTTTCTACACAGCTGCATTCGTCGAGACAGTCTGCTTCCGTTGCGATTGCTGTCGTGGAGGGCGCAGGTTCTGCGAGTCCCATGAATTGAGAAAAGAGCTGTTGACGGAGAAAAGCTACTCTTGCCATGATTTCTACCAGATCTGAATAGCATTTGGACAAGGCGGTAAAGGGCGTTCAATGAGCGGTAAAGACTCCATCACACCTCTCCTTCCGATTGCTGACGACAACAGCTGGGTTGAGATGTGGTGAAAGCTGCAGCGAAACATGGAACAGGACACCAACGTCTTTCCACCGCTTACATCTCCTTCGAAAGTCAGGCTTACCTTTTCCTTCCTCATTAGCACCGGCTCAGGCAATGTGCGTTACCAGCGTCTCGCCCCCAGCCGCCAGAGAACTTGAACCAGCGCCAAGTCAACCTTGAAGCTGAAGACGTGACACCCGGGAGCCGTGGCATACTCTCTCATTGAAATTGAAATTGACAGAGGACATGGATAATCTTGTATCGGAGAAGAAGGAAAGGCTGAAGTTACTTTCAATGTAGGTTCATGCAAGCGAGTTTGAAATTTCGCTGTACTCACCTCCACTGTCCACTACAGGATGACGAAGCACATCTTCACTCTTCCTCCGCCAATCGCAAAGTGCACAAGGCTTCAGCTCCTCTGGCAGAGGACATGGACAGAATACACAGACCCAACATCCTTCTCAACCCTTTCTCCTCTGATTCGATTTACCTTTCGCCAAATTCCTCTGTCATGATTGACATCTACACTTACAGGAGATGTTGGTCTTTGAAAGCTATCATGCTTACGTGTCTCAAGCCTGCCTTGATGGAAACGCTCCTTGCATTGCAACGTCCCCCATAACACTGTCTCGCCACCCTCATACTGGCGAACATTGGAAACTGTCGACTTTCATTCGGACGGTTGACAAGATAACTGGCCGGGAGGCAAGCCCAGACCTCAGCTTCGCAACGAAGTAGGAGTGCTTGAACATGAGGAGAAGGCATCTTCACATCACCCAAAAGAAAACCTGCAAGAGATGAGCACCATGGTAGGGTAGCTGATGGCAGTATGGATATTGCCTCTTTCTCGCAAAGCGCCACTCTTACCCTAGTAACCATCTGACCATCTCGGGTCCAAAGATCTGAATACACAATCGCAATAGCCTTCTAGGGTGTTTTCCTGTTCTGATGGTTCGCAATCCAAAGAGAGTCACGCTGCAGAGTGGCCGCCTGATCCAGGTCTTATCAGAAGATCAGCTATGTGCTCGCTCCTCAAGGGATTTGGACGGCGATCTGATGCCTTGTAATAAGATGATTTCTTCTTGAGTAGTTCGGTCTACCCTAGTCTACTCTATACTCAACAAACAGAATCATATTTTGATCGGTACGCCACAAAAAGACAAAGGGGCGACTGATGTGTACAGTACCTGGATGATGGTCCTCGGGCATCGTCGCCACTGCCATCGCCACTGCCATCCCCTCTACTGCTGGCAATCAGAGTAGGATTGACAGCATCCACCCACATATCGTTCTCTCTCGCTTCTTGAGATCCCTTGAAGGACCTTGAATCTCTACCGCGTCAGGGTTTCCTCTACCTTCTCCTTCTCCGCAACCTTCTCCAATCCTTCGGCGCCTTACGTAGGCCTAGGGTGAACTTTGTCGTAATCACGAGAGTCCCCAACATAGCTACCATGATGCTACGATCAATAGATCTCGTGACGAGATACCTCGTTGGACTCAAGGCACCCTACTGGCTCGTACTATGTCATAGGTTCAGTAGCAAAGATGGTTCGATGACTCATTGGGCGTGGCCCTGTAAACTTGGAGTGATATGCCGACGATTCTGGACGTTTGTGAAGTTGGGAAGGAGAGCGGCTACCGCTGAACGGGTTGCCCAATATCAAAGTGCCTTGAATGAGGTTCTTGGTAAGACTCAAAACCATTCATTCGAAATCACAAGCGGAAGATCAAAGACCTGAGGGCATACGGAACTTGGACAATGATATGAGTTTGAGAGACGGTAAACTTGAATATTCACCGATAACCGGATGGGGCCGCCGCATGGACACAATACGATACCCTGGTGCAGGCAAGACGCTGTTCATGTCCGGTTTCTTGGGTTCTGATATAGACAGGCTTCATTACCGGATGGCAGTGCGCCATAGGTTCGCGCCGATGTGGGCGATACTCGCTATGCGTCTTCGAAAAGACTTGTATCTACTCGTTACCATACAAGCACAGTCTGCTTTAGTCCAGGAGGCAAGAGCAGGTGCTGGTGATTCTGTTGCAATTGAGCTACAACGACGATGACACAGAATCTGGAATCGCCGAGACGACTCGTTGCCATCTACGTGGTCCGACTCTCACTATGGTTAATTGGCAAATAATATGTGAGTCCCGCCATCGAGAGCAGGTATTGAGCCCGGGGGGAGATCTTTTCCTGGAACAGGGAGTCCATATTGACCAAATCTCTAAGATTCAAAATCCCACCCAATGCACCATGAGCTGCCCATCAAGTGTCCTCAGAAAAGACCATACCGAAAGATCTCGTCCTAGTGTCACGTCACCACAGTTCCTCCCGACAGCTCAATCATCTCCTTTCTGTTACATCTGATCAGGTTTTGCTTACATACGTCTTCTCAACGCTGACTTTGAGGCCCTCGAACGTCCATATGCCGTCATGCTTGATGCTATGACCGCTTGGTATCAGGCGTATCTCTCAAAGTTTGACGTGTCTCGAGATATCACGGTATCCTGATATGGAATTTCTTGGTGAATCCCACAATCATTTCGTTGATCTTCATGTGAGTAAGCCCTCGTCCTGATACTATCGAAATTGACTGCTGTCACTCCTAAGAGCCAGAAATTTATCATGGAGCTGGTAGAGACACCAGCTGGACTTTGGTGTATGTCCGTAGCCACCGTTCCAGTGATGATGAGGGAATGAATTGGCCAAATAGCCGCTCGAATTTCAGCAAGAGCCTATCATTCCTATTCGTTCAAGTACCTGAGTCAAGCCTAAGGAACACGGAACATGGCGCTGCCTGGCTGCCATCGAAGCTGGGCTCCATAGTATAGGAAATAGACCAAATCTCGGGAAAGCTTGCCGAACGAGCCTGGTAAATCATTTTGGAAGCTCGACGGGCAGAGAGCAACGGAGATCTAGGAAGTGAGACTCTAAGACAAATACCGTAGGCAAGGAAACAGAAATGGAAAGGATTGAGCGCTTATCTACGAGACCTACACTGCGAGGTAAAGGTCTAAGGGCAAACATATAGGGGTACTGATTTTCGATGCAAAGCGGACGCGCTGGAAGTGTATCCATTGAGGAGACTGCATGAGAAGTCTCCGACTTTTGGTGAATGGAATGCAGATAGGAATATAGTATAGTCTACTCATGAGTAGACCGAAAAGGCAATGTCCGACCAAATTCAGCTATAAGCAGATTGTTATCGACGCAGAAGTCAATCCAATTTATGCAAGCTAGTTAGTATTGTTCCAAAGTAGCAAATTGTGAACGCGCCGGGAATCGTTCAAGCAATGCACAAGATGAATCATGAGAACATCTGCGTCTAGTCAACAGTGCACGGTAAGTCATTGAAATTCGCGAGTGAGTCGCCAGATGAACGGCAATTGGAGGTCAATACCAGGTCATGCGCGGCTGCGATCATCGAATCCCAATGGCGGTACTTGGCGATGAAAGTGTTCGTGATGGAATCAAAATTCTTCATTGACTAGTCATCTGAGACTGAAGTCGGACTAAGTACATTGAACAACCCGCGGTGTCATAGCACAAACCTCCCACTCGTCAATGCCTGTCGAGCCTTTTGGATGAATGTGCTGGGTAAACCTCCTCCAATGACTCCTTCCCAGATGTGACCCTTCACAATAGCCACGTTGCCCCATTACTCATTCGTCTGCCGCAGGTTGGGCCGCATGTGTGTGCTCACCGCCGATTCCGGAGAGCCTCCAACGCCCTCGTTTGATCCTGCTTGGTAGCATGATGGTGGTGGATAGATTTCTCAGGGATTGTTCGACTGTCTGTACCTGCGGTAGAATGTCATCATTGAACACGTTGACATTTGATACGCGTTGGTACTCCGACCTTTGGTTTCATGGTGATATGGATACTCAGCTTCAGATCCATTGGAAGAAAGCCACTAATCAAGCCAATCGAATTGACACAACAACCTTTGGATTCGAGCGAAGATGAAATGCCTAGTAGAAATATAGGACAAGGCAGACTTATCGAGACGATTGCCTGCCTAGATTCCAGCTGAGAGATTTTCCTAGAATGCTCAAAGAGTTGAATCATTGCCTCGCCAAGACTCGACGCGGTTCTCTCGTCAGAGCAGGAGGTGAGTCCTCATTCCAGCCCGATGGCCGCTGAATGGTAAGACCGCGATAGTTCCCCAATCGGTTGCGGCTCACCATCGAGGAAGATCTCAGAAATATTGTCCTGAGACAATCAGCTCTTTTCTCTTTGTAGAAAGGGGGAAGCGGAGGGAATTATTCAATTCTCCTCGCCGATGGTGTTGAGCCTCCCACCAAAGTAGGAGGCCACTTTTCTTTTTTTTCTTTTTTTTTCTTTTTTTGGAAAGCAGAGCGGATCATTCAATCCTCCTCGCCAATGGTGTTAAGCCTCCCACCAAAGCAGGAGGCCACATCATTTGAAGTCATCTCTGAGAGAGACCTTTACACTTCTGCAATGTGTAAAGAAAATTGAATTAGGGAAAGCAGAGGGGATCTTCGATCCTCCTCGCCGGCTGCGATATGCCTCACATTACAGTAGGGGGCGTATATTGAATTTTTTTTTTTGGGTGGGCTGAAGGGATCTTCGATCCTCCTCGCCATACGTGAGACTCACAGAGAAGTCCCACGGGTCGGATGCCATCGGTGAGCCGATGGCGAGAACAAAGATGACGCCTCAGCGGCATAGCCACTAGAGGCGCTCCATCGAATTCTCGTCCGACGAAGAAGAAAAAGAAAGAAAAGAAAGAAAAGAAACGGGAGGTTGTGTTTAGTACCCGTGGCGGCTCGCGAAACAATCGCGCTAGTGACTCGTGACACGAAAGGAGATTTGTAACGCGAAGGTAGACTTAAGATCTAGGGATTCAATCAAACATTACATAGGAAGCATTACCAAGGACGCTCAATGCTCAATAGGTTGCTGAATCCTCATCTTCCGCGGGTGACAATGGGTTGACTTTAAACTACAATCGTTACATTCAGACAGAGGCCTGAGCCCGCTAAACTGCGGCGAACTTGTTTGAAAGATTGACCGACTTGGTGTCCAATCTCCAGCATGATTTGTGCATTTCTACCTTCCCACGACTGAGTCCCACGTTCATTGCTTTGGTAGCACATGCTCGAGCTAAACATAGCGAAAGCGACAATAATCTGATGAGCAATCTTGAAGAAGTGCTTGAACTATGTGGCGTACCTCTCATGACGAGCGGCTCTACTGCCCCCTTTCTTTTCCACTCGTTTCGGGACAGTCCCCAACCCACAGTCCCATTTGGATTATTAATCATCCCCAGCCACACCACCACCACCTATCAACGTCATCCACCTCCACCTACACCATACGTCGCCGTCGCCTCAGCAGCTACAGAGGTAGAGCGGAATCGCATGCACATGCAGTGGTGGGTGGAGCGGAGTCGCATGCGTTGTGGTAAGTAAGCTCTATTGGTTCTTTCTATCAACTGGTCTATCTACAGCGACGAACTGAGCAAATAATCAGCTAATTGACTGACTGGTTCTTCTCTAGGCTTCATCAACTTCGCCTATTTATTATCCTTTGCGACCTCCTAATTGGCTATACGTTGTTGCTTCTTCTCCTCCCGTAGAATACGCGGGTTTATCGCTCCTACGATTCTGACTTCTTACTCTTCTTCCGTGCGATACCCCTAGATGCTCTAGTTGACCGAGCAGTTAGTGTAGGGTCTACCTGGGATACAGAGAGGCCTTGCTGTTGGCTACGTCGATCTGGCCATGCGATAAGAGGTCGAGCACTCGCTGAGGTAGTTGCCCTTAGCGATGATGGCAAAGAGGGAAATTTATCGATATCATTAAAATCGGCCTAGCGCTCGGATGGCTACACACCTTAGCTCGGAGCTTCTCCTAGGCCAGGCGACCCTCCGGAGCTATCAAGTATATGCATATCTATAATGTTGCTGTCGTACGACCTCGCTGTCGCCGAGTAGAAGGATTAACACCATGCCTCCACTATCCCTTTCCTTGTGTACGGGAGGTACACGCTAAGGGGAGATCGACGTAGGGGTGATAATTGGTCAACTCTATCAGGCCAAACTTGGAACAGCTTAGCAAATCTTAGCAAATCTTAGCAAACCTAGGCTGACTTATCACCACCCATGCGTGCATCTCCCGTTAGCGTGTACCTCCCGTACACAAGGAAAGGGATAATTGCTCCGCACAGATGTGCTAAGACTCGCTAAGATATAGGGCTGAGCACGCACCCCACCACACTCCACGCACTATACCTACACCACATCTACATATCATGATACTATACATAGATACGCGGTTTGTAGAGCTATCTGTTCAGACCTATTCCCCGTGGTTGTGATACAAATCGCGTGTACGTAGCATACGTGGTGGAGAAGAGAAGTTTGTGCGCCCTACAAATCTGCGGGTGGTGGTGTGGCTGGGGATGATTAATAATCCAAATGGGACTGTGGGTTGGGGACTGTCCCGAAACGAGTGGCTTTTGTAGAGCATCAGAGGGCCATTAAGGACCGCTTTTGGATCGCGAATTTGGTGGGCGCCTTTGGTACCCGTTTTATATGGCCGCTTCTGCTGAACCCCATAACTTTGGTGGGCGCCTTTGGTGGCCGCTTTATATGGCCGCCTTATTTGCCTATGCGCTTTTAGTGTGCGCTTTATCTACTATTGACTTTGGGGTGGAGAAAAGCTTCCCTGGCCACTCAGCGCCCGCTCACTCCCCAGCCGAAAAGGTCCCTTCTCCCATCGTCCCATTCTGACCTCGCAGATTCCTTGCTCCGTCCTTCAGCAGGATGTCCCTCCTAGTCCTCATCCGCCCA
>JAABUP010007811.1_pt1 | contig 14039 bp, 12 predicted proteins | sample 5559201 | NCBI WGS metagenome assembly JAABUP01 (sample SAMN10711887, study PRJNA513373) | rock metagenome | isolation source: Antarctica rocks | place: Antarctica | reverse complement strand
TTCTGATTCACTCAGATTTGAAGAAAAGAGAGTGAAATTCAGACCTTGACTACAACAAATTGTTGCTAAATTGAATGTGAACATGTTGAACAACAATGTCAGTGTGCAGTTCTAATACTTACACAGTTGGTTTAAAGGGTTGGCTTTAAGCCAGGTCACACCTTGAATTGTGACTTGTATCAAGTCAAACAAAGTTTTAAATCATACAATCATTGAGAAGCTGATCAATCAGCTTCAACATGTGTACAACAATTCAGAATCAAGAGAAAGAGCAACTTGTATCTTAAGAGCATTAAAACAGAAAGAAAAGTCATTCACAAGACACCTGACCACCTTTGAACAGACATTGCTGAAAGCAAAAGGCTTAAAATAAGATGATGCTGTTAAGAAGACATTTCTCAGTAACAGCTTAAATGTAATGCTCACACAAGCTCTGATTGCAACATCAATCTCTGCGTTGTACAATGAGTACATTATTTTACTGCAGTGAGTCAGTCACAACCTAAACTCAATTCAGAAGGCTGTTACTCAAGAGTGTCATATGACAACAGCTATCATTACACAACAGTCTCACATGAACAACATGAACTGAGAATTCACTGAGCACATCATTGTCACAGCTACAGAAACTGAAGAAAGATGCAGAGCACAATGAGTGTCAGAGAAGAAAGTGATGAAATGTCATATGAAATGACTATGCATGTGCTGCAAAGACAATAATCACTTTATTAAGAACTGCAAACTTCTGCCTGCTGTATGACCTTGTGTCATTAATGTTGTTGCTGCTGAGACTGTAAAGAAGATGACAGAAGAAGAGAAGAACTCAGAAAAAGAGTAGCTTTTAACAGAAGTCACAGCTGAAAGCATATGAGATGTGATAAAAGCTGAAAGAAGTTTGAGAAACAGATGAACAGTGCCCTCTTCACTATGTCAACATTAATCAATAAAAAGTCATATGCACATACCTTGTATGACACAGAGTGCCTGTTCTATAAAATAATCACTTCTTGCTTTGCTAGAAATCACAATCTACAGTGCATGAAGATAAGATCTCATATGATTACAGAGTTTGATGAACCTTCAAATTCATCAGTAAATGAAGTAGCTGTTGTATAAATTGATATCAACAAACATCAAAAGTCAAGGGCATTCTTTTATATTGTCTCTAAGATAGCGTCCTACAATCTTATACTAGGTTTATCATGAATGAAGCAGAACAAGGTCATATTGAATGCAAATGAAGTCTCTCTTACAATTGAATTCACAGAAACTATCATACAGAACAGAAAAGCTTCTGCTAAGAGCAAGTTCAATCATGTTATAATGTCAGCTACATTCTTTACAAATCTCATATGAAAGAAAGAAAAGAAACAAAAGAAGATTGAGGTGTTCTTGATCAGCATGATTGATATTGAAAAAGCTTTAACCTCACAGAAGAAGACTGACTCAAGGACTATACTCTCTGATCATTATCATGAGTTTTTAAATGTGTTCAATCATATGATGACTGAGAAGTTGCCGCTCTTAAAAGAAGAAGACACAGATCATCAAATTGAACTAAAAGAAATGAATGAAAAAGAGTCAAAAGTACTCTGAGGTTCTTTATACAACATGACAAAAGAGAAGCTACTAATGTTGTGCAAGACATTAACAGAACTTTTAAATAAGCAGTTCATATGAGTTAGTAACTCATCTGCTGCAGCATCTGTTTTATTCATACAGAAGTCAGAAGATGAACTTTGATTCTGTGTGAACTACTGTGGCTTAAACTGAATCACTTAAAAGAATCATTATCTTCTTTCATTGATATATGAGACTCTGCAGAATGTCAAACAAGCTCAATGATACATTAAGTTGAATGTTATAGCGGCATTTCACAAGATTCAAATTGCTGCAGAAGATGAATGAAAGATGATGTTTTGTATGAGGTACAGGTTGTATGAATGAATGATGACTTCTTTTGAGCTAGTCAATGTTTTAAGCACCTTTCAAAGATATATCAACTGAGCCTTGCAGAACTTTCTGAATGAGTTCTGTTCAGTCTATGTGAACAATATTCTTATTTTCACTGATGAATTGCTGCATCAACACCGAAATCATGTACAAAAGATACTACTACAGCTTTGAGAAGTCAGCCTACAAATTGACATTGACAAATGTGAGTTTGAAGTCAAGTCAATCAAGTATCTAGAGTTCATTCTGAAAGTGAGAAAGAATGTACAAATGAAGTCTCAAAAGATGAAGGCAATCATGAACTGACAAGCCTCTAAGTCAGTAAAGAAAGTACAGAGTTTCATAGACTTTGCAAACTTCTATTGAAAGTTCATCAAGAACTTTTTTAATTTAATTATGTCAATGATGACTCTTATACAAAAGAATACGCTCTTTAAGTGAACTGAGAAAGCTGATCAAGGTTTTAAGAAGCTAAAGACTATGTTTATTTCAGTGTCAATTCTAGTCTTGTTTGACCATACATGTATGACTGTGATGAAAACAGATTCCTCAGATTGACACATAGATGAAATTCTGTTGCAGTTGATGAATGATGTGTGAAGGCCCTGTGTCTACTATTCAAAGAAGAATGCATCTGCAGAGTGCAACTATGAGATTTATGAGAAAGAGATGCTGATCATCATACAATGCTTCAAAGAATGAGATGCAGAATTGAGAAGTGTGTTAAGTTTTCAGATTTGCACAGATCACAAAAATCTGAAATACTTTATGACAGTTAAGAAGCTTACAGAGCAACAAATGAAATGATCTTTAATACTGTTGTGATACAACTTCTTCATACTATACTTGCTGAACAAACAGAATGAGAGAGCAAATGCTTTATCAAGACAAGAACAGAATGTGTTAATGAATCTCTCAGATGACAGAGTACAACATCATATGAAACAGATAATACATTCTGAGATGATGAGCAAGCCTATACAGACTGTCTCAATGACAGTAGCAGACATATCAGTCTCTGTTCTTGTACAAGATCAAAACTTATTCAGTGAGATTACAGACCTTAAGCAGATGTGAGTGAATGCTGAAGTAAAAGATGAGTCATATAATGAGCTTTGTCAGACAATTCACAAACAACAAAGATCATTTCTCACTGTTTTAAAAGTGAGGGTATTCATAATGAAATGCTTCTTGAGCAATGAAGAAAAGCTACTCTTTTGCAAAAGACACTGAGTGTCTTTCTCAGAACTTCTTTGTATGAAACTGATTCAGTATACACATGACTCAACAATGACTGAACACTCAGAAAGAAATGTAACTGATGCTCTTTTATCATAACAGTTCTTTTGACCTGAGATGCTACAGAATGTCTGTACATTCTGTTGAAATTGTGACAAGTGTTGTATGAACAACAGCTGAAAAGACCGCTGACAAGGCTTCTTGAAGCCTCTACCTGTACTGAATTGAATTTGACAGAAGATATTCATTGACTTTGTAGTAGATTTACTGTCAAGTGAGGATTGTACAAACCTTCTGATAATTACAAATTGTCTTAGCAAAAAGATAATACTGAAACTGTGCAAGAATATAACTGCAGAATGAGTGACTCAGACATTCATACAATGCTTCTATTGAGCTCATGGGCTTTTTACTGTAATAGTCTCAGATTGAGACACTCAGTTTGTGAGCAGTTTATAAAAGAGAGTCTGTCAACTTTTGAAGATTATACAAAGAGTGTTCACTGCATATCAGTCAGAAACTGACAGGGCAACTGAGCGGATGAATCAGAATGTTGAGCTATACATTTGTACATTCTTCAATTATAGTCAGAACAACTGAGCAAGCCTGCTTCTCATGGCTGAGTTAGTCATAAACAATCATGACTTCATCTCAACAGAGGTGAGTCTTTTTTTCTTGTCTCATGAGTATCACATGAAGCCTCTACAACTACTTGAGAAGTTGAAGCCTGTATGATCTGTGAAAAGTTCAGTACAAAAAGCTGATCAAATCATACAGAAGATGAAAGAAGTCACAGAGTGAGCACAGATGACTATGACTTTCACTCAGCAGATACAGAAGAAAATGATGAATTGAAAGAGACAGCAGTCTTATGACTTCAAGAAAGAAGACAAAGTTTGACTAAATCTTAAGAACATTCATACAGACTGTTTGTGCAAGAAGTTTGATGTAAAGAATGTTAAGTACATCATTGTTAAGAAGATCAACTCACATTTCTTCTGTCTGAACACACTGCTGAGTATTCATAATGTGTTTCACTCAGTCATGCTTCAGTCAGCAGTCATGAATGCTTTTTCTTCTCAGTGTACAACAGATTTACAACCTCTGTCACAAATTGTAAGTGATGAAGAAGAGTTTGAGATAAAGAAGATTCTGAAAAAGAAATTCATATGACATAAAGAAGAATTCAAGAAGAAGTACTTGATGAAATGAGTCAGTTATACTCAACTCACATGAGAATCAATGTCTGCTCTGAAAGACACAGTGATGGTAAATCAATGAATGTTAATGCAACATGAGGTGACTAGATCTTAACCATACACAAGAAGACTGAGATGCTTCATGAGTTTGAGAAATTGTACAGAGTTCAAAATTTAGTGTTAAATTTATTTGATTTATTTCTATGCTAATTACTAATGATGCCTTCTTGATTTCGTCAAAGCTACTTGTTCTGAGCATCATGCAGAGATGAGGCATACAGCTCAGATGTCATACACAGCTCATACAACTAAACCTATACTAAAGGCAACGCAAGAGAAGAAAGAAGAGTTGTACATACTTAAGAGTTGATATAGATGATGATTGCTCTTGCTGACAGCATCAGTGTGATCTGTTTTGACTGAGCAGCATGCTCACTCTCATTGACACTGTTGTTGTTCTCATTGTTCAAGATGACAATGAGAACATCATTGTTGCATACAGAATAGTGAGCAGCATGATCACGTCACTTGCAGTTGCTGCAACACTCACTGAAATGTTTTGAGATACAATGACATTTCAGAAAGAGCGTCATATCATGTTTTCAACAGCTGATACAACTGTTGAGAATCAACACACTTTGACTCTGAATCAGAATGACATTGATGTACAACAGTCAATGAGTTCTCATCTGATTCAATGTGATACATTGCTGTACAAATGAAACATTCACATCAAACAGTGTAAGAATGACCATTGTTTGAGAAAAGTGAGCATACAAAGCAAGCTGCTGTTGATCAATGAAGAGAACAGAATTGACATCAACATCTGTAAGAACAAAAGTGACAACATAAGTGTTGTACAAAACAAGGGCCCTACAAGTTGTCAGCTCAGAGACACATGCTCATACAACACTTACATGATGATTGTTGTTGTTGTTGTTGTTGCTGCTGAGCTTGTCATACAAGAGTCAGTGCTGAACATACTCAATCAAGAAAGGTTTCACATACAAAAGGTGTCAGTGAAGAAGTTGAAGAAGAAAGAAAAAGAGAAGTTGTATGTGAGGTGAGAAGGTTATAACTCACTTCACTGACAAATAAACTCAAGTGAATTGTCAGAGAAAATCATGCAAGCAATGAAAAAATTTTCATCTGCAAACCTTACTTGTATAAAGCAGACAAACATGTGTCAACAGACATTGACAATCATACAACAACCTTTTCAGAAGCTTAAAGCACAACCTTGAAGAGAAAGAAAGAGGTGATGTCATGAGTTAAACTCATACTAAGGTCTTATGATCTAGTTGCTTACTAAGACTTTAAGACTAAAGCACATTATCTTTTTGCTTTTGTATGAAGCTCTTCTTTTTCTCTTCATAGTATTCTTCTTGTATTTAGAAATTATCAATTGAGCGTCAATCTCATTGCAAACTTGTGACACATGTAAGTGTCATACAAGTAAATGTCTTTGAGCTGACAACTTGTAGAGCTTTTGTCTTATACAATGCTTATGTTGCTGCTCTTGCTTTTACAAATGTTGATGTCAATTTTGTTCTCAAGATTGATCAACAGCAGCTTGCTTTGTATGCTTACTTCTCTCAAACAATGATTATTCTTGCTCTGCTCAGTGACAATGTTTTATTTGTACAAACTTGTATTACACTGCAGCAGATAAGAACTCATCAGTCATTGTACATCAATGCAATTCTGATTTAAAGTCAAGACATGTTGATTTCTGACAGTTGTACTGACTGTCAGAAATGCAGTATGATGTTCTTTTCAGAATGTCATTATATGTCAAAACATTTCAGTGAATGTTGTGACAACTGCAAGTAACATGATCATGCTGCTCACTGCTTTATATGCAACAATGATTTACTTATCATCATCTTAAATAATAAGAACAACAACAGTGTTGATGAGAATGAGCACATTGATAGATCAAGATAGATTGCACTGACTCTGTTGTTGACAGAGGTGATTGTTATTGACCTCAACCTTTAAATACTGTTACGTTCTGATCTGAGATGCCTTGAATATTAAAGCTAAAGATTTGTGCTTGTTGATATAAGGATCTCAGTGTGCGGTGTAGGGTAAACCAGTAGTTGATAACTTGTATTGAGTTGAACATGACCCATTTTCATAAGGGAAATGGTCCTACTATATACTATAGAATTGCCGTGCTCACCTTGCTTGCTATAGAGCAACAGAGCTGATAGACCTATCAAAGGTCTATTGTCTTGCTGAGCTCACTATAGAGCAATAGACTTGTGCAAGCTTATGTTCAGGTATATGCTTCTCTTGCGTATTTCCTAGAACATACTAGCCGGTTACAGTCTGGCTGTAACACGATCCCTTCTCTTCTAGGCGCTAGTTCTTTAGTGTCTATATAAGTGAGAGTATAAAGACAGATAGCTTCTTCACTGTCATGCCTTTTTATAAGCAGCACAATTGTCTTTGCCTTGCAAAAACCATTGCAACTTTCAGCTTCACTTCTTTCATTGCTTGTGATCACTGTTCAGCTGCTCTTTCTTTCTGTATTATTATGACAGATCACGCAAAGTGTTCTGAGTGCACTTGTTGTGGTTGTCTGTGTGTGTTGATATCATTAGATTTTCTGAATCATGCTCATCTTCAGCTGAAATCTGAACTTGAGATGACTATGAATGAGCATGTGAAACAGGCTGAGCATCTTTTCAAGCTGAATGTGAAGGTTCTTTGCCTTTTCAAGACTTTGAAACAGAATGAGTCTCACACAGTCGCCAAAGTTCGCTGTGTTGCTTCTGAACTGAGCAATGATAACAATGAAACTGAGGATGAGAAAAACTCCTCTGATTCTTTTAATCTTGATTTCTTACTGAAGTTAATGAGTTTTAGCTTCTTTATTGACTCTGAGCCTCTCTCTCAAACTGTTGTAGTGTTTTTGCACAGTTGAGTAGATTCTCTTTGAGCTCTCATGTGTTCTCTGAGGTATTGTATTCTTTTCATTTGATGAGATAGTGGGTTTTTCCGCTAATCATCCGTTGTTTTAAAATGTTCTCAACTTGATACTTCTCATTAAGTTTGACAAATGTTTTGATGATCTGAAGTGGTATGAACTGATTGCAACACTGAAGCATGAATGTATGAAATATCAGGTGTATCTGCATTTTCTTGAGTAAGTCTAGCTCATAGCTTAATTTCTTTATGTTTCTCTTGATCTTGAATGATTTTATGCTCTTATTGTTTAACTTCTTGCTTCTTCGCTTTACATAAATGTTGTTTGTTCTTAGATAAACTCTCTCTTCAATCACAAAAGGTTTTATCTCTGTTGTTTGTCTTGTTTACTGTTGAATTCTGTTCGTCAGATTCTTATGCAACTTCTTGATCTCTGTGATGTTTAGTATTACTTTCTGGCTTTGTGATTCGTGCGCTCACGGTTCTTGTCATACCTTTGAGTTGTATTCATAATTTGCTCAAAATGGTGTTTCTTCTGTGGTCTCATTTTGTGTGTTATTGTACACAAACTGTGTCATTGACAACAGTTGTACTCAGTTGTCCTGGTTTCTATTGACATAGTGTCTCAAGTACGTTTCAACCATCTGATTCATTTGTTTGCTCTGTTCATCCGTCTGTGGGTGGTATGCTGTTGACATTTTATGATTTATTTCAAGTTCTGCTGTGAGCGTTTCTCAAAACTTGCTTGTAAACAGCTTGTCTCTGTCAGTGATAAATTTCTTTGATAGCCTGTGATTGTTAATCAATTCTTGCAGTATGATGTACATCAATACTGGTGCTGTTGTGGTTTTCTTGAATGAAATGAACATGGTGTACTTGATTAGTCTATCAACTATAGTCAATATACTGTCAAATTTCACTTTTCATGCCGAATTCTTTGATGTTGATAACTTTGTTATGAAGTTCATGGTAACTGACTCTCATGACGCATTCAGTGCGTTTAGTTGTGTTACTCTGTCATATCTTTTATCTCTCTGAATCTTGTTCCTGTGGCATGAATTGCATCTGACAATGTACTCAGTGATTTAATCTCTAAGGTTGCTGATATTGTGTCTTCTTTGTATGAGATCCTCAGTTCTCTTGACTTCAAGGTGTTCATTGACTCTGCTGTTGTGACATACTCATATTAGTTCTTCATCTGTCAAGGAAGTTTGCTTAACCTTGTATGTTGTTGCTAAGTCTTTTGTGAGGATTTTCTTGTTGTCTTCACTTAAAATTTTGATGTGAATCTTTTTCACTTCTTCATGATCAGGCTGTTTACTCAAAGCGTCTGCTTCACCATTCTCATTATCCTTCTTGTAATGGATTTGAAATTTGTAATTGACTAACTGTTCGGCTCAGCGAACCTGTTGTCAATTCAACTGTTTCATTGTTACAAAGTTTCTCAAATTCTTGTGATCTGTGTAGATCTGAATAGACTTCTCAGTATCTGCAAGATAAGGTCTTCAATCTTGCAGTGCTTTTACTATTGCAAGAAGTTCTTTGTCATGAACCTTGTACCTTTTCTTGAGTTCTGTTAGTTTTTTAAATTGATAGGCTATGAGTCTCTGTTGTTCATTCTCAATCTGGTACAAGCATGCGCCTACTGTGAAATCTGACACATTGGTTTTCAGTACCTTTTTGCATGTTGAATTGAGTATTCTCAGGTGTGCCATTCTGTTAAGACTTTTCTTTAATGCGTGAAATGCATTCTTCTGCTCCTTATTCCAATGTTATCTTTTGTTCTTGCACATTAGTTGTGTGAGGGGTTCTGCAATTCTTGCATAGTTAGATACAAACTTTTGATAATAGTTCATCAATCTCAGAAAGGCTTGTACTTTCTTGACTCATTTTGGCGGAGGCCAGTTCCTGACTGCGTCTGTCTTTTTTGGGTTCTTCTTGATTTGCTCAGATTGAATAACATAATCAAGGAACTTGATTTTCTTTGTTTTGAACCTGCTCTTTGATTTCTTCACATACAAAGCCCTTTTGTTGAGCTTTTCAAGTACCTTATGCACATGGCTGCAGTGCATCTCAAGGTCATCTGAATATATCAGAATGTCATCAAGGTATGTGATCGCAAAATCATTGAGATATTCTCTCAATGTGTCATTGATTAACCTTTGAAAGGTGGCGGGGACATTCTTGAGCCCAAATGGCATAACAGTGTATTCATAGTGTTCATATCTTGTTCAGAACACCGTTTTTCATTCTTTGCCTTCCTTCATTTGTACTTGATAATAGGCTTCTTTCAAGTCTAGACTTGTGAACCACTTGACTCTGCCTAATCGGTCTTGCAACTCTTTGATCAACAGTAAGGAATAACTGTCTTGTTTAGTTATCTTGTTGAGTTGTCTGTAATTGACACATAGTTGCTTTGTGCCATCTTTCTTTGATACAAACAGGATTGAGTATTCTGTCAATGACTTTGATGGTCTGATGAATCCTCTTTTGAGATTCTCATCAAGGTAAGTTCTGACTTTCTTGAGTTGGTCTTCACTCATTGAGTACAGCGACATTCACTTTGACTGCTTGTCATTCAATAGCGATATTTCATGATCTCATGACTTATGCTCTGATAAGCTCATTTCTGATTGTTCAGAGATCTCATACACATCTATCATGATGTATAATTCTTTGCTGATTCAATCAATTCTTGAGTTCTTTTTGTGTAATCAGGGCATCTTTAGTATGATGTCATACTTGATTGAATTGAGGACATCAAACATCAACTTCTGTGAATCTTTTAGTATTATGACTTTGATGTGAACCTGCTCTGTTATTCACTTGAATTCTCTGTTGATCATATATATCTGCATAGACTTCAGCGCTCACTGCGGCATTAATTCTAGCATTCTTATCGCTTGTTGCAAAATATAGTTGTTGATTGCTTCTGAGTCTATCATTGCTTGAAGAAGTCTATCTCACTCAACCTGAATGTTAACTCATATCTTATGGTTCTTGCTGTTCTTCTGAGATGTTAGAAGCTTCTTGTTCTCTAGTCTCTTTAAGGGAGCTTGCAGTTTTTTGACTGTACTGTGTTGCTTGCTCTTCTTCAGAGGTTCTGAAATTATTTAGGTTCTACCTCTTGTATGATCAGTTGTATGTATTTCTTGCTGCCTTTCTCAATATACTGTTCTGAGTGTAGGCGCGGTTTGTACTGATTATATTTTCACTGAATCTGGTTCTGAAGTGCTTTCACTCTATTCAGAAACTCAGGTGGCATGTAGTCTTCTGAAAAGATTCAATGACCATCATCTGATGTTGAGTACTCTGTGGGTAAACGGATCTTGATTTTGTGGCTCTTGATTTTTCACACAAGTTGTTTTGATACTGAGTTGATTGCTGTTCATACATCTTTCATTAACTTGTTGAGTTTTAAGCATGCTCTTGCTTTTTCTGTTTCTTTTTGTTGCTTTTTAAGGTCATCAACTCTCTTTTTGAGCTCTTTCTGCTGTCTTTTTAGCAGTTGTTGACACATCTCTCAGCACTGATTCTCAGAGTGCTCATGTCTTGTTCTGAGTCTCATGTTGACTTCTCAGTCATTGACATTCTTTGAGTTTGCGTTCAAATTCAGAGCTATTCAGATGCTATCACTGTAGTCTTCTTCTATCTGAGTTTTGTGAGTATCAGTTTCTTTGATCTCAGCTTTCTTTAGAATAGCTAATCTCTTTGGTTGACCTGTTGTGTTGTAACCGTTTTGTTTTTTCTTGAGTTTCTGTGAGTATCATTTGACTTCATCTTTGCTGCTCATATGTGTTCAGCACATGTTGTCATAGCAGACTGTTCAGCTCAGAGTGTCATGCACTATGCGTGTATTTGTTGCTGCAACTTCTTTTCTTTCTTGTTGAGGTTTTTTGCAGGTTCTTGCAAGGTGTTTGAGCTTTTCACAGTTATAACATTCACAAGTCTCTGCTCATTGAGATTGAGACTTATAGGGCTTGCTCATGCGCCGTCCTTGCTTCACTCATGGTTGCTGCTTACAGTGCTTCTCAATTGCATCAAGGTTCATGAGGTCATCTCTTCTGAGAGTATAATGTCTTTCTCACATCTTTGATGTGTAGTGTTCTGTATGCTTCATCTGTCATTCTCATTGATGACTGTTGATGTTGATGAAGATATTGATCATATTCTGAAGCTCTTCAGGTCAATTCATTCTGACTATCTCATCTTTGATAGTCTCATTGAGTTCTCAATAGTATTGCAATATTAAAGCATGGTCGTCTCAATCTGTTAAAGCCGCAATTCACTGAAACTCTGTCGCATACTTGGCTGCTGACTTATTCATCTTTAAAATGTGAAGTCATCTTTCTGCTTCTTGTTTCTCATCAACTACCTTGAAGGCTCTTTGAAGCTCATTCTTGAACTTCTTGTAGTTGTTGAATATGAATTTCTTATTGTTCATTCATTTCTTCAGTGTCTTGTCAAGAAACTTATGCAGTTTGAGGTCAACTCAATTGAATGCTGCATTCTTGAGATATGATACAGTAAACAGACCTTTGTTCATTTTGAACCTGAACTTTGCCTGATTGAATTCAATATATAACTTGAGCTTGGTCAAGAAGGCTTGCAGCTTCCCTCTCTCATCTGTGAATGCATTGAGTGCTGATACCTTGAGTCCATTGATCATTTGCTGAAGGTCTTGAAGGTTGACTTAACTTGTCAAAGCTGACTTCTGCGCACTGATTGTCATTTTTATATTGTAAAGGTGTTCAAAGTGTTACATTCTGATCTGAGATGCCTCAGATATTAAGGCTAAAGATTTGTGCTTGTTGATATAAGAGTCTCAGTGTGCGATGTAGGGTAAACCAGTAGTTGGTAACTTGTATTGAGTTGAACATGACCCATTTCCATAAGAGAAATGGTCCTACTATATACTATAGAATTGCTGTGCTCGCCTTGCTTGCTATAGAGCAACAGAGCTGATAGACCTATCAAAGGTCTATCGTCTTGCTGAGCTTGTTATAGAGCAATAGACCCGCGTGAGCTTATGTTCAGGTATACGCTTCTCCTGCGTATTCCCTAGAACATACTAGCCGGTTACAGTCTGGCCGTAACAGATACATACAACTTCTTTTTCTTTTCTTGCGTTGCCTTTAATATAGGTTTAGTTGTATGAACTGTGTATGACATCTGAGCTGTATGCCTCATCTCTGTGTGATGCTTAAAACAAGTAGCTTCAGTGAAATCAAGAAGGCATCATTAGTAATTATCATAGAAATAAATCAAATAAATTCAACACTAAATTTTGAACTTTGTAAAATCACCTCACACACATGAAGCATCTCAGCCTTCTTTAACATGATGTCTTTCTTTGAGCTTTCACTCATTATTGACAAGATCTTTAAAGACCTCTCTATGTATATGAGTGTGTGTGCACACACACACACACATACACACAGTTGTTGTTAAATCATGTGTAGGCTGATGATGTTGACTTGTATGATTAAGATCTAGCAATCTCAAGTTGCATTAACTTTCACTGATTCATTGTCACTGTGTTTTGCAGAGCTGAGGTCAGTTTGCATGTAGATTGAGTATAATCAACTCATTTTATCAAGTACTTCTTCTTAAATTCTTCTCTTCATTGTATGAGCTTTTTTCTCAAAATCTTGTTTATCTCAAATGCTTCTTCATCACTCACTATTTACGATAAGGATTGCAGATCTGTCATACACTGAGAAGAAAGAGCATTCATGACTGCTGACTGAAGCATGACTGAGTGAAACACATTATGAATACTCAGCAGTGTGTTCAGACAAAAGAAATGTGAGCTAATCTTCTTAACAATGATGTATTTAACATTCATCACATCAAACTTCTTGCATGAACAGTCTGTATGTATGTTTTTTAAGTTTAGTCAGACCTTGTCTTCTTTCTTGAAGTCATAAGACTGCTGTCTCTTTCAATTCATCATTTCTTTCTCTATTTGCTGAGTGACAGTCATAGTCATCTGTGCTCACTCTGTGACTTCTTTCATCTTTTGTACAATTTAATCAGCTTTCTGTACTGAACTTTTCACAGATCATACAGGCTTCAACTTCTCAAGTAGTTGTAGAGACTTCATGTGATACTCATGAGACAAAAAGAAAAGACTCACTTCTGTTAAGATGAAGTCATGATTATTTATGACTAGCTCAGTCATGAGAAACAGCCTTACTCAGTTGTTTTGACTATAATTAAAGAACACACAAATGTACAGCTCAACATTCTGATTCATTTGCTCAGTTGCTCTGTCAGTTTTCAGATGATATGCTGTGAACACTTTTTGTACAATCTTCAAAAGTTGACAGACTCTCTTTCATAAACTGCTCACAAACTGAGTGTCTTGATTTGAGACTATTGTGGTAAAAAGCTCATGAGCTCAATAGAAACATTGTACAAATGTCTGAGTCACTCATTTTGCAGTTTCATTCTTGCACAATTTCAGTATTACTTTCTTGCTAAGACAATTTGTAATTATCAGAAGGTTCATACAACTCTCACTTGATGATAGATTTACTACAAAGTCAATGAATATCTTTCATCAAATTCACTTCAATACAGATAGAGGCTTCAAGAAGCCTTGTCAGTGATCTTTTCAGCTGTTGTTCATACAGCATTTGTTGCAATTTTGACAGAATGTACAAACATTCTGTAGCATCTCAGGTCAAAAGAACTGTTGTAATAAGAGAA
>JAABUP010007809.1_pt1 | contig 14041 bp, 7 predicted proteins | sample 5559201 | NCBI WGS metagenome assembly JAABUP01 (sample SAMN10711887, study PRJNA513373) | rock metagenome | isolation source: Antarctica rocks | place: Antarctica | reverse complement strand
CTGCGCGAGCGCATCCTGGCCTTCGTCGCGTACTTCAACCAGACCGCCCACCCCTTCCGCTGGACCTATCGCGGGCGACCCCTGTGCCGCTAATCCGGTACGTATCTCCGCCGCGCTGTACTAGTACTACAGTGGTAGTTAGTGAGCGAGTCAGCTGGGCGATTAGTACGAACGCTGCCCCGTGACCAATCGCCACGCTCAAGGAAGCCAGTACGAACGTCGAACTACCACTAACTACCACTGTAGTACTAGTGCCTTTGGCATTGCCGGTGGTACAGGGAAAAGCATCGGATCCGCCCACGGACCATTAAACCCAAGTGATCCGGTGAGAACACGCATTGCAGCGAGAATGCGCGCATCGTCGCTGGGCATCCAGGCCATGCTGAGCTCATAGCTTGGACCGCCACGCCAGTTTTCCGGGTTATGAAAGTCTTGCTGATTCATCTACCTTCCCGTACCTTCGTCCAAAACAATTCGATAGATCATCAGGATATGTCGTGATAGGCGCGTGGGATGTAGGTGAGCGGGTCGATCGCGCGGAACCGGGCCAGCGTCGCCGCGTCGAAGGGCGCGGTCGGGCAGATTGCCGTGAATATCGGCCAGGATCGCCAATCGGGTCATCGCACTCCCCTTCCTCGCGCGCCGCACGGTCGCGCCGCTGCGCCGACAGAACGCGCGAGTCCGCACAGCGGATGCGGATCAGGGGGTATGCGGCGTGCCGTAGGTGCCATCGAGCGCCTGCCAGAGGGCGCGCGCGAACCAGCCGCGCGTCGCAGGAGTGTCCCAACTCGCCCATGCGCCGGTCGGATCGGTATCGGGCGGCGAGCCGACGTAATGCGCGTAGGTGGCGAGATCGACGCGGTGCCCGGACGACGCCGGGATCGCCGGGAAGAGCGTCGCGTCGTCGGGCTGCCACGCCCACAGAGCACGACGCACCATCGCCCTGGCGATGAAGGCGACCGTCTGGACCTGTAACACCGGATCGAGGGTGCCGTAAGTGCCGTCGCCGTAGCCGTGCGCCACCTCGTAGTGCGCGAGCGTCCCGACCGCGCGCCACAACTCGTCATCGACCACGCCGCGATCGCTGAACGGATTGCCGTGATCCTCCCCCTCCCAGCCCATCGCCCGCCCGATCAGCGCGGCCATCTGCGCCCGCAGCGTCGTGTCCCTCGGCCCGAATGAGCCGTCGGCATACCCCTTGACGATGCCGCGCGCCGCCAATTGATCGATCGCATCCTTCATCGCCGACGCCGTGAGATCGGGGAAGTCTTGTGTCGGGCCGAAGCGCGCCGTGATCGTGTGGCCGCTCGTGAGGGTGAGCTGAATCGGGTTCGTGTAGCTCTGAACGGTCCCATCGATCGCCCAGCCGATGAAGAGCTGGCGGTTACCGGGGCTCGCGGTGAGGGCGGTCGGCACACCGACGCAGACCGTGGTGGGGCTGACCGTGCCACTCCCCTTGGCGACCGTCACCGCAGCTGTCTGCGCGCACGACTTCGGCGGCGGGGCGACGGTCGGTGGCGGCGGCGGCGGCGGCGGCGGTGGCGGGATCGGCGTGGCGGTCGGGGGCGGGATGGGCGTCGGGGTGGGCGAAGGCGCGGGTGGTGCCGGCAACGGGAGTATCTGCACCGTGCGCGCCAATTCCGGGGCCACGGCATAGCGCGCGTCCCCCCCCTGCCGCGCGGTGATGACGCAGGGGCCGACGCTCAACAGGGTCAGCGTCGTGCCAGAGACCACGCAGGGGGAGCCCGGCGCGACGACGAAGGTCACCGGCAAGCCCGATGACGCCGTCGCCGCGAGCGTGCCGGTGGTCGCGCTGAGCATCCGATCGGCGGGGGCGGTGAAGGCGAGCGACTGCGGGGCGGGCGTCACCGTCAGCGTGCCGGGCAGGCTGCGAACGCGGTAGTTCGCCGGCGCGGACAGCCTGCACACGAGCGGATAGGTGCCGGGCTGGCTGGTGCCGTCGGCGGGCGGCGCGCACGTCGGGGTCAGGCCGAGGCTCGCGGCGCTCTCCCCGTCGGCGAAGCCATCGTAGCGGAGATCGAACGCGGGATTGTTGGCACCATAGGCGCGGGTCGCGTCGCTCGCCGTCAGGGTCAACGGGCGCGGCAGCACGATCAAGCTACCGGCGTTCGTGGTGATCGTGTAATTCCCGCCCGTGGTTGCCGCAGGCGCGAGCGCGTAGGGAGCGACCGGGAGCGGGGCGCTGGCGCTGGCGGCGGGGTTCGCACCCACACCAAGGCTGGTCGCGGTATCGCCATTGACGAGCCCCCGCACCTCGACCGCGAAGGCGGGCAATGGGACACCGTAGGTGATGGTCGCGTCGAGCGCCGTCAGCATCAGCGGCGCGGGCGTGACGGTGATGGTGACCATCGCGGACGCGGACGCGAACGTGTCGCTCGCGGTCGGCGTGAAATACGCCGTCAGCGTATGTGCGCCCGCGCCGAGGATCGCGCCGGGCGGCGGATCGTAGGTGATGACGCCCGCGCTATCGGCGGTCGCCGCGAGCTGCGTCGCGCCGAGGGGGGTGCCATAGACGATCGACGCGGGCGTGTCCCAGCGCAGGGATGAGGCTCCGCGCACGATCGTGAAGCTGCGGGCGACCGGGGCGGCGGGGAGCGTCGCCGCGTCGCCGGGCTGCGTCGCCGTGACCGTGCAGATACCGGCGCGATCGAGCCGCACGGTCGTACCAGCGAGTGAGCAAGGACCATCGGCGGGAACGGAGAAGGCGACCGCCAACCCCGAAGATGCTGTGGCGTTGAGGGCGAACACCGCATCGCCGTAATGGTGCGTAGCGGGCGCGGCGAAGGTGAGCGCCTGCGACTGCCGCGCGATCGTCAGCATGCCGCTGCCGCTGACGGCAGGGTTGCCACCGGACGCCTCGATCCGCGCCGTGACGGTGTAGTCGCCCGCAGCGAGCGTGGCGATCGGGAAGGATGCGCTCGCCTCTCCACTACCGATCGGGGCATCCGTTGGGGTGCCGATGACCGTCGCGCCCTGCGTCACCGTGAAGGTGACGGTGCCGGACGGCGCGGCAGCGGACTGCGCGGCGATCCGCGCGACGAGCGTCGCCGACTGCTGCCCGACGGTCGCGGACATCGGCAACACGTTAAGGGCGACCTGAGCGTTGACGATCGTCAGCGTGCCAGGGCGATAGGTGAGGGTGTAGTTTGTCGTGGTCAGGCCGCCACAGGTGATCGGGTAGGTGCCGACCGGGCTCGTCGTCGCCGCGGGCGTCGTGCAGGCGAGTGTCCCGCCGAGCGCCTGGCGATCCTCGCCGGGGATGAAGCCGCTATAAGTGACGGCGAAGGTGGGATCGGCGACACCGGTGGGGCGTGCCCGATCGTTCGCCGTCACCGTCAGCGGCGCGGGCGCGATCCTCAGCGTGGCGGCGGCGAACGTGAGCGCGTAGTTGGCGGCGGCCAGCCCGCCCGGCGTGACCGGGTACTGGCCGACAGGGCTCCGATCGGTCGCGCTCGTGGCGAAGGTCAGCGCCCCATCGAGCGTGCGCTGGGCGGTATCACCATTGACGAAGCCGCTGTAGGTGGCGGTGAAGGGGGTCAGCGGTTGCCCATAGATGCCATCGGTGGCGTGGGCGGTCACGATCAGCGGCGCTTTGGCGACGATCAGCGGCACCGCGCGCGTGATCGTCGCGTAGTGCGTCGTGTCAGCGGGGGCGAACGTCACGGTGAGGGTATGCTCGCCCGCCGGTAGCACCGCCCCCGACGCAGGGGCATAACGGAAGGTGCCAGGGATGCTCGCCGTCACCGTGGCGTTGAGGATCGTCGCATCGAGCGCCGTTCCGTACGTGATCGCCGCTGGATTCGCCCAGGTGATCGTCGGGACACCTTGTATCACGGTGAAGTGCCGGGTCATGCTGGCCGGGGTAGAGGCACCACCACCCGTCTGCGTGGCGGTGAGGCCACAATCGCCCAGATCGGTCAGGGTGACGGTCGCGGTCGTCGCGGTTCCCGCTGTCGTGGTGGCACCGACGGCACAAGCGCCGGTGGCCGAAAAGGTGAGCGGTGCGCCGATGGCGCTGGCGGTCACCGTGAAGGGCGACGCGCCAAGTTGACGGCTCGGGAGGGGGTCGAAGCTGATCGACTGCTCGGCGGTCCCGATCGCGAAGTTCGTCGAGGTGAGCCCGCCCCCCGGCGTCGGATTGCTGACGACGACAGTCGCTGACCCCTGGTTCGCGACGAGCGTATCCGGCACGATCGCCTGGAGCTGTGTCGAATTAACGAAACTCGTCGCGAGGGTGGTGGTGCCATTCCACTTGACGACCGCGCCGCGCGCGAAACCGGACCCGTTGACCGTGAGCACGAAGCGTCCACTACCGGCGGGGATCATCGTGGGGCTGAGCGTGCCGATCTGTGGGGCGGCGTTGTTGGCGACGAATGTCGCGGCGACCGTATGCGGCACGTTCATCGTCAGGTTGAGGGGGTTCGACAGGTCGGCGCTCGCCACACCATCGATCGTCCATCCGGTCAGACCATAGCCCGCCTGCGGTTGCGCGCTGATCGCGACCGTCGTCCCGACCGGGTACGGGCCGGGGGTGGGGGCCACGGTGGCCGTGCCGCCCGAACCCGCGCTCAGCGTCAGCGCGTAGGTGGGCGTGGCGGCGCAACCGCTGGTGCCGCGCAGAGCCCGCGCCACGTTCAGTCGCCCGTTCGCCACCTTGCCACTCAGGCCGCTCGTGCGATCGCCGCAACCGAGCAGGCGGTCGCGCAGTTGTGTTGCGGTGAGATCGCGGAAACCGGAGGCGCTGAGGAGGAGTGCTGCGGCCCCGCTGACGTGTGGCGTCGCCATCGAGGTGCCACTCAGGGTATCGTAATTCTTCGTCTCCCCAAATAGAAAGGTGTTATAGCCTGGGATAGTCGAGTAGACATCGACGCCCGGCGCGGCCAGTTGCACGCGCGCGGCGCTGTAATTGGAGGCGTAGCCATCGAACGTGGCGATAGTGTCGCTGCGGTCGCTCGCGGCCACGGCGATCATGTTCGGAATAGCGGCGGCGAAGGGGTCGCCCGGCACCTGCGTGGCGAAGTTCGCCGGGTAGGTCGGCGTGGCACCGTTATCCGTGCCGCTGTTGCCTTCGGTGTTTCCCGCCGCCGCCACGATCAGGATACCATTGTCGGACGCGACCTTGAGCTCATCGTAGAGCGCTTGGACGAAGATGCTACTCTCGGTTGTCCAGCTCAGGTTGAGGACGCGGACATTGACGCCGCGCTGCTTCGCCTGCACCGCGTAATCGATCGCCGCGATCGCCCCGGCGGTGTCGCCGGCACCGTTGGCGGCCATGAAGCGCAGCGGCATGAGGGTGACGCGCCAGTCGACGCCGACGATCCCGCGCCCATCGTCGCCGGTCGCGCCGATCGTCCCGGCGACGTGGGTGCCATGCCCGTACTCATCGAGCGGATCGCAGTTCGTGACCCCCGGATCGGCGCGATAGCCGTGCGTGCCAGCGCCGCAACCATCGACATCCCAGCCCGGCGGCGCGGTCCAGACGTTGGCGGCGAGATCGGGGTGCGTGTAGTCGATGCCGCTATCGACGACCCCCACGACGACACCGCTGCCACCGGTCGCGGTATCCCAGGCGGTCGGCGCATCGATCTTCCCGAGACCCCAGAGACCGCTATTGGCGTAATCGGGATCGTCGGGGATGCGCGCGGGGTGGATCGGTGCGTTCAGTTCGGCGTAGCGGACGACCGTATCGGCGGCGAAATCGCTGGCGGCGGCCCGTCCAGCAGGCACCGCGATCAACAGCGCATCGATGCTCTCGAAGGTGCGGATGATCCGCCCGCCCCGTCTGGCGACCGCCGCGTCACGCTCCGTCGCGGTGGTGCCCGGCGCGAAGCCGATCAGCAATTGATTCGTGGCGGTGTCCGCCGCCCCCGCAACGGGGGCAGCCTGATCGCCCACGGCGGCGCGCGGCGCGGACGCGGATCGCGCCGCCAGCGCAAACTGTGGCGGTAGCAGCACGCCGAGGATCACGATGGCGGCGAGCAGCGCACGCGGTGCGAACACGGGACCCCTGGGACACGAGCGCTTCCGTGGGGAAGCAGGATATCCCCACCGCACTAATCATAACGGTGCGGTCGGCGAATGTCCCCCAGTACCAGGTAGCCCAAAAGTCCTGATCGTGCGTGCGACCTCGCGTAGTGTGGTGCGCTATTGTGGCTCCTCACGCCGTCGCCGTTCTCTTAGAGAACGAGCGAGCTGTAGGCGAGGGGTTATTGCCTATCACCAGCATTTTTTGAAGATCGCTAGAAAAATTCACTCCTCGTCCTGGCCCGATTGTCCCTCGCCATGCCCACCATTTATGGGGTATCGTACCTATCCCGTTGTTGGCATAGTGAATACAGCAGATTGACGCTATGTATGAGGAGAGCGGTGCGTCCTATCGTCATAATCGCGGCAGCGACCCTCTTGCTATCCAGCATCATGGGCGGCTTCTTCGCTCCCAGCGCGTCGGGAGGAACCGCGCGCAGCACCTGCGCCGACACGGTAGCGATTGGCTTCATCGGGGATTCCATCACCTATGGTGAGTTCACAACCACGCCCGCGCCATCGCTCGTCGCCGCCGACTTCGACACACGCGGACTGACCGTACTCGCTGATAATCAAGGACAAAGCGGGGCGAAGTCCGCAGATTGGGCACCGGGGGCACGGAGCGGCTATCTCGCTACTGCCAAGGCATCGTTCGCAACCTCCGGTGTGCATATTGTCCACATCATGCTCGGCACGAACGACGCGGCACAACGGATACCCACGGCGGCCTACCACGCAAACATGGTCCTGCTCCTCAATGACCTGATCGCGAGCGGGTACACCCCCGTTCTGACCGCGCCAATTGCCAGTGTGAACTCTCGGACGAATCTTCTCCTACGCGATGAGGCGCACGAGTTGACCGGGATGGTCAATGGCACGACGACACTCCGAGGCGACGAGCGCGGATACGACTACTTCTTTAGTCATCAGGAGCAACTCGTCGGCGCGGGTTTGCACCCTGATGACCTCGGCACGGCGGTCATGGCGCGCTATTGGGCCACCGCACTCTGGCCGCTCGCGCAGGCAGCGTATGCCGCTCAACAACAGACAATGCAAAACACGCCATCTAAGTGGGATACCTGCCGATCGGGATTATCCGGCCCATCGACGGCGCGAGGCTGTCCACATCCGTCAGGCTGTCAGGTTACGGCCAATGTAGCGCGTGGACAGGGTAATGGAAAGCCTTAATCCACCTGCGCCGCGCGCAGCAGATCGCGCGTGAGTTCGGCCTGTCCCAGGTGTTCGGCGCTGTGCCGGGCCACGACGATCAGGATCTCGCGCCCGGTAAGCGACCCACGGCGAGGATGATCGTAGGGGGCATCGAGCGCACCGGCGGGCAAGTTCGCCAAGCGGGAGCCTATCTCAGCCCACGCGGCGGACCAGCGCGCGGCTATCGCCTGTGCGGAGTCACCCCGCACGGCGAACTCCCCGTCACGATCGCGGCCCACCGGCTGGCCGAGCAGGGTTTGCAGCAGATTCTCCCCCACATTGCCGAGCGTATGCATTGCGAGCGCATAGAGGCTATTGGTGTCGGGCGCGGCCGGTCGCCAGTTCAGTTGCGTCTCGGAGCGATCGGCCAGACAACCGACGAGGCGATCGAGCGAACTCGCGATGTAACGCCAGAAGATCAACGCCTCATCGGCGGCAAGCATGGTGTACCACCTATCGCGGTTGGGCGCTGCTTGGCCGACGCGACGTGCGTCAGTGCCCCTCGATGTCGTGCGCGCCACCCTCACCGGATACGAGCGCAAAGCCTCCCTGCCACCCCGCCGCTGTGGCGTCGTTCGCGCGCACCGGGCGCAACCCATCGATCTGCGCGGAGGGGGGGATACCCAGGAGGCGTGCGCTCTCTTCCAGGAGCATCACCGCGCCCGCCCGTTCCGGGGCGATCGTCGCGGTCACGCCCACCTCACGCAGCACCTTTTCCTGATCGAAGCGCGCCACACGCGCGAGGATCGGCACGTCGGCATTCGCGCGCCGAGCGTTCCGCACCACGGCGCGCGTCGCCCCCGCATCCGGCAGCGCGACGATGATCAGGCGCGCGCGCTCGGGGTACGCCACATCCAGGATGCTTTTAAAGGTTGCATCCCCGTAGATCGCCGTGTACCCCTGCCGCTCCAACTCGCGGACAAGGTGCAGATCTTCCTCCACGATCGTCACCGTCAGCCCCGCGTCGCGTAGCCCCGCCGCCACCGCCTGCCCCACCCGCCCGTAGCCGACGACGATCGCGTGATCGTGCAGCAGCACTTCCTCACCGACCAGCGTGGCGCGCGCGGCGAATACCCGTCGCGCGAGCGGCAGGCGCCCTAACACCGTGGCGACACGCGGCGCGATCCAGAAGGCACCGGGGGTCAGCACGATCGTCAGCATCGAGGCGGTGAGGACGAGGCTATTGAGATCGTCGGTGATCGCGCCCGACTCCCGCCCGGCCCGCGCCAGCACGTAACTGAACTCGCCGATCTGCAACAGGCCGAGGCTCACAAAAGCGGTGGTTTTCGCACCCAACTGGAACGGTACGGTGGCGATGGTGGTGCTGAGTACCTTCACAACGACGATGAAGAGGACCAGGCCGAGCACCGCCAGGATATTGTGGACGATGAAGGCGGGGTCGATCAGCATGCCGACCGAGACGAAGAAGAGGGTGGCGAAGAGGTTCCGCATCGGCACGACCTCCGCGATCACGCGATGATCGAACTCGGTCTCGGTCAGCATCAGCCCGCCGATGAACGCGCCGAGGGCCGGCGAAAGTCCGAGGAGCGCGCTGAGCACCGAGGTGCCGAGCGCGAGGGCCACGGCGGTCAGCAGGAACAGCTCCGACGAGCCGAGCCGCTCCACCCGCGCCATCAGGCGTGGCACGACGCGCACCCCCAGGAAGAGCGCGACACCGATGAACGCGACCGCGCGGAGCAACGTCAGCAGCAGTTCGGTCGCCGCGCCGCTCCCGTCCGCCAGCTTCGGCAGCAGCACGATCAGCACGACTGCGGCGAGGTCTTGCGCGATCAAGATGCCGAGCAGGACACGCCCGTGGGTGGACGCGACTTCGCCGCGATCGAGCAGCGTTTTCAGCACCACCATCGTGCTGCTGATGGCGATGATCCCGCCGATGAAGAGCCCGCGCGCGAGCGGCCAGCCGAGAAAGTGCCCCAGTGCCGCGCCCGCACCGACGGTCAGCAACACCTGGATCGCGGTGCCGATCAGCGCGACGCCCTTCACGCGCGCCAGCTCTTTGAGCGAAAACTCGATCCCGAGCGCGAACATCAGGAAGATCACGCCGACCTCCGCCAGGGAGGCGATTTGTTCGCGGTCGCCGATGAAACCGGGCGTGAAGGGGCCGATCGCCACCCCCGCGACCAGGTAGCCGACGATGACCGACTGGCGCAAACGATGGGCGATCAGCCCGCCGATCAGCGCGACGACCGTGGCGATGGCGATATTCACCAGCAAATGGAGTTCGTGATCCAAATGGCGATCCTTTCGTTTCAACACTGTCGTCAGGGCGGGAAAACTCAATAAAGGTGCCGCTAATACAGCAGTGCGAGGCGCGAACAATAGCAAGGGGCAACCGCAAAGGGAGGCGCGCGCGATGAGGAAGAGAGGACGAATCGGCGGAGAATTCCACGATCGGCTGGCTACATCGTCCAGCCAGCGTACCGCATACATAGCATACCAGACTCGCAGCGGCGGTGGCTTCGTGTATGCGCTACCATTATCATAGCGAAGGCGACACCGTGCCCGCGCGATGACGGTGCTGTGCGAATACGCTATGACACCGCTCATCCGCGTCGTTCGGGATACACTCAGCACGGTTGGTCCCCTCGAACGCGCGAGTACGAGAGTCCACATGCTGCAACAGCTCCTCGAATTACTGGCGACGTATGGCTTGATCGCCCTGCTCCCGGTCCTGCTCCTCTCCGCCGTCGGCGTACCCCTGCCGGGTTCGCTCCTGCTGGTCGCGGCGGGAGCCGTCGCCGGGGGCGGGCAGATTTCCCTCCCCCTGCTGATCCTCGGCGCGACCATCGCGACCCTCCTCGGCAATGGCATCGGCTATTGGCTCGGCTGGCGCGGCGGACGTTCGGCGCTCAATCGGTGGGGCGGGCGTTTCCACCTCGATGCGGAGCGCATCACCCAGGCGCGCGCCTCGTTCACGCGCTATGGCCTGCTCTCGGTCCTCTTCTCGCGCTTCCCGCTCTCCCCGATCAGCGCGATCGTCAACATCCTCGCCGGCACGGCGCATTATCCGCTCCGTCGCTTCATGCTCGTCAACATCGTCGGTGTGACCATCTGGTCCAGCGTCTATGCCGGGCTCGGCTATGCCTTCGGGGCGAACTGGCAGGCCGTGGCCGACAACGTGAGCACCGCCACGCAGGCCCTGACCATCGTCGCGATCGTCGTGATCGCCATCATCTTCGGCCTGCGCCTGCTCCGCCAGCATCACGCACAGGGCGACCGGGTCTGAATTACGTCGCGGGTTGAATGAAAGTGAGAAAGCCGACAAGCATCGTTACCGCGTTATGGTCCGGTCGGCATGAACAGGGAGCGGGGCCGGGGAATCTTCCCCGGCCCCGCTCCCTGTTCGCTGTTCTGTCGCCGCCCGCGCTAGTTCGGGCGGTAGTTCGGCGACTCCTTGGTGATGATGATGTCGTGCGGGTGGCTCTCGCGCAGGCCCGCACCGGAGATGCGGATGAAGCGCGTCTGCGTCTTCATCGCCTCGATATCCCCCGCGCCGCAGTACCCCATCGCCTGCCGCAGCCCGCCGACGAGCTGATAGACGATATTGGTCAGCGCGCCCTTGTACTGCACGCGACCCTCGATCCCTTCCGGGACGAGCTTCGAGATGTTGGCGACATCATCCTGGAAGTAGCGGTCCTTCGAGAAGGAGCGCGCCGTCATCGCCCCCATCGAGCCCATGCCGCGATATTCCTTGAAGCGCTCGCCGCGATAGATCACCACCTCGCCGGGGCTCTCGTCGGTCCCGGCGAGCAGGCTGCCGAGCATCACCACATCCGCCCCGGCGGCGATCGCTTTCGCTAGATCGCCCGAATACTGCACGCCACCGTCGGCGATCACCGGGATACCGTAGCGCATGGCGATCTGCGCGCAGTCGTACACCGCCGTGATCTGCGGCACCCCGGTCCCCGCGACGACGCGCGTGGTGCAGATCGAGCCCGGCCCGATACCGATCTTGATCGCGTCGGCACCGGCCTCGATCAGCGCCTCGGCGGCGGCGGCGGTGGCGATGTTGCCCGCGATCAGTTGCACGTTCCAGCGCGCCTTGATCTGGCGGATCATCTCCATCACCCCGACCGAATGGCCGTGTGAGCTGTCGAGCACCAGCACATCGACCCCGGCCTCGACCAACGCCTCGGCCCGTTCGAGTTCGTAGGGGCCGGTGCCGATCCCCGCCGCCACGCGCAGCCGCCCTTGCGCGTCCTTGGTCGCATTCGGGAACTGCATCTTCTTCTGGATATCCTTGACCGTGATCAGCCCCTTCAGGCAGCCTTCGCGATCGACCACCGGCAATTTCTCGATCTTGTGGCGGTGCAGGATATCCTCGGCCTCGTCCAGGGTCGTCCCGGCTGGCACGGTGATCAGATTGGTGGAGGTCATCAGGTTGGCGATCGGCTGCTCGACATCATCCGCGAAGCGCAGATCGCGATTGGTGAGGATGCCGACCAGCCTGCCGCCCTCATCGGTGATCGGCACCCCGGAGATGTGGTAGTGCTTCATCAGGCTGAGGGCGTCCGCCACGCGATGCTGCGGCTGCAACGTCACCGGCTCGACGATCATCCCCGACTCGGAGCGCTTAACCTTGTCTACCTCCGCGACCTGATCCTTGATCGACAGATTGCGGTGGATGACGCCGATCCCCCCCTCGCGCGCCAGGGCGATCGCCAGCCGCGCCTCGGTGACGGTGTCCATAGCAGCCGAGACGATCGGGATGTTGAGCTCGATCGTGCGCGTCAGCCGTGCGCGGGTGTTGACCTCGCGCGGGAGGACCGCAGATTCCGCCGGGAGCAACAGCACATCGTCGAACGTCAGCCCCTCTTTGGCGAACTTCTCATCGAATTGCGTGCCATATGCCTGTGTCGCCAATCCGCCGCCCAACTTTTCCACGTCACCCCCACTTCTGCTCAGTATCGTTTCGACCCGGCGACCGCAGCACACGGCCCCGACGAGTCGCTATTCAGTCATCCCCGGATCGTACATCGCGATATTGGGGGAATAAACGGTGTAGCGTCCCATTTATTCCGTCCCGCAGTCCCTCTGCACCTGAATACGACAGCGCCCGCACAAAGGCGGGCGCACAGCGAACGGTGCGAAGGATGCCGATTTGTCGACCAGGCGACAACGCCGCACCGCTCATCCGGCGACACTCGCTCCCCCACGGAACGGACGCGCGAGCCGCGCCGTCACCCGCGACACCAGGCCATCCGCTTCCCCACCGACACCCGGCGTCGGCAAGGGGGCTTCGAGGCCGAGCCGCCTGATCAGCTCATCGGCGGCGGCGGAGTACGCCAGCGCGCCGCGCGAGGCCGGATCGTAGGCCAGGATACTCTGGCCGTACGAAGGAGCCTCCGCCAGGTGGATGCCGCGCGGGATCGTCGAAGCGAAGAGGCGATTCGGGAAGAAGCGCCGTACCTCCTCGGCCACCTGGGCCGAGAGGCGGGTGCGCGCGTCGTACATCGTCAGCAGGACACCGAGGATGTCGAGGCGCGCGTTGAAGGTGCGCTTGACGAGTTGGATGTTGTTCGAGAGCTGCGCCAGCCCTTCCAGCGCCAGGAACTCGCACTGGATCGGGATGACCACCCCTTCCGCCGCCACCAGCGCATTCAGCGTCAGCAGGCCGAGGGAGGGGGGGCAATCGATCAGGGCGATGTCGTAGGTGTTGGCGGGGATGCTATTCAACGCATCGATCAGGCGATGCTCGCGCTGATCGACATTCGTCAGCGCCGCTTCGGTCTCCGAGCCGAGGAGGACCGATGTCGATGGCACGAGCGACAGGCGCTCCTGCGCGGTCGGGACGATCACCTCCGGTAGGGGTGTGCGATCCAGCAGCGCATCGTAGATGGCGTACTGGCAGGCGTCCTTGTCGATCCCGAGACTGCTCGTCGCGTTGCCTTGCGGGTCGATGTCGATCAGGAGCGTGCGGAAGCCACGGGCGGCCAGATAGGCGCTCAGATTCACCGTCGAGGTCGTTTTACCGACCCCACCCTTCTGATTCGCCAAAGCCAGGACCCGCGTCACCACGTTCCCCCAACACCCCGGGTGCTACCGTTATGGGGCCGATGCCGAAGCGCATCGGCCCATTCACGCCAGCGCTATCCGTACACCGCCACACAAGTATTGTACCATGCGCCCGACCCCCTCTTCCATCGCCAATAGCGGGACACGGTTGTATACGTACAGGGTGCCTGGCGCGTTGCTGCGCGGCGACGATGTGTGCGATCGGCACGGCGTCGGTGGCACCGATCAGCGCCGCTCATCGGTGATAATGACATCGACCGTCTCGGTCGGTGCCGCCGCCGCCCCATGCGACACCACCACACCCCGCTCCTCGCCCTGCGGCGCGACGATCTCCACAACCACGCGCGCGGCCATCAGCAGGGCGATCAGCGGCAGCGGCCAGGGAGTGAGCGTGCTCGCCAGGACCAGCGCTGCGGTGAGCGGCGAGGCGACCAACTGGGCCGGGCTTGCCTCGCCCGGCGTGAGGTGCAGCCCCCACACCCCGAGCAGATAGATGGCGAGCGGCACCGCCAACCCCAACCCGGCGGCGGCGGTCGAGATGTGCGCCGTACCGGCGGCGGTGTCGATCGCGGCCTGGAGTCCGGCACCGACGGCGGCGGCGGCGGCGAAGATCGGCAGATGCCTGTACCCCCAGAGATAGGATCGGCGTTTCGACACGCGGGTCGCCTGCGCCGGTTGATCGAAGTAGAGCCACCACAGCGCGACCACGACGATCAGGCTGCACGCGGCGGTCGTGATCAGGACGGACCGG
>JAABUP010007808.1_pt1 | contig 14046 bp, 17 predicted proteins | sample 5559201 | NCBI WGS metagenome assembly JAABUP01 (sample SAMN10711887, study PRJNA513373) | rock metagenome | isolation source: Antarctica rocks | place: Antarctica | reverse complement strand
ACTGAGGCGCGCTTGGCGGGGCTGAGCTTGGTGGGGGTGGGCTTTGCACGGGCGGCGGGCTTGGCGGAGGGAGGCCCTGAGGTGGGGCGCTGGACGGCAGCGGCGGCGGCGGCAGCGGCAGCGGCGGCGGCGGCGGCGGCGGCAGCGGCGGCGGCGCGCCTGCCCCTGGGCCCGCCCCCCCTGGGGGCGGGCTTGGAGCAGGGAGGCTCGGCGGCGGCGCCGGGCTCTGCGGCGGCGGCAGCGGCGGCGGCGGCGGCAGCGGCGGCGGCGGCGGCGGCGGCGGCTGCAGCGGCGGCGGCGGCTGCGGAGCGGGCGGCGGCGGGCTTGCGGGCAGGCCTGCGGGCGGCACACAAGCTCAGGCGAGGCCCGGCGCGTCCGTAGGCAGGCCTGGGGTCGCGCGGCGAGCGCCGCGCGGCGGCCAGTGCAGGCTGGGGTGCCTGCTGCGGCAGCGCGCGCCTGGCGGCGGCGGCGGCCCCGGCGCGGGGGCGATGGTGAAGTTGGCGACAAGCGGCGCGCCCGCCTGGTAGCCCACACTGAAACCCTGCCGCCCCGGCCAGCCGGGCTGAGCACGCACTGCAGGGTGGACATGCATGCCGCAGGGCTTCCCCCGGTGCAACACTCAGTCCCCGCAACCCTCGCCACATGGCTCCGCTGCGCGATGCAGTGCGTCGTGGCCCGGCGGGCAGCGGTGGGCAGCGGGTGAAAAGGCGGTGCTCAGGCCGGAGCGCCCGGCACACAAAGCCCTCTGTCGCACGTGGCAGCAGACAAAGGGGAACGGCGAGCAGCTCGGGCGCCGCATTGAGGGCCGGGGGCGCACGAAGGTGCACGTCACGGCCAGCGCGGCGGTGTTGGGGCCGGCCAGGGCGAGCTGGAACACCGTGGTCACGTTGGCGCCCGGCGCGCACGCCAGCCGGCCCGTAGGCGCCTGGCCCGTGACGTTGAGCAGCGCGCTGCTGCAGGCGCTGGCGCGCCAGCCGCAGCAGCCGGGCGCCGGCGCGAGCGTGAGGTTGCTCGCCTGCGCGGCGCGCGCTGCGCGTTGCTCGGCAGCCGGTGCTGGGCGCGCGCGTGGCGCCGGTGGCGGTGCGCCTTGGTTCGCCGAGCATGAGCAGGACCGTAAGGTGTGCCGCTCAAGCCGGTGCGCGCCAGACCTGCACATTGGCGGCATGCAGGGCTGCCCTTCTGCGGCATCTGACATGGCAAAGCAACGATGCAGCAGGCCCTCCGCGCGCTCGCGCTGCCTTCTCTCGGCCCATCCTCTGGCAGCCAGCCTTGGAGCTGCGATGTGACAGGGAGGACATGCACGCTGCATGCCGTGGGCCTCTGCGACCCTGCCGCGCACGAGGGAGCACAGCAGCGGCCATGCGCGGAGAGGCGGGCCGCGCCGTCAGGTTGCCGGCGTTGAGCAGCTGCACGGTGACGCTGCCGCTGGGCGCCCCTGGCGCCCACGCGACCGCGCTCGCCTGCTGCACGACACTGGCTGCGCTGGGCACCGCGCCCGAGCGCAGGTCCAGCAGCGGCGCCGCCAGCGCCAGCGCCACATGCAGCCGGGGCACGCCTGCCGCGGGGGCGCCCTTTCAGTGGGCCCTCGCTTGCGAGGCACCTCTCCAGCGTCACACATTGCGCCTGCATGGAGGTGCACAGTGTGCTCACCAGCTGCCTGCGCTCTGTGGACGAAAGAGGGTGGGGCAGGGCTGTCTGAGCGCATGCATGTGCGCAGCAATCGACTGGCTCATGCGGTCTGTCCCAGGCACGCACCTCAGCGCATCACCGGTTCATGCGCACTAGGGTGGCAGTTGCAAGGACGTCGCGAGGCAGGCAGGGCCGGCCAGCACGCGCACACGCCGCAAGGGGGTTCCTGCCAGCGTGCCTGGCGCCCATCGCGGCTGCATGCCGTACGTGCACTGGAACGCGCGCTGGTAGACGAGCTGGCCGCCGGCGGTCACGTTCTGGTTGCGCCCCAGCCAGGTGCAGCTCGCATTGAGCGCCCGGCCGGCGTATGCGCCGGTGGTGTCGTTGCTGTGGAGGTAGGGCCCGTCGACGTAGTGGGTGTCGCCGCTCCCTATCCCCAACCACGGCCGCCCCGTGCTGCCCCACCCTGCAGGGCGCGCGTGTCAGGCGGGTTTGCGCGGGCGCGGTCGCGGAGCACGGAGCGCGTGCTGCTGCGCCTTCAGGCCGCATGTGACATTGTCCGTGACACCCCTGTGCAGGCACGCGCGTCCACACACGCCCGATGGCAGCCCGTTGTTGGTCGAGTTCGGCATGTGGCCAGCGGAACCGCGCCCGCGCGCTGCCGGCACCCGCGTGTCGCCTGGCGCGGCGCGGCGCCGGCCCCGCCGGCGCACCGCGCCAGTAGAAGAACTGGTCGTTGCCGTTGGTGTAGGGGTAGGCGGGGTCGGCGTAGGGCGGGCCGTCGGACACCATCTGCATGCAGTAGCTGTCCGCCGGACAGCTGCCGGCCCCGTACTGCTGCACCGCGGCGGTGGTGGCGGGCGTGAAGCAGGCCAGGTAGCCCGACGCGTTCACCAGGAAGTTGTTGGCCGTGCCGAGCAGCGAGGCCTGGAAATAGTAGTTGGGCACCGTGAAGCCTGCGGCGCGCGCGGCGCAGGTTAAGGTAGGGTAGCATAGGGTAGGGTTTGCCCTGCGCGCCCCTCACTGGCTGCGCTGCCGGTGGCCCGCCCGAGAGCCTGCTCAAGGAGCCTGCTGGCAGCCGGGTGTAGCCCAGCCAGATCCGACAGTGTTGCAGTGCGCGGCGCGCAGTCAGAAACAGGGCCCGGCCAGGCCTGCCCGCAGAGTTGCATCCATCGGGGATGTGCTGTGCGCAGACAGCGGGCCAGCCCCCTGTGATGACCCAGGCCGGTCCGAGCACGCCCGGAGGCCCTGCTTCGCCCGCCACGCAGGCGCCCGTGTGATCGTGCACTGCGCGGGCGTGACGGGCGGCCCCCAGGCTGTGACCGGCACCCTGGCAGCCCTGCTCAGGCGCACGCACGCCTCGCTCAGGGCCGCACGCAGGGCCGCGCCAGGTGAGCGTGTACCAGGCGGGCGCGGCGAGCCAGGCCATGCTGTTCAGCCCCTGGGCGGCCAACAGCTCGCTGGGCGTGCCGCCCGGCACCGCCATCAGCTGGGCATCCACCGCCGCGCTGCTGAGCGTGTCCGAGGAGCTGCGCACCAGCCCGGCGAGCTGCTGCTCGAGCCTCGCCGCCGGCGGGCGCTGGTGCCAGGACACCAACAACACCACGCCCGCCGTCGACTCGGGCGCGCGCGCGGCCTGCACCGCCGTGCACCGCTGCTGCGCGGGTCTGCATGGCTTGGTCGGGCAGATTGGCGGCGCGGGGCCGCAGCCGCACTGGGCTTTCGATGGCGCCGCGTGACTGTCAGCGTGTCACGCGCGAGCAAGGCGCCTGCGCGCACGCTTCCCCCACGGGCGTCGTCCCGCAGGCGCCCGCGCATGCGCGCCGCGCGCTGCAACGCTGCCAGACCTGGCTGGGCTACACCCGGCGGCCAGCAGGCTCCTTGAGCAGGCTCTCGGGCGGGCCACCGGCAGCGCAGCCAGTGAGGGGCGCGCAGGGTATACCCTACCCTATACTACTCTACCTTAAACCTAGTTTAACCCGCGCCGCAGGCTTCACGGTGCCCAACTACTACTTCCAGGCCTCGCTGCTCGGCACGGCCAACAACTTCCTGGTGAACGCGTCGGGCTACCTGGCCTGCTTCACGCCCGCCACCGCCGCCGCGGTGCAGCAGTACGGGGCCGGCAGCTGCCCGGCGGACAGCTACTGCATGCAGATGGTGTCCGACGGCCCGCCCTACGCCGACCCCGCCTTCCCCTACACCAACGGCAACGACCAGTTCTTCTACTGGCGCGGTGCGCCGGCGGGGCCGGCGCCGCGCCGCGCCAAGCGCCAGCGGGTGCCGGCAGCGCGCGGGCGCGATTCCGCTGGCCACATGCCGAACTCGACCAACAACGGGCTGCCATCGGGCGTGTGTGGACGCGCGTGCCTGCACAGGGGTGTCATGGACAATGTCACATGCGGCTTGAAGGCGCAGCAGCGCGCGCTCCGTGCTCCGCGACCGCGCCCACGCAATCCCGCCTGGCACGCGCGTCCTGCAGGGTGGGGCAGCACGGGGCGGCCGTGGTTGGGGATAGGGAGCGGCGACACCCACTACGTCGACGGGCCCTACCTCCACAGCAACGACACCACCGGCGCATACGCCGGCCGGGCGCTCAACGCGAGCTGCACCTGGCTGGGGCGCAACCAGAACGTGACCGCCGGCGGCCAGCTCGTCTACCAGCGCGCGTTCCAGTGCATGGAGGCGCAATGTGTGACGCTGGAGAGGTGCCTCGCAAGGGGGGGGCACTGAAAGGGCGCCCCCGCGGCAGGCGTGCCCCGGCTGCACGTGTCGCTGGCGCTGGCCGCGCCGCTGCTGGACCTGCGCTCGGGCGCGGTGCCCAGCGCGGCCAGCGTCGTGCAGCAGGCGAGCGCGGTCGCGTGGGCGCCCGGCGCGCCCAGCGGCAGCGTCACCGTGCAGCTGCTCAATGCCGGCAACCTGACGGTGCGGCCCGCCTCTCCGCGCATGGCCGCCTCTGTGCTCCCTCGTGCGCGGCGGGGTTGCAGAGGCCCACGGTGTGCAAAGTGCATGTCCTCCCTGTCACATCGCAGCTCCGGGGCTGGCTGCCAGAGGACGGAGAGGGCAGTGTGACCTCGTTGTGGGCCTGCTGCATCGTTGCTTTGCCATGCCGGATGCCGCAGAAGGGCAGCCCTGCATGCCGGCAGCGCAGGTCTGGCGCGCACCGGCTTGAGCGGCACACCTTACGGTCCTGCTCATGCTCGGCGAACCAAGGCGCACCGCCACCGGCGCCACGCGCGCGCCCAGCACCGGCTGCCGAGCAATGCGCAGCGCGCGCCGCGCAGGCGAGCAACCTCACGCTCGCGCCGGCGCCCGGCTGCTGCGGCTGGCGCGCCGGCGCCTGCAGCAGCGCGCTGCTCAACGTCACGGGCCAGGCGCCTACGGGCCGGCTGGCGTGCGCGCCGGGCGCCAACGTGACCACGGTGTTCCAGCTCGCCCTGGCCGGCCCCAACACTGCCGCGCTGGCCGTGACGTGCACCTTCGTGCGCCCCCGGCCCTCAATGCGGCGCCCCAGCTGCTCGCCGTTCCCCCTGGTCTGCCGCCGAGCGCTTTGTGTGCCGGGCGCTCCTGCCTGAGCACCGCCTTTGCACCCGCTGCCCACCCGCTGCCCGCCGGGCCACGATGCACTGCATCGCGCAACGGGGCCAGTGTGTGGCGAGGGGCGCGGGGACTGATTGTTGCACCGGGGGAAGCCCTGTGGCGTGCGTGTCCACCCCGCGGTGCATGCTCAGCCCGGCTGGCCGGGGCGGCAGGGTTTCAGTGTGGGCTACCAGGCGGGCGCGCCGCTTGTCGCCAACTTCACCATCGCCCCCGCGCCGGGGCCGCCACCGCCGCCAGGCGCGCGCTGCCGCAGCAGGCACCCCAGCCTGCACTGGTTGGCGCGCAGCGCTTGCCGCGCGGCCCAAGGCCTGCCTACGGACGCGCCGGGCCTCGCCTGAGCTTGTGTGCCGTCCGCAGGCCTGCCCGCAAGCCCGCCGCCGCCCGCGGAGCAGCCGCCGCCGCCGCTGCAGCCGCAGCCGCCGCCGCCAATGCAGCCGTCGCCGCCGCCGCTGTCGCCGCCGCCGCCGATGCCGCCGCCGCAGAGCCCGGCGCCGCCGCCGAGCCTCCCTGCTCCAAGCCCGCCCCCCTGGGCAGGCGCGCCGCCGCCGCCGCCGCCGCCGCCGCCGCCGCCGCCATCGCCGCCGCTGCCGCCGCCGCCGCCGTCCAGCGCCCCACCCCAGGGCCTCCCTCCGCCAAGCCCGCCGCCCGTGCCAAGCCCGCCCCCACCAAGCTCAGCCCCGCCGAGCGCGCCTCAGTCAAGCCCGCAGCCGCCGCCGCCGCCGTTAATGCCGCCGCCGCCGCCGCCGCCGTCGCCGCCGCCACCGTCGCCGCCGCCGCCGCCGCCGCCGGTGGGTGTGCCGGAGCTCGACTTCACTGTCACGTTTCTGAACCTGACTGCCGCGGGCGCGAGCGCCATCACAGACTTCCACGCGCGGTGCGCGCCTCGCGTCTGCGACCTCTAACTTCAGCCATGCCCATCGCACACCCAGCCTCGGTGCAAGGCAAACATGCAAGCTTCAGGTGCGCCGCGGTACGCTTTGCACCCGTCTGCGCATGCCACAAGCTCTCCGCTCTTCACACAGCACCTCCATCGTGTGCCCCCGCAAGCTTCAGGCCAGCTTGCAGGCTCCAGGCTCGAGTGGCCGCTCCGTCGCCTGCGCGCACTGCTCGACCAGCAGCAGGGCAAGCCCGGCCGCCACAGCTGGCGGCAGTGCGGGGCGACGAGCTTCACGCGCGCGCTGGGCAAGAGCTGCCCCCCCTGGTCCCGCAGGCATTCAACGACTGGCCTCTGTGCGGGCGCCAGGTACCTGGCGGCGGTTGCGGCCGCCGCCGCGGTGCCGCCCGCCGCCGTCGCTGCGGCACTACCGCTGCTGGCCCCCGTCGGCGCGCCCGCGCCGGCGCCTCCGGGCGCGCCCGCGCTCACGCCCGCGCCCGCGCAGAGCGGGGCGCCGGCCGCCACGGCCACGCCCGCCGCCATGCCGCACCCGCCCGCCACGGCCACGCCCAGCGCCATGCAGGGCGCCACGGGCGCGCCTGCGGGCCGGCGGCTGCTGCAGGCGCCGCTGCTGGCGGTCCCCACGCAGGTGCGGCATGCGCCCGCTCGCGCCAGCATCCTCTGAAATGTGCCGCAGAAGCATGAGCCCCCTTAGGCCGCTTGCCTCATGCAGGCGCCACGCGCATCTCGGGTGAGCATGCCCGCCAGGTCGGCCTTCATTTTGTTGCTCTCAAAGCGTTTCACGACTGTCTGCATCTCGACATCGCCTGCGAGCGGCAGCTGTGCGAGCCACAGCGCGCGGCGTCGCTGCTGTCGAGAGGCGGCACTGCAAGCACATGCATGCCATGCCGCGTGAATGGGTCGTCAAAAGAGGTTGCTGCGACATGAAGCAACGGAACTCTGAGGAAGCCGCATGCTGCGGCGACTGTTTCTGTAATGAGCGTCGAGGCGCGGTGTGGACTTGCGCGGGCTGCAAGCTGCGGGATGCCCCACGTGTCAGCGCCATGTGTGCTGCACGCAGCGCAAGGGCCAGCCTTGCCTGCGCATGCGCCCCGTCACATGTGCAGCGCTTCCGCGGCGGCGCAGGTCGACTTCGGCCAGGCGAGCTCCATGTCCGCGGCGGACGCGTTTGTCACCGCGGTGCTCTTTGCGCCCGACATCGCCGCGCAGCTCTTCGTCTCCGATGCCGCCTTCCAGGCGCGCGCCCGCGGACCACGCGCGGACGACGGCTGCTTGCATGCAGCATGCGTGCTGCACCATACAGACTCACCCCGGCGTGCACTGCAAACGCCTGTCGGCGGTTAGTGTGGAGCGCCCCCATGGGGCTCGCTTGCATGTGCAGCCCGCTTGCGCATGCGAGGTGACAGTCGCGCGGTGACACAGTCCCACGAGACTTACCGTGGACGGGCAGCGCAGGCCGCCGCGGGGTCGGTGACCATCAGCGCTGTGGCGCAAGCGCTCGTGTACGCGCCGCCGCCGGGCCCGCCGGCCATCGCGCCGCCGCCGGTGCGCTGCCGGCAGTGCGTCTGTTGGATCACGGCACTGAGACAGCGTCGCAGCGCCTCGCACAGCTGCACGCCCCTCCCACAGGTACAACTGACATCTGGGAGCATTGAAGTATCTCGTAGACGTGGTTTGATCCACGGCCTGGCAGGCAAAGGCAAGCGGTGTCGCCCAGGGGATGAGCGCTGCCCAGCATGCATGCTACAAAGCGCCCGTACTCACCTGGCCGCCGCTCCTTCGCATGCGTGGCAGGCAGCCTGCACTCCCATCGCATGAGCCCCGGCTGTGCAGCGTGTCTGGAGCGCATGCAGGCCATTTCCTGAAGAGACCACATGAGTGCATGCGCCGGTTGCTGTAGGCTGTGCCTGCAACCGCTCCCTCCCCCCCCTCCTCCCCCCCCCTCGCGCATGCACATGCCAGGCAAGCGATGCACGCGCGTGCGCGCGGGCCAGCAGGCCGCATGCGCGGCGCCGCCCAACTGCGGCAGCCACGGAGCGGTGACGCCAGGCTGCGCGTGCGCGTGCGATGCCGGCTGGGTAACGGCGGCCGACCAGGCCGCGCTCGCGGCGGGCGGCGGCGCCGCGGTCGTGTTCTGCTCGCAGGCCGACGTGGGCGCCGCGCCCGGCGCGCCCTGTGCAGGGTCCCGCCGTGCTCGAGCAGATGTTCCTATTGCACCTTCGGCCGCATGGACCTAGGGGCGCCCCTGCCTCATGTGCTGCTGCTTTGTTTCCAAGGCAGGCTGGATGAGGCCGCACGCTCGTTGTGCGCTCACACGGTGTGTGGCTCGTCGCGCATGCCGTGACGCGTCTGTCGCTCCAGTCCAGCGCTTGGGGTCCTGGAACCCAGCCGGGGACAGCCGCCAGACAAACGTGGCCGGTCGCGCGTGTCTGGCTTGCTTCACGCTCGAGATGGAATCTTAAGATGGCCCCTTGATATTCCAGGCATGCCTGGACTCACCAGAGGGTGTGAGCTTCCGTGGAGGGTATAGCATGGAGGCTGGAGGCGGGAGGCTGGCACTGTTGGGCGGCTTTGCGGTCGCTGATGCACCAGGGCAGGCAGCGCGCGGGCTCACAGAGCCGCTCTGCTGCGCGCGGCAGCGGCCTGGACGTACAACGCCTCGGCGCCGCCGCCGCCGCCGCCGCCGCCGCCGCCGCAGCTGCCCCGCAAGCTGGGCGTGTTTGCGCGCTTCGGCCTCAGCTGGTACCTGGTGCGCAAGGGGCCCAGCGAGTGCGCCTGGGAGGCCCGCCGCTCGTTCCGGTCGTGCCAGTGGCTCTGCTGCTCCACGCCGGCCTGCGCCCCGCCCGCAGGAGGCCGGCGGGGCGCTGGCAGTGCTGGCGGCGCTGCTGGCCCTGGCGCCGCTGTGCTGCTCGCCACGCTACCGGCGCTGCTGCGGCGCCTGCTGGTGCTGCTGCGACCGCTGCGGCCGCTGCGCGCTCGCGCGCGCCTTCGCGCGACGCGCCGCTGCCGGCGCAGCAGAGGACGCCGAAAAGGATGCGCAGGCACGGCCGAGCCGGCCCCGCGCTCCTCGGGCACCCACCCTGGGCCGCGCCTGCTCTCGCAGGGGTCTCCAGCTCAGGCAAGGCGCGCGGGTCAGGCGTAACGGCCCAGGGCATGACCTTTGGCGTGTGCTACGTCTTGCTGAGAGGCCGAGCGCCCGGGCGCGCGCAGTTTGATGGCAGGGCGCGGCAGCTGTTTGGCGATGAGGGCGGCCGCGGCGAGGGCGTGCCCGATGTCGCGAACGGCTACAGCTTGGACGCGGTGCCGTCGGCGGCGCCAGACGCCGAACAGCCGGGCTGGGGGACCGCGGGGGGGCGGGGGAGAAAGAAGAAGAGGCGGGGCGGCGCGCCACGCGCGCCGGTGGCGCCTGATCAGGACGCGGAGCCCGATCAGGACGCGGCCGAGGCGCGCCTGGCCGCCGTCCTCGCCTCGAGCGCCGTGCCGCCGCCGGCGGAGCTGCAGGCGCGCCTGCCCCGACCTCGCGCCAGGCCCGCTCGCCCCAGCAGCGCGCCAGGGTCGGGCGGAGCGACGGCGCCCGATTGCGCGGCTGGCGCACAGCGCCCGCACCGTCGTGCGTCCTGACATGCCTGCATGACCAGCGGGCCCAGCCAGCGCGCGGCGCAGGACAAAGGCATGCAGGGGCGTCTGCTCATCAGCAGGCACTTGCGCGCGGGGGCATGCTCATGCACAGGCTCCTGCCCAAAATGCTGGGCTGCACATGCGCATCCATGCGCACACGCCCACGAGCTCGACGGGGCGCGCGCAGGCGCTGCTGGCCGCGCTGGCCGCAGCGGGCCGGCGCCTGGCGCCCGAGGACCTGCGCGCGCTGCAGCGGCTGGTCGCCGCGAGCCGGGGCGCGCCGGCCCTCAACCCTAGCCTCCCGACCGCACGGCCGCTGCCACGGACGCCGCCCGGGCAGGGCGGGGGCCGAGACGCGCGCAGCGAGGCCGGCGAGCGGGCGCTGGGCCCTCGGACGGCCCGGGGGGAGGATGACGAGCGTGATCAGGCGAGCGACGCGCAGGCCGCACCGGCGCCCAGGAGAGGCCGGCGACGGGAGCGCGACCAAGCGGACCGGGTCGAGGCTGCGCCCCGGCACGACGGGCGGGGCAGAGAGGAGCCTGATCTGGCGCGCGATCTGGAGGCTGACAGGACGCCTGGGGAGGGCCACAGGCGAGCCGCGCCGCATGCGCTGGACAGGGCGGGGCCCGCGGGCCGGGCGCCGCCAGCGCGGGCAGCCAGGAGTCACCGGCAGGAGGAGCCCGACGGACCTGACGAGACGCCGGCCCAGGCGCCGGCGCCGCGAGGCGGCCGTGCGGCAGAGGGCGCCGGCCAGGCCGCGCCCCCCGCGCGGCGGCGGAAGGGCGCGGCCGGCGCGGAGCCCGACCAGGCGGCGGGGGGCGCGCTGGGCGTGCTCCGGCGCATGGCGGCGGCCGCCGAGGCGCCGGGCGTCGCGGAGGTGCAGGCGGTAGTGGCGGGCCTGGCGGCGGCGGGCGCGCCGCTGGGCGCGGGCGACCGCGCCGCGCTGGCCGCGCTGGTGGCGGGCGCGGCCGCCGCGCGCGGGCTGGCGCTGCCGGGCGCCGGGCAGGCGCGGCGCCTCTTGACCAAACACTCATGGAACCCGATACATGACATCATGCTAAGGCGCCTTGTGCATGGCATCGTGCATGGCATGCTGCATTCCGCATGCGCCCCTGCAGCCGCGCGTCCCGACGGTGCTGCCTGCGGGGGCGCAGCTGCGGCGGCCTGAAGCGCCGCGGCGGCGGCCCGCTCAGAAGGGATCGAGACCGGGGTAGTAGTCGCTGGCTTGCGCCCGCGCCCTCTGGCGCCCTCTGGCGCATGTCCTGTGCCGTGCTGCCTGCTGTGTCGCTGACAACAAGTCTGCATTATGAGGTTGTGCGACTCTGGCTCCCGCCTGTTCGGTGCATGCCGTGCTTGGCGTCTTTGGTTCTGCCTGCTGTGCATTCGTGCATCTCTGCATGCCGTTCTTGGCGTCTTTGGCTCTGCCTGGTGTGCATCCATACTGCGTACAACAGGCAGAACAGGTTGCGCACGGTGTGTGCTGCACTACAGTGAGGTGGTTGTAGGTCCGGTAGGGGTAGGGTGGAACCCGGAAGACAGCGCGGCATGTTCAGATATGTCCAAGAGAGGCTGGGAAGGGGGTGAAGGGGTGAGGGGGTTGCTAGAGGCTCCGCTACAGCATGTGTACCGGCTGGCCTTTGCCGCGCTGTGCAGCACAGCGTACGAGGGGTACACAGTGGGCCCGAGCAACCGCACGGGCGGCGTGTACTGCATCAACACAGACTCGACGCACTTCTTTGACACCGACGCGGCACGCACCCATGCGGCCTTCGTTCCGGAAGCCGCGACCCCGCCGGGGCCCTGGCGTCAGCGCTGACGTGCCAGGGCACCAGCGGGGTCGCGTCCTCCAGAGGAAAGGCCGCATAGGTGCGCGCCGCGCCCGTAACAAGGAAGTGCATCGTGTCCATGTTGAAGCAGAACACGCCGCCTGTGCGGTTGCTCGCGCCCACCGTGTACGCCTCGTACACCTTGCTATACAGCGCCGCGAAGGTCAGCCAGTACACTGCGCCGCCAAGGGCTCTCCAAGGATCGCCTGGCGCCACAGCCAGAGCCGGGGCCGCCTGCGCTCAAGCTGGCCGGCGGCTGCACAGTGCCTGCGACAGCGCACAGGAAGTAGTTCTGGGACCCACTGCAGGTACATTACCTGGCATTGCATCCTGCATTACTTGCATTACAGTCGAGTACCGCAGAGTGGGCCTGCCGCAGTCCGGCTCGCCGTGCGGTAGAGTGAATGGCGAGGAACGGAAGGCATGGCATATGCGGCGTGCGTGCCTGATTGCGGACCACCCCAAAGTCCCAGCTGTTGGAGATTGACTTATTGCTTCAATTTCAATTTCAAAAAGTCGCTTCATCGAGCATCCACCCATCCACCGCAGAGCGTCCACCTCGTGCAATGTTGCGCATCGCGACTGTCCTGTTAATGGTGGCCGTTGGCCTGCTAGCGACGCGCGTCTTGAGCGGCACAGTGGCGGAGGTGCTGCCGTGCGAGGACAACACCACATGCCTGTCTGACCACACGGTGGCCTACGAGGTCACCGTCCCAGGTTGGACCACCCTTACAACCGTCAGCTTCGGCGGCCAAGCAGGTACCCGCCTGTTGGTGCCCCGGACGGGCAAACGCTCCCAACCAGCAGCCCGAGCCCTTACAGGCCGGGCTGGCGCGCAGGCGAGCTCTTGCCTGGCCGGGACAATTCTCGGAACTACTTCCTGCACGCCGTCGCAGGCACCGTGCAGCCGCCGGACAGCTTGAGCGCAGGCGACCCTCCTGCCCTGGCTGCGCCGGGAGGAGATCCAGACGAAAGGCCCGGGCGCTGACGCCTTGGCGGCGCAGTGTACCAGCTGACCTTCGTCGAGCTGTACGGCACCGTGTACGAGGGGTACACCGTGGGCGTGAGCAATCGCACGGGCGGCGTCTTCTGCGCCAAGACGGGCACAACGCACTACTACACTACGGACGCGGCGGAGACCTATGCGGCCTTCGCGCTGGAGGACGCGACCCCGCCGGCGCCCTGGCAGGTCAGCATCGTGCAGGACGCGTCGGCGGCGAACCTGACCCTAATCCCGGGCGCGCCCGCGGCCCTGCAGCCCGCTGCGCTGCGTGCCGCCCTGGACCCGCTGCTCCCCGCGCTCAACCTGACGGCCATGCTGCTGTTCGTCGACACGCTGCAGCCGCTGTCCGAAGGTGCCCCTGCGCCGCCTGCATGTGCAACCGGCCTCGCACCGCGCCTGCCACCGCAGCCCGCCCGCTCTGCACCGCCTGCTGTCTGGCTGGGCGCGCCTTGGCACGTGGCCCGCCCGGCGCCTGCCGAGTAGCTGCGACGCCGCGCGGCGCAGGCTTCCTGGTGCCCACCGCGTTCGTCGCCGACCGCCGGAACGCGATCGGCATCGGCGCCGCCAGCTGGCGCGCGTGCTTCCAGTGCAGCCGGACCCTCCTCGTGAGCAAGTGCCTCAGCGTTGACGGCGGCGACGCGCGCGACCAGTTTGCGGCCTTCCGGGGGACCACGCTGGCCTCGCTGCTGTCCGCGGGCGGCGCGGCCTGCGCGTTCGCGCCGGGCGCCGGCTCCTCGCTGGCGGCCGCGGGCCAGGCGTCCATGCAGAGCGTCGCGTGCAGCACTGACAGCGCGGCGGCCCGGCTCCGGGTCCAGCTGGACGCGCGCGCATACAGCCTGCAGGCGGCTGAGCCCAGCGCCAGCGTCAGCACGGCCGAGTACGGCGCCACCTTTTGGCCGCCCGGCGCGCCCGGCGCCAAGCTGTACGCGGTGCTGAGCAACCGCGGCGGCGCGCCGGGCGCCTGCCGGCTGGAACCCGCCAGCTGCTGCGTGGCGGCGGCCGCCGGGGCCAAGGACTGTGGGGCCGTGCAGGCGACGCCGTCGCCGGCGGCGGCGCTGCCCGCGGGCGCCGCCCGGCTGCACCTGGCCACGCTGACGACCCAAGCGCCCGCCGCGGCCGAGCTGGTCGGCACCTGCGAGGCGGCGGTTGAGTGCGACGCGCAGTCCACGCAGTTCCTGGCAATCCCGTTCTACCGCGCCGCCCTGCCAGCTGCGGCGCCCGCCGCCGCCCCGCAGGCGCCCTGGCCCGCGACGGCGGCCGCCGTCGTGCAGTTTGACGTGGGCGCGTCCGCGGGCGCGCTGGGCAGCCCCGGCCAGCTCCGCGCCTTCAACCTCAGGCGCGCCCGCCGCCGCCCCCTGCCCCCGCAACAGCAGCGCACGGCGCGCGCTCGCGCTGACGCCTGCGCCGCCCGCGGGCCCCGCAGCCTGGTGGCCCAGCTGGCGCAGGCCGCCGGCGTGCCCGCAAGCAGCGTCTCGATC
>JAABUP010007807.1_pt1 | contig 14048 bp, 15 predicted proteins | sample 5559201 | NCBI WGS metagenome assembly JAABUP01 (sample SAMN10711887, study PRJNA513373) | rock metagenome | isolation source: Antarctica rocks | place: Antarctica | reverse complement strand
TTCCAATGCACCCCTGCACAGTTCATTGCCAGTTTTCCTACTCGAGATCCAGGCACTGTGACTGTATCACTAGCATTCTTCAATCTGCCACTATCTGCGCTGAGGGCTACATTGGGGCTGGATGATGCCACCCTTCAGGCCATTGTGGACCAAGTCAACTCTCCTCAACAAGTCAACCCTTCATTTGACACGGAATGCCTTGCAAGGTGCAACATCCCTCTTCCCAAATTTACCAAGGAGAACACCTTTACCCAAGTTCCAGGGTCAAGCTGATAGAATTACTTGCTGCAGCTAGTGCCTCGGTTGATAGTGTTTCCCCAGATATAGCCTCCTTCTAGTCAGCTTCAGTTGCAGGTGACAAGCTTTTCATTGTGATTTTCAGCAACTTTCCGTTCTTTTTCTTAACACAGTTGGCAGTGCAATGTCACTGCAGTTTCAGGCAGTCCAGGTATAGAGTTACCTTCTAGTGTTGTATACATGTTTTGGAAGTAAAAACAGGGTTTTTTTTTTCCACAGCATGCAAATTTCCAGAACTCGTGATGCTAAAGCATGATGAGATAGCACTGCTGCAGTGCAGCACTGTTGATGATTATTTCCCCAACTTATGTATACAGCACTCATTAATGATATCATTCCTATTCTGTAATCATGACATTGAGAAAACGTTTACATGCTAGCACCTCATACGAGCGTGCTTGGTGGCATGTGAAACTGGAAACAAAGATGCATTGAGGACAAATCTACCAGCATTGGCTGCAGCTCTCTGCACTGCAAAAACTGCTTTGCCTGTGTTGATGAATGGTACGCTTGACACATGGACTGTTGTAGCCATGCTGTCCCCTTCAGGATTTCATCTGAGACTACCTTGTGTCCCTTCAACAACTTGACACATATTGACACAGCATTTTCAACACACGTATTGTGTCATTGTAGAGGGTCAAGCGAATCCCTGTTCAGCATTCCAAAAAAACCTTGATTTGACGTGTTGCCAGTCAGACACAACGCATGCAAAGCTGTCATGGCATATGCCATGTACACATCGAATTGTGCATCTGTAGTGTAGACCCCCTGTCCATCTTGGACTCTTCCTTCTGCAACTTGTTCTGGAAATCCAATAATGCCTCCTCCTGAAGGCGAATTTGGCCTTCCAACTTTGTCTCAAATTGATCAGACAAGATCTGCATGTCTTTCTCAAGCTGCGACTGGACCTGCTTTGATTCAGCAGACTTTGCTCAACCAGACTGATAATGGCCAGTAGATGCTGTTGCTTGTCAGCCTCCAGCTGTCGCTTGTCGGTCTCTAGCTGCTGTACTTGTTCTTTAGCACAACTGAGCCGACTTGCAAGCTGCTCTCCTCTCTCTACTTGCACCACACCCTCATTTCTTATTTTGCTCTTGCTGAGCGTGATCAGGTCTGCCGCAGCTGACTCCGACTCAGTCTCTCCCGTTGCGCGTTTACGCTTGAACCTAACGCATCAGATCACACTTCTGGTAAAGAAATCCTGACCAAATTCTCCAACGAGCAATACAACCAAACTTACCCAGTCTTGATCAAGTGGCAAGCCTCTCAGCGAGTTAAGGATCAGAACAGATCGGAAGGTCACAGACAGACTGCCAAGAAACACAAGACGGTGCTATACTTTGCACTGCATCAAGCCTGACACTGGCCACCAGCGAGGCATCTTAAGTTTACGACGTAGAGTTTTTCGCACTCTCGCTTTCTCGCACGTTGGTTGGAGTGCAATCCTTGATCTTGTTTCAAGCCCTAGCCGTCATCCCAACACTTGTGACAGTCTGACGCTCATTCGCAGCCCTTGCAGAGCCTGATGAACAAATTTGCGCCACCAGATCAGCTCAAAAAAGCAGATCCTAAGATCCTGTGACAACTATAGTGTTGTAGCTTCTGCTGTCTTGACACTGGAGACGATATGATTTGACTTTTGCAGCACTTGTCTTCGAAAGAGCGTGCACCTTCTGGTGGTGCATTCTGCTGTCATCAAGCAGAATATCATTGCAGCCAAAGCTGCTATGCTGACGTGCTGCAGGTCAGTGCCTCATGGTGTGAGGTGCCTCATGTGTGCAGGCAGTTTTAGATTTCAGATCAATCACATTGTGCACATCATCTGCTCAAAAGCACAGAGTGCCTATAAGCATAGTGTCTAACAAACTCCAGTACACAACAGCTCCTACCTTTGCTGTTATGCATGACAGGCAGCTGTCACAGAACAGCAAAAGCGCATCACATGCCAACGTTGACAAACACGTGCTATGCAATGTGCTTGCACAATGATACTGATCTATACCATGATCCCTGCAACTCGCTGGCGGGCTTAGGCATTGTATTTTCTCTCTCTTCAAGCCAAGTCTCACACAGCTGTTGCATGCAGGGCACAGATGAAGAGAGAGCATGCACACAAGCAGCCACGCAGTATGGGTGAGCACAATCCAGCACCGCCTGAAGCGTGATGGTTCATCAATGCGCCATGCCAGAAGCTCAATCATAACTTATTTGCAGGGATGTAAGGTCCTGTTTGTAATTATGCATACGACATAGTCATGCATGCAGATTGGTTGCATCAAAACTCTGTAGCAGCCAAGTGATCCAGGCATCTCACCAGCTGCAGCGTTTACATGGCTGTTGACTATATGCTATGCCACGTATGATTTTAACTGTGACAGTTGCCATGCATCCAGAGTGAGCTAGCTAAAAGCGGTTGACTGGCAGTGCTATGGCGCATGCACGTGGTGGTAAACGAAAATTGGGCATCAATTTATTATTGTACAGTCCAAGTGTCTGATCCTGAGCTCAGGTCACATTACAGGAAGTCTGCTGGCCACAAACTCAAGCGTAAGAATGCTCGTTGGATGCATACCCAAGTAATACACAATCGCCTAGCAATTGCAACAATGCCACACTACTGACAGCCATGATAATGTGTATACACATCAGCGTAACACTACGTAACATCAGCACCTGCACTGACTTGGCCTCAGTTTTGTCTTGCACAAGGCATGAATCTGGGAGCCTAACACAGGATGATAGCCAGCTGATCATACAGTTGCAGCATATGACTCAATCAGCTGTTGTGCAATGAAAAGAAAAGACAAGACTATGCCTTTCAAAGTCAATTTAATGAAAGGTAAGTATTGTATTGGGCTGCCCAGGTGTGCAATGCTACAGGGCTGTGACATCAAATGGTATAGAAATTGAACAGACATTCATCTGAGGGCGGTGTCGACATCTACTTGCAAGTACATATATACAAGGTGATATCTAATTGCAATGTACGCGCAAGTAAATTGTGATCTTGCAAAGTTGCAAAGCTGGTTGAGCCGTTGCTGTCCAGGATGCTGTAGACAAACTGCATTGGTACACTATAGACCGAAAACCTGGAAAAGCTTATGCCTTCTGGCAATCATAAGGGGAGCCTGTTGAAGCAGCAGCTCAGCACTAGTCTGTACAATAGAAGCTTGGTCTGAGGACAATGCATGAGTTCAAGCCGAACTGGACATGCAGGTCCCATCCAGGTGAGATGGTTGCTCATCTGACAGCATCCATTCCAACAGCCTCTGATGACTTCTAGGTCACCTCAAAACTGCAAGCATCTTTGTCAAGCCCTGCTGTGGAACCTGCAGAGCTATATGCTTTTGCACCGTTCAGGGTTGGCAGCACCTCAGAAGTGCTCCTGGAAGAAGTCAAACCTAGTAGCTTGGCCTGTGCGCTTGGTTCCACCATCAGCGTCAATCTTGCTCTTGGCAAGGCTGTATTCCCTGCAAAGGCAACAACACACTTCTCTCAACTCTGACTCACGTGCGACGCCATGTGCAGCATTGTAGAAAAGTTGCATCTGTGCAACCTGAAGTCATGCTGTACAGCAAATTTTGGGTGGTCATGCTACCAGTGGCTTTGACAAGATTGGACACAAGTCAAGATGCCAGTGCTACTTAGCTCTCATTCCATGATGCCCAGCATGAGGTAGCAGCTGAGCTGAAATGCCAGCTGTCAATTCTTGAAGTTGTGTGAGATGTGACTGTCCAGATTTCTTACCTGCTCAACACCTTCAGATCCTGGGTCAAACCCAGGGGGCCACAACAGAACACCCCGACGGTCTCCTTTGGGTGCTCCACACAAACAGTCTGAAATACAGCCCGCCAATCTGGCCTGCACCATCAGCCAAGTCTGGTGAATTGCTTCTTCACAGCAGCATGCAAGCAACAAACCATGCAGAATATCATACAATGACACCAGGTTACAACCCCAACATGCAGGTTGTAAGTCATTTGTGACAACTCACAACTCATAGCATGGCTCACAACATGCTGGCAACACATTGGACCCTCTAGTCAACAAAACATGCTGCGCTTAGAGCACACGGACACAGTGGACATGACATTCAAAGGTGGATGAATCTAAGCTTACCTGCCAGGGTAAATCTTCAACCCTAAGCTGGAAGGAGTCTGCAAGTTACCTGAGTTTGCACCGACCTGCAGATACACTACTCACTTGTGCTTGGCTGTTTATGCTACATGTCTACCAGGTGTGCCTGGATCTTGGTTTTGTGCATGCACTAGAACTAGACACTGAGTTGCACTCAGAAATTGTGTGCGGACAAAGCGCATGTTGCATTATTGCACAAACACTGATGCACAAACATGTGACGGGAGATTGTGTGCTGCAAAAGCTTCCACCAGTACAGCTGTCAGCACCATGCATGCACAAAGCATCGACACATTATTTCCTGGCCAAGCAAGCTATGCAAGACTCTTGACTCAAGACTCTTGACTCTTGACTCAAGACTCCTGACTCAAGACTCTGACTCAAGACTCTTGACTCAAGACTTTGGACTCAAGACTCTTGACTCAAAGCTCTGAGACTGACCTGGATGGGGCTGTGAGCTGCGTCAGGCTTCCTGGTGGTGAGATGGATCCTTATGTCAAGGATGCCATGAGTGTCTAGCTTCTTCACCGCCTGCAATGATGACACATTGCTCCTTATCTTGTGAGTCATGCTTGTGAGTCATGCTTGTGAGTCATGCTTGTGACTCATGCTTATAAGCCACACAGGTGGTCTGATAACAGCTGTGCTGTTCTATCTATCTGCATTTGGTACCGTGTTTGATGTGAGGCATGAGTAACAATCATCAGAAGGATTATTACTCATGCTCCCATCAAACACGGCACCATATGGAGATAGATAGAAGAGTACACCTCTTATTGTCATGTCAAGCGTAGAGCCCATTGCATGCACCCCACATGTTGAACAGAGGTCTCACTGCAAAACATGCGTCAATCTGTAGCCTGGCATGAGGACATGCATGCATCACAAGAGCTGATGACCCCTCGTGGGGCAGAGCCTTAGCCTTGGCAGGGGCAGGGCCTTAGCCTTGGCAGGGATGTAACTTGATGCCGGCAACCCTCTAGGTATGCCACATGCATGTGCAACAAGCCAAACATGATTAAACCAACATGCGTGCATCTGTCAGCACAGGGATGTTGCATGAGTGCAAGTCACTGAACATGAGCAGGCAGAGGTGCAGAGTGTTGCTTGTTTGATGGGGCAGGTTCAAGCCGATGCCCCCTTCACAGGGTAGCCCCAGCAGAAATGTAACCTATGCCGGCAACCATCGGGATATGCCATGTACAATAGGCCTACCACGACAAAACAAGAAAAGCAGGTGCAAAACAACAGGAAGCAGGTGCAAGGTGAGGGGGCATACTGCAAAGGTGCAGGTGAAGTACTGCACAGCTTCCTCGTCGCGCACTGTCCAGAAGAAGTAGACGTGCTTGTGCTTGATGTGCTTCCGGTCACACTGCACCACAGCACGCAACTTTTGCCACACCGTTTTTGGGCTGAAGAAGAAGAGAATGAAGGAGAAAAGAAAAAGAAGAAGATACAGCCCATCAACCAAAGCTAGGCAGAGGAAGTACCACTTACATCAAGGAAAAGCATGAAACAGAAGAAAATGGTGTTTGTTTTGAGTGCACATTCAAAGGATAATAAAGCAGTAAAGCAGCACTGGTTGTCAGAAGGCTATAGCTACAAAGCTGGTGTGACAGGAAGGCAGCAGAGCTTGGCACCAGCATGTCCACCAATGCCTTTCTCTCAGTACCTTTCTCATGGTGTGTCCACAAGCGTGCAGTTAGGCACTTGCAAACATGCATGAAGACAATGTGTATATCTGCTATGGCTGAAGTGCTGGTGGCAAGCATGCAGACTTGCGAACAACAGTGTAAACAACTGTCTAGCTGACTGTGTATCTACTGTGAAGACAACATGCACATCTGCCGTGGCTAAAGTGCTGACAGCAAGCATGCAGACTTGTAAGAAACAATGCAACGAGCTGTCTAGCTAGTTGTGTAGCTGCCGCAGAGGTCTATGCATAGCACACTGACCTGTCCACAGTTGGAGCACATGTTCATTTCCATGCTAGTGAGCAGCTTGCGCAGGATGCTGATGAAGGGCGTCACACCAATGTTCCCTCCCTGCAAGCCAGGCATGCACGGTCCACTATCAAACACATCTTGATGTAAAGCTAAGGTGGTACAAGTGTATCTGCATCAATGTGCCAGCCTTGCTATGGATGCTGCAGCAGAGATGTGGTCAGAGATGCAAATGCTAGTCAGCAGTACCGATTCGATGTTGTGATTCACTTATATATATTATATTGGGGAGTTGTTATGGTTGTGCAGCATCAGTGCATCAGTAATGCTGGTGCTACACAACAAACAAAGATGAAAGAGTCTCTGAGGATCTTCTTTGTTTGTAGTGTAGCACCAGCATTACTGGTGCACTGATGCTGCACAAGTGCACCACAACACCATCAAGCTTGACCAATGCTGACTCGTAGCATGATGGCCGGCAGAGCAAATGATGCACAGTTACATGTTAGACCATAACAGAGTGTGACACAGAGTAAAAGCTGTACAGTGAGTGATGCACACTTACATGTTAGACCATAACAGAGTGTGACACAAGGTGGGGTATACTGACCACCAGCAGGAGGACTTTGTAGTCCTTGTAGTTCTGGGCGGGGGCTCCACAGGGGCCGTCGATGTGGATGAGGGGGGCCGGCCACCCCAGGGCATCGGCGTACCGCTCTGACTGACCAGACATCACAGACTCCGTTGACTCATGACGCTGGTGGTTAGGTGACTGCAGCAGCACCCTTACATGTGATGCTTGGATGACTGCAGAAAAAACCTGAGTGTAGTGGTGGGAGGACTGCAGAAAAACCCTTACACGTAGTGATTGGATGACTATAGCGAAGGCTGAACTAATTGGATGGATGACTGCAGCGGTCACCTTACATATAGTGTTGGGATGACTGCAGCAACAGCCTCACACATAGTGTGCAGATGACTGCAGCAAAAGCCTGAGTGTGGTTGAAAGATTATTCAATATTGCAGCAAAACTGCTAATGCATTGTTTGAACGACTGCAGCAAAACCCCAATTCTGGTGGCTGGATGACTGCAGTAATACCCAAAATGCACAAGTTGGGTTTTAGCACAACAAGAATGTCTCAAAGCTGCACTCTGATTGTTTGAAGATTGACGCACTGCATACCTGTTGGCTCTCAGCAGTGCTCTCTCCTGTTGAGATTGCTGGTCGCATAACTGAGGAACGAAGTCTGGCACTGTCCACATGTGGCAGAGCAGCCACCTCTGAGACTGTACTCAGCTCGCAGGCTCTGCCACTGAGCGCAGTTTTAGGCTGCTCAGAGGGTGAGAATGAGCGCGAGGAGATGGGTGAGAGTGAGGAGGAGGTTGAGTATGAGGCTGAGGATGAGGGCGAGGCTAGGTTTGGTACGTGCTGTAACGACCGCGTCAGACGCCGGCCTGACGCCTCTGCGGCTGTGCTGTTAGCTGCCTGCATGCATGTCACTCAACAGCTTCTGTGTCAGCTTCATTTTGTGAGCTTAAACATGACGCAGTGGAGGTTGTGATGACAGGCGTTCATGAGATGCGGTTGTGAGGTAGTGAGGTAGTAAGTGAGTGAGTGGAGTGGAGTGAGTGAGTGAGTGAGTGAGTGAGTGAGTGAGTGAGTGAGTGAGTGAGTGAGTGAGTGAGTGAGTGAGTGAGTGAGTGAGTGAGTGAGTGAGTGAGCGGGCATGCGTACGGCACATCAAACGTGTGTATGGTGAATCAGAGCATGTGTCTCACCAGCTGTCTGCTGATGCAGTCATGCAGCAGAGCGGTCCAGTCTCCAGCGCTCTTGATGTGGAACATGATGAACTCGTCTGATGGGACTGAGGTGATGGTGAAGGGGTGCCATTCAGCCCATGAGATCTGGGGCACATTCAGATGGGCATACTGCCCAGGCCTGCAATCAAAGAGCTTCATTCAAAGGGAGTGGTGGGCGTTTTGTCTGAAGGGATGTGCGTCATGTCTGACTTTGTGTCTACAGTTTTCCAGGGGTGTGTACGGCTGGGGACATGACGGGCACCAGCTTGACTGTTATTGTCACACGTGCAATGTTCTCAAGTGCAGGAGCTCAACAGGTTTTTGCAACATTTTAACCAGGCAGCTGAGGCTGATGGGACCTTAAGTTGGTCAGGCACGTGTGACTCAGTAATCTGCAGCAGGCCTTGAGCACACCATAGAACTGCAAAGCGTGCAACAGTCATGTGGGCTTCTTCTTCTCTATGTGACCTGCTGCATGATAGTCGTATGACTGAGTAATGTAGGCATTGTGTCAGCACTCACATGTATTTGAATTGAGGAGCGCGCCATAGGTTGGTGTTTCTGGGCTTCTTTAGTTTCAGCTCCAGAACCCCACCTGGCAGGATACGTGCATCAAGCACGGTTGTCTCCCATGTGGCTTGTCTGCAAGCACATCCACCAAGTCAACACTGACATACCTCGTCTCAAGACAAGATAAGACAAGGGCAAAAGTCAGCACAACCTGCAGACACAGTATGTACTGCATGCTAATACGGTATTTTCACAGGTGTCATGTGCATACACAGGCGCTGCACTACCTGTATAGTCGGAGGGTACGGTCTATGACATAGGCCAGGACCCCAACTAGCACATACACCTGCACAGACAGACAGGCATCGACACGCTGTCAAAATGTCAAGGCTACTGACTGAGGCACATGAGTCAAGACTGGATCTAAATGGCTTTAAGCATGCTCACAGATACGTATTGAGCATACAGTTTACATGATGCATTTTAGCATAGGTAAGGATTGCAATCTCAGCATCCTTTGTTTTCTGGGACCAAGTCTCAGTAAGCAAGAACCATACAACCAATCAGTAACTGCATGGGCTGCATGACAGAAACATGCTTCTGCAGCTGAACAGAATGAGACTGGGAATGCCAGGACCAGTTTACAACAAATCACACAAATTTTGCTGATGTGGCAGCTTACCCAGGTGGTGCTGCTGTGGGGGCGGGGGTTGCCTGGTTTGCCGGGCAGGGGGTGCAGCACCACAGCTACATAGAAAGAGATTGTCATGAACTGGTGGCTGAAAAAGAACCAGGTGAAACAGTAAATCCTCCTGCCTATGAAGGATGTATCCTGCAGACAGCATCATCCATTGAGCTTTTGGCTGTGGGGAAAACCATCACCGTGCTTCCAGCATTTTTTTGTCACTGGGCTTGACCTAATTTCAAGGGCACATGCACCTCCGGCCAGTCTGGCTTAATTAGGCAAACGCGCACGTATTCAATGCTGACAGGTCCCTGTTCTGCGTGCAAGGCTCAATTCAAGGGAGACGCTGGGCAAAACAACAACTGCCAGGATTAAGGATGATCAACACAAGACCTGGTATGAGCACTGGCAGAATCTGGCATTCATTAAACATTGCCTCAACATGCAGAACTGAGACAGGAGGCTGCGATGGCCTGGCTAACCTTGATGACCTTTCTTGCCATGCTGCTGTTCCTCAAGACGGCGCAAGGGTAGCCAATGCACAGGATGGCAAGCATGATGATGCCTGCATGACCATCACTCCAAATCTGAACAGGACATCCCAAGACATCTGTCAAAGCTTGTTGCTTTGCCTGACACCACTGGCTGCAAAACGGCTTAATGTTGTATGCAGTAATGGCCATAGCTGACATAGACCTCAACACCGCATGTACTCTTTGGGTTGTACAGACAATCTACCACTCAAAAGCTGGGATGTATGCGCCAATGCTGCCTGGCTGCTAGGATGATACAACAAGGCGCGAGATGCGACAGCTGCAGGTGTACCTGTGATGGCAGTTTCTGAAGTCCACCAGCCAAACAGAGTGTTGCCATGGCCAAACTTTGCGGGCCCAAATGCCTGCTCGTAGGGAGAGCAGGAGATTGAAACAGTGCCAGAAGGGCCAGTACCAGGTGGACTGGCATTTGGATCAGGCTTGTCGCACATAAGTGACTTGGTGTTGCTTGATGCCTTGGTCTGCATGGGCGCATTCACACACAGACTTCAATACACAAAGAGAGTTTGCAGCCAGTTCAGCAGCTATACAGTTGGGGATTGTTGCTTTGATAAGCAAACGTGACCAGGTTGTGAATGCTCGGTTAATGTCAATGAGCAGTGGTATGCATCTGACAAGTCAGGGCACTTGCAAGCTGGAAGTCTGCATGCAGATGAGTTGTGGTGTGTCCCTGAGGCTTGCCTGATTGATAGAATTGGCCACGTGCGCGAAGGTGTGGATCCAGGAGAAAAGAAACACTGCAGTACACAGCATAATAACATGATGAGTCGTCTAGATTATGCACATGCATGGTGAACGAGCACGCACAGTCGCAGCCAACATTGGAATGGAGGCAACAGTGCAGAAAGGCTGCAAGGCAGCATGCATACCCTTTACAGCAAAAGGCAATAAGCACAAGGGCAGGGCGATACTCACATACATAACCAAAAAAGCGGTGAAAGGTGAGGTTGCTGTCAAATGGCACAACACATTTTAGGAAGGACGCTCTCCGTAAGAAAGTGAGTACGCTCCGTGCTACAGGGAAGAGTATGAACATTGCTGCGACCTGCAGAGCACAGAGGTGAGACGTCGTCCATCATGGCAGCATGGCAGCTATGCAGTTTTTAACAAAACAGAGCCGCTGGAATGCCATATGAATGACATGCAATATTCGTGACTTGAGATTGCCACTGTGCAGTGATGCATAAAACTGGCAAAAATGGACACATGTGAGCACCACATACGTTGCATGCCCCACACAGATAGCATGACTGGAGGCTTGTCATGATGCCCACAATGAGGCTGCATGCCAAGAATGATGATGCACCTTGATGGTCTGTGCTGCACCCTTGGCTATGGGTAAACCCCAGCCGTAGATGTCAAACTGTAGCTGTGTGTCCTTGGAGCGGCGTGCCACATGTGCAGCGTGGGTCATTGGCAAAGTCTGCAGAAACTCTGCCATGAAGCTCAGGCCTGCATGTGGAAGAGACCATCACCATTGGAACTGTGAGTATTGCTGTCATCAACAACATTGCTGTTGTTAACAACCTTTGTGGAGTCAAATGTTGACAAAAGTCTGACGCCTGTCCAGGCGTTCTTAAATTGACAAGACAGGCCAGTAGACATTTCCTTCACTTGTGTTGATGCTTGTGAAGCTGTGTCATGTGTGCCGGACTGGATGTGGACAAGATTGTTCTGAAACTGGCTGCAATGCAAAGCCCCTTGCTGTGATTGGTATGTACTCATGGCGTCACTCACCAAAGATGAGCAGAAAGGCGACCATCCATAAGACCTTCTGAGGATTCTCAACCTTCAAGCTCAGTAAGACCTTGGTTGCAACCCTGTGACAAATGCATGCACTCACTCTCAGCTGCATTAGTTGTTTGATTGCCATGCCCCAGTGCGCTGCATGGCTTCAACTAGAGTCTTCATTCCAAGCTGTCACCAGGTTGAATCAAACCAGCTCCTGCAGGAGTCAGGCTGTTGTGCCCCGTGGCGCAGTTGTGGAGGACCCGCTCACCTTTCAGATGCTTTGAGGTGCTTGGCATACTTGCGCTTCATGTCCTCGTCATAGGGCTCCTTGGAAACAGCTCGGACGCTGGCAGCCGTTGCATCCTCACTGCATGCGAGAGGAGTGGCATCAGTTAGGCAGTTGACGGAATGCTAGAGCAAAAGCGACTTGACGATGTGCAGCACACCTTTCAACAGCTGTTCTGGCCAAACTATTGACTCTTTCACATGCCTTAGGCTTGTGCGGTCTGTCCGGCTCTTCGCTGGAGCTGCTCTCTTGCCCTTGCAAGAGCTCGCGCTCTTGCGGGTCGTGAGCAGACTTGCGCCGTCCAAACGACGACGAATTGGACATAGCTCGTCCAATTGAGCTCGCTCTACGTAGAAAACTTCCTTGCGACTCCAGATCCCGAACATTTCGGCCCAGCATCAGGTCCCGACTTGCTGATTCAAGCGGTGAGGCACAGACAGGATACAACGCTGCGCAAGATGTCAGCAGCGGTACAGCCCGATCTTCCCAGAGCCAGCACGAGATAGACAGAATTCAGTGGCAAGAGTCTTGACGAGTCTTGGCCCATGGGTTTGATCCACACAGAATACCACCTACTAATTTTAGGAGATTTTACTTAATTTTTAATGGGAGCAACCGGAATTACAGCTTCTGCAAGACGGTGACGCTTCTTGTTACGCCTCCACCAGCTTGCAATGCAAGCCTTGCATGACTTCCTGCCGCTTCCGAGAATCCAGTTGGCGCTGCTTCCAGGACTGCCTGCCGTTGCGCGGGCTTTCGGTGTCAGGGCATCGCCACAGTATATGGCAAGCAAGCAGTGATGACTCCGGCACATCATCCGTACCGGCAAGTCCTCACCTGTTGTCCTGCTTCAAGACTCGCCAAAGTTGACCTCCTGCAAGCTGTTTCCTGCTCCCAGCTGTGCACCACTTATCAACTCTCCAGTGATTGCAAAAGATCTCCTCCTCAAACACAGCCCTATATAAACTATGCAGTGGCCTACGGCTTTGATCTGCATTTTGGCTTTGACGTGCTGCAACTGCCGGGATGCGCCGGCCCCGACATTCGGCCCAGAAACTACTGTGTTTGGCCAACCAGCCCCTGTACCTGCCAGCTCCGTTCCGAACCTTGCTGTTGACAGCGAAGCCCAGCAACGGCGGATTTTCCCGGCAAATGACTTCGCCTTCGGCTTCGAAGAGAACGACTTCCAAACTCCTGCCGGAACTCAATCCAGCCTGGTGAGCCTTATTCGTTGCAAGTGTTGAAATCTTGTCCGTTCACGACTTACACCTTGGTCACAAAAGTGTGCTTGCTGCAGTTTGTGAACAATAACCAAGCGCTTGCTACCCTTCCTGGTGACGGTGTAGGTCAAAATTTGATCACTCTGGCACCATGTGCCGTCAATCAGCCCCATGTCCACCCAAGAGGGACAGAAATCGTCCATATCACAAAAGGCAAGCCTTGTAGCTCACCGACCCTCTCAGCACAAGTTGTATGCTGCACCAGGCCTCACCTTAAAAAATCATCTCTGTAATACCATACTATGTGGTGCACCTGTCTGTAGACTTTTCAAAATAGCTTGCTGCACACCCCTGTATGATGCTGCCGGCAAGCCCTCATTCTGCACACCCTCTTTTGCATGAGCAGCACAATTGCTAAGGATCCACCATTCAGTCCAAGAACTAATGTATGATGAATGCATGCTGCAGGTGAAATGCTGTTTGGGTTCATTGAAGAAAATGCAAACCGGGCCGACACCGCAGGAGGCAGGTTCATCAATGCAACTGTAGCTACTGGCCAGTCCTTCTTCATTCCACAAGGTATGTTTTCAGGATTGATATTGCAACACACCTGGTTGTTTTATGGCCCGACATGGCCTTTTATGACTGTAAGTGGTGTGCCTTTCATCATGGCCATATCTTCAACAAGCGTCAGCCAAGCTACTGTCTGGCATGTTACCTAAGTCCCAGTGGCATGTATGGTGGCTAAGCAAACCAAAATGATGTTGCAGGGCTGGTGCATTTTGGACAGAACTTCCAATGCACCCCTGCACAGTTCATTGCCAGTTTTCCTACTCGAGATCCAGGCACTGTGACTGTATCACTAGCATTCTTCAATCTGC
>JAABUP010007806.1_pt1 | contig 14049 bp, 15 predicted proteins | sample 5559201 | NCBI WGS metagenome assembly JAABUP01 (sample SAMN10711887, study PRJNA513373) | rock metagenome | isolation source: Antarctica rocks | place: Antarctica | reverse complement strand
CTTCATTGTTTTCACTCATCAAGTTCAGGTTAGGTGGTCACTCATTGAGGGTCGAGACTGACAGATGGCTGAGACCCAAACCACCTAGAGAACAACGTGTTTGTCGTCACTGTTCTATGCAAGCGGTCGAAGACGAGCAACATGTCCTTTTTGACTGCCCTTTTTACAGCATCATTAGAGGTCAGCAATTCTCATTATTTGGCCCAAACTACCAACAACGGGACCTTAGGGTCTTTTTCGAGCAGAATTCCCACCAGCTTGGTTTTGTTGCACACCACATACGCCTGTGCTTTCAAGCCAGGATGTCTGATGAGTCACAACTGGCTCCAAACCCAGCTCACTTTGCCAGCCTTGTAGATCTGGACCTTAGTATGACCCAGCTTGGGGCATCAGGTATTCAGTCACTGGTGACCTGCAAGCTGCCACAGCTGCATCGGCTGACGCAGCAAGATGCAGACTTCAGCACATTGGCTGCAATGTATTTGTCCCAGGGATCATGGCCAAGTCTGGAGCGTTTGTATTTACTCGGCAACCACTTGAATGAAGAGGCTGATTTATATCTGACCAAGGGTGACTGGCCTCTTTTGAAATATCTAGGGTTGACATGGACAAACCTTTCTGAAGCTGCTTATGTAGCGCTAGGTGTTGTCAATGCCCACCAACATTTGAGACTGCACAAAGTGCAGAGCCTCAAGGTGCATTTCAATGCGTTGCGTAGCCTAACACAACCTTGCTTGACTGCATACTGTATGATGCAGTACCTCTATGATCCAGGCATTTTACCAAGCTCTGCAAATTAGGGTGTCCTTGGGAAAGTGTATCTGAGATCGAATCTATCAAGGAAAGTGCAGAGCCTCGGGGTACAGCGTCTCAGGTGTCTTGTTTCTTGCTAAGGTCAAGCAGTGATGTCTGGTCAAACTTGGAAGCGCTGAATGTGACACATGGCCTTTGAAACAGCAGCTGTATTATGCAATGGTAGTTCAGCAACAATGCCGGTTTTGATCTCTGCATGCCGGATTTGATCTCTGCATGCATTAATATGGCTATGCATAGTACCGACAGCCAAACAGCCCGAGCTGATAACGCTCAGTGCATTCACATTGCAAACCTGTAAGTATTCGCTCTAGATTTAGCTGAATAAGTTATGCCACCTGTTCTCATGACAGGACAAAATTGAGGTTCTCTGCAATCAATCATAGCAGCCTGTATGTAACTAACAATCATCACTTAGGGGCAGGGTATGGTGCGAACGGTTCTGGCAGCTTACAATGAGACTCACAAACACCATCAGTTGCTGTTGCAGCATTCATGCATTACAGCAAGGTTGGCAGTCTCGTTTGTCTTTTGAGCGCTGCATGCTATGGAATGTACTGCAATCGATGCAGGCAGTTTCGAAGGTTGCAGGCTGCTATTGCGCTGACTGTCTATAACATTGCATGACACAACCTGCACACGATGTGCTGCTCACTGTTATTACAGTATTACATAAACATTTCATTCTGGCTCAGGGTCGCCTTGTGGGTCACCCACCTGTTTTTAGAGGCCCTGTTGAGTCTGCTGACCTGCTCTTGCGCTCAAGAGCATACATAGACTGTCTAACCTCTTTAGCACGGTCATCGTACTTTGCAAAATTTCTTGCGAATAGCCTACGAACCAAAGCTTTGTGTGAGCTTTACTGAGAAACCTGTTTGTGCAAGATCAGCGCTTTTGCCTGTCCGCTTGCCGGGGACGGGGGGACATGCAGGCTCCTTGTGCGAAGTCCTGTAGCTGTCAGTGTACCAGCACCAGTGGGCGACACGCTGTTGGCCGTTGGGAAGCTTTTGTCCCTCTGCAGGGTCCTGTTAGGTCTACCAAAACACAGCACGCCCGACGCGACTTCGCAGCGCATGCTTTAGGGGTGGATTCGCGTAGGTGTGCATTCCAAATTGCTCACAACTGACTGGAAGTGCGTCACTCCCTCAAAGGGCTTTGTGCACAGGCTCGTGACTGCTTTGCAGGGTCACATACCAAGACACAGTTTTTGACTCGGAAGAAGAAATTGTGCCCCCTACTGCTGAAGAGGGCAAGCAATATGCAATGCAGTATCAGCAGCTCAAGAAGGAGATGTTGGGCAGAACACAAAGATTTGGGGGTTCACTGGCTGCATACCTGTTTCTCACCGTTTCTGGGCAGGCAAGTCCCTGCTTTGAAAGCGCTGCTGTGTATGCAGAAAGTGCATGCATGCAAGCATGCACAGCAAAGGTATCTTTGCATGCAGCGTACACAGACTCTGGCATATGCAGGCAAATATGTTTGAGTTTGTGAACTTATTGCCAACCACCAGTGCCCAGTCACATGCTGTTGCTTTGCATCTTCCACCGCCATGACGTGAGCTCCATCCTTGACATGATTTGATGTGGGTCTGCAGGCTGCGCTTTGTGCTCTGCTTGGGTCAGGAGCTGGCTATGCATATGTAGTGTTGTTGCAACAGCAGGTGGACTCTGTCTCACCAACAGACGCTGTTCCTATATGGGAAGCTGAGGATAATGTCCAAGGCTTTGCCAGACCATTTGCCATTGCTATAGCTGCCTACAGGCGAGTGACCTGGGCCTGCAGTATCATTCTGATGCATTGCCTGTGCCCTGCCTGTGTGCAATCAAGGCTGGACTCTGAATGCTGTATATTCACAGGCAGTTACTCCATGGCAGCCATGCAGGACCATCTTCCTGACAATGTCTGAAGCAGAGGTGTTTGCGTCTTGTGCAGGGCCGGGCTCAGAGCAAGGCTGTTGGTCCCAGTAGGCTTGGGAGCATGCGTGTGGGCATGCAATCAGTCTGGGCTACATACAGTTACCCGCACTGAGGAAGGGTGCCTCATACTCGGTTTCCTGTCTTTTAAGGTACTGTTTTATATGAAAAAGTTGTATGTATGTAGTATTGAAGTTGCCATAGCTTTTAAAGTACAGCCATGTCACTGGCACAAGTTCCTGTGAGCTTTGTGGTGACATGTCATGCTGCATCTGCTTGGTTGGTAAGAATTTAATCATTGAGCCCTTGTTGGTCTTCATTGCTGCTGCAGGCTGCTCTGCTCTTAAATGTATGGGACAGTCTAAAGCCTAAGTTCGATCCGGAAGCTTTTAAGCGACCGCCAAGACCAATACAGTACTATTTTGATGAGGAACCAAACATTGATGACATCATGGTCAACATTGCTAGTGTCCGTAAAATTGGTGGCAAGAAATTTTGATATGGGACACGGTTCTGCCCCTGTCCATGAATAGCTGCATCAACTTTCTTCCGGCACCTGGTTTTGACATCATAAGTGCAAATGCTCCCTACACACGTTCAGGTATGGAACTTGGTTCAGCAGACAGTCCCTTGACAAGGCATGGTTGCCAGCATTTCTTGTTCAGATCATCCCCTGGGGGTCAAAACAAAAGCAACCATGGCTAACATGGCTTGTTTCTCAAGCAGGGCTGAGTGATGCTACTGTCTTCGGCGTTTCTTCTTCTGTCCACCTGGTATTCTGACGTCTTGTTGACTGTCAGTCTGCAGCTCCTGTTGACCTTCTAGCATCCTGGTTGGCTCCCTCAACTTCACTTTCAGTTTTATGCTCCTTCCTCGTGCTGCTCCATCTGTACAGTAGCACAGAATGTCTCTAAGCAACACATGGACAAGAACAGTCACATCTGTCTGAGTCAGCTTGCTCCTGCTGATTAGCATTGCCGACACAGCGATGTCAGGGCTTTGTATTGCAAATGACGTGCTTGTCTGGTCATGCTTGCTGGCCTTGCACCCTGATTTGGATAAGCAAATGCATCCTCAACAGTACACTGATGATCACATTTTGTTGACAGAGCATCATTAGTAAGCCACCAACCGAAGCTTTAATGGCTGTCGCTGTAAATCGAGTCGCAGCAAGCAGCAGCTCAGCAATTGTAGATTGCAACAGACAACACAGGTCCAGCAACATACGCCATGTTGTGCACGTTGCCTTATCTACAGTCATTAAATGCAGCTAGCAAGGTATACAGAGATGCATGAGCCATGCATTGCACTGTTGTGCAGACCTGAATGCAATCCACAGTTTCAGACCCAGCTGATAGCATGTTGTGCATACAGCACAGCAGACATGCATGGTCACTGCATTGCGCTGACCTTCAGTGCTGAGTCCTGCACTGTCATACTGTCCACTGTGAGATGGTGCAAGGCCCTCAGCAGCATTGTCCCCACCAGACTGGGAGGGTTCCCTGTCAGTATTCCCCAACCGCACTGTTGGGACGGCTTCCTCATCTTCCTCCATATCATCTGGGCCTGCTTCCAGACTGCATATGCATTGCACAATGGTGAGCGCTCCTGTTCCAACTAAGTGACTCATATCAGCTTTTAAAGCAACGGCAACATGCTTGCGCAATCAATGGGACAGTGCTATGTCATTATATTTGGATATGCTTAGCTCTGCAGATGTTCAAATCTCTGCTTTCTGATTGGTCCTTGCTGTATGATCCACATCATTGCAGGTTGATCAGGAGGCACATATTCCAAGGGCTGTGTTGCAAGTCCAACAAGCTCTGTATGCAGTAAGGAGATCTTAACTTGTTGTTCAAGCAGCAGAGATGGTTCTGTGCAAGCTGAATTTGTGACACTTCTGCTGCATGGGTGCATCTCCCAAAGACGAAACACAGACTGTGTTGTAATGCCTGCAGGCTTACTTGGCAGCTGGCTTGGGCAGAGGTTTGTGAATACTGACAGGCAGGTAGTGCAGCTGCTGGCCCTGACCCTCTTCTTCATCGCTGCTGAAGAAGGGCTCATCCTCCACCGTCATGATGTCCACCTCACCGTCATCACCTGCGTGCAACATGACTCTACTGTAACTGTGACTAATGCTGTGACTAATGCCATGTCATGCTATCCGGCTCATCATCATCATCTGCATGCGTCATGTGTGAACACGACTCATGTTATGTCGCAACAACCATTTCACCATCACCTCCTGCACACACTGCAACTAAGGCCCATTCTTGCTCAGATATCTGTTGCCTGGTAGAGCAATCAGAGATATGTAATTTCAGTCTGCAGGCTCAATCGATCATGGACGTGGAGCTGTCTGAGTGGTGTTCAAAGGCATTGCAGGGGGATTGCTGGTGGCATTGTTCATGCCAGCTGCCTGTTGGAAATAGACAATTTGCACACATGCTGCGCATGATAGCTGGACCAGGAAGGCACGATTGCCATTGAGCTTGGGAACAGCTGCTGATGTGCTGCTGCCAGGACAGAATTGTGAGAGCCGCTCTCGCAGCGACAAACAGGCAAGATCACGAGGCAGCTGGCTCTGCCCAGTAACGGCAGACAAGTCATGATGTAAAACAGGTGGCATCGCCATGTTCAACAGAGCAATGCTGGGCTGATGCTTGACAAGCGCCTCATCTTGCGCAGGCTGACTGCGCGACTTGCCTTTGCCTGTCGTTCCATATTGTGCTGCAGCTTTGAAGACAAACCTGCAGCACAGACAGCTGCAGCTGCGGCCCATTGGTCCTCGATCTGCTCATCAGTGTCTCAAGCAACCTGCCTAGACATGCAAATGCAGTCATGAAAGTTTGCAGCATTGGGAGCATTCCCAATTTTTTTTCTGCTGCTCATTGGTGTCCAACCTGTTGTCTTGCATAAGCCGTCGCAGTCATGAGACACACCTGCAGCGTTGGCAGCAGCAGCCGCAGCCAATCGGTCCTCATCCCGCTCGTTGATGTCAAACTCGTCTTCCCTCTCGACGTACTCCCTGTTCTCCTCCAGCTCTTCAAAGTCTGGAGCAAAGGCGCTCCAGTTCTCTCTGTAGATTGGCGCCCACAGGTAGATCTGCAGCGCCAGCACTGACCGGTTATATTGACATGTGCACATATAAGTTGTACAAAGAACACATATTATGTATGTATACATATCACATGTAAACATGTTTGTCCACATGGGTATAGTGAAAACAATAGGTATAATGGTCTCTAAAGCAATAGTAATAGCATGGACTGTGTATATAAAACAAGAAAATATTTACATGTACCATCACAACACAGGTAGACCTGTGGTAACAACACACATGCATGTCCTTATCTGCTGTACCAATGGCACAAATGTATATGTGCACCAACAGCACTATTGTTGTCAACCATTTCTTCAAGTTTTTGTAGTGAATGTTATTTTCCAGATGCCATGCCCTGATCAGATGCCTGTGCTCAGGTGTAGCACCTGGACATGCAAAGCTGCACACATGCATTGTATCATGCGCACGTGACTGCACCATGTGCCTGATTTCTGCAGCCCTGGCAAAAATTCAGCTGTGTCCAGGCTGTCCCCAAGTCTAAGCTGCAACTGAAATGTCAAAACGGACTGCCAGAATGCACTTGCCTGGAGACGCAGACTGCTCAGAGGAGTCTGTGCCCAGTGCTACTGATGCTGTCATGATGACTGAACTTCCTGAGTATGGACAGTGAAGCAAGCAGGAGCAAGATGATGGTGCATGCTGACCTTGCCAGTAGTGGAGACGGAAGCAACGCAGGAGCGCAACGGGTGCCACAGCAAGTCCAGGGCGCCCTCCTTGGGTCCTGCAACACCCCGGCTGTAGTTGAACCTCAGAGTCAAAGGCCGAAACAGTCCGAGTATTGACACTCTTGCTATAGGTGAGTGTCACTGTACTGCTGACATGTATCAAAGATGACAAAACAATGTGAGTGTTGACATGCGTCATGCAGTGGCTACAGCATCATTAGGCTATCTGGCAGTACACATGGCAAGACCAAGTGCCGCCCGGTCAATCATGACTGGACTGACGTAAATGGGTGTCACTATGTCAGCATGCCGGGCTTGTCATGCCTTGGCATGCTTCTGTCGCGGCACGCTGAAGTATCACAGTTGGTCCATCTAAATTCCCATCAGGCAATATTTCATTCATTCATTTTGTTTGTTTGTCCGTTCATTCGTTCATTCGTTCATTTCTTCACCCACCTGCCCGCCCATTTGTTTGTGCATGCATGCATTCGTTCATTCGTTTGTTCCTTCATGTTCATCCCTGCATCTATACAACCGCTCATCCATGCGTTCACTCACATGTTTGTGCACATACTCATCTATTCAATCATACACTGCTTCATGATGCAGGTGCTCCAGCACTTAGTTGCTTGATAATTACAAGGTGTGCCTGATTCTAGTTTTGAGCGAGATGAATTGTTGGATTGTCAATGCACTTGTGGCAAAGATTGCTTCCAGAGTAGCAGGGCCACTGGAACAATTTGCTCACTCAACATCAACACAGTTGAAAAGACTGCAATTTCCAACAAGACAAGCACTCCAGTTGGCAGCTTATCATGCTTACCTTCAAGAATGCGCTCCAGGTTGCCAACAACAGCATTCCAAACATACATTATATGCTCATTCTTAGCGTTTGAGGCGCCAATAACATGCTCGTCATCGTTACTGAACGCCACCCCTCGCCACTGCCACCGCTCTACCTCATTTCGAAACTCCCTCAGCAGCTTCAGGCTGGCATCCTCGTGCACGAGAGACCCCTGCTTCATGACCTGCAAATGATGCGAAATCAGTGACAACATCAGATGCAAAATGCCCTACCAAGAGCTGCCTCTTGCTGCTGCTGCTTTTTTGAGAAGCTTCAGCCCTAGTCTGCTGCCTGACTCACAAGCAAACCGTTCTAAGTAAAGATCAAAGACACGCAGGTATTTCCTACCATTGTTGTAAGCAATAGTGTCAGCAATGGTAGCAGCAGCAGTGTTCAACACAGCAGGGCAGCATTTTCACCTCTGACTTCCAGCAACTCGGACAGGCCAACATCTGGTGCTCAAGGGCTTTGACCTTGTCTGTTAAACGCACTTCTTTCGATGCATTGTCATGTCAGTTCTGCTGTACTCTGGAGAAACATGGGCCGCTGTGAAACGACACATTAGCCCTTTGGCTGTTTTCTAGATGAAGTGGTTGCAGCACATCTGTGGCATATTGTTGCGTGACCATGTGCTGAATGTTGTCATACTGAATAGGTGCAACACCTTTTCTGTGGAGTCTCGGCTGCAAAGCAAAAGACTCAGGTGGCTAGGTCATATCTTCAGAAGGCCTGATGATAGCTTGCCTAAGAAGCTCTTGTTTGGTGAAGTGAAGGGGCTTTGCCCACCTGGTCACCCAAGGTCTAGTGTCAATGATGTTGCGTTACATGACTGTCAAAACTGTCGCATTAGTAGGCCTTACAGGGATGCACAGGACAGGCTGCCGTGGAGAGACAAGACATACCTAGCTCACCATAAGCCGGAAAGCGTTTAATCTATTATTATAATTATTATTACAGCAGCAAGCCATGAGCAGAAACAAGCACAGGAACAGCTGTAAGGATGACTCACTTTGGCTGACACCAGCCGGGTCTTGAGGTCTGCTGCAGTGTAGCTGCGCCTTCGCTTGCCTGGCTGGCAAGTCTCATACAGCCTCACAACTCTGTCATAGCAGTTCACCAGCAGACGGGTGCCTCGCCTGTTCAGGATCATGCTCACAATGCGTGAACCTCCAGGCACCTAAATGAGCACACGCAATGCAAAGGCATGCAGGAATGGATCAAAGAGGTGGCTTGAGGTGAGATGAGAAACACTCCTTCATTGGTTGACAGCAACAACCATTTGGGAAGGTTGCATGCCACCTGCCCAGCATGTTACTTCGTGCTGCTGCAAGTGAATAGCCAGCTGTCTGGTTTGTGCCTGCACTGACATTTCATGCATGCCTGCTCGGCTGAGCTTGCTACGTATTGCACATAGAAGAATCTGAAGAATCTGCCATTGCACACAGCAGCCATGATATTCAGTCCAGCTGCTTGTCACTGGCTGAGTATGTGGTATTCCTTGAATGTGATGCTGGGTAGTGTAGATGCAAACCTTGACAACATCAAGAAACTTGAGGGAGACAGAATCCAGGACTGTGATGGTTCCTTTGGACTGTCCCATGTAGATAAGATCTCCAGCCTTGTCATACAGGGCGATTGCTGTCATCATGCTGTGATTGGCTGCTGGCTTGCTGTTCTTGCCCTCACCCTCTGCAGGCATGAGCTAGTTGTTACAGTCATGCAGCAGCGCCAGGGCATGGGCAAGTCTGCATGTACAATGTCTGCTGAAGCGCACTCTGTGAGGATGAAGACTTGGCCAAACATGCTCTGCAGGTCAAGGAAGTGTGCTGGTATGTGCTCAGACATGCTGGTGTGTGCTCAGACATGCTGGTATGTGCTCAGACACGCTGGTATGTGCTCAGACACTCTGGTATGTGCTCAGACACGCTGGTATGTGCTCAGACATGCCCAAACTTGCGATTCCTGCTGCCTGCAGTAGCAGTTCATGCATGTGGGGTGCTGATGGTTGCGTTGGCAGCAGCACTGCTGCAAAAGCGGATGCTCGAAACCTACAGCAGGACCCGTTTGCTATGACAGCTGCTGATGAAGTTGCAGAGCACATTGGATGGAGGCGCTGCATGCGTCTGCCTTCGTCACTGCTGCTGGCTGTAGGTTGCATGTTTACTGAGAAAAGAAAAATGCGTGTGTGTCTCACCCATAATCACAGCTGGTAGAGGCTTGACAGTTTCTTGAGCAAAGTCTGCCACAATAGGAGGGGCAACAGCAAAGCTGGCAATGCATTTGGTGGGTTCTGGGTGCAAGCTGACATGCACCACAGCTCCGTCCAGTTTCATTTGGTGTTCCTTCGAGACATCACAAAGCAGTTTACACATACGGTTGATTGGTACACAGACTTGCAGACTTGGAGCATGCAAAGACACTGCAAAGCCACACAATCAAGAAGGATGCAGATATGGTGGAGGTGCTCAGTCAGCATACCGCATTTAAATCCTGAGGCCATGATGAACGGTGTGAAAGATGTGGCTTGCAGAGGTTGTCATGCATGACAAGGAATTATGTGCAATATGAGCACTGTGTCGCTTGCTGCTGGCATCTGGCTATTATACCTGTATGTTTTGCTGCAGGTCCCAAAGGCAAACGGATTTGTCTAGTGATCCTGACAGAAGCATGCGCCCATCCTTTGACCAGGAAACTGAAGTGACCGGCATGCTGCAGCACAGATGCATGGTCAGCTGCTGTTTATGTGCATATCAGAAGACTCCAGGCAAAGCTGAAGGGTTTGTGTCTCTGCATAGCACACCTGTGTGGTGCGCAGCGCTGGGCAACCCCTCTGGTCTCGATGTCCCAGATGACCACTTGCCCATCAGCACAGCCAGCTGCATTAGATGGGCCAGATCAAGCAATGCTCGCTTATGCAATGGGCCAGAACACCAGATCAAACATAAGCATTCACCATACCAGCAAGCAGTGTCCCTCTGCGGTTGAATGCAATGCACTGGGCGACGCCATCATCTAGGAACTCTTCAATGGTCTCAGGTAGCTCGACGCTCTGGAATGGATCTGCAAAAATGCCGTTGGAGGGTCGTAAGCCAGCTGTAAAGCTTATGCACCGAGCCTATGCACGATGCTGCAGTCAATAGTGTGCTCTGTTCTTGCACAACGCTGCGATGGCACACGGCTGTCAGACAGACGAACGGACCTAGGAGTATCCGGTTCATGATGCACAGCTTGCTGACGCCAATTCCTTGTTAGCACGGTTGCTGAAGCAGTTGCTCACGATTTCTTCCCAGATCAGGTCTGCCGATCTTCGTTGACACGTCACCGAGATACGTCAGGTTGCAGGGCACACATGACACAGTGCTGCCGTGCCGAATCTATTTGGCGCCGGTCATAGCATTTGCGCCGAGAGCGTTCACCGAACTGCAACTCGTGAAACGCTCGATGAACACAGTTGGCTTTGAAATTCATCACAGTTTCCTAAATCTGCTGAGTGTATATGTCCCATGGTGTGTGCTGCAAGCATAGCTGCATGCATCTGCATAGCAATGCCCTACCAGTTTGTAGAAGTGGAGTAATCACTGAGGACCACAAATTATGAGACAGACTGTTTTGCTTGCATGCATGCATTCTCTGATCTGTGCTAACAATGTTGCATGTCGCATGTCGCATGTCGCATTTGCATGTCATGTTGGTGTTGTACAGTTGAACGCTCCACGCACCTGCAAAGAAAACATGTTATGCAAGTGGGCAAGATGCAGACAGAAGTCTTTGTCTGCCATCAGCATTGTGATCAGGCTGACTCTCACGTGAGTCTCATGTGCACACTCTGACGCAGCTGCTGATCTGGACCGGCATGCAGGTCCACCAGTAAAGGTGATTATTGTTGGCCGTCTGTGGGCCAGGGCATTGAGCCTTCGCCTGGCAGTGCCCTGTCATTAGTCCCAAGAGATGACAACAGCTGTGATGTAAGCATGCAAGCCTTTTTACAAACCATGGAGCAAGCCGTGGTCCGTCTGCTGCAACGTCTCTTGCAACGTTTGATGCGTCAATAAAGACATCCCACCAACAGCATGAAACCCTCTCACAGGGCCGCATATTGGGGCTGTTCCGATTCTGCCCCATGTCGGATGCCACTGATCAGTCGCTGACAGTAGCGAAATGCGCACGGTCTCGAGGCGCAGCGCAAGCGGCAGCAAAGCCGATCATTGCTGTGAGCAACTGAACACTAGTGTATGTGTCTTTGACACTGCAGCTCTTTGGCACCTTGAAGCGTGTCTTTCACGTCAACAGCCACAGGCCAAGGCCTTAGCACCTCTCGATGGCCAGTGGATTTGGAATCAGTGGGGGCACAGGCAGGTAAGAACAGCATTTTGTTACGAGCAATGCGTATGTGTTCAACTGTGCAACTGACATATGACACCTGCCTGCATACTTGCAGGTGCTATCCCATCTGGATGGACTTTTCAGAGGTAGGCCCAAAAAGCGCACGTGAACACGCGAGATGTAAATGGAGAATGCTGAACGAAATCAACATTTGTGGATGCAGTGCATGAGCACAACTGATGCCCCCTACAAATGCAGAGAGCTGCGTGATGACTACCTTGAATGCCTGCACCACCGAAAGGAGGCGAGCTAGCAGTTGTAGCTGGCGCTCAATGCACCTATGGCATTTCAGACTGCTGCTACTAAAGCAACACTTTGCTGGTGTGCTGCAGTTTACCAGACTGAATGCTATATACAGAGAAGAACAAAAACAGAAAAAGAATGGTGGCACTGAGCATGATGCACATGACAGTCACTGACTAGGAATTTGACAGCTGTGTTGTCAGACATTCATGAATCGCAGCCATAACAGTCTCTTGCAGTTTACAACTTGCAAGAGTAGTGCAGGCTGGCGCTCTGCTTGTGCCACCTAGTTAGTCATGCCAGGACACACATGCAGCCTTTTTGATTTGCTTCTGCAGCAACAGGGTTGCAGCATATTTTGCCTTGCTTCTGCTGCAACAGGGTTGCAGCATTTTGCCAGGAACAGGTAACTCAGGTCAACTTTTAAACACAGCAGCTATTCAGACATTTGAATCATGCACAATTGATATGCAGGCATTCATGTCTTGTTGCTCAACATCTGAGCAATATCATGCAGCATTCAGCTGTCAGTTACTCATACAGTGCATGTATAGTCTTGGGTGACTGTGTCTCACAGAAGGCCATATGCCTGTGAGAATGATGCTACAGCTGCTCAATACAATTTTTTACTCGTGGGTGAAAACAAAGGCCATGTGCCTGTAATATTGTACACCAGCTGTGTATGCCAATGTTCAAATACATATACGGCTGACATGCACACACTGCCAATGCAGTCAGTCTGTGGAATGTCAACCCATCTTGCACCTTGTACGAGTTCAAGCTGCATAACAGCCTATTATACACAAATGCTTTGCAGCATGCCCCATTATTGCATTGCTTGCTGCAGCACAGTGCCAGTCGTACATAACTGTAAAGTTCTTGTTGGGCAAGCTGTAACATGTCAAGTCAGATACTCAAAATTGCGTTGTGTTTTGCTGCAAGTGCAAATGGGGTTTCAGGATAAATGAGTTTCACATCACTATGTTGCTTCCTGCATCAGCATCCTGATGTTTGGCGTATGCCACCAATCATCATTGATAGTCAGTTTGGCAAATATGTATATTTGCATCAGAAGGCACCATAGTTTGTTGACCCTGTGCCCTCAGCAGGTGTACGAGACACAAAGAGCAGAAGACCAGCTGCGAGGATCAGTGTGACCTGAAACAGGCCAGCCACCCCTGGCCACATCACATCTATTGCATCATTGAGCGCATAGCTCTTCAATAGTACAGCTACAGATCCCATGATGGATCCAAATGACACAAGATACGCCAGAAACAGCCATGACCGTGACCGACAATAAACTCCCTCATCAAAAGAATCATACTCTTCCAAGTCCTCCCTGTGAGAGCATGCTGTCAGAATGGCATGCTGCTACATTGTGACGGCGTCCTGGTTCTGCGCGGCACATACTCTATACAGGACTTACCTTCGTAAGCAGTTGGTCATGACAAGGGCCAAGGTGGCAAAAAATCCAGGAAGATACTGCATGCCATGTCTAACCGTTAATTTGCTTTCAGGCAGAAGGTATATTGGAGCGCATGCTTAAAGTTACTGTTAACCACTAGAACTAAAAGCATCTACATAGTCGGCAGCCAAACGAGCAGCATATGGCAAGCAGCACCTGCACAAAAGGAATCTTGACGCTGCTGGCCGCACAAGCATCAACCCAGAACCACCAGCCCGCCCCAAATAGGGCTCCTGACACACCTGGTCCATATGCCTTGGCCTAAGTCAGCAAGCAGCGGGATGAGACTACACGCAGCAGTAGCAAGATATTGCCACAAATATCTGTGAACCAGCATGAGCCGAATGAGTCTTTCGCAACGAAACTCCTGCAAGCTTTGCAAAGCATGGTCACTTCGAAGGGCGTACCTTTTCTTCCCAGAACTGTATGACCTGCGGTGCGATCAGATCATTCATTACTGTGTCTACAACAGACACATTGAAAGCCTGCAGCGTCGCAAGAAATTTTGGTTTTTGGTTTGGTTGTCGGAGTCAGCGAAACGCTCGCAGAGACGAGCGAAGCCTGCATGAGAGAAAGTTTAAAAGTTCTAGCTCAAA
>JAABUP010007805.1_pt1 | contig 14051 bp, 16 predicted proteins | sample 5559201 | NCBI WGS metagenome assembly JAABUP01 (sample SAMN10711887, study PRJNA513373) | rock metagenome | isolation source: Antarctica rocks | place: Antarctica | reverse complement strand
TCCCTTCCCTTCCCTTCCCTTTGTCAGCCTCCCTGCTATGCCTTGCAGATGGCAGACATGCACATGGGCCGCGGCAGCCTTTGCACAGCCATGCAAGGCTTCATGCTATGGGCCATCGGCGGGCGCGACTCCCATACCTTCCACAACTCCACAGAGTGTTTCCACGCTGGTCAGAACCGCTGGACCTGGGGCCCGTCAACCAACACCAAGCGCTTTGCTGCCGCAAGTGCCTCACTGCATAACGCCATCTACATCACCGGTGGCTTTGACGCTACCATGTACACAGCTACTGCTGAGAGAATGGATCCCAGGGAAGGCAAATGGTCCCCGGTATGTCATCACCGGCTGTGGTGTTGCATCATGCCAGTGAGTGTTACTGACATCATGACCTCAACAGCTGGGGGCCGGCGAGTTGACTTTTCCAAATGGAAAGTGGTCCTCAGTCTGTTTTGATGTCAGCATTAGATTTGATTGTCATTGTAGCCTTTATGGCTCCATGTTTCACATCATGCAGAAGAGATTGCTATAGCGGCATGTGTCCCAACAATTTCAGCATCAAGCGTGTGTCACTGCAGATAGCAGACATGCTGAGCAGCCGTGGTAGCCATGCGTGTGCAGTTCTGGATGACAAGCTGTATGCTGTTGGCGGCTGGGCAGCCCTCAAGCCCCTGGTGAGACCAAAAACTCATGCTTGCCTCTGCATGAACACGTGCTTCTGGTCCAGGTGTTGCAATGCTAGACAGCTTTCAAGCAGCTTGATAGCTTCTTAGCAGCCTGACAGCTTCTGATCCTGCTGGCAAGCTTTGGACAGGGTTTCAAAGTTCTGCATGCGTGCAAGCCACCCTCACAGACATGCTGTCAAAGTTGCCCTCCAGCTCCAGCAGATGCAGTGTGATGTCTCTTGCCATTCATGCTTGAAAACTTCTGTTGTTTCAGCAGAAGCACCAGTATTGATCCTGCTACCTGGGCAGCCCGGTATAATACTTGGCTTCTCATTAAATTGACGCCGAAAGGCGTAGTCTTTCCTTTTCTTTTCTTTCTGTTGATCCTGCTGTGAATCTGCAGAGAGAAGCAGAGGTGTATGATGCTAGAGCAGACAGGTGGCGAGCCATAGCTCCAATGAATGACACACGTGCCTACTTTGCTGGTGTGGCCTGCCAGGGCGCCCTCTATGCAATGGGGGGGCTCAGCCCTGAGAATGGCAACCCAAACTACAAAGTGACGCTGGAAAAGTATGACCCTGTGCGTGACAGCTGGGAAGTCCAGGCGCCACCAGCCAATAGCTTATCATCTAGAGCATTCATGAGCGCATGTGTCGTGTAGAGTCTTCGATTTTGTCAAAGCAAACCCGCAGACTTTTGCATATGGTGATATTTTGACAAGATTTTTAGGTGTAGGCATCTGTAGTCAGCATGTCATTGACCAGTCAATTGTTATATTCCTGCTTAGTTCAGAGCCCCAACAGCATTTTTATGAGGTGTTTGCGCCTTCCCGCAGCAGGTGAGCTGGAATATTTTTGTACAGACAGTTTCAGTTATGTATGATGGATTGTTCATCAAATCATATGTAAGCCTCTTGCTCTTCGGTTGACAAGTAATTTTGCCATTTTGGAGACAGCAAGGATAGCAATGAAATCATGAGTACAGCATGACTACTTCCACGTAGCTCCGATCATGCAACGCCAATGTTCAGCTGGACGATGCTGCTGTGGTCATGCCAAGGCCTTCTGCCTGCATCAGGCCATCGAGACTCAACCCTTCTCTTCAGACGCAGTAAGTTGAAGGGTCCTCTCAACAACGTCGGAAGCCTTAAGGACGAAGCTCCAGCCATAATACAAACTTTTACCACAAGCAAGCATGTGCCTTCATGCATTTGCTGTAAACTGTGTGCACTAGCATTATGGCTGCTAAGCTTCACTGACCCGTGCAAGACCAGTATGCAAGTTTTAAGAGAACCTGATGCCAGTCACCACCTCACAACGATCTGGCTTATGGCATACCGGACTTAATAATATATAAACATCCAACGACATGCAACATCAAATTGGCGCTGAATACTACAACAGTGTTCTTCATATCGATATATAAAGGAGGGAACCTTGTGTAAGAGGGTGGTAGATCATGTTCTGCACTTCAGTGCATCATTTAGTGTCTATCAGATGCTATAAAAACTGCAAGGAGCATGGAAGTGAACGAGAGGCTGGACTTTGTAAGTAGACTCTGCGCTTCACGGCACAAACTATTGAGCATACTAGTTTGCAAGCAACTGTGCAAGAAAATTGTTGGATTTGTACATGTCGTTCAACACAATGATGCTGATATGCGCCAAATGCCTGAGTTGTCTGTACCAGAAAGCAATACTCACTACCACTACCAGCTTGATCTTACCAATAGCTCAGACCCTCTCAGCTGTACTCCGCTGAGAAGACTTGGGGCTTGCTTTTGCAGGAGGATACGACTTCACTGTCTTTGACTGGCCACTGACAGCGGCTATAGCAATGGACATTTCGGGTGTGAGCGGTTGAACCTTGGGCGCTCTGAAACTCAGCCATCGCAGCTTGCTGCCTAGCTGCTGCATGCCTAGCATATATGCATTTGGTAGCATCCTTTCAGCGCTGCCCAGGCTGTTTCTGGAGCTAGACAACTGTCTGCCTGCGCTGTTACCACGCAGAAGGGCCTCGTATCTCTGGTGTTGAGCCCTCCTCGCCACCTGCCGCACACTCCTCTGGATTATGAAGACTCCAGCAGCACCCAACAGGATGCCGTAAAACTTGTACCTGAACTGACTGGGAAAGTGATAGAGGGACAGTGGCTTGTCGGTGAAGAGGAAGCTTGCAACCACAAAGATGTGGGCGAAGATGACCACCAGCACTGAGACGATGATCATAGCGCGGTTGCTGCTGGGGCCCAAGGTGTGAGGCCATGTGTCTACTTTGAACCCCATGATCTGTCCTTGCAGGACATAATTTGCTACAGACCAAACCACGCTGACCACAGCGCTCTGCAGCAATACCAGAGGCGTGTGAGGGTTTGCTCCTGAGCTTTATTGTGCGGCAAATGCAAGTCAGCAAGGGAGCAACTGATTGTTGCACGGCATGTCCTGCGTGTGTGTGATCACTCCACTCTGTGAAGAGCCCACAAAGCCCAGCTCTCCAGTACCACTTCAGAAGGCATTTTGAAAGCAACATGCCTGATGCTGTGGTGGTGCTGTGATGGTGCCATGGTGGTGTGGTGGTGCAGTGATGGTGCTGTGGTGGCGCTGTAGTGGTGCTGTGGTGGTGCTGTGGTGGTGCTGTGATGGTGCTGTGATGGTGTCAAAGGCAGGGCCAAATTAGGCTTGGCAACAGCATACCTGTTGGGCAGAGGCGCTGGCACCATGGTACCAGTCCTGGGCCTTGAGCAGCAGCATGCAGGCAGCCTGAGTGATGCAGGCCAGAACCATCACTTCCAAGGTGGGCAGCAAGATCCTTTTGGAGCAGAGCTTCATGGTGGGTTTGGTGGGGGTCAGACGGGGGTTGCAAGGGGTCAGGGCGGCTGCAAAGGCCCAGATCATTGCTTGCAGATCTATCATGCCCAGCTGCACAGCAAGGCTCAATGTTTTGGGCAAGTTAGGAAGGGGGGGGGGGGTAAGGGGGGGAGGGGGGGGAAGGGGGGGATGGGGGTAAGGGGGGGAGGGGGGGGGGGCAACTAGAAGGGCTGTGAAGGGGTTGACAGCAGGTGAGCACCAGCAATGAAAGGATGTCCAGACAGCACAGAGATTGCAGAAGCCAGCCAAAGCACACTGCAAGCAGAATGGAGAGCTCTGCAGTGACACAAAGTGCGTATGAGCATGATGAGAGATCACATGTTCAAGCAGCAGACATTTCACTAGCTTATACTATAGGATGATACGTTTCCTGTTTCCTTGCACATGACCAACATGCTATTACTTGGCAGCATGCATGCCCAGCAGTTGTGTGCTTGTGGTGTACCTGTGACTGTGATATGGACACTGCATCTGTGAAGAACACCACAGTGATGGCCAGTTGCTCCACCAGCTGGTAGACAATCATGTACTGCACAGCAACAAGCCCCGCCAGCTTAGCCCTGTTCAAGAAAAAAAAAAAAAAAAGAAAAGACTACGCCTTTCGGCGTCAACTTAATGAGAAGCCCAGTATTATACTGGGCTGCCCAGCTTACCCCTGTTCACAAACCTTGAACGGAAGCAACTGACAACCTTGACATGGTGTTCATCATGCAGATGCTGTGAGTGCACTGCTTGTATGGCAGAGCAGCTTGTGCTCTCCCAGTATAGCTGCACAGTAGCTTGCACAGCTGCTGCTACTTGCCAAGCCTGCACCTCACATTCTCTAAACCAATCCTGGTTACTTAACAGAACTTCCCTAAATTGATGGATGACACTGCCGTAGGTTCCCTTCTTGAGGTTTGTGACCATAGTAGCTGCCATGCAGCATGGATGTTTGACATGCCATTCAACACACACACACACACACACACACACACACACACACACACACACACGAACCAGCCAGTGAAGGGTGCATAGGCTGGCACAGCAGCACATTGTGGTGGGCGGGCTGGATCTTTTTACTGATGCAAGGGATTGCAAAAACAGGTACCTTGATGAGAGCCAGCATCTTGACATGTGAGGAGCGCGCCTCCTTCATCAATGTGACCGTGCCTGCCACAAGCAGCAACCAGGTCAAGATTTGTCAGGTGTGATTGCACTGGGTTTTATTGCGTCAGTTGCGGCAGCAATCGGTTGTCCTTCATCTTGTGCAACCCACCATGTGGAGCGTTAGTGATCATGCAATACTATGCGTCAACATGACAAGCATTGTCTGGATGCGCTGACCAGCTCTGCACATGCAAGCTACCCTGTCACAGCTGCTTTGCTGTTGTGTTTGCTTTTGTTGAGGTGGCAGGAACAGCACTTTCCAACAGACTCTGCATTGCTAGACGTCCATATGGGCATGACATTCCACAGCAGCAGGAGTGACGAGACACTGGCCAGAAGTTGTTTGACTGGGCTACCTGCAATAGATGAGCGCTTGGTGGAGAAAGGGGCTGCTGCCATGGCATCTATGGGGCCTATGGCCATCCCCACCTCAGCTGTCCCCAGAGCTGCTAAGTCATTCAGGCCATCCCCACAGAACATGACAGTCTGCTGCTGCCCCTGTTAGACCAGATCAAGCATGCTGGCTGCTCAACACCTCTGCCTTTGTTTGTTGTCAATGCCATGCAGATAGATAGCTTGAAGAACAAATGTCATATTGCATACGCAAGCTGTCGAACATGGTTGAGGAACAGACCTGTGCAGCCTGTGCTCATGACCATTGTGCAGGGCAGAATGTAACTGGCAGAGGTCAGCATGGCATGTTTCGGTGCTTGTCCAACATGCCTGACATGTTCATGGCCCTGTCACAAGTTTGACACCTGTTTGTGACAGGGCTTAGCCTTGAGCACTGTCCAGCGAGAACATACCGGTATGTGGCGATGCCGGCCTTGAAACACCTGGTGCAAGCCACTCGCACCCAGCAGGCTCAGCACTTGAGCCTTTTGGTGTGGCCGCATGCGTGCAAACACCACTGCGTTCTGCAAGACCGCCTCAAGTACTGACAGGTCCTCCTGCTGCAGCAGATGCTCAAATGCAGCACCAGTGACTGCACACTGAGCTTGACCTTCTGCTATGCTCGTCAGGGCTCGCAATGCTTCGCCATCCTGTCGAACATCTCCAGTCCCAAGGAGAAACCGTAGTCCATCACATTGAAGACGGAAGTGGTGGGATCCTTCTGACTCCAAAACCAAGTCAAGGGGAGAGGTAGACTGCGAGTCCAGAGAGGTCGTGATCTTGAGCGTGGACCGCAGAGTTTTCCCGCCAAGAACTTGATCCGTCTGGTGCTGCATTGCTTGCTGCAATAGGCTGCCTCGGTCCGCCTGGTGCTGTGCTGGCAGCAGCGGTGCAGCCAGCAGGACATCACGGCTGACGTTGATAGGATCCAGCTCTGCCTCAGGTGAGCTGGGGCGTAGACGAGACCGGGCAACTGGTCCTCGAGTGAGCAAAGCGTCGGAGACGTCCCACGCGCGAGGCAGCAGCGACTTTGCAGACGAGATGTTGACAGGTGATGAGGGTGGCGAAAACACGGCGGCGGTAGACTGCTTGTCTATAATGTGCACGACTCCCCCAGCAGGCACCATTCCAACGCCCCAAGCAACTGCCACCGCAGTCTGGTGGTAATCACCAGTGATCATCATTGTCCTGATGCCCCCACTGCAACAGAGACAGCTGTGTGAGTCATGCCATGAGTCATTCTCCACCCAGGAGTTGTAACTGTATTTGCCAAGCTGCTTTAGCGAGAATGCAATGGCCAATTCTGCTGGTCAGTGCTCAAGCAAGACCAATCATGAGCCTGCAGCATCATTCACATAGCATGGAGACAGCAGCTGCCAATAGATCTATACAGCTCTAAGTAAAGACAGCTGCCAACTTTAGCCAGGCAACAAAGACTTTGTATGGTGCATGACAGCATGATACAAGCAACTCACTCATCCTGCAGCTCTGCAATGGTGTCCCTGGAATCTGGACGTAGCTGATTTGTAACCACCATCACTCCAACCAGCGACATGTGCGAGACAGCTGCCTCAGCTTGCTGCAGAGTCAAGCTGCTGACATTCAGCCTGCTGAAGTGCTTGATGGTGCCAGCTGCCAACGCCAACAGGCGGAAGCTGCGGCTTGTCCAGTCGTCCACAACCTGTGTGCAGGATGCAGCCATGAATAGCATACAAGCAAGAGTCAGTGAAAACCTTGCTGGTTAATGCATATCACAAGCATACCTCCGATTGCATTGCTGAGTAAGCAGTAGGTGTGTCAGAGCCACACACTAATATATAAGTATACACGCGCTGAATGCACCACATATTCAAATGCAATGTAGCTGCTCATTGCACATGAACACACAGCCTACATTCAAGCACAGATACCTCTGCATGACTCAGAAGGGCACAGCCCTGTGCAGCACAGCACAGCACAGCACAGCACAGCACAGCACAGCACAGCAGGGCACATTGCAGCTCATCACACCACAGTATAGCTGGCAGACTGTTTACCTTATCAAAGTTGTCAGGAACACTGCCAGGCTTAGCCATGTGCTTGATGACACTGGGTGCCCCTTTCACCAGCAGCAAGGCAGTGTCATCTGGAGCGTCTTCAGGCACAATCACTGTCCCACTCATCATTGCCTGAGATGTGAACTCAAAGCGCTTGATGATCTCGACCTTGATGAGGTAGGAGACCTCCTGAAGGCGTGATGCCTTGTGGGGCAGCACGACTGTGTTATGCTCCTGCAGATAATAATAATAATAAAGATGAGATAGTAATAATCATAATGATAATAATAATAATACTGATAATGAGATATGCACTCATGTTTGATGCGCTTCTTGTATAGTGCCAAGCCAGGAGGGCAGGCTTGACTGAGCAGAGTGAGCAGTGAAGCAAGGCTGTGTGCGTCGCTGCTGCAAGAGAGGCTGCTTGGGGCCTTACACCATTGCATAAAGGCAAGCTGTGCAATCAGCGCATCAGGCACATCCTTGGACTACATATTTGGGCACACACAACACTGGCTGCATGCCACCAAGCAGAATCTGACCCTGCATCTCCTCACAGCTGTACACCTGCCCATTGAGAAAGGCATGTGATGCAGGCATGATTGAGTGACAGCCTGTCACCAGCATGGGGAGAAGATGCAACTGGCAAATCAAGTCAGCTTCTGCTCACCACATACTGAGCTTCCACAGCACGGAACAGCTGCTTCTCTAAAGCATCCCCAATGACAGAGTTCTTGCCCTTCATGACAAGGCCGTTGCAGGTAGCCCCAGCGTACTTCAGATTCCTGCTCCAGCCCATGCCAAACTTCTGCAGGGTCCCAAACTTGGCTTTACTGACAGGCAGCATCCCAAAGAACCCTTCCTGCAGCAACATCATGTAAATTGCTCCGTTTCTCTTATATTTGACACATCTCATTCTTGAGAATGGGTTTTCAGGGTTACAGTTGGTGGTTTACGATATGGGAGAGACGTCAGGAAAGCCCTGATGTGTGCTCAGGTCTGAGGGCAGGCGGCCCCTAAACCCTAAAACCCTAAGGGCAGGCGGACCCTTGTGTGCACATGGATGCACTGATGATGTGTGATTGTCAGGTGGCAGAACCAAACCTGCCTTCTAAGAAAGATATAAGAAAGCCCCTGCAAGATTTCCAGCAAAATTGCCAGTCAAAAAGAAATTTTCACAAACCGAAACAAAGAGCGCTGAGGTCTGTCAGGTTCATACACAGGAAGAGGTGCATGCTGATGAAAATGCTATAGGTATGCCTGACCACAGCATGGTCTGCATGCGCAAGTGGCCCACAGTGCAATGCAAAGATGTCTACTAGGCAACCACAGAGGAACTCTTGCCGCAGCAACAAGGCAATGCAATACAGAGTTTGCTGGAGGGCAGAGCTAGCAGCAGCATGTACTGCTGATTGCTGAGTGCAGTCACATGGCATGTGTGTGTGTCCTGTCTTTTTCAGATATACAGCACAACAGACATTTGCTTGTGTCAAATGACTCGTGGCCAGCAGCGCTCAGCTCAGATCTAGCATCCGGACTGAGCTGACAGTGTACACAGACTCAGCACGGCACAGACAGGCTTCACAGCTCAGCCGTGAGTCCACGCTCTGGGCGTCAAGGCTTGCGACTGGTGACAACAGTAAGGCATGTGTAGGCAGATGCTGTCACTGACCTCGCTGCCAGTCAGGGTGCCTGTCTTGTCAAAGCAGGCAATGTCCACATTTGCAGCCATCTTGAGCTGCCCAGGGTACAGCGAGGTGATACCCCGCCCCTTCAGCTTCTGCAGAGCTACCACTATACAGAAGATCATGACAGCTGGCACGCCAGCTGGCATGGCCATGGTGATGGCGCTCAGGAACCTGAAGAAGGGGGTGCTCTGCAGGCGGCCATCTTGGCCATTCTTGGTGATAGTACAGAGGTACATGAGGAAGCTCAGCACGAAGGCAAAGATGTAGATGCCAAAGATGTCCTGCATGGTAGACACAGAGCGCTGTGTACTGTCCAGCCAGCTTGCTGAGATGCAACATGTGGTGCAGCAGATGAGAGGTTGATGGCTGATCGTGACAATGAATGGCTGACTGATTGACGGAAGCATTGTAATCATATGCTGCATTTCAGCAATGGCCATGCTGGCAAAATATTCACATTCTCGTTGCTGCAAAACATGCACATGTGCCACTAGTCTTCCAGCATCGGCTCACTGATGACTGACATGTCAGCTTCAACACCAGACTTTCATACTCTCATACAGCAACTTCATAGCAGTTTTGGCTTGTCACGCCAAACATCCTGGCTTCAAGTCCAATTGTCCTCAACAATGTATATATAGTAAATTGCTGTTCTTTGTAAAGTGCTTTGATTCAGGACACCAATGAGCTTGGCAAGGGGGGTGTATGTACCGTGACGAGAACCTGGGCAGCCGGGTATGATACTTGGCTTCTCCTTAAATTGACGCCGAAAGGCACAGTCTTTTCTGTTCTTTTCTTTTCTTACCGTGACGAGAGAGTCAGTGGCTGTGAGGAAGTTGGCGGGGCGCATGGCATGCCTCAACATGTTGCCAATGGTGCTGTTGCAGCCGGTGCGCACCACCATTGCCAACACTTCATCATTCGGATCCTCATCATTCCAAAGCTGTACACAATCAAACGATCAATCAATCAATCAGTCAATCAATCAATCAATCAATCAATCAATCAATCAACCAATCAACCAACATGTGTTTAGTGTCCTGGGGGGCAACTGGGACCCAACAGACAAAAAGTTCAGTTCAGTGAATTCAGACAGACAAAATGTGCTTCCTGCATGCTCCTACAAAGCTGTATACACACTGGGTAGATCAAACAATAGTCTATAAGCCATGTGACTGTTGATGCGCACTGCAGCAGGCCATGGTACATATGAAGTCATTGCATGCAGGCAATACTTGTGGCCAAGGAGGTGTGATGTGGCTTTTGAGGTCATGTCATGCTGTGACATGGCTTTGCAAGCATTGACAGTCTGAATTGGGCAGATGTCATGCATGCTGACAGCAATGGAGGACCTGCTAATGCTATAACACTTCAGTAAACTGCAGTTTGGAACATCGACTGCTTGGATGGCTCACTGAGCATCAAGTGGTTGCTAGTACCTGATGCACAACCGTGCCAGCAAAGATGGTGCAGGTCTGATGGGTGTCTGGGTGGTACTTGGCAGCTGCAACGCTGTTTTCAGCTTTGTAGCTGTGCTTACGCACCTGAGCTGCCTGTAGTACATAGACCACATGTGTTTGGTATCACGGTCACATGCCTGCTGACAGGGCTGCATGACCTGTCTAACATGGAGATGTCATGCGTGCCAACATTGCGTGAGATCTTGCACGCAAACAAGGAAAGCAAGCAAGCAAGCAGCATGTCCTTCAGAGCGTGTGGGCGTCGCTGCTCTTGTACATGTGTAATTGCCTCACAGTCATTTCATGCAGCTCTATGCAGGCCACAACTCACGTCACTGAGCTACATGGCGGCGCTGCTCTGCAGCTTTACCCTGTCTGTTAAATGCTACTTGATACAGCAAGGCTAGCAGTACTCTTGGGAGCTGCTGGAGGCATTTTGTCAGACACACCACCCTATCGTATCAAGAATACCCTGGGCAGCCCAGTATAAACCTGGGCTTCACGTTGAATTGACAACGAAAGGTGAAGTCTTGTCTTGTCTTTCCTTTTCTTTCAAGGCTTACCTCCCCAGACATCATGGACTCTTCCACAAGCCCAGCTCCTCTGAGCAGCACCATGTCACAAGTGGCTTTGCCACGCTGCAGCACAACCACATCCCCGGGCACCAGCCGGCGTGATGACAAGGCCATGATGCGACCCACCCATACAAATGGCACCACGCACTGTTGGTCCAGGACTCTGCAGTTGTCATACAATACAGTGCATATCACCTACAGCTACTTTTTTGTTGTAAATCTGTATAGGACCTTGTTGACACATTCAAACTGTTACAGTGGCTTCAGCGCCAGGACTTGAGCAGGCTGCGCCATGCAAGTGCACAAGCTTTGAACACGAGACACGCCATCAGCCTGTGTCAAATAGCAGCAATGATCAGCACTGAATGCGCAGTATGTGTGTGAGGCAGACACTTTCCAATCAGGACCATATGCCAATGCAAGACTTTGGTCCAGGTTGCCTAGGCTGAGCTTACAGCACAACAAGACCCAGTACAATGCAAGACTTCAGCGGCTACACGTCAGTCGTATAAGCATGATGTCAGTCACACAAGCTGTCTGATTGCAGCAGCAGTCATGAAACAAATTCTACCGTGCTGTTGACCAGCTACCCCTCTTCCCAAGCATGCAGGGCCATGGACACAGCTTAGCTTGACAGACGGCTGAGCAAGAGGCCCATCACACCTGATGAGCATTCTGCGGTTGGCATATGTGCGCGAAGTTGTGCGCAAGCAAGCTGCAATGGTGATGGCCACCATGACTGCGGTGAAGACCTGCCTGCCATACCAGCATGCATACACCAGCTCGCCATACTGCACCACAATACAGAATCAGGATTGCACAGAATCTACCATGATCGCACATGCATGCATACACCAGCTCGGCATACTGCACCACAATACAGAATCAGGATTGCACAGGATCTACCATGAGCATGCGTGCACACATTGTGAATTGAGCAACGAGGTAGGCTGCAAACAAACATCCAGCTGTGGGACACAGCCCTGCTGAGCTGAAAGCTTCCAAGCATTGTATTGTTGCATGCTTATACCAAGACTGTGCTTGCACTGGCCTATAGGACATTATGCATACAGGCACAAAAAGCGCACAGTGTGCAGCTGACGTAACTTGCATAGTTGTGGCTATACATACATGGATTGCACAGAGCAGTAAGTTGCTTACTGTGGTGTAAGAAGCACAATGGCAGGAGCACGAAGATACCTGAATTAGGAAAATCACAAAGGACAGGGTCTGCAGCAGTATGGGGAAGAAGTATGGCTTGGCCAGCTGCAGATCATTGTGGCCGTATAGCAGACACCGGTCACGTCTCGGCCACTTGGTTGGCAGGTTGAAGGTGGTCCAGTCAGCACCTGAACACTCACGGACTTTAAGTTTGGATGATCTTGCTTCAGCTGCGATATTGACAGGTCATTATGGACCGTGGTACCTTCTGATGGCATGCTAGGTTTGATGCAGATTGTATGCAGAGGACTTTGCGCTGGCATGACAAGTGGAGCAAGTGTTATGTTGTTCATGCGATGTGATAGACAAATAGAGAATTGACTCCATGCAGATTTGTGGTGGTAGTTTTTGCAGGATGGGTGGATGCCTGCAGCAGCAGATGGCAAGGTGGTAATGTGTCAAATGTTCTGTGAAACCACCATGACGCAGATGGGTGCTGAGCAAGATAGATTTGATGCTGATAGGCTATTTCAACTTATGTCAACCTATTGTGCAGTGCTGGCGCAGCTGCACAGCTGCTGGCGTGTGAGGCTGTGCTTGCAATGCAGTATGGGGGGATGTACACGCCTGAGTCAATGCCAGCAAGATCCTCTACAGCTGACCAAATCTGCTGTGGCATGTTGCTTGGCATGTCGTCCAGAGGGAGAAAGGCAGACAAGTCTGCATGATAGATGTACAGCTGAGCTGTCAGACGGAACACTCTGTAGACTGGCTTGTGTCCTCTGCTGCAATGCTGATTGATCCACTGCAGACACAGGTTTGTGTGTGTTTGCGACCTGAATGTCATAGCCTGCACCTGAAACATAGGGGGAGCAGTCTTGCCCAGTTGAGCCATTGCTCTGACTGGTGGTGCCTACCTGTTGCTTGGCAGGCAAGCGTGCTGATGAAAGAAGGCTGATCCTGACAAGATGCTGCTTGCCATTGCGAAACTGCAGGCACCAGAAGCAAAGGTTGCCATCCAACACTGTGGTAGAGCTGCAAAATGAAAATTAAACACACACTGACGGGTGCCAATCACCTTGACGCGAACAAACTCTGCGGTGTTCAGTGGACATTTTCGAAGGAGAAGCCAGATGGCCAGCTGTGGAGCAAAGATTGACACACCGATAGTCGTCACCAAAAGCAGTCCATGAAGTATGCCGCTTTGTGCACAGAAGCAGTAAGAGAAAAGACTACACCTTTCGGCGTCAATTTAATGAGAAGCCAAGTATTATACCGGGCTGCCCAGGGATTAAAAGGTAATAAGGTTGTTTTAGCCCGCCCCGTTGTTCCTCTTATTTCCTCTAGCTTGCAACGCGTATCTGCCATTGCTCTCTAGGTATCTCCTTTCCTTCATGATGTTGTGTAGGCACATGATTGCGTGCGTATGCAGTTTTTTCAGTACATTTTTAGCCACTGTTCTTTGCAGTCCAAGATCTTGCAGCATTGAAAGGTTGCATTTGTAGATTGTGCCAGCATAGCCTAATGGCATTGGTCTTAGCTGTACATCATATCCATACATTTTCAGCATGTCAACCAATTTTTCATGTTGTTCGTTTTTCTCTGTCACTTTCTCTGCGTATCTTGTGTCAGCACAATAGCCACCTTCCACTATCCATATCTTCCTTTGCCTTCCACGGCCCAGCCGGGGCTTGCAGAATAGCCAACTTTCTTGCAAGGTGGTAGTGTTTCACGTGTCTCAATGCTTGCTTGGTCTGGCCATTTTCTGCAACAGAGCCGACGATGCTGTTTTGCAGGTACAGCAGTGCTTGGCTTACCATGCCCAGTTGGCCATCATCCAGCAGAGAATACGTCAAGGATCGTGTAACCATATCTGAGTAGTCTACTTCCAGGGATGGCATGCCCATGCCTCCTTTTTCCCTGTCTTCGAAAAACATGGCCGTGGGCGTGCAGGTAGGCAGTCCCATTGCCTGTTTGCATACTCTGGAGTACAGTCTGTCCAGCTTGGCAAGATCAGCTGGGGTGAGGTACGCTAGCGGGAATGCATACGTTGCTGCAGGT